>WNEL01001466.1_pt1 | contig 10475 bp, 7 predicted proteins | sample 5399991 | NCBI WGS metagenome assembly WNEL01 (sample SAMN13153325, study PRJNA577476) | soil metagenome | isolation source: 20 cm grassland meadow soil pre-rain plot 2 | place: USA:California | collected 2015-09-08
GGCTGATGGGAACCGATGAAGCTGGCACGCTTGCGCGACTCAAGTCGCTACGTGGCGAATTCATCGACTTCAAGATCACTGAACATCAGGGCCGCATTGTCAAACTTACCGGCGATGGGATTCTCGCAGAATTCGCGAGCGTAGTTAGCGCGGTGGCCTGCGCGGCAGAGATGCAGCGAGGGCTGCGCGAACGATCTGCAGAGACACCAGCCGACCGGCGTATCGAGTTTCGGATCGGCATCAATCTCGGCGATGTTATCGTTGAACAGGACGATATTTACGGCGATGGAGTGAACGTCGCAGTCCGGCTGGGAAGTATTGCTGCTCCAGGTGGTATTGTTGTATCGCAATCGGTTCGTGATCAGGTTGGCAACCGGCTCGATGTCACCTTCGAGGACGGAGGCGAGCAGAACTTGAAGAACATCGAAAAGCCTATTCGCGTTTACAGTGTCCGACTGGAGGATTTGGACTTCGCCGACACGGCTTCAATGAAGAATAGTCGACCATCTATCGTGGTGCTGCCGTTCAGCAATATGAGCGGTGATCCGGAGCAGGAATATTTCAGCGATGGTATCACCGAGGACATCATTACGGACCTCTCAAAGATTTCCGGTCTTTTCGTCGTCGCTCGCCACACCGCGTTCACCTACAAAAGCAAACCGGTGAAGGTCGAACAGGTTGGGCGAGAACTCGGCGTCGCGTTTGTTCTAGAAGGAAGCGTCCGAAAAGCTGGAGCGCGCGTACGCGTCACGGCGCAGTTGACAGGCGCGACAACGGGCGGGCACGTTTGGGCGGAACGTTTCGATCGGGATCTGACCGACATCTTCGCCATCCAGGACGAAATCACGCACGCTATCGTCGAGCAGTTGAAAGTGAAGCTGCTGCCGCAGGAAAAGAAATTGATCGGTGAATCGCCGACTTTGAACGTGGAGGCCTACACTTACTACCTGCGCGGTCGCGATTTTCTTTACCGGTATTCCAAACGTTATTTCGAGCTCGCGCGGCGGATGTTTACAAAAGCGATCGAGCTCGACCCGAATTACGCGCGCGCGTACGCCGGAATCGCTGACTGCGATGCGTTTCTCTACATGGTCTATCAGGTGGACGTTCCACTCGAAGGGATTCTCGACATGTCGGCGAAGGCGCTGGCCCTGGACAACAAGCTTGCCGAAGCGCACACCGCTCGCGGAGTAGCACTTTCCGCTGCCCGTGACTTCGATGAAGCCAACACCGAATTCGAGACAGCATTGACGCTCGACCCGAATTCGTTCGAAGCGCATTTCCTTTATGCGCGTCCCGCTTTCCAGCAGGGAAAAATCGCGCGGGCGGCTGAGCTTTTGGAGCGCGCATCGGAAATCAATTCGGCCGATTACAAGCCTCCGGCTTTGCTCATTCAAATGTATCGCTCACTCGGACGCGACTCCGATGCCAAGGCAGCCGCACGCACAACCGTCGAGCTTGGCGAACGGGAGCTTGTGTTGCATCCAGAAGATCCTCGACCCGCGGTGGCTGGCGCTCTTGCGCTGCTGGAATTAGGAGAAAAAGACAGGGCGAGAGATTGGACCACGCGAGCTCAGGCCATCGAATCTGAAGACCCGATCTCCCTGTACAATATCGCGTGCGTTTACAGTCACCTGGGTGATTCTGACGCGGCTTTTGACTTGCTGGAGCGAGTCACTCAAAACGGACGGCAATTTTGGAGAGATTGGATCGAAAACGATTCCGACTTGGACGGCGTACGAAATCATCCACGCTACGGGCAGCTCCTCACGCTACTTAATGAGCGAACGAGCGATTTCCCGAGGAAGTGAAATGCTGATCGAAACCCACGCCCACCTCGATTATCCTGATTTTACAGGCGATTTTGAGGATGTGCTTCGCCGGGCGAACGAAGCCGCCGTCACGCGCATCGTCACGATCGGCACTTCAGTGGAGAGCAGCCGGCGCGCGGTTGATCTTGCCGAGAAGCATTCGAATATCTACGCGGTAATCGGAGTGCACCCGACCTCTGCCGAAAAAACCGTGGAAGACATAATCACACCATTGCGCGACTTGGCCCAAAGTCGGCGCGTAGTCGCCATTGGTGAGACTGGTTTAGATTATCACCACCTACCCAGCGTCGAGGCTGCGAAAGAAAAGAACGTGCAAGTCTTCGCTCGCGCTTTGCAAGGTGAGACAGAGGAGGAAATCGAAGCGAATATCCAGGATGGTGCCTACAAGTCGAGACAGGCTAGTCTCTTTCAGCAGCAACTCGATCTCGCAACTGAACTGGGGCTTAACGTCGTCATTCATCAGCGCGATGCGTGGGACGACACACTCGAAATCATGGCACCGTATTCAGGCAGACTACACGGCGTATTCCATTGCTTCGGCGGCACGCTCGAACAAGCAAATGAGGTTCTCGATCGTGGCCATCTTGTTTCTTTCACCGGCATTGTGACTTTCAAAAACGGCACGAGCGTCCGCGACGTAGCGGCGCAAATACCGCTTCACAAATTTATGGTGGAAACCGATTGTCCCTACCTCGCCCCCGTTCCGTTCCGCGGGAAACGCTGCGAACCGGCGCACACACGACTGGTCGCCGAATCGATCGCAACTGCACGCGGCATTTTGCTGGAAGACGTGGCCGAAATGACAACCCAAACCGCAGAAGAATTTTTCCGCTTCAACCGATGAAGATCGACAATCGCAAGATCGACATCTTCATTCGCGTAATCTTTCTCGGCGCTGTTGCGATTGTGATCGCGTCCTGCGCCGCGCCCGATACACGGCATCACATTGTTATCAGCGCGCGTGAACAAAAATTAGCGCTTCTCGATCACGGTAGCTTGATGGCCATCTACCCGGTGTCCACGTCGAAGTTTGGTTTGGGGGATTGGCCCGGCAGCTCTTTTACTCCACTGGGCGAACTGGAGATCGAAGAAAAAATTGGCGATCATGCACCGCCCGGTACTGTCTTCAAAGATCGACGCCGCACCGGCGAAATCGTCCAGCCAGACTCGCCAGGGCGCGATCCAATCGTAACGCGCATTCTTTGGTTGCGTGGACGTGAGCCCCAAAACACCAATGCTTATGCGCGCATGATTTACATTCACGGTACGCCGGAGGAGCGGAACATTGGCCTGCCCGCCAGTTACGGATGTATCCGGATGCGTTCGAGCGATATCATTAATTTATATGAAATCGTCGGCCGCGGTGCGGAAGTAACCATTGTCGATGCGCCGCTTGCGGCCGTCGTTCCAGGACTGACCTCGGGGAGGCGATTGGCGGAGATAAACAGGCCAAATAGCAGTTCGTCAGGTGAGACGGCGACCTTTGGATCGCCAAGATCAAATTGAGCAGAACAGAGGCCGTCCTTCATTTCACGGCAGTTTGCCGAGGTGCTCCCGAGGAGTCTTGCGTGAAAGCAATTCCATGTCGGCGTCAACCATGACTTGAACGAGTTCGTGAAACCGCACTTTTGGCTCCCAATCAAGAATTTTCTTCGCTTTGGAGGCGTCACCGACCAAGAGGTCTACTTCGGCCGGACGCTCATAACGCGAGTCGTGTTTGACAAATTCCTTCCAATCAAGATCAACATGCGAGAAGGCCGCTTCGACAAACTCGCGCACACTATGTGTCTCGCCGGTGGCCAGGACAAAATCGTCCCCTTCTCCATGCTGAAGAATTCGCCACATTCCTTCCACGTACTCGGGCGCGTATCCCCAATCTCGCTTCGCGTCTAGATTGCCGAGGAACAATTCTTTCTGCAGACCGTGTTTAACCGCGGCGACGGCGCGCGAGATTTTGCGCGTGACAAACGTTTCGCCGCGCCGGGGGCTTTCATGGTTGAACAAAATGCCGTTGCTCGCGCAAAGACCGTAACTCTCACGATAGTTTACCGTCGCCCAAAACGAAAAAACCTTTGCCACACCATACGGGCTGCGCGGCCAGAACGGGGTCGTTTCGGTTTGCGGCACTTGTTGCGCCTTGCCAAACATTTCGCTGCTAGATGCCTGATAAAAACGCGACCGCAGTCCGGCTTCGCGGATTGCTTCTAAAATGCGAATCGCGCCGACGCCGGTGATATCGGACGTATATTCCGGAATATCGAAGCTCACGCGGACATGGCTTTGCGCGGCAAGATGATAAATTTCGTCCGGCTTCAGCTCGTAAAGTAACTTTACCAAATTCACCGAGTCGCTCAGATCACCATAATGTAGGAACATTCGAACGTCATTGATGTGAGGATCGGCATAAAGGTGGTCGATGCGCGAGGTGTTGAATGTGCTCGCACGTCGAATGATCCCGTGCACTTCGTAGCCTTTCTCCAGCAGCAGGTCGGCCAGATAACTGCCATCCTGCCCGGTGATGCCGGTAATGAGCGCCTTCTTCATGTCGATCTTGCGCTTTAACTTATCGTTGTCTCGCCAGCAAACGAATTAGCCCGGCGGCGTCACCATCAACCGCGCGAGGACTGCACGCTGCGCCGCGATCAATTCAGCGATGCCTTTCCGGGCGAGCATGAGCATTTCGTCCAGCTGCGCCTGCGCAAACGTTGCTTCTTCACCGGAACCTTGTACCTCTACGAATTCGCTGTCTTCGGTCGCTACTAGATTGAAATCGACGGTGACGAGTTTGTCTTCTTCGTAGTTAAGATCGACAATCGCATTTCCATCGAGAACGCCAGCACTTACTGCCGCGACTAATTTTCGCACCGGAGGTGCGTCGAGCTTTTTTTCCTTCGCAAGTTTGCGGCAGGCAATCGCGACGGCCAAGCTCGCCCCCGTGATTGCAGCGGTGCGCGTTCCGCCGTCAGCTTGCAAAACATCGCAATCAACCCAGATCGTGTGTGGCCCAAGTTTTTCAAGATCGACGGCTGTTCGCAGCGATCGCCCAATTAAACGCTGAATCTCCATGCTGCGGCCGTCGATTCGACCCCTTGTGATATCGCGCGGTTTTCGGGTCTGCGTCGAGTACGGGAGCATTGAATATTCGGCGGTAAGCCAGCCGCCGGTCACCCCCTGCTCTTTCATCCAGCGCGGGACGTTTTCTTCTATCGTCACGCCACAGATGACGCGGGTGTTGCCCATTGCAACGAGCACCGAACCACCAGCGTATGGTGCAATCCCGAGCTCGAAAGCAACGGGACGCAGTTGATCGCTGGTTCTTCCGTCAATTCGGCTCATTATGGAAAAGGTAGATCCGCGCACGAGCTCTCTCCACCATGCAGTTTTCTGCGTGGCATATTCTTAGTTTCTAGGCGTCCCTGGCTTGATAGAATAAATGAACCATTTAGGATTGCGCTGGTACAGGCGACAGACCCGTTGAAAATGCGCGAGCAAAAGCGGATGATCTCGTTCAAGTTTCGCTTGCTGCGCAGCGACCATGCCCAACCAGACTGCCCCTTCAGTACGGAGTTCTTCAAACATCTGGATCGATTCACGATCATCTGCAGGAAGCTCGGTCACGTCTACAGTTGGTGGCGGGGGGAGGAGCCAACCACGCCGTTGGCTATAATATATAACGATCGGATCACCCAGAACATTTGCCATCGTGATGACGAGGTCACGCGGCTGACTTACCTGGCGCAGGGCCAATCCCAATTTATAGCCTTGCTGTGCATAAGGATAACACATTCTGATCAAAGCTATCGTTCCCGACACTGTAATAATAATCAAGGAAACTGCGATTACCCTTCTTCTTACGAGCGCTCTGCTGGAAGACCGCACGATCCGGGCAAAAACCGACGCAATTGTCATGATTGCATCGCTGGACACCGCCGCAGCCGCAGGATTGATGATGTGAAAGTTCTGCGGGTTCAGAACCAATTCCCTCGCTGCTACTATATAAAGAGGAACCATTCCAAGGAGCCACCAATGGAATAGCCATGGAGCCACAGCCGAGGTACGTTTCTCCGAATCAACAGCGCGAAATGGAAAGATTACTCCCAGTGCGACCAGAACGATAACAGGTGGAGTCCACAGCGCCGTAGTGAACCACCAAACTAGACGGCCGAAGAAGTAATTTTCATCCCACCACTGCTTCAAACCCTGATCCCAAAGCAAGTACCCCGAAAAAGACACGTGATAGGGCGGGTACGAATGACCAAGATGTCTGGCCCAAAGATAGTATGCAATGACCGGGACAAGACCTAGTACGGCGACGATGCCCATTACGCCTAGTCTCCTCGGTTTTAGCTTGTGGCGACGACGCAGGATCGTGAGCGTCGCATAGAGCATCGCGAAGCCAACGACGAGCCCAGGGGGTTTGGTTAATACGCCCCATGTACCGATGACACCGGATAGCAGTAGAAAGCGTAATCGGTCTGTTTGTAAATAAACGATCAACATCCAAACGCTGGTTGTCATCAATGCGACCATCGCAGGATCAGAAAGAAACGAACGCTCGATGAAAATACTTCCTGGTAACAGAGCCATCACCGCAGCGCTCAGAAGTGCGCGTTCTTCATCCCAAATCCGCCGAACAAGTTGATAAAGTGCAAAGATGCCCCATAGGCCAAAGAACGCAGCCACACTCCGTCCGACCCACTCATGTTCGCCCACGATCATGTAGAACAGCGCCGCGATATAACTGACGGTTTGGAATTCAAATCCCGAGTAGCCAGGGCCCGGTCCAGACCAGTTGACCTCTGGATAAAAGATATTCCAGCTCCTGTGGCAGAAGTTCTCGGCCATCATAGCATTAATGGTCTGTCGCCAACTAAAGAAATCGGTGAAAGGCTGAGTAGTGGTACTGAATCGCAACAGCGCGCCCAACACCAGGATACCTACCAATAAGAAAGCGCTTGGCGACCCGAGGCCGGGAATGGGGTTTTTAAAATGAAATTTCATTCGACTGGATGACCGTAGCATGGAGATTTAAGGACGGTTGGTCGATTGTTGAATTTAGCCAGATTTGCTGTCGCTTAAGACCAAAGTCGATTTTCCCTTTTGCAATCAAGGTTTTCACATTTCTATCGGTATCGAATGTTCGGCTATAACCCATTGCGGTTGCGCCTTGATCCTTCATCTAAAGGAACATTTACCTCAATCGTCACACCGCAGACCACCGATCTTATGGGCAACGTTTGACCGTAACAGGCAATGAGCTTGACTCTAAGTAACTACGCGGTTTGTTGATGTACCAATGGTGACGCGCGCTAAGGCTAATTTGACCAATTTGCAGAGTGGTGGCAATCCTGTCACGCGAGCAAAACGACCGGTTGCGAAGCGTTCGGCGAAAGCGGTACGAAGCCCTGGGAAGTCTGCGTCGCTCGATGCCAAGGTCGAGCAATTAGCGGCAAAGAAATCGAACCAAGGTTCCGGAATCAGGGAGGCTGAGGAAGCACGCGCGCTGCTGGAAGATCAATTGCACAGCCTTTACTGGTGGGTTTTCAACGCTTTTAAGATGAAAGGGTTTATTCGAGCAAAAGCGTTGGACAAGTTGCAACGCTCAGTGGCTGCTGGCGAGGAGTCGCACACTGAGCGGGACGATTTTGCGGATGACGACGTCTCGCCAGAAAAACAAACGTTCTGACTCAGAAGTGGCCGATCCGATTCCAACGCCGGCCGGTTCCGCTCCGCCACAAGCAAACCTGGTGTCGGTGATAATCCCCTGCTACAACCACGCACAGTTTCTTGCGCACGCGATCGAGAGCGTTCTGGCGCAGAGTTATTCAAATTTCGAGCTCACTGTAGTAGATGATGGTTCAACCGACGGCACCGCCGAGGTCGTTAGGCGCTATTCCTCTGTGCACTATGTTTACCAGGAGAATGCCGGTCGTTCGATCGCTCGCAATACCGGGTTATTACAAAGTCGCGGTGAGTTGGTCGTTTTCCTCGACGCCGATGATCGCTTGCTGCCGCATGCTCTGGAGGCGGGGATTAATTGCATGCACGAACATCCTGAGTGCGCCTTTGTTTCCGGCCACTGCCGCCTGATCGATTCAAAGGGCGCGATCCTTCCTTCACCGAGGCAACCCCGTATCGAGCGCGAGCATTATCTGAAGTTGCTTCGCGGGGGTAGTTATATTTGGTGCCCTGCGATCGTGCTTTATCAAAAGCGCATTTTTGATTTTGTCCATGGGTTCGATCCCGCCCTGATGCCGGTAGAGGACTACGACCTCTACCTCCGCATCACAAAGGATTTTCCGGTCTATTCCCATAACCAGGTAATCGCAGAGTATCGGCAGCACCGTTCCAATACGTCTCGCGACGTTACGGTGATGGAACATGCTGCGCTCGCCGCTCACAAGGCACAATGGGATTTTGCTAAGGCGAGTAGTCAGTACAGAGAGGCTTACTATGCCGGCCGGGCGTTTTGGCAAAATGATTATCCGCTTCAGCGAATGGTGAGCAGAATTCGGGAAATCGTGCGGGAGCAACTCCCATCTGAAGCGATAGTCGCTGTCGCAACCAGCGGCAACAGCGAACTGCTTCGCTTGGATGGCCGACAGGCCTGGCATTTTCCCCAGATGGAAGAAGGTGGGGGTGCTGGACAGCTGTTCGCGCAGGGCGCGAAAGGCTCAACAGAAACTCCCGCGTGGATTGAAGCCGGAATGACATACGTCTTTAGCCTCTATGGAGGGCCCGACTATTCGAAACTGCTGGCTCGGCTCTTGGTCAAAGGTGTCGCAGATCCCTTCACGATCGCAGACGTTGAATCGGTGCCACAAGAACCGACGCGCGAGGATGGAGTTTTATTGACGGCAATTCCCAATCCGGTCCCAGCTGGTGAGGAGCCGGGCGTAACTAATATTATGTGGAGTACCGGAGACGGGTCCCAAGGGCAGCTGTATGTATCAGGTGTGGGTATCTACGCGGGCCGAGATCCGGCCGATAGCGAGGAAGCGTGGAGGAGCTTGGAGTCAGTCAAAGCAAATGGTGCTCAATATCTGGTTATTCCCGCGAGATCATTTTGGTGGCTCGACGATTATCAAGAATTTCGCCAACACGTAGAGGCCCATTACCGGGCCGTCGTGCGAGATGATAATACATGTATCATCTTTGATTTGTTGAATCATGGCAACAAGTTCGGCAAATCATAAGATCGCAATTTCCACCAAGGAGCTACTCACACCGAAAGCCGGTCTGGTTTCGGTAATAATCCCGTGCTATAATCAGGCGCATTTTCTGCGAGAAGCGATTCAAAGCGCTCTGGTTCAAACTTACTCTCAGCGCGAGATCTTCATTGTCGACGACGGTTCCACCGACAACACCGCGGAAGTGACTGCCGGCTTTGCGGGCGTACGGTACATTCGCCAGGAAAATGCGGGTGTTTCTACGGCTCGAAATACAGGACTAAAAGAGAGCCGAGGTGAATACCTGGTTTTCCTTGATGCGGACGATCGGCTGCTGCCGGAAGCCCTGGAAATTGGAGTTGACTGCCTGCGCCAGCATCCCGAGTGCGCCTTCGCTTCCGGCCACAGCAGATTCATTACCGCGGATGGATCGTTCCTCAGCAAGTCCGAGCAGCCTTATATCACACGCGACCATTATTTGGAGTTGCTCCGGGGTAACTACATTTGGTGTCCTGGTTCGGTGATTTATCGGCGGAGTGTTTTCGAGATCGTCAAGGGGTTCGATACTTCGTTAGGCCCCGGTGCCGACTACGATTTATATTTCCGCATCACGCGAAAGTCTCCGGTCTTCTGTCACAACCATTTCGTTGCCGGCTACCGTATCCATGGCTCAAGCATGTCGGCCGATCACTCACTGATGCTCCAGGATACGCTCAAGGCCCTCAACGCACAGTGGGAGTTTGTCAAAGGAAGCAATAGACACATCGAGGCCTTTGAAACTGGGAAGAAACAATGCCAAAGCTATTACGGATGTCTGCAAATGGCGGATCGGATCTTTGAGGTTGTACGGGATAAGCTCCCCTCGAATGCCACTGTCGCAGTCGCTACGGGTGGGGATAGGAGACTCTTGCGGTTAGAGGGGCGGCGTGCATGGCACTTTCCCCAAACCGGAGCTGATGAACGAGGCCGACTCTTCGGGCAGGGCGCAGAAGGTTCAGCCGACGTGCCTTGGATCGAGGCAGGGATGAGGTATGAATTCCGGCTCTTTGGCGGACCGAAATACTCGAAACAGCTCGCTGCGATTACAGTAACTGGCATCACTGATGTGACGCCGAGTGTTCCTGTTGAGCCACCCAGATCAGGCCAAGCATATCTGATAGCTTTCCCGAACCCGGTCCCGGCTCCAAACCGATTTGGCCGAACTACTATCACTTGGAGTACCGGAGACGGGTCTAAAGGCCAGCTTTATGTTTCGCACGGTGGACAGTATAACGGCGATCGTCCTAAAGATAGCGACGAGGTGATCGACCACCTGGAAGCCATTCGAACGCGAGGCGCGCAATATCTGTTGTTGCCGGCTACAGCCTTCTGGTGGCTCGATCATTATAAGGAATTTCGTGATTATGTGGAAGCGCGCTATCCGGTGATCATCCGGGATGAGGACGCCTGTATTATTTTTGATTTGCGCGAATCA
>WNEL01001699.1_pt1 | contig 10436 bp, 8 predicted proteins | sample 5399991 | NCBI WGS metagenome assembly WNEL01 (sample SAMN13153325, study PRJNA577476) | soil metagenome | isolation source: 20 cm grassland meadow soil pre-rain plot 2 | place: USA:California | collected 2015-09-08
TGGAGCCCGGCGTTTTTTGCCGCTCATCAGGGCGAGCGCGAGTTCAAGGTACCTAGCGGAGCAGTTTGAGAGGCCAAACGTGTAGGAGGCGACCGGCTCTTCGTGCACCTCGATTACCCGGATGGTGGTCAGGAACAGTTCGAATGGCAGTTATTCTCGCCGGCCCAAATGATTTCAATGGCAGAGTTAGTCGGTTTAACGCGGTTAGTCGCGTGCACAGATTTTGATGAGACGACTTTCCCGTCTCCCACTAATCCCCGCGTCCAATTCCTTTTCGAGCGCTCCGGCGCATCACGAGCAAACATCGGCCATTTGTGACCATCGAGTATCTCGCTGATCGTCGTGAGTTCATCACATGCGTACTTGGCTTCATGAGGGCCGATATATGAAAAACGCGTTTCGCCTTTTCGTTGGAATCCTTCTCACCGGTGCGATGTCGTGCCTGGCGGTCGATCAATTGGCATTACGTCTGCAGCCGGCGTTAGAGGCGATCACGCCGGACGGGTTGCTTGCGCACATCAAGATTCTCGCGTCGGATCAATTCGAAGGCCGCGCGCCGGGAACAAAAGGCGAGGAGCTGTCCGTCAAGTACATCACTGATCAGTTCAAACAGACTGGGTTGAAGCCGGGAAATCCAGACGGGACTTACATCCAGGAAGTCCCTCTGGCTGGGATCAAGAGCCCCGATGATTTCATTACGTCATCGGCGCGTCTCCAACCAGAGATCAAGATCACTGATTCAGACGTGGTCTTTGTTGGATACGGTATCGTCGCGCCCGATTACGGGTGGGACGATTACAAAGATGTCGATTTGCGCGGCAAGACGTTGCTGATGCTGATCGGCGATCCGCTAATTCCCGATCCGAACGATCCGTCAAAGCTCGACGACAAAATGTTTAAGGGAAAGGCGATGACTCATTACGGGCGCTGAATTTACAAATACGAAATTGCCGCACAAAAAGGCGCTGCGACCGCCGTGATCATTCACGAGACTGGACCGGCCGGCTATCCCTATTCAGTCGTGAAAACAAGCTGGGCCAAAGAGAATTATTAGATAGATGCGCCAAACAAAAACATGGACGCGGTCGAGGCGCGCTCCTGGATCACACTCGATGCCGCGAAGAAATTGCTGGCCGATTGCGGCCAGGATTTTGACGCGCTGAAGAAGTCGGCGATCACAAAAGAGTTCCGGCCGGTGACATTGAATGCCAAAGACAACATCGACATCAAACAACAGCTTCGCGCATTTAAATCGCACAACGTCATCGGCAAACTCGACGGGAGCGATCCGAAATTGCAGGATGAATACGTCATCTACACAGCGCACTGGGACCATCTCGGGTGTAATCCCGAATTGCAAGGCGATCAGATTTTTAATGGCGCAATCGATAACGCGTCCGGTGTCGCCTCTCTTATCCAGCTCGCAGCAGCGTTTACAAAAGTAAATCCGCCGACGAAATGCTCGGACTTGTTTATGGCAACAACCGCCGAAGAGGCCGGGCTTCTCGTCGCGAAATTCTACGCAGAACATCCGCTTTACCCGCTGGAGAAAACTTTGGCCGACATCAACATTGACACCGTGAATCCATGGGGCAAAACGCGCGACATCGAAAACCTGAGCGATAATAATTCAACGCTCGACGATCTGCTGGCCGCAACTGCGAAACGGAACGGACGGGTGATGACACCGAACAGCCAGCCGGAAAAAGGCGGTTCTTATCGGGCCGATCATTCTGAATTCTCGAAGCGCGGCCTGCCCGCGCTTTATACTGCCGGCGGCAAGGATTTCATCGGCAAGCCGGTCGATTTCGGACAACAAAAGAAAGACGATTACACCGCGCATCATTACGATCGGGTTTCGGACGAAATTGATCCAAGCTGGGATCTCTCCGGCGTGGTCCAGGATATTCAACTTCTATTCGAGATCGGCTACCAAGTCGCAAATGGTGACAAATTTCCAGAATGGAAACCGGGCGCCGAATTCAAGGTGAAACGAGATTGTAATGTTCAAAAAGTAGTCCCTATAGACCGATGAGCGTTCCACTCGCAATTGTATTGCTCACGTTCTTAGCAGCGTGTGACGCGATATACGGCGTGAGTCGCCGCGCGAAGGTCGGTTTTATGCCTGATCCAGCCAAGGTTCGCTCAATCATGCACCGGGTCGCCAGAGTGCATGAAGTGCGATATCAACAAACAGAGGGTGGCAAACCTATCACGCTCGGCGGTGTCCAGTCCCCGACAGTAGTTCACACTTTCTTCTACAGCGGCGATCCAGATGTCGATGGAGTTCTCCAGTTCCAAGTGGATTATCGCAATCGCGTCGAGTACTCACAGACCCTCATTCGGATGTTCGAACCGCCGCCTCAGCAGTGGGTGGACGCGACATTACCCGTGATGAAGCGCATTGAACTCAGGCTTGACACACAGCCTGGTCTCTCGGGACTCGAAAATTCCGTCGTGCAGTATTGTGTTTGAGTCGTGTGTCGCTAAAGGCTAACCAGACAACGCCGCCAGCGGCTCCGGCCCAATCCGCTTGATGTTGAGCTAGCAAAGAACTCAGTTGCAATGCGGCGGATTAGATGGTTGAATCGCGGCTCGCGAATCTGAAAATCTGAATGGGCTCGCTCAAGAAAAGACGCAAAGCGAAAATTGCAAAGCACAAGCGCCGCAAGCGCATGAGGCAAAGTCGCCATAAGAAGCGCCTCCGCTACAAAGCATAACCTGTTGCCACCCCTGATTCGTTTGGGCTCGCGTGCGCTGGTTTGCGGAGGATGGCGCCAAAAGCTAGAATCGGAAGTATGAGGGAGCAGGTAAGACACGGCGTTTCGGCGCCGTGGGGTTTCGTTTTCGCGCTCGTTATTTTCGCGTCCACAAACACCGGAATCGCCAAAACTCCGCGCACTTTGGCTCCACCGATCAGACCTGCACCTGCCGGAATAAAACAAATCGGACGTCAAGATGATTCATTCAATCTCAAGCCGCCCGCCGACCTGGGTTTGCGTCCGGAGAACGAACGCAAAGCCGGGGCGCTGGCGCATTTTATCGAAGGAATGACGTTCGAGGAAAACGGCGAGATGGATCAAGCCCTGGAGGCGTATCGCAAAGTGCTCAACGTCGATCCCGGCCAATCTGAACTCGCGTCACGCGTGGCGGCTTTGCTGATACAGCAGGAGGATTTCCCGCAGGCGATTGACATTTTAAAGGATGCGATCAAGGCAAATCCGAACGATGCCGAGCCCTACCGCCAGCTGGCCTTCATCTATGCGAAGTATCTCAAGAAAATGGATCAGGCTATCGATTATGCCAATCGCGCCATCGCGCTCAATCCGCGCGATATAGCGGCTTACCAGCGTCTCGTCGAAATCGAGTTTGCGGCGGGAGAAGAAAAAAAGGCGCTCGACGTTTTGGATCGCGCCGCAAAAGTTCGGAGCGATGACGCGAATTTCTGGACTCGACTGGGGAAACTTTACGCAGCCATTCTTTTCAAACCTGACTCATTGCCGAAATCGGATGAATTGAAACGGGTCAACGAAATTTTCAAAAAAGCAGCGGAACACGCCAACGACGATCCTGCGGCCCTCAAAGACATAGCGGATTACTACGCGTCGTCACAACAACTCAAGGAGGCGATCCCGCTTTATCTTCGCGTGCTGGAACTACAACCAGATGACGCCAACGCGCGGGAAAAACTGGCGACTGGTTTCATTTTGACGAATCAGCGTGGAAAAGCAGTCGAGATGCTCGAGCAAATTATCAAACAGCATCCGGAAAAATATCAGCCGTATGATTTGCTTGCGCAGGTGCTGGACGATGAAGCACGATCGCTTCAGCGCGCAAACCGTCTTGACGAAGCTAAAGCCAAGTTTGCAAAAGTAGCCGCAAACTACGAGCAAAGCCTGCTGATTAATCCCAATCATGCTGGCACATATTTGCGCTTGGCGGAGCTGCTGCTTGGCCCTCTCAAAGATCCGGAGCGCGCAGTGAAAATGCTGGCAGAAGTCCGTCGCCGGTTCCCCGGCGCGCCAGAGATCGTTTACTATCTAGCGATTGCTCAGCGCGAGGCGAAACAAACCCAGCAAGCGGTAGCGACCTTTGAGGAAGCCCTTCACGAAGCGCAAGCCGATCAGGACAATGAAATCGTAAACGCTAAATTCTATTTTAACTATGGCGCAACGGCCGAACAGGCAGGTTTGTATGAAAAAGCGGCGGACTTGCTTCGCAAATCAATTGCACTCGATCCAGCAAACGCGGCGGAAGCGTACAACTACCTTGGTTATATGTGGGCAGATCACAACATGCAACTGGACGAAGCCGAGGAGATGATCAAACGCGCGCTAGAGATTGAACCCAACAACGGCTCTTACCTCGACAGCCTCGGCTGGGCCGAGTTCCGGAAGGGGCAATTCGATCAAGCCCTGGCCGATCTGCTTCGCGCTGCGAAAAGCATGGGCCGTGAAGACCCGGTTGTGTTCGAACACATTGGCGACACTTACTTGAACTTGGATCGCGTGCCAGAGGCATTGGAAGCATGGCAAAAAGCGCTGGCGCTCGATCCGAAAAACAAGAAGCTCGCAGAGAAGATCGAGAGTACCAAGGCGACGATCACCAAAGGGTCGCCAGCAAAGACGAATCCCACCCAGTGATTAAAATGTCGAGCGAGCGCGGCTCTTCTACAAAACTAGAGGGGCGTCTGCCTGTGCACATGAGGGATTATCCGACATCCTGGCAGCGCAAAACGATGTGGGCGGCCCTGACCGCTTTCTTTGTTGTCCTCCTTATCATAATCGTCGGCGCCGTGATCTGGACCGGTGCCAATATCATCAGCTTTCTTCAGCCAATCTTGATTCCGGTCGCCATCGCGATGATTCTTACTTATCTCCTCGATCCGCTGGTGACGAAAGTGTCTAGAGGAACGCTCAGTCGCACCAAAGCGGTCGCTCTTCTCTTCGCGATTGCCTTTTTTGCATTGGGCGGATTGGTTGCCTGGCTCGTCCCAACCATCTCAATCCAAAGCGCAAATTTCGCCAAGGAAGTTCCTGCGTACACAGAAAAAGCACGCGATCGCATCGTCGATCTTATCTATCGATTCGACCAAACGTTCGGGTTATTTGGCGGAGTACACGGAAAGTCAGCATCGACGAGTTTCACAAACTGGCTGATCGGCCCTGCCTCTCCTTCTCCTCATCCGCAACCAACCGGGAATGTGCCTGCTTCGCCACCCGCGCCGCAGGCGTTCGCGTCACCGAGTGAAACAATAGCGCCTAGTCCATCCAAGCTTTCGACTGCCGAACGCCAACGCATCCAAGCTTACGTAGAAAAACAAATTCCAAATATCCAGCGGGCGCTTCCGACGTTGACGGAAAAGTTCTGGGGAATTTTGAAGAAAAGCATCGGTGGATTCCTCGGGGTAACAGGGTTTTTGCTCAGCCTTATTCTGGTTCCGATCTATTTGTTTTTCTTGCTAACCGAAAAGCCGCGCATCGAGCAGAGATGGAAAGATTACCTGCCGCTGCGCGCGTCACCCCTTAAGGACGAAGTCGCGGAAGCATTGTCAGAGATCAATAAGTACATCACCGCTTATTTTCGGGGACAGCTGCTTGTTTGTTTGGTGGATGGCATCCTCATCGGTACCGCTCTAACGCTTATCGGGCTCAATTTTGCGCCCCTGATTGGTCTGCTCGTCGTCATCCTTACGATGGTCCCGTACATCGGGATAATCGTTTGCTGGGTGCCAGCCGTTCTTATTGCCGCTTTTCAATGGGGTGATTGGCTGCACCCGATTGGTGTAACGCTGATTTTCATCGTGATACAAAATCTCGAAGGTATCTTCTACGCCCCGCGTATTGTTGGAAATTATGTCGGCTTGCATCCAATGACAGTGATCGTGTCGATCTTTGTCTGGGGCCTCATCATCGGCGGAGTGCTCGGCCCCCTCCTGGCCGTGCCGTTGACAGCAACCATCAAGGTTTTGCTGGGGCGATACGTCTGGGGACGTCGTTTGAGGGAGGAGGTTGCGGAATCGATCGAGGATCTTTCTGTGGTCGAAAAATCCGAGGCGGCGACACAACCTTAAAAAGCCTGCAGTTGGGCGATTCGGCCCGTGCGGAGTCATAATTCTTGCCGCGCGCCACGAGATAGGACACGAAAATGGCGGAAAAAATCAAAGACGCCGGGCACGGAAGAACTGGCCAGATATTTCCCGCTCTTGGGTCCTTCTTTCAGCGACAACTCTGGCCGACCCGTCTCGCCCTTTTAGTTGCTGCATTCGTAGTGGCTATTCTCCTGGGCGTTGCTTTCCTTAGTCACAGCTCAAAACTGTATAGGGACTGGCGCCAAAACCGTCTGCTGCGTCTGGCAGCCTCGATGCTGCAGGAGGAAAAATTTAACGAAGCAGCGGAGACTGCACGAGAGGTCGTGAGGCTGGATCCTGACTCTCTACCGGCGTATTACATTCTGGCGGAAGCATCGGAAAAGCAAAACCTTGAGGAAGCCGTCTCGTGGCGCGCACAAATCACTCGATTGCTTCCAAAGGATCCAGACAGTCAACTTAATCTGGCCTCAGCGGCCTTGCGCTTTGGAAAGCTCGATCTCGCGCGAAAAGCGCTCGACCAAGTTACCCCCAGCGATCGTGACAGAGCCGCTTTTCACGTGGTTGCAGGTTGGCTGGCCCGCGCGGAAGGAAATTTCGCCGAGCAGGAAGAGCAATTCGCTGCCGCCGTTAAAAAAGAGCCTGGGAACGATCTGTACCAGTTCAATCTCGCGGCACTGCAAATCCAGTCCAGCGATCCGCAAAGGAGCGCAAGAGCACGTGACACGCTCGATCGACTCAGCAAACTCGCTCCCTTCCGCAGTGGCGCGTTGCGCGCGTTGCTTAATGACGCTGTGGCACGCAATGACTCGACTGCGGGGGATAACTTCGCGCAACAGCTCCAAATGTCGCAGGAGGTCACATTCGGCGATTACCTTCTCTGCCTGAACTTTTATCGAAAGCTCGATGAGAAGAAGTTTCGTCTTTTGCTGGAAAGAGTGAAGCCATTTGCTGTGCGCAATCCGTCGGACCTGGCATCGCTTATGAACTGGATGAACGAAAACGGACTCGCCGCTGACGTTGTAAAGTGGATCGATAAGCTATCACCAGACAAACTTGGTTCTCCGCCCGCTTCCATCGCAGTTGCAGATGCATATGCAAACGTAAGAAATTGGTCGCGCCTGAAACGCTGGGCGCACGTCGGAGCATGGGGGGAATCTGAATACCTGCGCCTTGCATATCAGGCAATCGCGGTTCGACGATCACACCAAAACGCGGCCGACACGGAATTCGAGACGCTTTGGCGCTCCGCTGAAGAAGCGACGAACGAACAACCGAAGCGCGACCTTGATTTGGCACGCCTCGCTTCGAAATGGAACCTCGAGAAAGAATCCGAACAACTTTGGCTGCGCGTAGCGAAGAATCCGCCGATGCGGCGCGAGGCATTCGACGCGCTTCGCCGCCTTTATCGCGCAAACAACAATCTCGAAAAACTCTATGACATTCTCCAGCGCCTGCACGAAAGCTCCCCCAACGAGGCACCAATCACCGCAGATCTCGCACGACTTGGCCTCAACATCGACCAAAATACAAAACAGTCGTACGATCTTGCCAAAGAGGCCTACGACCGCGCGCCGAGCGAACTCAATTGCGCCGTGACTTACGCGTTTTCCCTCTCTCGTCTTGGCCGCAGCGCCGAGGGCCTGGAGACTATACAAAAATTGCCAACCGATCAATTACACGATCCGCACGCTGCTGTTTACGTGGCGCTCTTGCTGCTCGAGGCAAACCAAACCGACGCTGCAAGGGAGTACATTGAGACAACTGACGATTCGAAAATTTACTTAGAAGAAAAAAAACTCCTCGACGAAGCCAGAACCAAACTCGCCACCGCTTCCGCAACTTCATCGCCGCCAGTTTCACCCGCGCCTGCCGAGCCGACTCCGACCCCAACCTCGACTCCAAGTTCGACATCAACTCCGCCTTTGTTGTAGCCGCTCCGCTGTGCGAAGAACGGCGCTGAGGTGTTTTGGAACACGCGCCACGCGTTTCATAGAGAGGCGGCTGCAGTCGTTCCGCTTCCTGCCGCGCCGAACCCGCGCGATCAAATAGTTACCTGCGCAACGATTTCGTCGCGATACCGCGCCAAGCCTCCACGTCGGCGCGGTTACGCGTGGGCAAAGCGCAGCGGACAGCTTTAATTGAGTCGAAAATTACTTCCGAAAACGGCAACTGGATTGACAGCGCCAAGCGACGCCGTTCCAGAATGGGCATCTTCTTGTAGAGCAAGCTTAGGTGCGGTTTGAGCTGGTAATCGGATGAATTTTGCACATCACTACGAATGATTTTATTCAGTCGCCGCAATTGTTTGTTCAGCGCAAGTTGGACAAAAAGGGTTTTGGTAAATTCGCCCGAGTGACCCACATCAAGGAGTTTCAACTCGATCGGCTCGCAAACAAACGCGGCTTGCGAGGTTGCTTTTTCGGCGGCTTCCGCATGATTTGATCCGACGTGTATTGTAACGTGCGGCTCGAAAACGGGCGCGTCATACTGCCGCGCAAGATCACAAATCATGTTTTCAAAGAAGGTATGCGCCGGGTCAGCCGGAGTGAGCCAATAAGCAATGGCAGTATGCGTCCTCGGAAGCTCATGGTTCATTGAATTCGATCCCGAAAAGAAGAATAGCGAACCGCTTCAATACAATCCACCTTCGGCTTTGCTTGCTCGCTCCAACATTTTAACTTTTCGACGAATCACCGACTGAGATTTTGATTGAAAGGGCGAATCGTTCGCTACCTTCCTCTCGTGCCCACAAATGTTCTCGGGAGTGAACTTAGATGCTGTTGTCGAGATCCGATGACCGGATTCTATCGCGACGGATTTTGTCGCACCGGGCCAGAAGATGTTGGGCTGCACACGGTTTGCGTAAAAGTCACTGAGGAATTTCTCGATTTTTCCGTGCTCGACGGGAACGATCTGGTCACGCCACGCCCGGAATGGGGATTTCCCGGGCTGAACCCGGGCGACAAATGGTGTGTGTGCGTCACGCGCTGGAAGGCAGCGCTCGACCACAATCGCGCAGCCCCCGTCGATCTTGAAGCGACTCATTCCTCCGCGCTCGAGTTCGTCACGCTGGAAGAACTAAAAGCCCACGCGCTGAAGAGCTGATTTTGTAGCGGCAGTCGCTGACTGTCGCACTTGTTTTCTAACGACACGCCCATCGGGCATTGCTCATCCTCATCGAAGGCAAGCGACGGTCAGAGACCGCCGCTACACCTATTCCTTCTGGAAAAAGGATTGAATCGCGCTCAGGTTGTCGCCGAATTGAAACTGCCGTTTAGTCTTTTTCTGGCGCTACGGTACTTGAAACCGAAGCGGACATTTCTCTCCATCATCACATTGATTTCTGTGCTCGGTGTGATGCTCGGCGTGACGGTGCTGATTCTCGTGATTTCGGTCATGACCGGGTTCGACCGCGAGCTGCGCCAGAAAGTGATCGATTTCGATGCGCACATTCTCGTGAGCACAGAAGACGTCTTGCGCGACTGGCGAACGCTCAAAGCGAAAATCGACAATACGGAGGGCGTCGTCGCGACGGCTCCCTACATCCAGGGGCCGGTGATCGTGGAATTTCAAAACCGGCGGCTCGCTCCGCTGATTCGCGGCGTTGATCCCGCGCAGGAAGAAAGGGTCATTCCCCTGACAAAGTTCATCAAATACGGCAAGCTCGATCTGGAAGGCGACTCGACCGTACTTGGCGTTGAGCTCGCGCGTAAATTGCAGATTCACGTCGGTGACAAACTGACGGTCTATTCGCCGGGCAATCTCGGCCAGATTCTCGATTCCATCAAAAAACTCGAGAACGCGAAAGGCGAGGGAAAAAAAGCAGTGGACGAGTTGCGCGATGTGATCCTGCCGAAGGAACTGACGGTTACCGGTATTTTTGAAACCGGTCACTATCTGCACGACTCTGAATTTCTTCTCGTGCCGATTTACGTCGGCCAAGAGTTATACGGCCTGGGTGACGCGTTGCACGGCATTACAGTAAGGACAGACAATCCGTACAATGCCGAGCGGGTAAAACAAGGGATCCAACAATTTCTCGAGCCTCCCGAATACGCGCAGACCTGGATCGACATGAATCATCAGTTTTTCGAAGCGGTGCGGCTCGAGCGCACGGTGATGTTTTTCCTCTTGTTCTTCATCGTGGTCGTCGCGGCATTCGGAATCATGAGCACGCTGATCACAGTGACAGTGCAAAAGCGGCGCGAGATCGGAATCATGAAGGCGCTCGGGGCGAACATTGCCCAAATCATCTGGGTTTTCCTCGGCCAGGGAACAGTCGTCGGCCTTTTCGGAACTCTCACTGGCCTCGGGCTCGGGATGACGTTGATCCGCTACCGCAACG
>WNEL01001476.1_pt1 | contig 10427 bp, 8 predicted proteins | sample 5399991 | NCBI WGS metagenome assembly WNEL01 (sample SAMN13153325, study PRJNA577476) | soil metagenome | isolation source: 20 cm grassland meadow soil pre-rain plot 2 | place: USA:California | collected 2015-09-08
GGTGCGCGCCTCGTGCCGCAGGAAGCGCAGCGCCAGCTCCATGCGCGCTCGCTCGCGCCGGTAGCGATCGTCGCAGATGCGCATGGGAGTCGTCCGGCGGCCGTGGGGTCGCTACATTGTGGGAAAGATGCGGCAAAACTCAACCCGCAAATTTGGTAAAAAAATACCAAATTCCACGGATGGCTTCGCGGCCCGGCCCCGTTACGATAGCGCCTCGTGACTGGAGGGGCGCGCCATGCTGTTGCAGTGCGAGACGCACGACGGGACCTGCGGCGAAGGCTGGGGTCTGGCGGAGCGCTGGCTGCACCCCGAGACGCTCGAGTCGCTGGTCGAGCTCAACGAGCTGTGCCTGGGATTGTTCGCGGAGCAGGCCGCGGTGCGCTGCGCCCAGCCGAGCGTGCTGTTGCGGCAGGTCGGGGAGCTGTGGCGCCTGCTGGATGCCGCGGCGCGGCGGCGCGCCGCCGCCTGTCCCTACCTGCTGGTGGACGCGGGCTTTGCCGACCCGCAGCGCTGGCGGCAGCCGGCGCCGCTGGGCGTGGGCGATGCCGGGGAGGCCGCCTACGGCACATTCTTTACCGTGGCCGGGGCGACCGAGGTTGCGAGGCTGGTGTTCACCTACGCCTGGCACCTGGCGCGTGCGCACGGCGCCGCGGCGCGGCTGCTGCTCGGTATGAGCGCGCCGTGCGCCGCGCTCATCGCACACCTGAGCCTGCGCCAGATCCATTCACTGGCGCAGACTCACCCGCACTGGCTGCGGCCGCGCTGGCCGGCGCGTGTGCAGGTGTGGCGCGAGCTGCTGCTGGCGGCGGCCTCCGGCGAGGCGCCGGTGCTCGAGCGGGCGCGCTTGCACGGGCTCACGCTGCTCGCGGCGGACGCCCGCGCCTCGCTGCCCGAGCGCTCCGATGCCGGCGCGCTCGCGCCGTGAGCCGCGCACCCGGCGCGGCCTATTTCGCGAGCTGGAACAGCGTGGAGGGCACCCAGCCCTCGTTGCCGAGCTCGTCACTCACCTTCCACCACAGGCCGTCCTTCTCGCCGCTCGGATAGAGCGTCATGCCAGGGTCCAGATCGCGCACCTTCTTCGCTTTGATATTGGCCGCCTCGTACATCTTGCCCGGCTTGGCCATGGTCACCGACTGCGTGGCGTTGTCGGCCTTGGCGTTGAGAGTCATGCCCTTGACTTCATTGACGAGCTTGGTGAACGCGTCGAGGTAGGCCATGGTGACGACCTGGCCGATCTCGGTGTTCGCGTAACTGCTCGCGCCGGCCGCCGCGAAGCCGCCGAAGAAGGCGCCGCCGCCGGCGCCCCAGCCGAGGTCGGTCTTCTTCGAATGTCCCTGCTGCATGGCGAGCTGCTCGGTGGAGCGCACGTCGGTCAAGGTCAGCACGACATCCGCGGTCTTGCTCTTGAGACTGATGCCGCCGACCACGGCGCCCGCCACCCCGCCGAGCAGCCCCCCGACCAGCCCGCCGAGGTTGCGGCCGCCGGAGTTGCTGTTCTTGGTGACCACATCCGGCACCAGCACGTAGTCGGCCGCCTTCATCTGCCCCTTGCCGACGTTGGAGCCGCCGCGCATCTCGCCGCTGCCGGCCAGCGCCCGCTCCTGCTGCGCAGCCGCGAGGCCCTTGCCGCGATCGAGCAGCGTGAAGCATTTGGACTGGGACACGAACACCTTGATGAGCGCTTCGGGGGACTCGAGGTTGTACGCGAGCCACCACTTGTTCTCCGGCTCGGTGACCGCGAGCGTGCCGATCCTCTTGTCGCAGGTTGGAATCTGCGGTGGCGGCTGATCGGCGGCCCACGCGGTGAGCGTGGCGCCCAGGCTCGACAGCGCGAGCCATGGCAGAACGACGTTCTTTAGCCTCTGGTGCGGCAGCATGCACTCCTCCCAAGGAATCGCTGTTTTTGCGAAGCGACGCGCTTCGTGCGCTAGTGTAGGCCCAAGTCCCCGCCCCGGGGTAGGCGCCTTTATCTACGGAGGCTCGCAGGCCATGAAGCAGGCTCTGATCGTCATCGACGTGCAGGAATCCTTCCGCCGGCGGCCCTACTTCCGGGACGAGGAGCTGCCGCGGTTCCTGCGCAACGTGCAGTCCCTCATCGATCGCTGCGCCGCGCGCGGCATTGCGCTGCTGCAGGTGTTCCACGAGGAGCCGGGCGATGATCCCGGCAATCCGTTCTCGGCGGCCTCGGGCTGCGTGCGCGCGATGCCCGAGCTGTCGCTGCGCGCCGATGCGGTGTTCTACAAGCAGGTGCATTCGGCGATGTTCGGCAGGACCGAGGACGGCGCGACGCTCGAGGCGTGGTTGCGCGAGCGCGGCATCGGGGAGCTGCTGATCAGCGGGATCCGCACCGAGCAGTGCTGCGAGACCACGACCCGCCACGCCTCGGACCTGGGGTTCAGCGTGCGCTACGTGAGCGATGCGACGCTCACCTTCCCGATGCAGACGCGCTCCGGGCGCGAGGTGTCGGCGCAGGAAATCCTCGAGCGCACCGAGCTGGTGCTCGACGGGCGCTTCGCGCGCATCGTGTCGACCGCCGATGCGCTGGCGTGAGGATCTCTTTCAGTAGATCGCGATCTCGCGCCGGCCGGCCGAGTCGCGCGCGCCGCGGAACATGCCTTCGGTGCTGAAGTCCATGACGATCTGCCCGTAGCCACCGACCGCGATGAGGCCGCCGTCCCCGCCGAGTGCGGGGAGTATCCCGTGCAGCATCTCGCGCACCGCCTGCTCGAGGCTCAAGGCCCGGTACTCGACCGCGGCGCACACGTGATGGGCGGCCACCGCGCGGATGAAATACTCGCCGTGCCCGGTCGCCGAGACCGCGCACACGCCGTTCTTGGCGTAGGTCCCCGCGCCGATGATCGGCGAGTCGCCGACGCGCCCGGGTCGCTTGTTGGTCATCCCGCCGGTCGAGGTGGCGGCGGCGAGATTGCCGTCGCCATCGCGCGCCACGGCCCCCACGGTGCCCGCCGCGGCGGGCATCAGATCCGAGACGTGTCGCCCGCGCTGCTCGGCCTCGAGCTGCTCGAGGCGCTCCGCGGTGCGGAAGTAATGATTGGGCACGAGCGGCAGGCCCTCTTCGAGCGCGAACTCCTCGGCGCCGGCGCCCACCAGCAACACATGGCGCGACTTCTCCATCACCCGCCGCGCGAGCTCGATCGGATTCCTCACGTGCCGCACGGAAGCGACCGCGCCGGCGCGCGTCTGCCGGCCGTCCATGATCGCCGCGTCGAGCTCGGCCGCGCCGTCGCGGGTCAGCGCCGCGCCGTGGCCGGCGTTGAAGCACGGATCGTCCTCGAGCAGGTGGACCGCCGCGGCGACCGCATCCAGTGCGCTGCCGCCGCGCTCGAGCAGCGTAAAGCCCGCGTCGAGGGCCGCCTCGAGGCCGATGCGGTAGCGCCGCTCGCGCTCGGGCGAGAGCTGCGCTCGAGGCGCGGCTCCGGCGCCGCCGTGGATCGCGAGCGCGTACCGGGGCGCGCTCGCGGAATTCTTAGCGGGCATCGCGGTACATGGCGATGTCGCGGCGGCCGCGCGAGTCGCGCGCGGCGCGGAACATGCCGACGCTGTTGAAATCCATGGCGATGTTGCCGTTCCGGTCCAGCGCGATCACGCCTCCCTCGCCTCCCGTGCGGCGCAGCTTCTCGTGGATGACTTCCCGCACGGCGGCACCGACGGTGAGGTGCCGGTATTCCACCAGCGCGCACAGGTCGTAAGCGACCACCTGGCGGATGAAGAACTCGCCCTGCCCGGTACCCGAGACCGCGCACGACTCGTCGGCGTAGGTGCCCGCACCGATGATGGGCGAGTCGCCCACCCGCCCGCGGTGCTTGTCGGTGAGTCCGCCGGTCGAGGTGGCGGCGGCCAGATGCCCGGCGCCGTCGAGCGCGACGGCCCCCACGGTGCCGCTGCCCGGCGGACTCGCCGCGTGCAGCCGCTCGCTCTCGGCGCGCCGCGCCTCCTCGAGCTCCCGCTCGCGCCCCTCGGTGCGGAAATATCCGCGCGGCACGAGCGCCACGCCCTGCTCGAGCGCGAACTCTTCCGCGCCCTCGGCCACGAGCAGTACGTGCGGGCTCTTCTCCATCACGAGGCGCGCGAGCTCCACCGGGTTCTTGACGTGGCGGACCGCAGCGACCGCCCCGGCGCGCGGTCCGTGCCCGTCCATGATGGCGGCGTCGAGCTCGGCATCCCCCTCGTGGTTCAGCACCGCGCCACGGCCGGCGTTGAACTGCGGATCGTCCTCCATGATGCGCACCGCGGCCGTCACCGCATCGAGCGAGGTGCCGCCATGCTCGAGGATCGCATAGCCGGCATCGAGCGCCGCCGCGAGGCCCGCGCGGTAGGAGGCGGCGCGCTCCGGGGTCATCTTCGCCGGATCGATGACGCCCGCCCCGCCGTGGATGACGATCGCGAGCGGGCGCGGCTCCTCGGCGAGCGCCGCCGCCGCGAGGCCCACGCCGAGCAGTGCGAGCAGTTTCGGGCGCGACATCGTTTCCCCTCTGCGGCTATGATCGATGCCGCCTCCCGCGGCATACGCGCGTGCCCCACGGGGCTCCCCAACTCCGGACGGCGAATCATAGAGTGAAACCGGCCACCTCGCAGCGGCTCAGCAGCCTACTGGTCGCCAACCGCGGCGAGATCGCCATTCGCGTCATGCGGGCGGCCAGCGAGCTCGGGCTGCGCACGGTGGCGATCTATTCGCAGGAGGACCGCTTTTCGCTCCACCGGACCAAGGCGGACGAGGCGTACCTCGTCGGCGCCGGCCGCGCGCCCGTCGAGGCCTATCTCGACATCGCGGGAATTCTCGCCGTCGCGCGCGATGCGCGCGTCGATGCGATTCATCCCGGCTACGGCTTTCTGTCCGAGAACCCCGAGTTCGCGCGGGCGACCCGCGAGGCGGGCCTCACCTTCATCGGGCCGGAGGCCGAGACCATGCGGCTGCTCGGCAACAAGATCGCGGCGCGCGAGCTGGCTGCGGCGGCCGGCGTGGCGGTGATGCCGGCGACCCCCGCACTCCCTGCGGACCTCGCGGAATGCCGGGCGCTGGCGCGGGGCCTCGGCTACCCGGTGATGCTGAAGGCGAGCTGGGGCGGCGGGGGACGCGGGACGCGCGTGGTGACGGACGATGCTCAGCTCGGGGAGCTGCTGCCGGTCTCGCGGCGCGAGGCGCTGGCGGCCTTCGGCAACGACGAGGTCTACCTCGAGAAGCTCATCGAGCGCGCCCGCCACGTCGAGGTGCAGATTCTCGGCGACCACCACGGGGCCCTCGTGCACCTCTTCGAGCGCGACTGCACGGTGCAGCGGCGCCACCAGAAGGTGGTGGAGCGCGCGCCGGCCGTGTTCCTCACCGGCGCGCAGCGCGCAGAGCTCACCGCCGCGGCGCTCGCCATCGGCCGCGCCGCGCGCTATCACAACGCGGGCACGGTCGAGTTCCTGCAGGACGTCGACAGTGGCCGCTTCTATTTCATCGAGGTGAATCCGCGCATCCAGGTCGAGCACACCGTGACCGAGTGCGCGACCGGGATCGACCTCGTGAAAGCGCAGATCCGCATCGCCGAGGGCGCGCGCATCGGCACGCCGGAGAGCGGCGTGCCCGCGCAGCCCGATATCCGGATCGGCGCTCATGCCTTGCAGTGCCGCATCACCACTGAGGATCCGGAAAACAACTTCATCCCCGACTACGGCGTGATCGCCGCCTACCGCAGTCCCGCCGGCTTCGGCATCCGCCTCGACGCCGGCACCGCCTACAGCGGCGCCATCATCACGCGCTCCTACGACTCGCTGCTCGTCAAGGTAACCGCCTGGTCGCCGACGCCCGAGGAGACCATCGCGCGCATGCACCGGGCGCTCTGGGAGTTTCGGATCCGCGGCGTGGTCACGAATCTCCGCTTCCTCGACCAGCTCATCACTCACCCGCGCTTTGCGCGGGGCGATTACATCACGCGCTTCATCGACGAGACGCCGGAGCTGTTCCGCTTACCCGCCAAGCGCGACCGCGCCACGCGCCTCCTCACCTACCTCGGCGGCATCATCGTCAACGGCAACGCCGAGACCGCCGGCCGCGCGCGCCCCGCGCGCCTCGCCCCCGCGCAGCTGCCGCCGGGTACGCTGACCACTCCGGCGCCGGGCACGAAGCAAAGACTCGATGAGCTCGGGCCCGAGCGCTTCGCCGCCTGGATGCTCGCCGAGCGGCGGGTGCTGCTCACCGACACCACGATGCGCGACGCGCATCAGTCGCTGCTCGCGACACGCCTGCGCACCATCGACATGACGGCGATCGCGCCGTACTACGCGAGCCTGCTCCCCGAGTTGTTCTCGCTCGAGTGCTGGGGCGGGGCCACCTTCGATGTCGCGTTGCGCTTCCTGCGCGAGGATCCGTGGCAGCGCCTCACGCTGCTGCGCGAGCGGCTGCCGAACCTGCTGCTGCAGATGCTGCTGCGCTCGGCCAATGCGGTGGGCTATGCGAACTATCCCGACAACGTGGTGCGCTTCTTCGTGGCGCGCGCCGCCGAGCGCGGCATCGACCTGTTCCGTATCTTCGACTCGCTCAACTGGGTGGAGAACATGCGGGTCGCGATCGATGCGGTGCTGGAAGCCGGCAAGCTCTGCGAGGCCTCCATCTGCTACACCGGGAACCTGAGCGATCCGCACGAGAGGAAGTACACCCTCGACTACTACCTGAAGCTCGCGCGCGAGCTCGAGGCCGCCGGCACCCATGTGCTCGGCATCAAGGACATGGCGGGACTCGTACGCCCGCGCGCGGCCTACACCCTGGTCAAGGCGCTCAAGGAAGAGATCGGGCTGCCGGTGCACTTTCATACCCACGACACGAGCGGCATCGCCGCCGCGAGCGTGCTGGCGGCGATCGACGCCGGCGCCGATGCGGTCGACGGCGCCATCGATGCGATGAGCGGGCTCACCTCGCAGCCGAACCTGGGCTCGATCGTCGAGGCGCTGCGGCACGGGCCGCGCGATCCGGGCGTCGATCCGGCGCGGCTGCGCCTGATCTCTTCCTACTGGGAGCAGGTGCGGCGCCAGTACGCGGCCTTCGAGAGCGACATCCGCGCCGGCGCTTCCGAGGTGTACGTGCACGGCATGCCCGGCGGCCAGTACACCAACCTGCGCGAGCAGGCGCGTGCGCTCGGCATCGACGAGGCGCGCTGGCCCGAAGTCGCCCGCGCGTACGCCGAGGTCAACTCACTCTTCGGGGACATCGTGAAAGTCACGCCGACCTCCAAGGCGGTCGGCGACATGGCGCTGCTCATGGTGACGGCGGGCCTCACACGCGAGCAGGTGCTGGATCCCGACATCGAGGTTGCCTTCCCGGAGTCGGTGGTGGAGTTTTTCCGCGGCTCGCTCGGCCAGCCCGGCGGCGGCTTCCCGCCAGGCTTGCAAAGCAAGGTGCTGAAGGGCGCGGCGCCGCTCACCGGACGCCCCGGCGCGACGCTGCCGCCGGTGGACCTCGCTACCGAGCGCGCGTCGCTCCGGGAGCGGCTGCCGCGCGAGGTCACGGACGACGATCTCGCCTCTTATCTCATGTACCCGCGCGTGTGGCTCGACTACGCGCAGGAGCGGGCGCTCTACGGCGATGCGGGGATTCTGCCCACCCCGGTGTTCTTCTACGGCATGGAGCCCGGGCAGGAGATCAGCGTCGATCTCGAGCGCGGCAAGACTCTCATCGTGCGCTACGTCGCGAGCAGCGAGCCGCACGAGGACGGCACGCGCACCGTGTTCTTCGAGCTGAACGGCCAGCCGCGCTCGGTGCGCGTGGCCGATCGCAGCCAGGCGGCCCGCCGGCCGCCGCCGCGCAAGATCGAGCCCGGCAATCCGAAGCACGTCGGGGCGCCGATGCCTGGCGTGGTGGCGACCGTCAAGGCCGCCGTCGGGGCGAAGGTGGCGCGCGGTGACCTGTTGCTGACGCTCGAGGCGATGAAGATGGAGACCGCGGTGCGCGCGGAGAGCGACGGCGAGGTGGGCGAGGTGCTGGCGCGGCCGGGCCAGGCGGTCGATGCCAAGGATCTGCTGATCGTTCTGCGCTGACGTTCGTCAACGTACCGCTGAGCGCGGCGTTATATCCTTTCGGCGGTTTGCCGGTGCGGGCCGCCGGGAGCTTACCGATGCACGTCAACTCGGACGATCGTGTGCGGCGATTCGGGTGCGCGGCAGGCGTGGCCGCCCTTGCTCTGCTCCTGCTTCCGCTGCCCGAAGCGCGAGCGGCCGACCCCCCCGGGCTGTATCTCGGGGGCGCCTTCGGTCAGGCGCGTGTCGCGGCCTCTCTCCCGAACGCCGCACACTTCCGAGAAGACCACTCGGCGTTCAAAGTCATGGCGGGCCTGCGTCCCATACCGGTGTTGGGAGCCGAGATCGCGTACGTCGACTTCGGTCATCCTGATCGTTTGGCCGGGCTCGGGCCGCCGGGGTGGTCGGACGTCAGCATGAAAGGCGCGGCGGCTTTCGGAATGTTCTACCTTCCCGTGCCGCTGGTGGACGTCTACGCCAAGGGCGGGTTCGCGCGCCTCCAGAGCACGGCCAACGCCAACCCCTGTCCGGCGAGCATGAACCCCGTGGCGTGTCCTCCTCTCCGCCGCACGAACACGAGCTGGGCCGCCGGTGCCGGCGCTCAGTTCAAGCTCGCCTCGGTCGCGGTACGCGCTGAGTACGAGCGCTTCAATGCGGCCGGCGGCGCCCCGTACCTGCTGTCGGTGGGAGCGAGCTGGACGTTCTGACGATCCGACCGGGCACCGGCTTGAGGCACAGCCCGCACCGGCACAATCCTCACTTCCCTCAGAACGTATCCTTGAGTGGTATCGCCGGATCGGCGAGCTTGTCGAGGCTGGGCCGGACCTGCGCGGCGATCAGCTTGCGCGCCGCCATCTGGTCCTTCGGGGCGTTGACGGTGTCGATGGCGAGGAGCTCGCCGCCGCGGAGGTAACAGGCGCTGAAGCTGCGCGAGGCGGGCGCGCCGCGCAGGATCACGGTGTCGTAGCCATGCGAGACGCCGACGATCACGAGCTTGAGATCGAACTGGTCGGACCAGAACCACGGCAGCTTGTCGTGCGGGGTGGCCGTGCCGAGCAGGTTGAGCGCCACGGTGCTGCCCTGCTCGAAGGCGTTGTCGACGGACTCCAGGCGCAGGTGCCGCCCGTACCGGCGGTTGAGGTGGCTCGCGCAGTCTCCCGCGGCGTAGATCGCCTCGTTCGACGTGCGGCAGTGCACGTCCGTCACGACGCCGTTCTCGCACTCGACTCCAGCAGCCTTGGCGAGCTCGTCCGCCGGCGCAACCCCGACCCCGATGATCACGACGTCGGCGGGATATTCGGTCCCCTGCTCGGTGAGGACCGCCCTCACGCACCCGCTGCGCGCATCGCCGTGCAGCGCCCGCACCGTCTCGCCGCAGCGGATGTGCACGCCGCGGCGCGCGTGCTCGGCCTCGTAGAAGCGGGAGACCTCCGGGCAGGTCACGCGGCTCATGACGCGCTCGGCCATCTCGAGCACCGTCACCTCCATGCCGAGCTCGCGCGCGGTCGCCGCCACCTCGAGCCCGATGTAACCGCCGCCGATGACCAGGAGACGCCCGCCCGGCGCGCACTCGGCGCGGATGCGGTCGGCATCCGCGAGAGTGCGCAGGTAATGCACGCCGGCGTGGTCCGCGCCCGGGACGGGCAGCCGCCGGGGCCGGCTGCCGGTGGCCAGCACCAGCGCGTCGTACGGCAACACGAGCCCGTCGTCGAGGTGCACGTGACGCTCGCGCGGCGCGACGGCGGTGACGCGCCGGCCGAGGTGCGCATCGATCCCGTGCTCGGGAAAAAACTGCGCCGGACGGATCAGGAGCCGCTCGCGCTCGAGCGCGCCGGCCAGATACTTCTTCGACAACGGCGGGCGCTGGTAGGGGAGCCAGGGCTCATCGCCCACCATGCTGAGCTTCCCCGTGAAGCCCTTGCGGCGTAGTGTATCGACGGCCTGCACGGCGGCCTGGCCGCCTCCCGCGATCACGATGTGCCCGTACATGCGCCCGAAGAATAGCCGATGCCCCGAGGTCCCGGCCGCACCAGAGCGGGGCGGAGCGTCAACCTGCGCGCTCCAGAACAGTGCAGCGCGCCGCGCCGGCGCCCGGGCGCCAAGCGCAACTTCCGCGGCTTAGCCTCATTCGGGCGCGTGGCATGAAAGCTGCAAAATCCCTTCGCGCCGCACACCCGCTCCACGGAGAGTCCCTCTCATGAAACTGGTCACCGCGATCATCAAGCCCTTCAAGCTGGACGATGTGCGCGCCGCGCTGTCCGACATCGGCGTGTCGGGCATGACGGTCACGGAAGTGAAGGGTTTCGGCCGGCAGCGCGGACATACGGAGCTCTATCGGGGCGCCGAGTACGTGGTCGACTTCGTCCCCAAGACCCGCATCGAGGTCGCCGTGCGGGGCAATCTCGCCGATCAGG
>WNEL01001613.1_pt1 | contig 10421 bp, 6 predicted proteins | sample 5399991 | NCBI WGS metagenome assembly WNEL01 (sample SAMN13153325, study PRJNA577476) | soil metagenome | isolation source: 20 cm grassland meadow soil pre-rain plot 2 | place: USA:California | collected 2015-09-08
AGATCGCCGATCGGAAAGGGGGGTCCCAGGCGGCTGGTTTCGCACGCTTGGAGGGCCGCCACGTGGCAACTACTGAAAACAGCCGACAAGCCCGTTCTGCAACACAAACCTATAATCTCACCCAACACGGTTCCAGATGACCAGACGACCCCCTCCAGAATTTAGAAATAAAAAAATTCCCGCGACACAAACGTGCTCTTTGGAAAGATATTCGTGATTGGGAAACCGTTCAGAACATGTCCCCACGACGTGCCCTTGATTTTCTAGAATGGACTCGAAGAGTTGGAACAGGCATCTTTCATCTTCATAGAAATTCTGTGTTCAAAACCGTTGACTTATCTCTCATATCCCATCCCCCAGTAGGTTCGGTGCCTCTACTGAAGCAGTCGTCAAGGCATCCCGCAACCAAGGCTCAACCTTGTCTCGCGTACCGTGTCCAGAATTGTCCTCTTGGGGGTGAATAGCCTCGAAGAAGATAGTGGTCGTCCTCTTGATCGCGGCCGCAGTCCTCCTACCAACAGTAGCAATCCTCCACGCAACACAGACCCCCAGCAACGATACCGCTGACAATGATAACGATCATCATGATCAGAACCATCACGAACAAGACCATGATGATAGTGAGACCTCCGATGATAATTCAGTGACCCACGCGGACCTCGACGACGCCAACGAGAACGAGACCGACATAGACACAGACTAGGTCCGGCCCCAGCATCTCCGGCCTGGCTGGCAACCCTCCCCCGTTTTCTTAGGGACTTTCCATGAGAGCCGTCTAATATGGCAGGAACTCAGGAGCCGTTGATTGCATGAATGCTAGGTGGAGCTTAGCTTGGCAACGTATTTCGTATGGCAGCTCTTACAGACTATCGCAAACTTCTCCGGAGTCTTGAAGTCTGCCAATCCATCCCGATAGGACGGATTCGGCTTGAACGGAGCCATATACTTCGGGCCCCGACACTGAAGACAGTAACGCCGTACGGGTCTATTGTCAAGAGCCAGCCGCTGCATCTCCTCCTCGGAGACGAGTATCTGCTCAGTCTTGGCAAGCTTCAGCATCCATCAGCTATAATCCCATGAGAACCCTGGATCTAATAACCACTCTCTCCGATACTCAGATCGGAGTTATGAGTTGGCGTTGACGGCGGACCTGCTTCGATATCGAAAAACCACGTAAACCAGGACCAGGGCCGCGACCGTCGCCACGCCAACCCCAAACAGGATAATCCAAGAGTCCATGACATTCGAGCCGCCCGTCACCGGCAGACTGTACGTGTATATCGTGTCTGGTGTAGTGTAGTAGAGCTTGTTGTTGGGTCCATGTTCGACCGCTATGATCCCGCCAGATTCATGGTCGATCTGACTCATGCCCACGAATCCGCCGCTCGCGCTGAGCTGGAGCTCGACGAGGTTGTGAGTGTTATACTCGCCGAAGACATACGTGTCCGGCGCGACAGTGGCTATGCCCGTTGGTGTGACTACCGGATTCAAGTCGACGACCGGATCGATAAACTGGGAATCATGACAGATTCCGACACAAGTCGGCCAGCCATAATTTCCACCCTTGACAATGATCAGAATCTTATCATCACTATTCAGCCCAGCCATCGTCGCAACGAGACGATTATTGGACAGGTCAAAGTCAAAGCCGAAACTATTCCGTATGCCCAAGGCATAATCTAGACTCCCAACAAAAGGATTGTCACTCGGCACAGACCCATCGCTGTTCATCCGCAACATCTTCCCAGTCATCGACGCCGGGTTCTGGGCCTGCTGATCTTGATGGAACTCGCCAACCACAGCGTACAGCTTGCCATCAGGCCCGAACTTGATGTAACCACCGTTATGGTAGACCGTGTTCGGCACAGAGCTGACAACGTCAAACAAGTCAAAAGCAGCAGTGCCAGTATTGCCCGCGGCGGTGTAGCGGACGATGCGTCCATGCGTATAGAACCCGCTGTCGCGATACGTGTAATAGACGTAAACATACTGGTTAGTCGCAAATGCCGGATCCAGAGCTATGCCTAGGAGCCCCGCTTCGGCGACGTGGAATAGATTCGAGACCGTGGCGAAAGGTGTGGCCAGAAGCGTGCCGTTGGATTGGATGATTCGGATGCTGCCCGTGTCTTTCTCCGTAAAGAAAATTCTGCCATCAGGCGCGAAAGAGAGCGAGACCGGAAAATTGACGCCAGCCAGAAAAGTCGACACAGGAGACGACGCGTGCGCCCGAAAAAACATCACAGGACCCAGCGAAAGCGTGATCACGAAGACGATTCGCACATACAATTTCAGAGAGCGTTTAGAACGCAGCGAACAGAGCAACCGTCTATCTCTTTCCAGACCCAGAAAAAGAGTTGAGGCTCAATGCGTTATATACAATCACCCAACGGATTCTTCGAGAGGATCGAAATGACTCGTCCCGATTGGCAGAAGAAACGGAAGAAAATGTCCGGCAGAGAAGGCCCGAAGAAAGGAAAGGTACGGTAGAGAGTCGGCTCCCAAATCGTAGAATAGAGCGGAGAGTAACCTGATTGGGACAGTAGTATGTGTCACGAAATTGCCCCCCAAAGACACGAGGGATCACCTAGGACCAGAGCAGGTCTGCAGACAGAAAACAGCTAGTCGTTAGCAGAGAGAAGAGGAACCTACGTTGAACTCCAGAAGACGCCGCTGCCAAATAGCTCATGCTAGAGTCCTCCCGAACCTTTCCACAGATCGAGCCTTCGCCTTCGCAGCCTCCTCCTCTCGGCTCTTGGCCCGCGCTTCGGTTTCGAGGGAGCGCAAGAGCCTGGTTGAAGCTCGGGCTACTTCATCGACCGCAACGAGAAACGATCGCTCGTTTATCCTCGAAGGCTTGCTGAAGCCGCTGATCTTCCGGACGAACTGGAGCGAAGCAGCCCGAATCTCCTCCTCAGTAGCCGGCGGGTCGAAGTTGAAGAGTACTCTGATGTTTCGGCACAATCTCGAGACCCCAGAGGCCTATTTCCGTATCAGACTTTATTCTCTTTCCTCGTAGCTCTACCCTCTCACCAGAGTAACTCGAAGGAAAAAGCCACCTTGCTCAGCGTACAAAGATCTTTGGCGTGAGTGCAAGAGAACACTACCTTTCATGACTAGAATCAGTTGTATACATGGAACTCATATCCATCCTCGACCCCTACTATGCATAGCCGTCTCATCCTATTGTTCCATTGAGGCGGCCCACAACAGAGACAAGGGGTGAACAGCCAGAACAGAGGCATAAGGCGAGCTCCTCGCAAAAGGGAGGATAGCAATCTATCCTCAAGGACAAATGTTTAGCGGCCCTCTCTGATCGAGGCGTGAGAAAGACGTACGATTTTCAGGTTCCACCCCGTCAGAATAGCTGAGGGCCGTCTCTTTTATTCAGACAATAAACAAGATCGGCATATCGAAGGACATCCTTCGAAAATATCGCAGTTCGAAAATTTCGATTTTCGAAATCCTCCTATTTTGCGGAACAACGATCATTGTGCTGACTACTAGCTGAGTCATGGCCCAGCATAGTACTCATCTGGTCAACGCTGTCAGCCCCGATAGTCTAACATTCACCAACCACGAACAGGCGGGCAAACCATTCGTATCGGGCTTCAAGATCGGAAACGAAATGCCCGAACAACGCCTGCAACTGTCTGAACACCCAAGGCGAGCCGACGTAGCAAGCACACTGCTTGGACTAGTCCTCGTCGTCGTGGAATCTACTTAGTAACCATTGCCGCTACCCCCTCAGCCAGGACCACGGACACTCAGACACCCAACACAATCTACACACTCGGCGCGGGAATAGGGCTATGGGAGCGGGATTACATCGGTCTTTTTCATCGGTCGAACAAGCGCGCCCCGGTTAGGAGTGTGTTTACTTCTGGATACTGCATACGTTTATCACAAGGCCACACACGCCCGCTCTCCATAGAGTGATCAGGAACGTCATCGCAACAGATACCAGTCATAATTCTGAAAGAAGGAACCAGCCGGTCGAGAGGAAGAGACGCTCAGAGGAGCAACATCACAGCCGCCAAGATCCTTGCTGAGACCGTCCGCTCAACCCTCGGACCACGAGGAATGGACAAGATGATGGTCGGAACCATCGGCGACATCGTCATCACAAACGACGGCGCGACAATAATGAAGGAGATGGATGTCCAGAACCCCGCAGCCAAGATGCTCGTCGAAGTCTCGAAGACCCAGGACAGCGAGGTCGGAGACGGAACCACGACCGCGGTAGTGCTCGCTGGCGAGCTATTGTCAGGAGCAGAGACATTACTCGACAAGGACGTTCATCCCAACATCATCATCGACGGTTACAGAAACGCCGCGGAAAAAGCGCAAGAAATCTTGGACGAGATAGCAGTCACGATAAAACCAGAAGACACTGAACAGCTGAAGCGCGTCGCGCTCACGTCTCTCAACACGAAAGGAATCTTTGGATCACAGGAACACTTCGCAGACCTTGCCGTCAAGGCAGTCCTCCAAGTCATGGAGAAGAGCGACGACAAGATCACAGCTGACATCGATCTCGTCAAAGTCATGAAGAAACACGGAAAGAGCCTAGACGAGACAGAACTCATCAACGGAATAGTCATCGACAAAGAAGTAGCCCACAGCCAGATGCCGAAGAACATAGCAGACGCCAGAATAGCCCTGCTGAACGCCAAGCTTGAGATCGACAAGCCAGAGATGAGCGCCGAGATCAGAATCAACAAACCCGAGGAACTCGAACAATTCCTAGACGAGGAAGAGAGGATGCTCAAGGAGATGGCCGACGAGGTCGCGGCCACGGGAGCCAACGTGCTCTTTACAGAGAAAGGCGCAGACGACGAGGCACTAGCTGTCCTAGCCAAGAAAGGAATCCTCACGGTAAAGAACGTCAGTAGCAAAGACATGGAAAAGCTCGCCAAAGCAACCGGCGGAACCATCGCCGGAACATTGAAAGATCTACCAAAGACAGGGCTCGGCCAAGCCAAAAAGGTCGAAGAGGTAAAGATAGGAGACGACAAGCATGTCTACGTCCGAGAGGGAAAAAACCCCAAGGCGGTCACGATCATGATCCGAGGCGGCTCAGACCATGTCATTGACGAGGCAGAACGCGCCCTCCACGATGCCCTATGCGTCGTGCGGAACGCCGTCGAAGACGGCAAGGTCGTAGCTGGGGGAGGCGCACCCGAGGCAGAGCTTAGCAAGAGACTCAACACGCTCGCGACCAAGACAGAGGGCAGAGAACAGCTCGCAATCAAAGCCTTCGCAGAAGCCTTGGAGGCAATCCCCGTCACAATAGCCCAGAACGCTGGAATCGACCCGATAGACATCATGGTCGAACTCAGACAGAAACACAATACTCCAGCCAACAAATGGTATGGGGTAAACGTGTACGAGGGAAAGACGGCGGACATGTGGAAGATGAACGTGATCGAGCCTCTACGGGTGAAGAAGCAGGTCATCAAGTCCGCCGTGGAAGCGGTCACGATGCTGCTGCGAGTCGACGACGTCATCGCCAGCAAGTCACCCGGGCCAATGCCAAGCCCAGGCGGATCCGGAGGAATGCCCCCTGGAATGGGCGGGATGGGCGGCATGCCTCCAGGCATGATGGGCGGAATGTAACCGCAGAGACCGAGGTGGTTCACCATTTCTCACATCTGCGAGCGTTGCGGAGAGACCTTCGAGAACAGCGAACTCAACACTGACGAGAAGCTAGTGCTCGACAATTCGGGACAGTGGAAGAGAGAGACGAGTTACAGATGCTACGATTGCGCGAAGAAAGCAGTCTTCGGCTGAGCCTCCAGCACGCTTACGTCCTCAAGTTCTATCCTATTGTCGCGCTGGCGGGTAGCTAACCGCGCGCACAGCTCGATACAAGATTCCATCAGTCACATCATAATGAGCTGAACAGGCATAGCAGAGGTAGAGGCTGTGCCTCTCTCTATACTTGACCGTCGAACTGTCGATCCTACACCTATGGCATCGCATGGTCTGCATAGGGCTTGTGCTACTCTATTACTGGCAGAGATGGGCGAAAAGAAAGAGTCTAACTAAAAAGCGCGGAGGTTATTTTCCTCTCGTCTTCTTCGTAGACTCGCTGGCGACCTCTTTCATCAGCCTGTTAGTGTTCTCGCTCGATCCGCCCAGGCGGAGTGTCTGCTCGTGCTGCTCCGACAGGCGCTTGGTCGACTCTATCAGGTCCGCACGCATTGTCTGCTGCGCATTCGCCGACAATAGCCCCATAGTCTTCGTCGCCTCCTTCCAGTGTCCTCCCGACAGCTGCTTGTAGTACTCCTCCAAGCCCTGGTAGTAGCGGAATTCTGATAACAGATTGTTACGGATGCTGTTCTGATACTCCTCGTCGCTCTTAGCAGGCCGGATATTGACTGGAGAATTAATCGTTCTCTTAGCACCGTCCACAGCGTCACCGTATGTGATCTTGATATTCAACGGGTCTCCCTTGAAGCCCTCGGGGATAGTGATCTGTCCCCAGATCTTCGCGATGTTCTCCAGTGCGTTGATCACGACGGGTGGTCCAGGATAGTTGAGGATCCGGACATCCGAGGATCCAAAGTCTACTGTAATGTTCTGGCCCGAGACCTGGCTGACCGCGTTCTCCTGCATCAGGACCGGCAGCTTCGAAGCGTCTGTGATGTGGTAGAGTAGGCCTCCGGACGCGTCGGCGAGGGCTTTCAGAATATCCTCGCGATAGTCGTCGCCGATCCCGAACTCGATCATCTTAAACCCAGGGGGAACCTTCATCGTCGAGTACGGTTCGGGCTTTGTAACATCAGTCGGATGTCCGTCCGTGAGGAGGAGGATCCATCCTTGGCCGCCACTCTTTTCTGCGATGTCAAACGCGGCGGTCAGGGCGCTGAACAGGGCGGTCATTCCGGTGGCTTTTACTTGGGGTAGCACCTTGTCTAGTGCAGCGTCGGGATATGTGTGGACAGCGTCTGAGAAGGTGATGAACGAGATCTTGTTTCCGGACGGGATTCTGCTCCAGTACTCTTGGGCTCCCTTCTTTGCGAGATCGATTTTGGTGCCTGCCATCGAGTGGCTCGTGTCGAGAACGATAATGTGATGGAAGCCTTTGGCTTCGACCTGCTTCTCCGCTACAAGCGTGATCTTGAAGACGGCATCTACCTTAGAGTCGTAAGAGTATGGGTGGCTGATCTCGGTTCTTACCGATATCGTCATACTGTGACTCTCTCCATCTTGCCGTTGTCTAGGATGAGGACGCCGGCGGATTTGTGGTGGTATCGGCTTGAGAAGACCGTGATTACTCTGCCGCCCATATCGTCTCGGAACCCGTCGACAACCTCGTGGCCGCGGATGATTCCCTTCAGGGCGTTGCCGTCGAGGAAGGCTGTCGTTGCTTCTGAGCCGAAGTAGAAGGCTCCTTCTCCGCGGGTGCTGGGGACGAATTCTTCTATCATCTCGCGCGGGTCGTTCCAGAGGAGCTGGAATGCGACCGGATCGTCTGGATTAAGGTCCGGCCAGGGTAGCCCGGCGATCTGGTCTACGCTTGTTAGGCCTTTTGCGATTCCGCCGTGGAGGCAGAGGTAGTCGTTGACAACCACCGCGTACGGCATCTTCTGGAAGAATTCTTTGAACTTGTCATAGCTGCCCTCTCCCAGCTTCTTTGTAACCTCGTCCGTGAAGCCGTAGTAGGGATTGGTCAGGGGACTCTCATGGTTTCCTCTGAGCATGATCGTACGGTGCGGATCCTCTAGGAGGCTTGCGGCAACGGTTCCAAGGTTCTCGAGGCTCGTATCGCTCCGGTCGACATAGTCGCCTAGGAATACGATGAGGTCAGCGTCGTCCCAGAACTTGTCTATCACAGCTTCCGTTACATCCACCGCTCCATGTGTGTCTCCGACGAATATCACTCGATTCTCCTCCCTACGATCTAGTAAGGGTCCGGCGAGCTGTTCTTCGGCTTCACCGATCACCCGGAGCGCCTCCGCGGCGTCGATCATTCACTCACGAGCTTCACGATAGTGCCCGTCCCGAATTTCAGCACGGTATTCGGCCTAACCTCGACACTATCGCTCACTCGCTCAAACTCTTTACCATTATAGATGAAGCTACCGTTCGAGCTCCCCAGATCCTTCAAGACCATTTTGCTCCCGTCGAAGTGCAGCGAGGCATGCTTCCGCGAAACCTCAGGGTCTGGAATCACTATCACATTCTCCGGGCTGCGTCCGATAGAGACTGTGGGAAAGTCGTCGAACTCGATAGCGACCTTCGTCTTGATGAGAGATGCTGCGGGTGTGTTCACGAAGACCATGTAGTAGCGCTGACCAGAGATATGCGGGCTTGATGGCATAGTGGTTTCCCCGAACGAGCTGAAAGAATCCTTCGGACTAGACAGGTTCTCGCGGCTGGGAGTCGGCTCGGGCCCGGACACGACGAACGAAGGCTTAGGTCCAAGATCACCCGAAGGCTTGGATTCAAAATCGTCCGTGCTTGCACTACTTGCGGGCTGGAACGGTTCAGGCTCTGGATTTGCCGGTTCGAGTCTCTCCGGCTCAAGAGTCTCATCGTCCTCATCCGATTTCTTACCCTTCTTGCTCTTCTTGCCTTTCGCCTTTTTGCCGCTGTTATCTTCGAAGGTTGAAGAGTCGTCGGATGATCCCGAGCCGAGCAGATCCTCGATCGCGATACCCTTGGCAGTGACATTGGCTCCGGGCCTCTTGTCACCACAACCATCGCAGAACTTGCGAAAGTCCTCGTTCTCCGCACCGCAGGAGGCACACTTCCAGTTTGTGCCCGTGCTCTCGATCTTGGGCTCAGCCAGACTCTCAGTCGTCGGCTCAATCTCATCGTCAGATGAGCGTTTGGAATGACGCAGTTTCATAGACGAAACCGGCCCATACATGTATCACACGGGTTAAACTCTGACAGTACCACCGGTCTGAGACGCGAGAGACATTCCGGATTTGCATGAGACTGATCCGATCACGTCGAGAGACTCGAAGAACCTCGCCCGAAAGATTGTCCCGCATGCTCAATGGTGGATTCAGTGGGAGGAAAACAGCCCCAGACCTCCGTCCCAGCTAAACCCCACCACAATCTCCCGGTAACGCCGGGCTTCTTCGCCCCAGCACTTGTAACAGTGATCTCTCTCCCGCTGGGTTTTCTCTTCGCTCTTGGGGTCCAGGGAACCCCGCTCTCATTCGTGATCAGCATCACCGGGTTCGGACTGCTAACGGCTCTTGATCTCAAGACGGGTCTCTTGAGGGCGGGACTCGGATCCGCTGTCACTTTTCTGACCCTGTCGTATATCCTTCAAAACTCTGCTCTGCTGCCTGGGATCGCTCCATCTACAGGCTTCTCGTCCCTACTCGTCGCCATTCCTCCAGCAGTCGGGGTCTTCTTCTCCACCATCCTCTTCTCACGCCGGCAGCGCTACAGGATTCTGAAACAGAATGTCTTGGCGACGCTCTCGATGGGAATCGGGCTCATAATCGGGGCATCAACCGCCCAGGAGGCGGGTCTGATAGGAGGGAACCTCGTATCCTCATCACTCTTCATCCTGCTAGGCCTCGGAGGAAATTGTGTCCAGATGATGCTTCTATTCTTTCTGGACAAATTCTGGCAGACCAAGAGGCAATCGATGGCCGTTCTGCCCACGGCCTTTTTCTCGTACAACGCGATAGTAGGCTACGAATATTTCACCTCTCAGACCTCGACCCTCGCATACCTCTTCTTCTCATCACTCGGGTTTCTCCCACTTCTGATCATCGCGGGGATCGGCTCCTCCAGCATCGCCGTCAAGATGCTGAAAGCGCCCACCAGGCCAACTGCCGGACCCTCTAGAACATCCCCGGTATCGACACCCGCTTCGCCCCCGAGGATATCTCTTTCAGGTGACCATTCTGTCAGACAAGGACAGACCGAGTTAGTCAAGATCACTACGGAGGGAGATGGTGGACCCAGAGACATGGCTAGCATCAGCGCGGTATTGCAGACACCCAACGGAAGGCGGGAACCTACCGGGAAACTACAACCTGCATGTGAGCGTCACAAGCAAGACGCGTCACAGCTCGAAGGAATCGTTCTCCTTTACAGTACAAGCCCCCCCACCTCCTCCACCCCGTCCACAGCCCGTGATTACTCATCCACACCCGGCACCTCCACCCGTTCCTGCCCAGCGTGTCCAGCCTCTACCTCAACTCCCAAGGCCTTCGCCGCCCCCGCCTGTGGGTAAGCCGCCTTCGATTGCCTACACTCGACAGGGGGTCCCGGCTCTCACCCTCAACACCTGGGACCCGAAGGTCTGGGTCGGCCAAGACGTGCACGGCTATCGAGTTGTGGACCATATTGCAACGGGAGCCAGCGGCTACGTTCTCCGAGCAACGTTCGGTCAGGCCGGGACGGAGGTTGCACTGAAGATACCCATCCTAAAGACGACCCGGCCG
>WNEL01001480.1_pt1 | contig 10419 bp, 9 predicted proteins | sample 5399991 | NCBI WGS metagenome assembly WNEL01 (sample SAMN13153325, study PRJNA577476) | soil metagenome | isolation source: 20 cm grassland meadow soil pre-rain plot 2 | place: USA:California | collected 2015-09-08
ACGCGATCGCCGGAAAGATCAGGACCGCAACGGTCCTTCGGAACGCTTGCATCGGTCTCCTCCTTGAAGTACCTGGACGGTAAAGTGCGCCGGTGAATTTGTCCGAGCGTATCTCGTCCTCTGGCTGCGGATGTGGCTCAATCGCAACAGCGGACATCATCTGGCCGGGATGAGAGGGGAGTCATGTTGCCGACGCGCAGCATGCAAACCGGGTGCCGCACGAGCGCTACGGCCTATGTTCGCGTTCTACGGGTTGACGTCGCAGGTTGGTGAGAGTTGCCGTGCTGCAACAGCGCAACGCGAATTGGTATTGCCTGATGCTAGATGCTGCGCAAGCGCAGCAGACTACTTCCCAGCCGCGACTTGCTCGGTGGCCCGGAGCACCCGCAGGACGTTGAGCCCCGCCACCTTCTTCACGTCCTGCTCGCTCCATCCCCGCCGCAACAGCTCGGCGATCAGGTCGGGAAACTTGGACACGTCTTCGAGTCCGACCGGCACCTCGGTGATGCCGTCGAAGTCGGAGCCGAGCCCCACGTGGTCGACGCCGGCGACGGCGCGGATGTGGTCGATGTGGTCCGCCACCTGGGCCAGCGTCGCTTGCGGGGCGCGTGCCGCCCATACTTTGGTCGATTCCGCGACGCTCGTCGCCTCCACCCCGGCGGCGCGCAACGCCCGGGCGCGTGCCTCCATGCTGTCCTCGTACAGCCGCACCGCCTCGGACACGAAGCCGGGGTTGAAGTTTACCATGACGATCCCGCCGTTCTTCGGCACCAGCTTGAGAATCGAATCTGGGACGTCGCGCGCGTGGCCCGTGAGCGCGCGGGCCGAGGAGTGCGAGAACATGACGGGTGCACGTGTCGTGTGGAGCGCGTCCGACATCGTGGCGTCGTTGACGTGCGAGAGATCCACCACGATCCCCAGGCGGTTCATCTCGTGCACCACGTCCCGCCCGAACGCCGAAAGACCGCGGCGCGCCGTGTCGGTGGAGGCCGTCGCCCAGAGCAGGCTGCGCCAGTGGGTGAGCGTGATGTAGCGCACGCCCAGCGCCGCGAACATCCGCAACGCGCCGAGGGAATTCTCGATGGCGTGTCCACCCTCGATGCCGATCAGGCACGAGATCTTCCCCGCCTTGAAGTTCCGCTCGACGTCAGCGGCTCGATAGGCCATCGCGAGGTCGCGGGGATGCTTCGTGCACAGTCGCTTGATCAGGTCGATCTGCTCGAGCGCGTACACCGCCGGGTGCGGCCCCGAATCGAGCGTCGTGACGGGGACATACGCCGCCCAGAATTGGCCTCCCACCCCGCCCGCCCGGAGTTTCGGAATGTCGGTCATGAGCTTCGGCTGCGAGACGGCGAAGTCCACGGAGTCGAGCCCGCCGCGGGCGCGAATGGCGTCGGGGATGTCGTTGTGGCCGTCGATCAGGGGGACGGTCTTGAGGATGCGGAGGGCCTGGGCGCGGAAATCCTGGGCGGGTAGACGAGTAGACGGATAGAGGGATAGCAGTAGCAAGGCAACAGGCAAGCGCCGTAACATCAGTCTTCCAAGTTCACTGGGAGCCGGAAAGCTGGCGTCACCCCGGCGGCTTATCAAGATTACGATACAGCCATGCCCGACTCCAAGACCAAGATCGCGCTCGACGTGAACGGCGAGTCCGTCGAGGTGGCCTTCGCGCCGCACAAGACCCTGCTCGAGGTGCTGCGGGAGGACCTGAGCCTCACGGGCACCAAGCACGGCTGCGAGCTGGGTGAGTGCGGCACCTGCACCGTGCTCGTCGACGGCACGCCCGTGCTCTCCTGCCTGGTCCTCGGCCTCGCCTGCGCGGGACGGGGCGTGCGGACGGTCGAGGGGATGGCCGCGGGCGGCAAGCTGCACCCGCTGCAGGACGCCTTCGCCGAGCTGGGCGCGGCGCAGTGCGGCTATTGCACTCCGGCGTTTCTCCTCGCCGCGGAGGCGCTGCTCGCGCGCAACCCGCGACCGGCGCGCGATGAGATCAAACAGGCGCTGGCCGGCAACCTGTGCCGCTGCACCGGCTACATCAAGATCTACGAGGCGGTCGAATTAGCGGCGGCTCGCATGCGCGGCGAGCGCGCCGAGCCGGTGCCGGAGACGCTGTATGGGCGACGCTGAGCTGCGCGTCGTCGGCAAGGCACTCCGCAAGGTCGACGCCACGGCCAAAGTGACGGGCGCCACGAAGTTCGCGGACGACCTGTTCCTGCCCCGGATGCTGTACGCGAAGCTGCTGCGCAGCCCTCATCCCCACGCCCGCATCGTCTCGATCGACACGACGCGAGCCGCCGCGCTTCCGGGCGTGAAGGCCGTGCTTACGGGTAAGGACCTCCCGATCCCGTTTGGGATCCTCCCCGTCAGTCAGGATGAGCACGCGCTCGCCCTCGAGAAGGTGCGGTTCGTGGGCGATCCCGTGGCGGCCATCGCCGCGACCAGCGAGGAGGCGGCCGCCGCCGCGCTCGGCCGCATCGCCGTGCAGTACCAGCCGCTGCGCCCGGTCACCGACGCCCGAGACGCGCTCGCCCACCCCGAGCCCCGCATCCACGACTACGGCGACCGGGGCAACCTGCACAAGCTGATTCACCTCGAGTTCGGCGACGTGGAGCAGGGATTCCGAGACGCCGACCTGGTGCGCGAGGACACGTTTTTCTTCGAGGGCAGCACGCACCTCCCGATGGAGCAGCATGCCGCGGTGGCCGATTGGTCGGCCGACGGGAAGGTGACGCTGTGGAGCTCCACGCAGACGCCCCACTATGTCCACCGCGCGCTCGCCCAGGTGCTCGAGCTCTCGCCGGCGCGGATCCGCGTCATCGCCTGCCCCAACGGAGGCGGGTTCGGCGGCAAGAGCGACCCCTTCAGTCACGAGATCGTCGCGGCCAAGCTGGCCATGATCACGGGTCGGCCCGTGAAGATCACGCTCACGCGCGAGGAAGTGTTCTACTGCCACCGCGGGCGTCACCCCACGCTGATGTGGGTCAAGACCGGCGTGACAAAAGACGGCGCCATCACGGGTATGCACTTCAGATCGCTGCTCGACGGCGGCGGGTACGGCTCCTACGGCGTCGCGAGCACGTACTACACGGGGGCGCTGCAGACGGTCACGTATCACGTTCCACGTTACAAATTCCAGGGCGCACGGGCATTTACGAACAAACCTCCGTGTGGGCCGAAACGGGGACACGGCACACCCCAGCCCCGGTTCGCGCTCGAAGTCCACATCGACAAGATCGCGGAGCAGCTGGGGCTCGATCCCGCCGAGCTTCGGCTCAGGCATCTGGTCCCGCCCAACTCGCTCACCGCCAATTGGCTGCGCGTCGGCACGATGGGCCTCGGCCGCTGCATCGAGAAAGTCGTCGCGGGGTCGGGCTGGAAGGACAAGTTCCGGAAGCTGCCCGCCGGCAAGGGGATCGGCCTCGCGTGCTCCTCCTACATCACGGGCGCGGGGCTGCCGATCTATTGGAATGCCATGCCGCATTCCGGCGTGCAGCTCAAATGCGACCGCGGCGGAGGAGTGACGGTGTTCTGCGGCTCGACCGAGATCGGGCAGGGCTCGGACTCGATCCTCGCGGTCATCGTCGCCGAAGTGCTGGGGATCGATCCGCGGGACGTGGCCGTCGTCACCGGCGATACCGAGCTCACGCCCGTGGACCTGGGGAGCTATTCGAGTCGCGTCACGCTCATGACCGGGAATGCGGCGATCCAGGCAGCTGAACGGGCGCGCGCCCAGATTGCCCGACATGCGGCAGCGAAGCTCGAGGTCGCCGTCGATCGCGTCGGATTCGGGGACGGCCGCGTGTTCGATGTGCAGCGTCCCGAGCTGGGACTCTCGTTTGCGGACGCCGTACGGCTCGCCGAGGCCGCCGAGGGAACGGTGGGGACGGTGGGCTCGTATACGCCGCCCCCCTCCCCCGGTAAGTACCGCGGCTCCGGGGTCGGCCCGTCGCCCGCGTACTCCTACAGCGCCTGCGTGGCGGAGGTGGATGTGGACGCGGCCACGGGCGTCGTCCGCGTCCCCCGGATCTGGATCGCGCACGACGTGGGGCGCGCGATCAATGCCGCGACCGTGATGGGGCAGATCGAAGGCTCCGTGTACATGGGGCTGGGCGAGGCCCTCATGGAGGAAATGACGTACCGGGGCAACCGCAACGTCGTGCACAAGATTCCCAGCCTGCTCGAGTACAAGAGCCCCACCACGCTCGAGATGTGCGACGTGGTGACCTACGTGATCGAGGACCCGGATCCCAATGGCCCGTTCGGGGCAAAGGAGTGCGGGCAGGGCCCGCTCTTGCCCGTACCGCCCGCCGTGGCCAATGCCGTGTACGACGCCGTCGGCGTGCGCATCGACGAAGTCCCGATCACACCCGAGAAAGTGTTCAAGGCCCTGCGCGCAAAAGCAAAGGGAGAGGAGGGACGGGTCGGGCCCAAGAGCTTTCCGGAGATTCCCTGGCCCGAGCCCACACGGGTGCCGCCGCCGTGGGAAGGGGGGGACGGCAGCGCGGTAGAGGGCGGCAAAGGGGGCAAGGAGCGGCAACGGGCGGCAAAGGAGGCAAGGCGCTGATGCTGCGCCTCCCCTCCTTCACCTACCTGCAGCCGCGTACGCTCGCGGAGGCCCTCGCCATGAAGGCGGACGCGGGCCCCGACGGGATGTACGTTGCCGGTGGCACGGATCTGTACCCGAACATGAAGCGTCGCCATCAGGAACCGCGCACCGTGATCTCGTTGATGGGGATTCCGGAGCTCGCCGGATGCGAGATGCAGGAGGCGGGATGCGTCGTCGGGTCATGCGTGACGTTGAGCTATCTGATAGCGCACCCGACCATGCGTCAGCATTACGACACTGTCGCGCATGCGGCTGCGCTTGTGAGCACGCCGCTGCTCCGCAACATGGGAACCCTCGGGGGAAATCTCTGCCTCGACACGCGCTGCAACTACTACAATCAGACGTACGAGTGGCGCCAGGCGATCGACTTCTGTATGAAGAAGGACGGGCACATCTGCTGGGTGGCACCGTCGTCCCCGCGGTGCTGGGCCGTCAGCTCGTCCGACGTGGCCCCCGTGATGGTGGCGCTGGCCGCGGACTACGTGCTCGTCGGTCCGGGCGGCGAGCGCGTCGTGCCAGCCGCACGCTGTTATCACAACGACGGGATCAATTACCTGACCAAGCAGCCCGATGAGATCCTTCGCGCCGTGCGCCTGCCGCAGCCGGACGGGTGGGACGTGGTGTATCACAAGCTGCGCCGCCGCGATGCGTTCGACTTTCCCGTGCTCGGCGTGGCGGCATGGGTGAGATGGGAGACGGGAAAGGGGACGCGGGAAACGGGAAACGTGGCGGAAGCACGCATCGTGCTCGGCGGTGTGGCGAGCTGGCCGCAGGAGGTGCCGGAGGCCGGTGGGGCGCTCGTCGGGACGGAGCTCTCGGACGACGCGATCGCGGCCGCGGCCGCCGCCGCGTATCGGCCCGCCAAGCCCCTGGACAACACCGATTTCGATCTGTCGTGGCGCAAGCAGATGACGCGCGTGTACGTGACACGGGCGCTGGTCGAGCTACGCCAGCGCCGCTCGCGCGCGCTGACCTCTACGCCGGAGTCCCGATGGAAGAGCTGAGTCCCCTCGAGCCGTCCCTCGCCCCGACTCACAACCTCGTGGCGGAGCGCCTGTTCCGCGCGCGCATCGTGATTCTCACGGGTGAGATCACGCAGCGCGTAGCGGCCAACGTGACCGCGCAGCTGCTCGCCATGGCCGGCGAATCGAGCGACGACATCACGGTGTTCATCAACTCCCAGGGCGGGCACGTGGAAGCGGGCGATACGATCCATGACCTGGTACGGTTCCTGAGTCCCCGCGTGCGGATGGTGGGCACCGGGTGGGTCGCGAGCATCGCGGCCCTGATTTACGTGGCCGTGCCGCGCGAAGACCGCTACTGCCTCCCCAACACGCGCTTTCTGCTCCACCAGCCGGCGGGCGGGGCGGGTGGCTCGGCGAGCGACATCGAGATCGAGGCGCGCGAGATCCTCAAGATGCGCGATCGGCTGAACCGCGTCTTCGCACAGCAGACTGGGCAGCCGCTCGAGCGCATCGAGGAAGACACGCGCCGCAACTTCTGGCTCTCGGCCGAGGAGGCGCGTCGCTATGGGCTGGTCGGGCAGATCATCGAGCACCAGGCAGAGCTCGGCACGTCACGGTGACCTATGAGACCACACTGGATGATGATCGTGGCGCTACTGGCCGGCTGTGGCCGGTCCGACCGTGAGCCGGCCCCGGCGAGCTTCCGCGTGCGGCTCGAGACCAGCGCCGGCCCCTTCGTCGTCGAGGTGACGCGCGCCTGGGCGCCGCACGGCGCGGATCGACTCTACGACCTGGTGCGGCAAGGGTTCTACGACGGAGGGCGCTTCTTCCGCGTGGTCCCGGGGTTCGTCGTCCAATTCGGGCTGAGCGGCGATCCGGCGGTGTCGGCCCGCTGGCGCCCGGCCACTATCCCGGACGATGCGGTGACCCAGCATAACACGCGCGGCACGCTCACCTTCGCCACCGCGGGGCCGAACACGCGCACCACGCAGCTGTTCATCAACTACCGCGACAACATTCGCCTCGACGGGATGGGCTTCGCACCCCTGGGTCGCGTGGTCGAAGGCATGGACGTGGTGGATCACATCTACGCGGGCTACGGCGAGCGGCCCGATCAGGCGCAAATCGAAGCGCGGGGGAACGCGTACCTCGCGGCCGCGTTCCCCCGCCTCGACTCGATTACGCGCGCGACGATCGTCGCGCCCTAGGCCGACGTCTTCGCGTCCCCGAGGGCCTCGACCTCGCCCCGTATCCGGTCGAGCAGCTCCACCAGCGTGCGGCGGGTGGCATCATCGCGCGCTTTCCAGCCGGCGCGGTACACGGCGCGCACCAGCCGTGCCGCGGCGCGGTTCACTTCGATCATGCCACCGCCCAGCGTGCGATCCACGGCGTCGCGGACCCGCTCGAAGATGTCGTCCACGACGTCGCGATGCTCTTCGAGAAAGCGCGTTCCCGCAGTGGTGATCTCGTACACCTTCTTCCCCTCGACCTCCTTGGAGCTCACCAACCCCTCGTCCTCGAGCCACTGCAGCGTGGGGTAGACGGTTCCGGGCGAGGGCGAGTAGCAGCCGTGCAGCTGCTCTTGCAGCTCCTTCATCACCTCGTAGCCGTGGCGCGGCTTGTCCTTGAGGAGCTTGAGGATTACATACTTCATGTCACCCGACTCGAACCACTGGCGGCGCCGCCCGCGCGGCCCGCCCCAGAAGAACGCCCGTGGGCCGAAGCCGAAGGCGAACCCGTCCCATCCGAACTGTCGCGTCATTGTCTCCTCGGCGTTATGCGATGTAACGTGAAGATATACCGTGACGATATATCGTGTCAATCGGTCGTAACACCGCTCACAGCAATCCCGTCTCCCTTCGCACAACTTCCAAGGCCGCATGAACTTGTGCAGGGGGAGCGGGGTGGTACATTTGGAGCCCGCGCTAACCCTGTTTCACTTTAGCCCGCGCGCCCGGAAGGAGCTTCGATGTCCGTTCAGGTGACCCCCCACCCCGCCTGGGTGGCCGACTTGGATGCTGCGCTGGATCCCAGCCGGGAGGCGATCCTCGACACACGAGTGATCGTACACGCCTCGGAGAACGAGCTGGTGGACGGCAGGATCCAGAACTTCCTGGTCGCCTTCTATCCGATCATCCGGGACTTTCCCCAGTGGCTGCAGCTGCTGCTGGACCGCTCGCCGGAGGATGGCAAGGCGTTCTTTCGGGACAACATCCGTGTCGAGAAGCGACACGACGCCATGTGGCGCGCGATGGGAGACGGCTTTAACGTGCCGAAGGAGCGCTTCCAGGTGCCCGAGCCGATGATCCCCGAGGTGAAGGAATTCCACGCCTATCTGACCGAGATGTGCCGCAACGCGACGTTCGGCGCGGCCGTGTCCGCGACCAACTACGCCGTGGAGGGCGTGGCGCAGAAAATCTCCGAGAAGGCGCTGCGGGGGCTCGCCAAGAACGAGAAGATCGGGCCGCGCGGGCGCTGGTGGCTGGAGGAGCACGCCAAGTACGACGATGAGCATCCCATCCACGCGCTGGAGATCATCAAGGGCTGCGTGAAGCGCGGCGAGGCGCCGCGGGGTGTGACCGAGTCGGCTCTCAAGAGCCTGGACCTGATGAAGGACGCCATGGTGGCCTCGTACGACTCATGAGCAAAGGCCGGCGCGCTACGCCCGCGCGCGGGCTCCGGTCTCCCGTGCCGTCATCCAAGACGACGCCCAAGCGCCCGCTTGATTCGCAGCGCATCGCGGTCGAAATCGTGGCCGCGATCGCCGATGCGGTGATCGTCACCGGCCTGGATCGGCGGGCGCTCACGGCCAACCGCGCCGCGGCCGAGCTGTTCGGCCGGCCGCTCGAGGACCTGCCGGGAACCCCCATCGACGACCTGGTGGCTCCGGGCGAGCGCGCCAGCGTCGCCGAGCACGAGCAACTGGCCTTCCAGGGCGAGGAACAGCACTACGAGACGAAGGTCGTGAGTGCGAGCGGCGAGGAGCGGGTGGTCGCCGTCTCCACGACGCCGCTCCTGGTCGACGGCGAGCTGATCGGGGCCGTGGCGACGCTGCGCGACATCACCGAGCCGCGGCGGGCGCAGGAGACTCTGGCGCGGTCCGAAGCGCGTTACCGCAACCTGTTCGAGTCGGCGTCCGACGCGATCGTCACGCTGGACGCGAACGGGCGGTTCACCACCTTCAATCACGCCGCCGAGATCATCTCGGGCTACCGCCGCGAAGAGCTGGTGGGACAATGGTTCGCGCCCATGCTCCCCGACGACGAGCTGCCCAAGGCCCTGGCCCACTTTCAGAAGGCGCTCACCGGCGAGACGGGCCTGTTCGAAACCAGCTTCTATGCCAAGGACGCCAACGTCCGGACTATTCAGGTGACGTACTCGACGCCGCAGCTCGACGAAGAGGTGCTGTGCGTCATCCGCGACGTCACCGACCAGAAGATGCTGCAGGAGCAGCTGATCCAGTCCGAGAAGATGTCGGCCATCGGGCAGCTGGTGTCTGGCGTAGCGCACGAGCTCAACAACCCGCTGGCGGGGATCTCGGCCTTCGCCCAGCTGCTGCTGAGTGAAAAGCGCTTCCCGCCCGATCAGCGCACCGCGGCGGAGATGATCTACGCCGAAGCCCGGCGCGCCTCGCGCATCGTGCAGAACCTCCTGACCTTCGCGCGCCAGCACAAGCCGGAGCGCTCACCCACGTCGGTGAACCAGGTGCTGGACGACACGCTCGAGCTGCGGGGATACGAGCTGCGGGTGCGGGGGATCGACGTGCAGCGCGACTATGACGATCAGGCACCCGAAACGATGGCGGACGCCCACCAGCTGCAGCAGGTGTTCCTGAACCTGATCACCAACGCCGAGCAGGCGATGGAGCGGGCGGAGCGGGACCAGCAGCGCCTCACGGTGCGCACGCGCCGGGCCGGCGCACTCATCCGCACCGAGGTCGAAGACACGGGCCCTGGCATCCCCCCCAATCTGCTGGAGCGGATCTTCAACCCGTTCTTTACCACCAAACCCACGGGCTCCGGCACCGGGCTGGGCCTGTCGATCTCACTCGGTATCGTGCGGGAGCACGAGGGGCGCATCTGGGCGGAGAACGCCCCCCAGGGTGGGGCGCGGTTCGTGATCGAGCTGCCGGTGGTGGCGCCACGGGCCACGGGAGATTTCCCGAGCACGCCGGTGGTGCAGCCCGTGACCGACCGGCTGCATGTGCTCGTGGTGGACGACGAGGCCTCAGTCCGGGTCGCGCTGCAGCGCTATCTGTCCAGTCGGGGCCACGAGGTGGAGACGACCGCCAGCGGCCGCGAAGCCCTCGCCCGCATGCGCGAGGACGCCTTCGACGCGGTCATCATCGATATGCGGATGCCCGATCTTTCCGGCGAGCAGCTGTTCGGGGAGCTCAAGGCACGCGATCCCTCCTACGCGGACCGCGTGATTTTCACCACCGGGCAGCTGGTGGACGATACGGTGCGCAGCTTCCTCTCGTCCACCGGCCGCCCCTGTGTCCCCAAGCCGTTCGAGTTCAGCGCCTTCGACCAGGTGCTGCCGGCGCGTCGCGTCTCCTGATCAGACGCGCTGCAGCCGCGCGCGTCGCAGCAGCAGCAACCGCCTCAGGCCGCTCTGCTCCTCGCGCATCTTGCGTTCCATCTCGTGGCGCATGCGATGCTCCCGGGCCTCCGGCACCTTCCAGGTGAGCGACATCCGCTTCTGCTTGCGCAGGATGTCGATGGATACGGACTCCCCCGCCTCGTAGGACCGCAGGATGCGCATCGCGTGGGACTGGCTGGTGGGCTTCCGCCCGCCGATCGACAGGATCACGTCCCCGCCCTTGAGGGGCAGGGTCGAGTCCGCGGG
>WNEL01001486.1_pt1 | contig 10402 bp, 8 predicted proteins | sample 5399991 | NCBI WGS metagenome assembly WNEL01 (sample SAMN13153325, study PRJNA577476) | soil metagenome | isolation source: 20 cm grassland meadow soil pre-rain plot 2 | place: USA:California | collected 2015-09-08
CGGGACCTGAGTCATAAGTCCATGAAATTAAACAGGCTTGCTCAACCGGGTAACCCTGCGTAGCTTCGCTTCCGACCCGCATCATGTCCAGCCGCACCCCGCAGCTCCGGCAGAGCTTCCTGGTGACGGGAGCGGCCGTGGCTCTCGTCCTGGTGACGGGGTTCGCCCTCCTCTCGAGCCGCAGCGCCAGCCGGATCGTCGAGCGGCAGGCGAACGCGCGCGGCCAGGATCTGGCGACGCACGTCGCCTCGCTGGTGGACCTGTATCTGCGTGAGCGCCGCCACGAAGCCGAGGCGCTGGCGGGCTCGCCCGCCGTGGTCCGCGCCGCGCTCGAGGCCTCGCAGGCCGCGCTGCGCCAGCGCCTGCCGCAGCTCGACATCCCGACCCTGGAGCGGATGTTCAACCAGCGGCGCGAGCTCGGCGGCGACCCGGACCTGGCCGCCTACCTACGCGGCTACGCCCAGCATTCCGACTTCGCCGAGCTCTTCTTCACCGACAGCCACGGGTACAACGTGCTCGCGTCGGACCGCACCTCGGACTTCGTCCAGTCGGACGAAGCGTGGTGGCAGCAGGCCGTGAAGACGGGCGCCTACGAGGGCGCGCCGCGCTACGACTCCTCGGCCGCCGTGGTCTCGCTCGAATACGACATCGCGATCCGCGCGCCGCGCGTGGCGCATCCGGTGGGCGTCCTCAAGGCCGTGTTCGCGTTGGCTCGCCTCTCCCAGCTCCTGGCCGCCGGCGACCTGCCGGGCGGCGTGCGACTCGAGGTGGTCGACGCCCAGGGCCGGCGCATCGTCACGCCGGACTCGGCCGAGTTGCTGCGTCCACTGCCGCAGGCGGCGGACATCCCACGGGAGTCCCGTCCCGCGACGGCGCGCGTGGTCGGGCCGGACGGAAGTGCCGACCTCGTGGTGACGGTGCCGACCGCCAACGGGAAATGGTGGGTCGTGTTCCGCGAGCCCGAGCGGGCGGCCTACGCCGTCGCCCGCACCACGGCGACGAACATCGTGCTCTGGACGATCGCCCTGTTCGGCGCGGCGCTCGCGCTGCTGGTCGTGTTCTGGCGGCGTCTCAACCGCCGGGTCACCGAGCCGGTGAAGGCGGCGGGAGCGATCGCGAGCCGCGTCGCGGGCGGCGATTTGTCCGTGACGGTCGTGACCGAGCGTACGGAGGACGCGGAGGTGGGCGACCTGCTCTCGTCGGTGCACTCCATGGTGGTGGCGCTGCGCCGCCTGGTCGGTGCCATCCGCACGGCGGCGGACGAGGCGGCGGCCATGGCCACCGAGATCTCGGCCTCGACCGAGGAGATGAGCGCGTCCACCGAGGAGATGTCGGCCACGTGCCAGGACCTCACCAAGCGTGCCGCGGAGCAGGCGCAGCTGGTGCGGGCGGCCGCCGACGACGCGGCCAAGATCCTCCAGATCGCGACCATCCTCGCGGCGGGGGCCGACGACTCGGTGCGGCGCAACAGCGCCGTGGCGGGGGTCGCCAAGCGGCACAAGGACGTGCTGGACCAGAGCACCGCCCAGCTCGCGAAGCTCGTCGAAGAGGTGGAACGGGGCGCGGCGGAGGCCGACGCCCTGGCGCGCGCATCCGCGGACATCCAGAAGTTCGTCGCCCAGGCCAAGGCGGTCGCGACCCAGACGAACATGCTGGCCTTGAACGCGGCCATCGAGGCGGCGCGCGCCGGACCCCAGGGGCGGGGCTTCGCCGTCGTGGCCGACGAGGTGCGCAAGCTCGCCTCGGTGGCCGCCGCGGCGGCGACCGATACCGCCGACACGGTGCGCGGCGTGTTGGGGCGCGTGCAGGCGACCCGCGATCGGCTGGCGCACCTCGCCCAGGGCGCGGGCGTGGCCCGCGAGGCGGCGCAGACTGCGGCGCAAGGGCTCGGGACGGTAGCCGCCGAAGCGGAGGCGAACGACGTGTGGAGCCGCGAGATCGCCAACATGGCGGGCGAGATGCGGCGGCTCGTGGAAGAGATCGGGGCGCGGCTCAACTCGGTGGCCGAGGGAACCGAGAACCTGCTCGCGTCGGCCGAGGAGATCGCAGCCTCGAGCGAAGAGCAGAGCGCCTCGACCGAGGAGATCGCGTCGTCCGCGAATCAGCTCGCCGAGGCGGCGGACAAGCTCACCGGGGCGGTGAAGTCGTTCCGCCTCCTGGCCGACGAGGAGCCGCCCCGCGAGCAGGCGGCCGACTAGGCCGGAACCAATCGGCAGTGCGCTCCGTACGTAATCACGCCCCCCGTGCCACCTACCCCAGCGGAGCCGTCCTAAGATGAAGCGCCGCAATATGTTCGCCGTAGCCATCGTGGTCGCCGCACTGGGGCTCGGCGCCATGGCCGCCGCCGGAAGGCTGGGCGGCCACAAGAAGGACGGCCTGAAAGCCGTGGCGGTGGCCCGCGGATCGCTGGTCGATAAGGCCCTCGCCGTCGGCACCATCGAGCCTCGAGTCGAAGTCAGCGTCAAGTCGATCCTCGCGGGCGTGGTGCGGCAGCGCTTCGCCGCAGTCGGGGACTTCGTCAAGCGGGGCCAGCCACTGCTCGAGATCTCACCCAACCCGACGCCCCTGGAAATGGTGGAGCTGCGCCGCAACGTCGAGCTGCGCGAGATCGAGCTCAAGAATCTCGAGCGCGAGCTGGGGCGCCAGCAGGAGCTGCGCGACAAGAACCTGATTTCCCCCTCCGATCTCGAGACCGCGCAGCGGCAGGTGGACGAGGCGCGCTCGCAGCTGTCGCTCGCGCAGGAAAGGCTGGCGCTGCAGGAAGGCGGGACGGTGCTGGCCAACGGCAAACCGGTCGAGACGGTGGTCCGCGCCCCCATCGACGGCTATATCCTCGAGGACTCGATCGAAATCGGTGATCCCGTGGTGCCGTTGACGCCGTACCAGGCGGGCACCGTGCTGATGCGGATGGCGGCCATGCGGGACCTGATCTTTCGCGGCACCGTGGACGAGATCGACGTCGGCCGGCTCAAGGAGGGCATGCCGGTCACGATCAAGATCGGCGCGCTGCCCAACGCGACGGTCAAGGGGCGGCTCGACAAGATCTGGCTCAAGGCGCACAAGCAGGAGCAAGCGACGGTGTTTCCGATCGAGATCGTCCTGACCGAAGTGGAGGGCGCCACACTGCGCGCCGGCTACTCGGCCAACGCGGAGGTGATCATCGCTCGCCGGGACAGTGTGCTCTACGTCCCCGAGCGGCTTATCACCCACCGCAACGACTCGAGCTTCGTGACCGTCCGGACCGGCCCCGGTACGACCGCGGAGCGGAGCATCAAGACCGGTCTCTCGGACGCCATCAACATCGAGGTGCTCGAGGGCCTGCAGCCAACCGACTCGATCATCGAGCCGCCCCCGCGCGAGATCAGCTGACGTGTGGCGCGAGTTCTTCGCCGACATGCGGGCGCAGAAACTCCGCACCTCCCTCACCGTGCTGGGGATCGCCTGGGGCACCGTCGCCGTGGTGGTGCTGCTGGCGTTCGGGGTCGGACTGGAGCGCCAGACCAGGAAGCGGTTTCACGGCTTGGGTGACCGGATCGTGATCCTCTGGGGCGGACGGACCACAAAGCCGTTCGCCGGCTTCGGCGATGGCCGCCCCATCCGGCTGCAGGCCGAGGACGTGCCGCTGCTCGCCCGCGAAGTCGCCGAGATCCAGTACATCAGTCCCGAGTACATCACGCAGAGCACGCGGGTGCGGCGCGGCGTCAAGGCGGCCGCGCCCGCCGTCACCGGCATCGTCCCGGTGTACGGCTTCATGCGCAACATCATCCCCGAGGCGGGCGGCCGGTTCATCAACGATCGGGATCTCGCCGAGCGGAGGCGGGTGGCCGTGCTGGGCGACGAGCTGGCCAAGCTGTTGTTCGAGCACGACGCACCGGTTGGCCAGCAGGTGTTTCTGGGAGACGCGCCGTTTACGGTCGTGGGCGTGATGCGGCCCAAGCTGCAGAACTCGTCCTATCAGGAGCGCGACAAGGACCGGATCTTCATTCCGGCCTCGACGCACTACGCCCTGTTCGGCAACCGCTTCCTGAGCAACATCGTCTATCGCGCGCGGACCTCGGAGGTCACCAAGCAGGCGGAGCGGCGGGTGTACGAGACGCTGGGCCGTAAGTACCGGTTCGATCGGCAGGACAAGGACGCGCTGGCGTTCTGGGACACGAGCGAGTGGGAGACGCGCTTCGGCCAGATGTTCGTGGCCTTCAACGTTTTCTTTGCCATCGTGGGAAGCTTCACGCTGCTGGTGGGCGGCATCGGGGTGGCGAACATCATGTACATCGTGGTGCGGGAACGGACACGGGAAATCGGCGTGCGCCGCGCCGTCGGCGCCACACGCGCCGACATCATGCGGCAGTTCTTCGCCGAGGCGCTGATGATCGTAGCGCTGGGCGCGACGCTCGGGCTGCTGCTGTCGCTGGGGCTCGTTGCCGCCCTGGGCGGCTTGCCCATCAAGGAATTCGTCGGCGTCCCGACCATTTCCGCCACGGTGCTGACGGCGACGCTCGTCCTGCTCGCGGCGGTCGCCTTTGTCGCGGGCCTGATGCCGGCCCGGCGCGCGGCCGCGCTCGACCCGGTGGAAGCGCTGCGCACCTAGCCATGTTCTACATCCTGCTGCAGGAATTCATCGGCGACTTGAAGGCACAGCGTACTCGGGCCTTCCTCACCTTCTTCGCGGTAACGTGGGGAACGTTGGCGGTCGTGTTGCTACTGGCGTTCGGCGAGGGACTGAAGCGCACGGTGCGGGACGGCCTGCTGGGCGCGGGCGAGCGAATTTTCATGATCTACGGCGGCGAGACCAGCAAGTCGTTCGCGGGCCTGGGTCAGGGCCGGCAAATCCGCCTCGTGGAGGAAGACCTCGACCTGCTCGAGCGCGCGATCCCGGACATCGACCGGGGAAGTATCTCCTACGGACGCTGGGGCACCGCCTTTCAGGTGGGGAAGACCCGCACCAACGCGTTTCTCGAGGGGGTGGGCCCCGAACACGAGGCGATGCGCCACATGGAGCCGGCGCAAGGCGGACGCTTCATCAACCCCGCCGACGTGGCGCAGAAGCGGCGCGTGCTGTTCCTCGGCAACGAGCTGGCCGAGCGCATCTTCGGCAAAAGCGTGGACCCGATCGGCAAGAGCGTCGTCGTGGACGGCCTGCCCTTCACCGTGGTCGGGGTGCTCAAGAAGAAGTTCCAGGACTCGAGCAACAACGGGCCGGACGCCCAGCGCGCCGTGGTCCCGTACTCGACGTTTCGCACCATCTGGGGAAACCGCTTCGTGAGCCATCTGATCGTGCAGCCGCACGACGCCTCCCGCGGTCCCCTGGTGAAAGCCGAGCTCTACCGCGTGCTGGGGCGGAAGTACCGCTTCGACCCCACTGACGAGCGGGCCCTGGGCATGTGGGACTTCATCGAAAGTGAAAAGGAGACCCTTGCCGTGGGGCTCGGCATCCAGGTCTTCATGGGGCTGGTCGGGGCCTTCACCCTGCTCATCGCCGGCGTCGGCGTGGCCAACATCATGTACGTCGTGGTGAAGGAGCGGACCCAGGAGATTGGCGTCAAGCTCGCTCTCGGAGCCCGCCGCCGGCATATCATGGCGCAGTTCCTGTTCGAGGCCATGACGATCGCCGTTTCGGGCGGGCTGGTGGGGCTGGTGACGGCGGCGCTGATCGTGCTCGGAGTCGACGCCATCCCGACCGAGGGCAACCCGGCGATGCAGTACATCCTGAACCCGAAGCTGTCCTGGCCGATCGCCCTGATCTGTGTCGGCATCCTGATCAGCATTGGGCTCCTCGCCGGCATGCTGCCCGCCCGCCGGGCGGCGGCGGTGGACCCTATCGAGTCGCTGCGGTACGAATAAGCAGGTGTCGGGTGTCAGGTGCCAGGGCGGCGGTCTGCTGACACCCGACACCCGACCCCTGACACCCGCCTCTCAGTCCCCGAAGTTCGCCAGCCGGACGAGCTGGATGTCCGGCACCTTCGCCAGCTCGTCGAGCACGCCGTTCATGAGGGGCTGATCCACGGTGATCGCCGCCAGCGCGTCGTGCCCCGGGAAGGGCACCCGCGCCTGGTGATAGCTGCCGATGTTGATCCCCGCCCCGCCGAGCAGTGTACCCACGCGGCCGATGACGCCGGGGACGTCCCGGTTGCGGATGATCAACATCCACCCTTCGGGCGCCACGTCGACGTGATAGTCGTCGATGCGAATCACGCGCCCATGGCCGTTTTCCAGCACCGCGCCCGCGACGCGCGCGCGCCCGCGCGCCGTTTCGAGCGTCACGCCCACGGTGGTCTCGAAGCCGGGCTCCGGCGTGCCGGTCTTGCGCGCGTGACGAACCCCGCGCTCCTCCGCGATGAGCAGTGCGTTCACCAAACTCACGGGCTCGACGTTCATGGCGGAGAGCAGGCCCTCGACGGCGGCCATCAGGACGGGTCGTGGCGCCGCCTCGTCCTTGCCGCCGTAGTCCACTTCGACCGCGGTGACCGGTCCGTCCACCAGCACCAGGGCCAGCCGGCCCAGGCGGCGCGCCAGGTCGAGCAGCGGCCCGAGGCGGCGCAGCAGGTCGCCCGAAATGCCGGGCACGTTGATCGCGGGCGACAGATCGCCCGCGAGCAGCGCGTCGCGCACCGCACCGCAGATCTCCAGGCTCACCCGCTCCTGCGCCTCCGCCGTGGACGCGGCGAGGTGGGGGGTGAGGATCACGCGCTCGAGCTTGCGGAGCGGCGAGTCCGCGGGGAGCGGCTCCACCGCGAACACGTCGAGCGCCGCCCCACCGATGCGCTTCTCCCCGATCGCCTCGGCCAGCGCCACAGCGTCCACCAGCTCGCCGCGCGCCGTGTTCACGAGCACCGCGGTGGGCTTCATGAGCGTCAGCCGCGCGGCATTGATCAGGTGGTGCGTCTGCTCCGTGTGCGCCACGTGCAGCGTGACCACGTCCGCCTGGCGCAGCAGCTGGTCGAGGGGGAGCAGCTTGAGCTGCAGCTCCGCGGCGCGCTCGGGCGAGAGGTAGGGGTCGTGCCCCACGACGTGCATGCCGAACGCGCGCGCCAGCTGCGCCACGTGCCCGCCGATGCGCCCCAGCCCGACGATGCCGATGGTCTTGCCGCGGAGCTCGGTGCCCTCGAACCGCTTGCGGTCCCATTCACCGCGGCGCATCGCTTCCGCAGCCCAGGGGATGTGGCGCGCCTGGGCGAGCAGCAGGCCCATCGCGTGCTCCGCGGCGCTGACCGTGTTGGCGCCGGGCGCGTTCATGACCGCGATCCCCCGGCGGGTGGCGGCGTGCACGTCGATGTTGTCCACGCCGGTGCCGGCGCGCGCGATCACGCGGAGCCCGGGGCCGTGGGTGAGCAGATCCGCGGTGACGCGCGTCTCGCTGCGCACGATCAGGGCGTGCGCGCCGCCGAGCGCCCGCTCGAGCTCGTCACGCGGCTTGCCGGCGCAGTTCACCACTTCGATCTCCGGGGTGGCCGCGAGCAGCTTGAGCCCCGCCTCCGTCAGGCGGTCCGCCACGACCACCCGCACGCTCATGCCACGAGCCCCGCGAGCAGCGCCAGCAGCTCGTCCAGCGCTGCGACGGTGTGGTCGCCCATGTGACCGATGCGGATGGTCGACTCCTTGAGGGAGCCGTAGCCCGCGCCGATGGTCCACCCGGCCTGCTTCAGCGCCGCCACGATCGACTTCGACGTCTTGCCCTCGGGGAGCTTGAGACAGGAGACGGTCCAGCTGCGGCGCCCTTCACGAGGGAGGTACGCGATGCCGTGCTGCTCGCTCCACTGCTCCACGCGACGGCGCATGGCATCGTGCCGGCTCCAGCGCGCTTCCACGCCGCCCTCGCGCTCGATCCGGCCGAGCTGCGCCTCGAGCGCATACAGCAGGGAGATCGCGGGCGTGTTGGTCGGCTGGTGCTTGGTGGTCGCCTCGAGAAAGCTCACCACATCGAAATACAACCCACGTCCGGGGAGCGTCTTCGCCCGCTCAACCAGGCGCTCCGAGGCGACCCCGAGCGCGAGCCCCGGGGGCAGGGCGAGCGCCTTCTGCGAGCCCGTGAGGACGAAGTCGAGCGCCCGTCCCCCGCCCCAGCGGTCGGTCTCCACGGGAGAGCCTGCCAGCGACGTCACGGCGTCCACCAGCAACAGCACGTCGTCGAACTCGCGCACCACGGCCGCGAGCGCTGCGACGTCCTGCAACACGCCGGTCGACGTCTCCGAGTGGACGAGGGTGACGGCGTCCACGGGGGTGCGCCGCAGCGCGTCCCGCAGCATGTCGGGCTCGACGGCGCAGCCGAGTGGCACATCCAGCCGGATGCATTCCTTGCCGCAGGTCCGGACCAGGTTTGCAAAGCGCTCGCTGAACGAGCCGTTCACGAGCGACAGGGCGCGGTTCCGCACGCCGTTGCGCACCGCCATCTCCATGAAGCCCGTCGCGGAGGTGGTCCCGACGAGCACGGGACGGGCCGTGCGGAACAGGCCGGCGAGCGGCGCCTCGAGCCGCGCGAGCAGCTGCTCCATGGCTCCGGAGCGGTGCCCGATCATGGGGCGTTGCATCGCGGCCAGCACCTCGGGGTGAACGTCGGTGGGACCCGGCAGAAAAAACCGCCCAAAGGCGGGGGCGGTGGCGACGGAGGCCGCGCTCATACGGCGGCGCGGGCGAGACTCTCGACGAGCCCCTCCTCCACGACTTCCCTGGTCTTGACGAGGCGCACGCCCTCGTCACCCCAATCCTTGAGCAGCTGCTCGGAGACGTCCTTATCGATGCCCTTCACGGCGTCAGTGACCACGAACAGGCGGGTATGCGGTCGCCGCTCGAGCAGGCCCTCGATCGCCGCCTTGTCGCACACGTCGGTCGCCACGCCGTACAAGACGATGTCGTCCGGCGCCAGCACATCGAGCACGGTGGTCACGTTGTCGTTGGTGAACACGTCGAACCGGTGTTTGTGGAACAAGATGTCTCCTCGATGTGCCCGCACCCGATCGGCGAGCGCCTTGGGGTCGGCCCGCGCCGGCTCGATCACGAGCGGGTCGCGGAGCGCAGTTTCCGGAATCTTCTGCTGACCGGGAGTCCCACGCAGGCAATGCGGCGGGAAGGTGCTCTTCCAGTCCGGCGTGTCGGAGATCTCGGCGTGGCTCTTCACGTGGTCGTCGGCACTTGCGATCAAGCAAATGCCGTGCCCATGCGCGTAGTCGGTGAGGCGCTTCAGGTTGCCGATGATGCGCTCCGCCTCGGGGACGTACAGCTTGCCGTCGGCGTGCATGAAGTCGTACTGGGTATCGACATCCCAGAAGATGACTCGGGGCATGGCGAGGAATCTCTTCGGGGGTGTGGGAACGTGTCAACAGGCTAGACGCACAGACGCACAGACGCACAGACGCACAGGGGAAAACAGACGCGAGTCAACGGGAATACCTGTTCACTCACCCTGTTCACCGCTGTGCGTCTGTGCGTCTAGTAGTGGCCGTTCCTACAACCGAAGCACCACCGCTACTTCGTCACAGCAGTTCTGCCGTGGACAGCGCGCGCAATCCGCCCACACCTTGAGCGGAAACTGCTCGCGCTCGGCGGGCACGAAGCCGAGCTTCACGAAGAACGCGGGTTTGCGCGTCAGGGCGAGCACCTCGTGCAGCCCCTGCGCGCGCGCTTCGGCGGTGAGCGTCTCGAGCAGCGCCCGCCCCACTCCCGCTCCCTGCCACCGCGCATGCACGGCGAGACCGGCGACTTCGGCGAGCCCACGCGAATAGATCTTCAAGGAGCCGCATCCCACGATCTCGCCGCCCGGGGCCGTGGCGACGGCGTACTCCTTGATGTGCCGGCACAGGTCGTAGTTGCTGCGCGGCAACAGATCGCCGGTGGCGACGTAGGGGGCCATGAGCGTCTCGAGGGCCGGGACGTCGGCGAGCACCGCGCCCCGTACCGCGACGCCGGGCAGCGGTATGGGAAGTGCGCTCACGCCAGCACTTCCTCGAGCACCGCCGCGCCACGCTCCAGCTCAGCGTCCGTGACGACGAGGGGCGGGATCAGACGCACCACGCTCGGTCCCGCGGTGGCGACGAGCAGTCGCCGCTCGCGCGCCGCGGCGACGAACGGGGCCGCCGGCTCGTTCAGCTCCACGCCCCACAGCAAGCCGCGCCCACGCACCTCGGCGACGCGCGTGCCGCGGGCCGCCAGCCGCGCGAGCCGCCCGCCGAGCCATTCCCCCTTGCGGCGCACCTCGGCGAGAAACTCGGTCGCGGCGATCGTGCGGACCACGTCGAGGGCGACGCCGGCGACGAGCGGTCCGCCGCCGAACGTCGTGGCGTGATCGCCCGGCTTGAGCGCCGCCGCGACGGCGCCGGAGAGCAGCACGGCTCCCATCGGGAGCCCGCCGGCGAGGGGCTTGGCGAGCGTGAGCACGTCGGGCACGACCCCGGTCTGCTCGTAGGCGAAC
>WNEL01001487.1_pt1 | contig 10400 bp, 2 predicted proteins | sample 5399991 | NCBI WGS metagenome assembly WNEL01 (sample SAMN13153325, study PRJNA577476) | soil metagenome | isolation source: 20 cm grassland meadow soil pre-rain plot 2 | place: USA:California | collected 2015-09-08
CCTCGTCGTCGCTCAGCGCCGCGATCCCGTCCGGCTCGTCGGGTGGCGGCGGCTGCGGGTGCGCCCCGTCGGGCTGCGCGGGTGGATCGTCGACGGGCAGCTGAAGCACGTCGCCGATCAGGTGGTCGACCAGCGCGCGCAGCGTCGGGTAGTTGAAGACCAGCGTCGCGCTGAGCGAGATCGCGAGCTGTCCCTCCAGCCGGTTCCGCAGCTCGGTCGCCATCAGCGAATCGACGCCCAGGCTGTGCAGCGGCTGGTCGCGCTCGATGGCCTCGGGCGACGCCAGCCCGAGCACGTGGGCCAGCTGGTGGCGGAGGAAGGCCTCGAGCACCGCCTTGCGGGTGGCGGGCGCCGCGGCGTCGAGCTGCCGGCGGATCGTCGGTCCCTGCCGCGCCGGTTCGTCGTCGGCGGCCAGCGCATCGAACAGGCGCGGGCGCTGACCGGGCCGGTACTGTGCGAGGTACCTCGGCCACCGGATCGGCAGCACGATCAGCTGCGGCTGATCCCGGCGCAGCAGCCGGCCGAGCACCCCGACGCCTTGCGCGGGCGAGAGGCTCGCGATGCCCAGCTCGGAGAACCGCGCGCGGTGGCGGCCCGCGATGCGGCTCGCCATGCCGCCGCCGGACCACGGTCCCCAGTTGACGGTGAGCGCCGGCAGACCCTGGTCGCGGCGATGATGCGCGAGCCCGTCGAGGAACGCGTTGCCGGCGGCGTAGCTGGCCTGCCCGGGCGAGCCCAGCACGGAAGCGATCGAGGAGAAGCAGGCGAAGAAGTCGAGCGCGAGGCCGGCCGTGAGCTGATGCAGGTGCCACGCTCCGAGCACCTTGGGCGCCATGACCTCGGCGAACCGCGGCCAGGTGAGGCGCACCATCACGCCGTCGTCGATCACGCCGGCCGCGTGCACCACGCCGGCGAGCGGTGGCAAGCTCGCGGCGATGTGTGACAGCGCCCCGGCCACCTGATCGCGCGCGGTGGCGTCGACGGCCAGCGCGGAGATCCGTGCACCGCTGCGCGAGAGCCGGGCGATCGCGGCGCCCGCTGCCTCCGTCGGGCCGGCCGGGATCGATCGCCCGCTCAGCACCAGGCTCCTGGCGCCGCGCTCGACCAGCCAGTCGGCGACCGCGAGGCCGAGCGCGCCGAAGCCGCCGGTGATCCAGTAGGTGCGATCGGCGCGGATCGGCGGCGCATCGCGCTCGGCGTGCATCGCCAGCACGACCTTGCCGATGTTCCTGGCCTGCGCGAGGTGGCGCATCGCGGCCACGGCCTCCTCGACGGGAAACACCCGGGTCGCGAGCGGCTCGAAGCTGCCGGCCTCGAAGCCGGCCACGGTCTCGGCGAGCAGGCTCGCGGACAGCCCGGGCGCGTAGCGCGCGGCGTCGGCGAGGTCGAACACGTGGTACGCGACATCGGGCCGCAGGCGCGCCACGCGGTCGGCATCCCACACGTCGAGCTTGCCGATCTCGACGTAGCGGCCACCCGGCGCGAGCACGCCCAGGCTCTTCGGGATGAACTCGCCGGTCAGGCTGTTCAGCACGACGTGCACGCCCTGCCCGCCGGTCGCCGCCATCACCTGGTCGGCGAAGTCGAGCGTGCGCGAGCTCATCGCGCACCGGACGCCCTGTGCCGTCAGGTGCGCCCACTTGCCGGGACTCGCGGTCGCGAACACCTCGGCGCCGAGGCCGAGCGCGATCTGGAGCGCCGCCTGGCCGACGCCGCCCGCCGCTGCGTGGATCAGCACGCGCTCGCCGCGCTGGAGCCTGGCCAGCCGGCGCAGTGCATGGATCGCGGTCGAGAACACGGTGGGCAGCGCTGCCGCCTGCGCGAAGGACAGGGCGGCCGGCTTTCGCGCCACCAGCTCTACATCGGTGGTCACGTGGCTCGCCAGGCAGCTCTGCCCGGACGCGACCACCGCGTCGCCGGCCGCGATGCCCGCGACGCCCTCGCCGACCGCCACCACCGTTCCCGCGCACTCGAAGCCGAGCGGCTGATCGACGGCGCGTGCGATGCCGGCGCGCTCGCTGTGCTCCCGGAGCAGGCCGAGCGTGTGCAGCACGTCCTTGAAGTTGAGGCTCGCGGCCGCGACCTCGATCTCGACCTGGCGCGGCCCGGGGGCCCGCCGCGCGACCGGCTGCAGCGACAGGTTCTCGAGCGCGCCGTACGCGGACGCCCGGATCCGGAACGGCTGACCTGCGATCGGCGCGAGCGCATGGCCGGTGTGCCGGGCGAGGCGGGCCACGTGGCGCACGCCGCCGCGATACGCGATCTGTGCCTCGTCGTCGGCGGCCTGCAGCTCGGCTGCCAGCGCGCGCAGCTCGCGGTCGTCATTCGCGGGCGCCGCGGGATCGAGATCGAGGCGCACGCAGGCCAGCTCCGCGTGCTCGAGCGCCAGCGTCGCGCCGAGCCCCCACAGGGGGGCCTGCGCCGGGTTGGTGCGCACGGTGCCCGGCGCCGGCTGCGCTCCGCGGGTCACCAGCCACAGCCGCGGCGGCTCGGGCCAGCCCGCGTCCGCGATCGCCTGGATCAGATGCAGCGTGCTGCCGCAGCTCGCCGCGAGCGCCAGGCCGAGGTCACCGGCGCCGCGGGCGTCGTCGAGGGCCGCCGGGGTGGCGTCGAGCGCACGCAGCTGGACGATCGCCTTGCAGCGCCGGTCGCCGAGCTCGCTCATCAGCGCCTTCCAGCCGTCGGGCGAGGCGCCGTCGATCCGATCGGCGAGCACGGTGACGACGCGCTCGCCCTGCGCCGCGAGCAGCTCGCCGAGCCGGGCGCCGACACCGCCGCGATCGGCGAGGATCACGACATCTCCGGTGCGCGGCGGCGACGGCGCGCGCCGCTCGCGTGGCTCCCAGTGAACCGCGTAGACCAGGCCATCCGAGACGTCCCTGCCGGCGACCAGCGCAGCGGGGCTCGCCGCGACCATGCGGACGCCGCGGACGTCGGCCACGGGGCGCCCGTCGACGGCGTAGAACCGGGCGTCGAAGCTGTTGCCGCTGCGGCTCTCCGGCTGCGCAGCGAGCGCCTGCACGTGGCACCACAGGCATGTCGCCGGCGCGCCCAGCAGCTGCACCCGCTCGATGCTCGCCGGGAGCTGGAACGTCCACGGCTGGCGATCGAGCAGCGCGGCGAACGTGGCCTGCAAGCCACCGTCGAGCAGGACCGGGTGGAGCTGGAACCCCGCCGCGCTGCCGGCCGCCTCGGGGACGCGCAGCAGCGCGAGCGCTTCGCCGTCGCGGCGCCACAGCCGCTCGATCGTCCGGAACGCCGGCCGGTAGTCGAACCCGACGTCGCGGAAGCTGCCGTAGTAGTCCTCGATGCCGATCTCGCGGGCGATGCGCGCCTGGAGATCGCTGAGCGGCTCGAAGGCGGGTGCGGCGGCCACCGCCCGCGCGAGGCGAGCGCTGGCGTGGAGCACCCAGCAGCCGTCGTCGCCCGCGGCCGGCTGCCACGAGTAGATCTCGACGCGGTGTCCGTGATCGTCGGGAGCGGCAACGACGGTCTGGACGCGGGCCTCGCCGCGCTCCGGGAGGACGAGCGGCGCCTGGAGCGCGACGTGGTGGATCGCGATCTCGGCGTCGGGCAAGGCCACCTGGCCCGCCGCGATCGCGATCTCGATGAACCCGGCGGCTGGCATCACCGCCAGGTCGACCACCCGGTGCTCGGTCAGGAACGCGATCGACCGCCCCAGCGCGGCCTCGCACTGGAGCGCGCCGTCCTTGAGCAGCGCGGACTGGATGCGATGACCGAGCAGCGGATGGAGCGGCGCGCCGGCGCGCACCGGCCCGGCCGGCGGATCATCGAGCCACAGCCGCTGGCGCTGGAACGGCGTGAGCGGAAGCGCCACCTTGCGTCGCCCCCGGTCGCGATCGAACCCGGCCCAGTCGACCGCGGCGCCGCGCGTGTAGAGCGCGCCGAGCGCGCCGAGCATCTGCCGCGCGTCGTCCTTGCCCGGCGCGAGGCTCGCGAGCCACGGCGCGTCGCTCGCCCGCGGCAAGAGCGGCCGCGCCATCGCCACGAGCGCCGGCGCCGGCCCGATCTCGAGGAACGCGTCGGGCTCCTCGGCGCCGAGCGCCGCGACGCCGTCGGCGAACCGCACCGGCTCTGCGATGTGGCGCACCCAGTACGCGGCGGTGGTCACCTCGTCGCCGGCGAGCCGGCCGTGCAGGTTCGAGATCAGCGGGATCGCCGGGCGCTGCAGGCGCATGCCGGCGACGATCCCGGCGAAGCGATCGAGGACCGGCGCCATCAGCGGCGAGTGGAAGGCGCGCAGCACGTCGAGCTTGCGGATCCGCGCCCCGCGCGCGGCACACGCGTCGGTGATGGCAGCCACCGCGGCCGGCTCGCCCGACACCACCACGGTCGCCGGTCCGTTGATCGAGGCGATCGCCGCGCGGTCGGCATGCGGCGCCAGCTGCGCCGCGACCTCGTCGGGAGAGGCGAACACCACCGCCATCGCGCCCGGCGCGGTGTGCTCGTGCATGAGGTGGCCGCGCGCCGCGATCAGCGCGAGGCCCTGCTCGACGCTGAACACGCCCGCCGCCGCGGCCGCCGCATAGTCGCCGACGCTGTGGCCGATCACGACGTACGGCGCGATGCCCCATGACCGCCACAGCTCGACGAGCGCGTGCTCGACGGCGAACAGCGCAGGCTGCGTGTAGCGGGTCTCGTGGATCGCCGCCTGGTGCTCGCCCCACAGGATCGACGGCAGCGCGACCATGCCGAACGACTGCACGATCGCGTCGCAGCGATCGATCGCGCGCCGGAACACCGGCTCGGTCCGGTACAGCCCTCGCGCCATCCCGGCGTACTGCGAGCCCTGACCCGAGAACAGGAACGCGATCCGGGGCGCGGCGGCGCTGGCGCTGCCGACCGTGGCGCCGGCCGGTACCTCGCCGCCGGCGAGCCCGGCGAGCTGGTCGATCAGCTCGTCGCGATCGTGGAACACCAGCGCCGCACGGTGCGCGAAGTGCGCGCGGCCGGTGGCGGCGGAGAAGCAGACATCGCCCAGCTCGGCCTGCGCTCCGCGCACGTGATCGCGGTAGCGCGCTGCGATCTCGTGCACCGCGGCGCGGGTCTTCCCCGACAGCGCCAGGAGATGAAGCGGCCGGTCGTGCCGCGGCGGCGCGTCGGCGTCGGCGGGCGGCTCCTCCACCACGACGTGGCAGTTGGTGCCCGAGAACCCGAACGAGCTCACCCCCGCGATCCGGCACTCGCCGCGCGGCCACGCCATGGTCTGGACCGGGACCTGGAACGGCAGCTCGTTCCACGGCACGAACGGGTTGGGCTCGTCGAAGTGCAGGTGCGCCGGGATGATGCCGTGGTGAACCGCCAGGACGCACTTGATGAGGCCGGCGATCCCCGCCGCCGCCTCGGCGTGGCCGATGTTGGTCTTCACCGAGCCAACCACGAGCGGTCGGTCCTTGCTGTGGTGCGGCCCGAACACGGCGCCCAGCGCGTGGAGCTCGATCGGGTCGCCCAGCGACGTCCCGGTGCCGTGCGCCTCGATGTACCCGACGTCGGCGGGGGCGACGCCGCCGGCCTGCAAGGCGCGCCGGATCACGGCTTCCTGGGCCGGGCCGCTGGGCGCGGTCAACCCGGCGCTCGCGCCGTCCTGGTTCACCGCCGAACCGCGGACGACGGCGAGCACGCGATCGCCGTCGCGCCGTGCATCCGACAGCCGCTTGAGGTGGATCACACCGCAGCCCTCGGCGCGCACGTAGCCGTTCGCCGCGGCGGAGAACGTCTTGCATCGCCCGTCGTGCGACAGCATCTCCGCCTTCGACAGCGCGACGCTGATCCGCGGGATGATCATCAGGTTGACGCCGCCCGCGAGCGCGGCCCGGCACTCGCCGCGGCGGATCGCCTCGCACGCCAGGTGCACGGCGACCAGCGACGAGGAGCACGCGGTGTCCAGCGTCAGGGCCGGGCCGGTCAGGCCCAGGGAGTACGCCACGCGGCCCGACACCATGCTGATCGATTCGCCGACGCTGAAGTACGGACCGACGCGGTCCAGCGATACGCCGTGGCGCGACCATGCGTACTCGGCGATGCCGGAGCCGATGAACACGCCGACCGGCGCACCGGCGAGCTGCCGGGGCGATTGCCCGCCGTGCTCGAGCGCCTCCCACGCGCACTCGAGCAAGAGCCGCTGCTGCGGGTCCATCTGGGTCGCCTCGCGCGCCGAGATCCCGAAGAACGCGGCGTCGAACAGCGCGAGGTCGCCGAGGAAGCCGCCGTGGCGCGCGATCATCTTCCCCGGCGCGGCGGGATCGGGGTCGTGGAACGCCGACAGCTCCCAGCGCTGCGGCGGGACCTCGGTGATGGCGTCGATCGCGTCGAGCTGGAGCTGCCAGAACTGCTCCGCGGTGGTCGCGCCGCCGGGGAACCGGCAGCCGATGCCGACCACGGCGATCGGCTCGGAGCGCGCCGCTTCGATCGCCGCCAGCCGCGCCGAGGCCGCGCGCAGCACGCCGAGGAGCTGCGGCTCCGACATCTGCGCCATCTGCGCCATCTCCCCCATCTCCCCGATCCGGGGCACCCCGACGTCGGGACCAGCCGGGGCGTGACCGTCGCTCGCCGGCGCGGCCGGGGCCGGCGCGCCGACCGCCTCGGGGGGCGGCTCGCCGAGCGCGTGGACGAGGTGGTGCGCGAGCGCCTCCAGCGTCGGATGATCGAACAGCAGCGAGGTGCGCAGCGCACAGCCGAGCTCGGTCTCGAGCAGGATCTTGAAGTCGACGGCGCGCAGCGAGTCGATGCCGAGCGCCAGGAGCCGCTGGTCCGGCGCCAGCCGCCGCGCCTCGGGCCAGCCCAGGAACGCGCCGAGCCGGGCCTCGATCAGGCCGCGCAGCAGCGCCTCGCGCTCGGCGAGCGAGACCCGCGCGAGCTGCGCCAGGAGCTGCGTGTTGCGCCCCGCCTGATCCGCAGCGTGACTGGCCGCTCCTGGCATGTTGCGAAGTGTCCTGTCTGCGCGAGTTGCATTGCAATCACACCGCGCCACAAGATGATCGCATGACCGCACGGCGGATCGCGATTGTCGGATCGGGCCAGACCGGGCTGCTCGCGGCGCACGGCCTCCTGCGCGCCGGCCATGCCGTCACGCTGTACTCGGATCGCTCGGCGGAGCAGTGGCTGCACGGTTCGCGGCCGACCGGGACGGCGGTGCGCTTCGAGCTCGCGCTGGCCTACGAGCGCGAGCTCGGCCTCGCCCACTGGGAGGCCGTCGCCCCCCGGATCGAGGGCCTGCACCTGACGTTCTGCCCCCGGCCCGGCAACCGCCTGCTCACGCTGCTCGGCCAGACCGCGCACCCGTCGCAGGCGATCGATCTGCGGCTGCAGAGCCACCGCTGGATGACCGATCTCGCGGCGGCGGGCGGCCAGGTCCTCGTCGAGAAGGTCGACCCGGCGCGGCTCGACGCGATCGCGGCGGAGCACGACCTGGTGCTGGTCGCGGCCGGCCGCGGCCCGCTCGCCGAGCTGTTCCCGCGCAACGCCCAGCGCAGCGTGTACGACCAGCCGCGCCGCAAGCTGGCGATGATCCTCGTCGTCGGCGCCGACCACACCGTCCCGGGGAGCCCGTTCTCGCCGCTCAAGCTCAACGTGTTCGAGCAGCACGGCGAGCTGTTCTGGGCGCCGTACTACCACCGCGATCACGGCGCGTCGTGGTGCGTCCTGATCGAGGCCAAGGCGGGCGGCGCACTCGATCGCTTCGACGGCTGCAAGACCGGCGCCGACGCGGTCGCCATCGCCAAGCAGATCGTGCGCGAGCTGACGCCGTGGGACGCCGCGTGGAGCGCCCACGTCGAGCTCGCCGACCCCGACGGCTGGCTGGTCGGCAGCGTCACGCCGACGGTGCGCGAGCCGGTGGGCCGGCTGGCGTCGGGCCGTGTCGCGATGCCGATCGGCGACACCGCGATCGCGCTCGATCCGATCGGCGCGCAGGGCGCCAACCTGGGCAACAAGCAGGCGCGCCACGTGGTCGCCGCGGTCGCGGCGGCGCCCGACGCGGCGTTCGATGCGGCCTGGATGACGCGGACGTTCGAGACCTTCTGGGCCGATCACGGCGCGTGGACGGTGGGCTACAACAACGGGCTGCTCGAGCCGATGTCACGCGCCGCCCAGCTGGTCATGATCTCGCAGTACGGCAGCGACGGGGTCTCCGATTCGCCCAAGCAGCGTCTGGCCAACGCGGTGATCGAGAACACCGCCGATCCGCGCCGGTTCACGCCTTCGATCGCCGCTGGACCGAGCGGTGCGCGCAAGCTGGTTGCGGAGCTCACCGGGCAGTCGTGGCAGCGCCACGTGCTCGGCGGCATGCTGCGCATCGGATCCGCGCAGCTGCAGCGGCTGCTCGGCGCCGGTCCCGCGCGCGTGTGATCAGGGCAAGGCGAGCTCGACGTGGGCGGGCTTGCCGGGGTCGACGCGGATCGCGCGGTGGACGACGACCGGCGCGCCGTAGACCACCTTGCCGTTGGCGGCGGTGGCGAGCGGCGGCTGCCAGAACGTGACGTCGTAGGTGCCGGTGGCGAGCTGGTCGATGCGGAACCGGCCGCGGTCGTCGGTGATCGCGTAGTACGGCGCGTTGGTGGCGACGATCCACGCCGGCGCGAGCGAGTCGTCGTCGGCCTCGATCCGCGTCACGCCGGGCTGCGCGGGGAACAGGATGCGTCCGGCGGGCTGGAGCTCGATCGGCCGCGCGCCGGGGGCGCCGGGCTGCGTCACGCGGAGCTTGACCTCGGTCGCGTCGCCGTGGATCGCGAGCTCGGCGGGGAGCGGCGTGACGATCTGGAGCGGTGGCCCGAGCGCGCAGCCGCGCTTGGCGACGATCCCGCCGACGCCGGCCGGCCGCTCGCCGATGGTCGGCAACGTGCGCCCGACGTCGACGCGGTCGATGTAGACCAGCACGCCGGCGACCGCGCGATTGGCCGCGACCCGCACGCTCGGGTTGTCGAACGCGCCGCACGCGGTGGTGAGCGGCCGCGGCAGCGCGCCACGCCAGGTCACCGTGCCCTCGATCGCGCCGGTCAGCCCCGCGGTCGGCGTGTAGCGCACCGGCGGCAGGCTCGGCGGGCTCTGCGGCGCGAGCGCGGCCGGGAGCCCGCCGTAGGCGTCGCCGCCGTACAGCGCGCCGCCGTAGGGGTCCCCGCCGTACGCATCACCGCTGCGTGCGCGATGCCGGCGCGGTGCGAACGGCGCGTCGCTGCCGTCGCCGATCAACAGGCGCGCCGACTTCTGGGCGAGCTCGCCGTAGCCGTCGTCCTTGTCCGAGCCGGCCGGGTACATCGGCGAGCGCGACGGTGAGCCACACGCCACCAGGGCGGCGATCCACACGGCGCGCATCATCTCGACAGCATGCAATGCCGGCGGCGATCGTTCAACGCGTCACGGGGGGCTGCGATCCGGCAGCGGCCGCGCGGCGAAGTACTGATCGACCTGCTGGGCCGCGAACGCCAGGAGGTCGCGGGCATCGGCGATCGAGACCGAGGTGGCGTACGACACGCGCGGCCCGGCGCGCGCGAACGCGAGGTTGCCCAGCACGCGCGCGGCCGGCTTGCCGAGCAGGCCCTGGATCAGCTGGCCGGCGACGCCGTGCTGCAGGTGCTGCACCGACGCGACGAGCTCGGCGGCCTCGGCGTCGCTCGCGAACCGCAGGTTGCCGCGGACCAGCCAGCCCTGCGCGACCAGCTCCATCGCGAGCGAGATCCGCTGCGGGGTCGGCAGCGACGACATGCCGAGACCGAGGCCGCCGAGGCTGCCGAGCTTGAGCCGCTTGCCGGGCAGCGCGACGGTGACCACCAGCGCGGGGCCGCGCGGCTCGCCGGTCTCGCTCTCGATCGCGCGGATCCCGGCCAGCCACGCCGGCAGCTTGCCGGTCGCCTCGACGGTGTCGAGCTTGCCCCTGGCGGCCGCGGTGAGCCCGCCGAGGTCGCCGGGCTGGGCGAGCAGGAACCAGCCCTGGAACGGCGACAGGAACACGCGCTGGTCGCCGGGGAACACCCGGCCGGTGCGCCGGCCGAGCAAGCCGCCCCGGGCCGCCGACCACGTCACCGGTCCGCCGGCGCCGAGCGCGCCGCGCAGCGCTGCGCGCGACAGCCGGGTGCGCGCCACCAGCGTGGTGGCGGTGGCATCGCGCGGCCGCGGCGACGAGATCACCAGGGTCTCGAGCTTGGCGGTGAGCTCGGCGTCGCCGGCGCCGAACACCAGCTGGTAGTCGGGCAGCGGCCGCAGCAGGCGCTCGGCCTGGGCCGACCACTCGGTGCCGCGCAGCCGATCGAACCGGATCAGCACGGTGAGGACGTGGCCCTCGGGGAAGTACGACAGGAGGTTCGCCGCGGTGCCCGCGGTGGTCGGTGCGCCCTCGACCGCGGGCCCATCGTCGCCGCTGGTGGCGCCGGCGGCGAGCGCCGCAG
>WNEL01001490.1_pt1 | contig 10376 bp, 9 predicted proteins | sample 5399991 | NCBI WGS metagenome assembly WNEL01 (sample SAMN13153325, study PRJNA577476) | soil metagenome | isolation source: 20 cm grassland meadow soil pre-rain plot 2 | place: USA:California | collected 2015-09-08
ATGCATATCAACATGCACGAGAACTCGCACGACATGAATCCGGCGGTGCTGCGCGCCTTCCGCGCGTTCATTCGCGACGACAACCGGTGCGTGCGCAACGTTGCCGCGCGCGTGCTGGGGAACCATGGCGGCGCGGAGAGCTACACTCTCCTCATCGGAATGCTGAAGGATGCGCGCGCCGACTTCCGCGAAACAGGCGCGCTCGGCCTCGGCGAGGTCGAGGATTCGCGCGCCATCAATCCCCTGGTCGCTGTCTTGTCCGATGATGACAGTCCGGCGGTGCGGATGACCGCGGCGTGGGCGCTCGGAGAGATCGAAGAGAAGACGGCGATTGATCCGCTGGCCCGCGCGCTCGGCGACCGTGCGCCGGAGGTCCGGCGGACGGCCGCCTGGGCACTGGGCGAGATCGAAGACGCGCGTGCAGTCCGGCCGCTGAGTGTCGCGCTCAATGATCAGGTCTTGGAGGTTCGTCTCGTCGCCGTATGGGCGCTGGGGGAGATCGAAGACGCGTCGGCGGTGCCGCTGCTCGCCACCGCGACCAAAGACCGCGACCCCCGCGTGCGCCAGCAGGCCGCGTGGGCGTTGGGCGAGATCGAGGACGCGCAGGGAATCGGCACTCTCGAGACATTGGTGCGGGATCCGGTTGTGGACGTGCGCAAGACCGCGATCTGGGCGTTGGGCGAAATCGAGGATGGCGGCGCGGTCGTGGCCCTCGCCGTCGCGCTGAAGGACAACGACCCCGAAGTGCGCGCCCTGGCAGCGTGGGCCCTCGGCGAAATCGAGGATGATCGGGCCGTGGAGCCGCTGGTCGGCGCCTTGAAGGACAGCGATGAGGACGTCCGCGCGACCGCGGCCTGGTCGCTCGGCGAAATCGAGAGCCCGCGTGCCCGCGAGGGGCTGACGGCGGCGCAACGGGACGAAGTCGGCTCGGTCCGGCATGCGGCGACGTGGGCACTGCGGCAGATCGACGACAACGACGACATTCACGTGCGCGTGCGGCCGCGCGTGAAGGTCAAGCCCTGACCCGACCTCGCTCGACCACCTGAAAGTAGTCGCGCAACTCCTCGGCCTCCCGGGACTCGTCCCAGCCGAGGAGCTGCTTCATGCGGGCGGTCACCGTGGGAGTCACTGACGTCGCATGGTCGGGCGTTTCATAGAATAGATGCAGCCGGCGGATCAAGACGTCCTGCACCCTGACCGCCAGTTCTCGCTCGACCGCGTAGGTGATCTCGGCCCAAATCTCCGGACGGCCTCGGGCGATCGGCGTGCCGAGCGGACGGTCGCGATCCACGAGATTGAGCACCGCAGCTGCCTCGCTGCCGTAATTCGCGACGAGATGACGGGCCGTGGCTTCGGTGGCGCCGCGGGCCCGCGCGGCCTCCACCAGCACCTCGAGCTCGGCGGCTTCTCCGCCGGGCAACGGTTGGCGATCCGTGGGGGCGCGGGGCGCGAGCGGACGGCCATCGAGCTCGTGCAACCGCCGCGCCACACGATCCACGACATCCCGCGCCATCACCCGATACGTCGTCAGCTTGCCCCCCACGATGGAAATCAGACCGTGCGGGCTCTCCAGCACTCGATGCTCGCGCGTGACCTGCGATGGACTCCCGTGATCCTGGCGGAGCAAGGGACGGAGGCCCACCCAGGCCGACACAACGTCGTTCGAGCCCAGGTGCGCATCGGGGAACGCCGCGTTGGCGGAGCGCAGGAGATAGGTCACATCGGCGCCCGTCACGCGCAGGGCGTCCGGAGACGAGTCCGCGTCGGTGTCGGTCGTGCCGATGTACGCGAGGTCTCCCCACGGCAACACGAACATCACGCGTCCATCGATCTGCGACAGCAGCGTGACGGCGTGCTCGTTCGCCACGCGCGTGCGCGGCACCGTGACATGCGCGCCTTTGGTGAGCCGCATGATCGGCTCGGCGTGCGGATCGTCGAGCCGTCGGAGATTGTCCGACCACGGGCCCGTGGCGTTGACGACGACGTTGGCGCGAATGGTCGCGGTTTGGCCGGTCAGCACGTCGCGCACCATGGCGCCGCGCACCCGGCCGTCCGGCTTCAGCAGCGCCGTCGTCTCGACGTAGTTCGCGGCCAGCGCCCCGGCTCGCATGGCGCTGCGCACGGTGGCAATGACCAGCCGCGCGTCATCGGCTTGCGCGTCGTAGTACAGCGCGGCACCGATCAGTCCCCGCTCGCGCAGCCCCGGCTCAACGCGCCGCACTTTTTTCGCGCGCAGCCAGCGGTGCCAGCGCACGTTGCGGAATGCAGACAGCAGATCGTACAACCACATTCCAGCGCGCAGCTTCCACGCCGGAATGCGGCCGCCGCGATAGACGGGAAAGAGAAACGCGAGCGGCCGCACCAGGTGCGGGGCGATGGTGAGCAGCACGCGCCGTTCGTGGCTTGCCTCAAAGACCAGCCGGAACGCGCCCTGTTCGAGGTAGCGGATTCCGCCGTGAATCAGCCGCGAGGAGTGGGACGAGGTGCCCGCGCCGAAATCGGCCTTGTCGACCAGCGCCGTGCGAAAGCCGCGTAACGCCGCGTCGCGCGCAATCCCCGCCCCCGTAATGCCGCCGCCAATGACGAGCACGTCCACAGGAGTCTCGACCATGGACGTCCAGGCTGCGGCTCGCGTTTGCTCCAACTCCCCTCCACTTGGGGCTGGTGGTAGGTTTCCAATCTCACCCGAACTCGAGAATGCGTTCCCCCTCTCCACACTGTGGAGAGGGGGTCAGGGGGTGAGGCGAAGGAGGGAGAATCTAATGCCCGGTCTCAACGGACGGCGCGTGGCAGTTGTCGCCGGCGTCCGGACGCCGTTCACCAAAGCCGGCACGTCGCTCAAGGACGCACGGGCCGTGGATCTCGCGCGCTATGCCGCCCGCGAGCTGCTCGAGCGTACCAATCTGGACGGGACCGAGGTCGACGAAGTCATCTTCGGCCAGGTCGTGCCCTCGGCGCTGGTGCCCAATGTCGGGCGTGAGGTGAGCCTGCTGCCCCAGTTCCCCAAGGAAATCCCCGCCTATTCGGTGAACCGGGCGTGCGCCTCCGCCAATCAGGCGATTACCGCCGGGCAGGATCAGATCGCACTCGGCAACGCGAACGTCGTCATCGCGGGTGGCGCCGAAGCGTTGTCGGACATCCCCATTCTCGCCTCGCGCCGGCTCGCCGACATCCTGGTGGAAGCGAGCAAAGCCAAGTCGCTCGGCGCGCGCATCAAGACCTTCGCCAAGATCCGCCCGCGCGATCTCGTGCCGGTCGCTCCCGCGATCGCCGAGCCATCGACCGGTGAGTCGATGGGCCAGTCGGCGGAGAAAATGGCGAAGGAAAATCACATCTCCCGCGAGGAGCAGGATCGCTGGGCGCTGCGGAGCCACACGCTGGCCGCGCAAGGCACTGCCGATGGCCGCTTGACGGCCGAGATCGCGCCGTGGCTGTCCAGCCGCCCGGGCGCGCCGGTCGTGCGACAGGACAACGGTATTAGAACCGACAGCTCGCTCGAGCAAATGGCGAAGCTCAAGCCCGTCTTCGATCGCCGCTACGGCAGTGTCACGGCTGCGAACTCGTCGCCCCTCACCGATGGCGCGTCCGCCGTCCTGCTGATGAGCGACGAAACCGCCAGGGCGCTCGGGTATGAGCCACTCACGTACATTCGCTCGTATGCCGTTGCCGCCGTCGATCCGGGCTGGCAGCTGCTGCAGGCGCCGGTGTGGGCCGTGCCCAAGGCGCTCGAGCGTGCCGGCATTCAATGGAAAGACCTCGGCCTGATCGAGCTGCACGAGGCCTTCGCATCGCAGGTGCTCTCGAATCTGCAGGGCTTCGCCGCCAAAGGGTGGGAGATCAACGAGGACATCATCAACGTCATGGGCGGCTCGATCGCGATCGGCCATCCGTTCGGCGCCACCGGCGGCCGGCTCGTCACGACCCTTTCCAATGAAATGCGCCGCCGCGACGTGCAGTTTGGCCTGATCTCCGTGTGCGCCCAGGGCGGCGTGGGCTTCGCCATGGTGCTGGAACGCCGCTAGTGGCGACGCTCGCGCCCCCCCCCGCGCCCCCGCCGCGCACCGCGCCCGCCGTCACCTGGGACGTCAGCGACGGCATCGCGACCGTGGTACTCGATCTCAAGGGGCAGCCGGTCAACGTCATTTCGCGGGCCGTGAAGGACGAATTCCTGGCTTGCTTCGCCGCGCTCGCCGACGATGCCAACGTGCGCGCCGTCGCGTTCTTCTCCGGAAAAGCCGACAACTTCATCGCCGGCGCCGACATCGAGGAGTTCGTCGCACTCAACTCGGCCGCCGAAGCTGAACGCCTGTCGGCCGACGGTCAGGAGATGCTGGACCGCGTAGCCCGCTTTCCCAAGCCGATCGCCGTGGGGATTCACGGCGCCTGCCTCGGCGGCGGATTCGAATTCGCCCTCGCGTGCCACTACCGCGTTGCCACCGACCACCCCAAGACACAGATCGGCTTACCGGAAATTCAGCTCGGTATTCTGCCGGCGGCCGGCGGCTGCCAGCGGCTGCCGCGGCTCGTCGGCGCTCGGGCGGCGCTCGACATGATTCTCGCCGGCAAGAGCGAGCGCGCCGCGAAAGCATTTCGGCTGGGCATGGTCGACGAGCTGGTCGCCCCGCCCATCCTCGCCGAGATCACGCTCGGCGCGGCGCAGCGCATGGCGGGCGGCTGGCGCCCGAAACGCAAGCGTCGCGGCGGGTTTCTCGGTTTTCTGCTCGACGGTAATCCGGTGGGCCGCCGCCTCGTCTTCAGGATGGCGCGCCAGCAGGTGCTCGAGCGCACCGGCGGGAACTACCCGGCCCCACTCGCCGCGCTCGAGGCGGTCGAGTACGGCCTGCGACACGGCATCAGCGAAGGACTGAAGCGCGAAGCCCAGCTGTTTGGACAGCTCGCGGTGACCGACGTCTCGCGCAAGCTCGTCCAGATCTTTTTCGCGACGAATCAACTCAAGAAGGATCCGGGAGTCGTGAAGGCACCCGCAGCGGTGCGCGTCACCCGTCTCGGCATCATCGGCTCCGGCTTCATGGGATCGGGTATCGCCGGCACGGCGGTATCCCAGGCGGAGGTCGACGTGCGGATGAAGGACGCCGACCTGGCTCGCGTGTCGCAAGGGATCCTCGCGGCGCGCGCGATCCTCGACGACCGGCTGCAGCGGCGCCGCATCACGAAATACGAGTACGCGCGGCTCGTCGCGCTGCTGTCGGGCGGTGACACCTACGCCGGCTTCGGCCGCGCGGAGCTGACGATCGAAGCGGTCTTTGAAGAGCTCGGCGTCAAGCAGCAGGTGCTGCGCGAGGTCGAGGCCGTGCTCCCGGACTCGGGAGTGTTCGCGTCCAACACCTCGACGATTCCGATCACGCGCATCGCCGAGGGGGCACGCGCGCCCGAGCGCGTGATCGGGATGCACTTCTTTTCGCCGGTCGCGAAGATGCCGCTGCTCGAGGTCATCCCCGGTGCGCGCACCGAGCCGCAGACGGTCAGCACCGCGGTCGCATTCGGCCGGCGCATGGGCAAGACGGTGATTGTCGCACAGGACAGCCCGGGCTTCTGGGTGAACCGGATTCTCGCGCCGTACGCCAATGAAGTCGGTCATCTCCTCGCCGAGGGCGCGTCCATCGAGGACGTCGACAGCATGGCGGTGCGCTTCGGATTCCCCGTGGGACCGGTGACACTGCTCGACGAAGTCGGCCTCGACGTCGCCATCAAAGTCGCCGGCGTGATGCAGGAGGCGTACGGCGACCACATCCAGCCGGCGCCGGGCCCCGGTGTCGCCGCACTCGTCAAAGCGGGCCGCCTGGGCCGCAAGTCGGGCGGTGGCTTCTACAGCTACGAGGGCGGCAAGAAGCGCGGGGTGGACGAGAGCGTCTACGGCCTGCTCGGCGTGCATCCGAACGGCGGCCCCCGCCCGGCGGAGATCCTGCAGCGGCTCGTCCTCGGCATGGTCAATGAAGCGGCGCGCGCGCTGGGCGAAGGCGTGGTCCACAATTCGCGCGATGGCGACATCGGGGCGATTTTCGGATTTGGCTTCCCACCGTTCCGGGGCGGCCCGCTGCGGTACGCGGATGACCTGGGAGCCGAGCGCGTCGTCAGCGATCTCGAGCGGCTCGCCGAGCGCCACGGCGCCCGCTTTGCGCCCTGTGAGGTGTTGCGGGAGCATGCTCGCGCCGGGACCAAGTTCTACGCTTGATGCTGCGCGCCGCAAAGAATCGGTGCACCGTCGCCGCTAATGGACGACACGACGCTGGGTGGCTATCAGCAGGTCCACGGTCGTCCGCCGGCGTTCGGCGCCGCGGACGGCCAAGCCTATTCCGTGGCCACATTCGCCGACGATGCCGGTGAGGAAGGACGCTACGGCGCCGCGCTGCTTTTCGTGCGGTGGGGCGAGGGCGAGCGGCCGGTCGGTCATCTCGAAACCGATTACCTCGCCTTCGGCGCGACGCCTGACGAAGCGCTCGCGCCGGTGTTGGCGTTGACGCTGGAGCAGGTGAAAGCGCATCTCGATCAGTGCGTCGCGCGGAGCAGCGTCTGAGCGCAACGAGTGGTGTGGTGCTGGCCCGCACCGCCGGCGGGTATCGCGTGCACACCGACGCCGGGGAAATCACCGCCACCCTCCGCGGCAAGCTGAAGTACCGGGATTCGGATCGCGTCGTTCCGGGCGACGTGGTCGTGCTCGAGGGATCGACGATCGCGGAGATCCGGCCACGCCGCTCGGTGCTCGCGCGCCGGGCGGCTCAGGGCAGCAGTGGAGCGGGCCCGCGGCGCTCGCAGCCCGTCGCCGCCAACGTCGATCAGGTGATCGTCGTGACCTCCGCCCGTGATCCGGAGCCGAGCGCCAGGATGATCGATCGGTTCCTGGTGATCGCCGAAGCGAACGGCCTTCCGGCAGCGGTGGTCCTCAACAAAATCGAGCTCGACCGCGCGATCGAGGAGACCCTGGCGCGCCGCTTCCAGACCGGCGGTTATCAACTGCTGGGAACGTCGGTAAAGGCGGATGAAGGCCTTCCCGCGCTGCGCGATCTGCTGCGCGGCCGGCACTCGGTCTTTACGGGCGCGTCAGGCGCCGGGAAGTCGAGTCTGCTCAATGCCCTCGAGCCTGGGCTCAAGCTGCGTGTCGGGGCGATCAGCGAGAAGTGGCGGACGGGCAAGCACACCACCACTGCCGCCGAGCTGGTGCCTGTTGCCGGCGTCGGTTATGTCGTCGATACCCCCGGCCTCCGCGAAATCGGTGCCTGGGGCATCGACCCCAACGCGCTCGGCGCCTGCTTTCCGGAGTTCCGCCCCTATCTCGATCAATGCCGTTTCGACAACTGCCGCCACCTCGCCGAACCGGGCTGCGCGGTGCGCGCCGCGCCGGCGGGCGCGATCGATCCGGATCGCCTGGTGTCGTACGAGCGGATCTATGAAGAAGTCAGCGAGCCTTCCTGGTCCAGCGGCCGGCGTCGCGGGAGGTGACCTTGGCCATCATCTGCGCGAATGCGTGGTCGAGGTCGATGCCCTGTGAGTTGGCGACGCAGATCACGACAAAGAGAATGTCGGCGAGTTCCATGGCCAGCGAGCCGGCCTCCTCGTCCGCTTTCCTTTTCTTCGGGCCGAATTGGTGATTGATCTCGCGGGCCAGCTCACCGACCTCCTCAGCCAATCGCGCCACGTTGGCGAGTGGCGGGAAATAGCCTTCTTCGAACTGGCTCACCCAGTCATCAACCCGCTGCTGCGCTTCACGCAAGCTCATGGCTGACCTCGTCGCCCCCTTTCGGGGGGAGCGCTATGCCGCCGTGGATCGACTCAGTGTCCTGATTGCGCCGCCCTACGATGTGATCGATGCTGTCGAGCGCGCGCGGTATGCCGCAGTGGACCGGGACAATATCGTCCACATCATGCTCCCGGAAGCGCCGCCGGGCGCGGCGGAGGAGGAGCGCTACCGTGTCGCCGCGGAGCGCCTGGCTGCCTGGCGTCGGGACGGTGTGCTCCGACGCGATCCGGAGCCCGTGCCTTACGTGTTGGCCCAAGACTTCACGCTGCCGACCGGCGAACGCCGCACGCGACGGGGCGTCTTCGCGGCCGTCGCCGCGGAAGGCTACGAGCCGCGCCGGATTCGGCCGCATGAGCACACCCATGCGGGACCCAAGGCTGACCGCCTGGCGCTCATGCGCGCCACGGCGACCAACATCGAGTCGATCTTTCTTCTGGCACCCGATCACGATCGTGCGCTCGCGAACGCCGTGACCGCCGCATCGTCGGGCAGGCCCGATGCGACCGCAGAGTTGAACGGCGTCGACATTCGGCTTTGGATTGTGCGCAACCCGTCCCCCTTCCCCCTTCCCCCGTCCCCGTTGTACATCGCCGACGGGCATCACCGCTACGAAACGGCGAGCGCGTATGCCCTCGAGAACCCGGCGGCGGATCGCGTGCTCGCGCTCATCGTATCGGCGCAGGATCCGGGCCTCGCTGTCCTGCCTACGCACCGGGTCATCTTCGGGGCCGGGCGCGAGGTGGAGCGCCTGTTGCCGCGCTGGCGTGACTGGTTCGACGTGCAGCCGGTCGCCGCGGGCCGCGACCCGTTGGCGGTACTCGCCGCCCTGGGCCGTGATGGCACGGCCTGTCTCGTCGCGGACCGCTCGCGGATCCTGGCGCTGCTCTTCAAGGCGGGTGCACTCCCTGATCGGCTGCCGAGCCTGGCGCACAGCGCCGCGGTTCGCGATCTCGATGTCGCGCGGATCGAATCCCTGGTGGTGAAGGAGGTTCTGGCCGCGGGAACGTCGACGCCCGTCGTCCGCTTTGTTCCTGACGGTAACGAGGCACTCGGGATGGTCCAGCACGGCGGTGCGGCCGTGGCGGTGCTGCTCAATCCCACCAAGGTGGAACAGGTGTTTGCCGTGGCCGATGCCGGCGATGTGATGCCGCCGAAGTCCACCTACTTTATTCCGAAGGTGCCAAGCGGTCTAGTCTTGCGGCCCTTGCCGTAGCGCGGCGATGAGGGCTTTGCAGAACTGCGGCAGGTCGGCGGGCGTGCGGGAGGAGATGAGATTGCCATCGACGACCACCGCGCTGTCCTCCCAGACGACCCCGGCATTCTCCATGTCGTCCTTGATCGCGCGCACGCTGGTCGCGCGTTTGCCCTTGAGGATTTTCGCGGAGATGGGCACCCACCCGGCGTGGCAGATGAAGGCCACCGGCTTGCCCGCCTGGTAGATCTCGCGGGTCAGCTGCAGAACCTTATCGGAGCGCCGCAGCTGATCGGGCGCAAAGCCGCCTGGAATCACGAGCGCATGGAAATCGGACGCCTCGACCTGATCGACGTTCGTGTCGACTGTGACCGGATAGCCGCGTTTCCCAGGATAGGTTTTCTCGCCCATTCCGGCGACCGTGGTGCTGGCTCCTTCCTCTTCGAGGCGAATCTTCGGGTACCACAGTTCGAGATCCTCGTAGAGCGGAGCTGCGAAGAGGAGAACGCGTTTGCCTTTGAGTGTCATGCGGGAATGCTAACAAATCGACGGAAGGACGGAAGGACGGAAGGACGGAAGGTACGAACGCGTAATCCGCGCCCTACGTGCGATGTTCTGGTGGCGATCTACACCGTTACCAAATCGTTCCCCAAATACGAGCTTTACGGCATAACCTCGCAAATACGACGTGCTGCGTTCTCGGTACCTGCCAACATTGCGGAAGGAGCATGCAAAAGGGGGAGTGCCGAGTTTCGCCGGTTTCTCGACATCGCGCTGGGCTCGTTTGCCGAAGTCTCATATGCGCTTCGCTTCGCGAGAGACGTCGGTCTGCTTGAGACGGCCGATTATGAGCGGCTTGATGTACTTCGCGTGAGAGTGGGAAAGCTGACCTGGGGTCTCTACGCGGCGCTCAACAAGAATGCCCGTTCTCGACCGAGCCTGAGGAGCGCGTAGGTTTCGACTCCCTTCCGTCCTTCCATCCTTCCGTCCTTCCGTCGCAGTTGTAGCTTTTCTCCCGTGAGTCCACGGCACCGGCAGCAAATCCTCGATAACCTCGATTCGGTGTACCGCGAGGCTTATGAACGCGCGAAGGCGGCGAAGGACGAACGCCGCATGGCCGATCTCGATGCCGCCTACCAGCGCGAACAATTGCTGCTTGAAGTCCTCCTCGATATCCGCGACGGGCTGACCGCGCCCGCGAAACCGAAGCCACCGTCCGACGCGGGAAGCAGTCCGATCGTCGCGATCGATACCATTCGCCGAATCGCCAAGCTCCGTTAGGAGGTGCGTTTGTGCGTCGTGCGTGGGGCGTAATCACACTGATGCTTCTCGCCGCCTGCGGTTCCAAGGCGGACATCGTGATCGAGGGCGGTCCGGTCTGGACCGGCCTCTCGACTGGACGCGGGCAGCCGGGGGTGGTCGCGATTG
>WNEL01001493.1_pt1 | contig 10370 bp, 9 predicted proteins | sample 5399991 | NCBI WGS metagenome assembly WNEL01 (sample SAMN13153325, study PRJNA577476) | soil metagenome | isolation source: 20 cm grassland meadow soil pre-rain plot 2 | place: USA:California | collected 2015-09-08
CGCGCAGCGCGCGCAGAGCCCGCGCAGCGCGGCGGTCGGCGGCTTTCCGATCGACAGCGACTACGTCCTCTTCATCATCGACACTTCCTCCAGCATGACCAGTGATCACTGGGACGTGAACCTCGCTGTCGTGGAGGAAATCCTGAGCCTCTACCCGCACGTGCAGGGCCTGCAGGTCATGAACGATCAGGGAACCTACATGTACCAGGGAACCCGTGGCCGCTGGCTTCCCGACACGCCCGAGCAGCGCAAGGACATCCGCGAGCGCGCCAGGAAGTGGCGCGCCTTCAGTACGTCCAACCCCGTTCCCGGCATGGTGGAAGCGGTGCGCCGCTACTGGGCGCCCGACAAGCGCGTGGCGGTCTTCGTGCTCGGAGATGAGTTCACCGGCGATTCCATCCAGGAGGCGCTCGACTCGATCGGCAGCGCCAACAAGCCGGGGCCCGACGGCTGGCGGCCGATTCGCATCCACGCGGTCGGTTTTCCCGAGGGACCGGACATGCCGCCGTTTACAAATATCCGCTTTTCCGCCCTAATGAGATTCATATGCGAGCAGAACGGCGGCACGTTCGTCGGCATGAAGCATTAGGTCGCGCGCGTCTCGCGTCCGCCGCGCTCGCGCTCGGCGCGCTGGCCGCCTGCGGCGGCGTCGCGATCAAGCCCGATCCGGCTCTGCCCCGGCCGCTGCTGCAGCCGCTGCCGGCTTCCGTGGGGCTCGTGCTTCCGAACGAGCTGCGCAATTACCTTCACAAGGAGACACGCTGGGGCGTCGAGTGGCACGTCGCGCTGGGGCCTGGCCACGTACGGCTGCTGCGCGATGTCTTCAAGGACTCCTTCCGGCACGTGGAGGAGTTCGCGGACCTCGCCGCGGCGCGCGCCGCCACCGGACTCAAGGCGGTCTTCGAGCCGCTGATCGATCAGTATTCCTTCGTGACCGAGCGCGACACCGGCGGGCGCTATTACGCCGTCACCATCCGCTACCGCATCAACCTCTACACCCCGCAGGGCGACAAGTTCGACACCTTCACCCTCACCGGTTACGGCAGCGCTCTCGCCAAGGGCATGTCGAGCGGCGCGCCGCTCGAGCGCGCCACGCTCGCGGCCATGCGGGATGCGGCGGCGAAGTTCCTGGTGCAGTTCCCGCAGCAGCCCCCGGGACAGCAGCTGGCGCGCGACGAGCCGCTGAGCGTCCAGTCGGGTGCGGCCACGGCCGATAACCTGCAGATCGAGGCGGTGCCCATCGAGGAGAGCGCAGACGACGCGGACGCGGCGCCGCCACCGGCTCGCTCGCCGTCGGCCGCAGCTCCTGCCGGCGCGCCGGCCCCGGCGGCGCCGAACCCGCCGCCTGTTCCGCCGGGCCCGAAGGCCGGCGGCTGACCCTGCCCGACTAAATCGCGCTCGCCGTGACGGCGGGGACCTCAGGCTACGACTGCCGCGGCTTCTTGGTGAGGAGCTTCTCCATCAGCGTTACGCCCTGGGTCTCCGCCGGCTCACCGTTCAGGAGGCGTGGCGCGTAACGGGCTCGCTTCACCGCGACCAGCACCAGTCTCTGCTGCCCCGTCGAGGCATCGCTGCTGTTGGTGGTCACGTTGGTGACGTGTCCGTCGCGCGTCACGGTGAAGGTCGCCTCCACCGAGTGCTCCTCGGCGTTGGTGCGCTCGGCGAGCGGTGAGCGCGTGACCGAGGAGGCCGGCGCCCGGTACGCGAGCTGGCGGGGCTCGTCGAGCGGTGCGGTCGAGCCGGCCTGCTCGAGCTCCTTCCACGCTTCGCGATACCGCGCGAGGCTCTTGTCGGTCTGGTCCGCGCACAGATACCAGTCGCCGAGCTCCATCAGTGTCTTGCCGCGCACCTGGTGGTCTACCGGGCGCATCCTGTCGATCGTCTGCAGCGCGAGCAGCAGCGCCTTCTCTCCGTCGGGGTTGAGTCCGCGCGGGCTGCGCTCGCTTGTCATGCCGAAGCCCGACTGCGCGAAGGGGTCCGCGTACTGCGCCCCTTCCTCCTCGTTGCCATTGGTCGCCTCGAGGCGGTAGGTCCGGGCGATGCCGAGCAGCGGCTCGATCACGAGCCGCGCGGCCCGGGTACCGGCGCCCTCCCCCACGGTGAGCGCGCGGGCGTACTGGGCCCGGGCCGAAGGGTAGCGGCCCATGTGCTCGAGCCAGTGCGCATAGCGATCCACCGGGCGGACGACGCGCGGGTCGGTGCTTCCCCAGGCGCTCTCGGCGACCCGCACGGCGTACTGGAACTCGCGATCCGCCTCGCTGTGGCGCTCGAGACTCACCAGGCTTCCGATGAGGGGGCCGAGGATCGTCAACTGTCCGGGGTTCAGCAGTCCGTCGAGATTTCGGCTCAGGTCGAGCGCGCGCTGCAGCGTGACGTTCGCATCCTCGAACTGCCGGGTGGCGTAGTAGGTCGCGCCGAGCCCGTGCAGCGGGCGCAGCAGCAGCCGGTCGCCGTTACCGCCCGTATCCGCGGCGATCTTCACGCTGCGCACGTAGCTGTCCTCGGCATGCTTGTAGTCGCCCAGACGGTACTGCGTGGTGCCGAGATTGCAGAGCGGATTGACCAGCGCGCGATCGCTCGCGCCGTACTGCTCCTCGGTGAGCTCGACCAGCTTCGTGGCGAGCGGCAACGCGTCCGAATAACGGTGTGCGTCGAAGGCCGTGCGGAATTCCCGATAGACGGCCAGGCGGTCGGCGTCGGTGACGACGAGCTCCGCGACGGCGAGCGCCGCCGCCGGCGTCAGCAGCGCCGCAGCGACGATCAGGGGCAGCCTCTTCAGAGCTCTCACGGGCGCAGCCACCGTCGGCGCACGACGCGCCGTGAGAAATGGTAACACCCGCAAGCGCCCCCTCGCGGTGCCGGGGACGCGTTCCGGGATGTCGGTGTGTCGGGGCGCGGCGACGTCGCCGTGCGCTCGGCGCGCACCGTGGGTGCCGCCATGCTCGGCGCCGCTCGCAGCGGTCGCCGTGGCGTGCAACGCTATACCTATGAGGGCATCGGTGCACTGGCGCGCCTCGGCGCATCGCACGCTCAGGCTGCGGCGCAGTCGCACCCTGCGGCTCGGGCCCGGTAGCCGCCGGCCGCAGCGGACGCCCGGATCGGGCGCGGCGGCTGCTGCGCTCATCGCACTGGTGGCTTACGGGTGCAGGAGCCTGCCCGCTACGGCGCCCGCCGGCCCTCCACGGGACGGGGCCGTGATCGCACGGTTCGCGGCGTCCCTGGTCGGCGCTCCGTACCAGTTCGGCGGCGCCGACGCGGCCGGCTTCGACTGCAGCGGACTGGCGCGCTACGTTCACGAGCGCGCGGGCCTGGTCATTCCCCGCACCGCGGCCGAGCAGCAGCGCGCGGCACACCCTGTGCCGCTCGCGGCGCTCGCCCCGGGGGACCTGGTATTTTTTCGCATCCGCCGGCGCGGCATCGACCACGTCGGGGTCTACGCCGGCGGCGGGCGCTTCGTCCACGCCCCGCGCGCCGGGCAGGCGGTCGCCTACGGCGATCTGAGCCGCGGCTTCTATGCGCGGCATCTCGTGAGCGCGGGACGCTTCTGGGATCGGAGCGCGCCGCCGCCGGTCTCGCCACGGTGAGACAGCTGCGGTGATACATAAGATTAGATACAGCTGCGGATCAAGATGCAGCCGCTCCGAAGTGCTTAGGTATTAGCCGCACCTGCGAGCGGCGGCACACAATCGGGACTTGACTGCCATCCGCGACGCTTTGACACTGGCTCCTGAGTGATAAAGGCAAACCCGTCGAAAGGCGGGGACGCAAAGCCACCGGTCTAAAGGACGGTTCCTAGGACGGCGGGGCTGCCACGGTCGCGCTTCCGAGCGCGAACGCTCGCAATCCAGCCATTGCGCGATAGCGCAGTCCCTGCCGACCGGTGTGGTCTCTCTCGGTCCGGGGAAGTGTATGACAGCAATGACCACCTTCGCTTCGTCTCGCACGGATGCCGGAGCATTGAACGCCGCGACACCCGCAGCGGGCGCGGTGCCGTTCGTCCTCAACCTCTGCTCATCCACGACGCCGATGGCGCTCGCGCAGACCGATCTGCCCGAGCTCAAGCGCTTCACATTCGTCGTCAGCCGCCGCTTCGAGGAAGGCCGCGAGCGCTTCCGGCTTCACATGGGCTATTTCTCGACTCTCGCCGAGGCCGAGGAGTGGCTGAGCGTGGTGCGCGAGATCTACCCCGGCGCATGGGCCGGCGAGGCCCCGGGGCGCAAGCTCCGCGAGCGGGCCACGGCCGCGGTCGCCGCTCAGGCCCGCCACGCCGCCGGCCCTCAGCCGCGGATAGCGCCGCCGCCGCGGCGCGCTCCCGTCGTCTCCGCGCCGCCCTCTGTGCGACGCGCCGCGGCTGCCGCGCCGCCAACGATGCCGAACCCCGCCAGCGTACCCGTCGTGCACGCTGCCCCCCGTGAAGCGCTGCGTGCTGCGGCACGCGCTGTGGCTCCTCCGGCGAGGCCGGCCGCTTTCGCTCCGGCCGCTCGGATTGCGAAGCTTGCCGCTGCGCGCGTGTTTGCGCCGCCGGCGGTCCGCGCGCTATCGCCAGTTCCGGCCCGCGCTCCCGCCACCCAGGCCTCCGGGGGCTCATGGACCACGAGCAGGGGCGCGAAGGGAGCCTTCGAGGACTCGAACGTGCGCGAAGTGCTCGCCGCACTCGCCGACAGCAGTCCGACCGGAGAGACGCGTGTGATGCATGCGCCGCCGCCGCCGCGGGCAACGCTCGCCGGGGGCGACTCCCTGAGCGACACCCAGGTGCTCCGGATGCTGGAAGCCCGCGGCCCCGAGGGCAGCGAGCCCGACCCGGCGGACGTCTCACACCGCAGTATCCCGATGCTGAAGCCCGACGATACCGGCACGCGCCTCGCACTGAAGGAGGCCCTCGTCAACAACGCGCCGGTGTCCTTCGCGGTGCAGCTGCAGTGGTCGGTGCAGCCGGCCGACCTCGGCAAGGTGCCGCCGCTCGCGATCTTCAACGCCTATACCCTGTATACGGTCGAGGGCAGCCGCGACGGACGCAAATGGTACGGACTGCGTCTCGGCTTCTTCAGCGACGCGATCTCGGCCAAGCAGGTCGCCCATTACGTGCGCTCCGAGTTCGCCTCGGTCGCCGTGGTGCCGGTGAGCCCGCAGGAGAAGGCGCGCGCGAGCGATCAGGACTTCAAGTCCGGGAGCCTCGCCCCTACGTCGGCGGCGCGCTCACGGCCGGAGGAAGAGTTCAAGCTCATGGACGACGATACGGCCAAGCGCGCGGTATCGGCTCTGCGGCAGGGGAAGCCGGCTGCGGCCGCCACGCACTCGCCCAAGGGTCCGCCCAGAGTACCCGGCCGCCCGGTACGCCCGGGATCATCGCCCACAGCGAGCCCCCGGGCACGCGCGCGCGGCGGCAAGGTTGGCGCGCGCGAGCGCCGCGGCCCGCAGACGCTCGAGGAGACGCTCGAGATTCTCGGCGCCAGCGAGCTCACCATCGACGACGGCAGGGGCGAGACGATCAACGACACCGGCGTGCGGCACCTGCGCGTCGAGGTGCAGAAGAACTCGCCGTTCACGAAGCTGCTCGAGCGCCTCAGCGAGCGGCTGAAGAAGCCTTAGCCTCCGCGTCGAACTCCGCCAGCATCCAGCGCCGGTAGGCGTCCAGGTTCGGCTCGCGACCGAGGAAGTCGCGCGCCAGCTCGGCCGCCGGCCTGGTCGAGCCGGGCGCGAGCACCGCCTGCCGGTAGCGCATGCCGGCCGGGCCGCCGAGCAGATTCCGCGCATCGAACCGCGCGAAGAAATCCAGCGCGATCACCTTGTCGAGCACGTAGGTGTAGTAGTTCGAGCTGTAGCCGTTGAGGTGGGTGAAGCTCGCCCAGAAGTGATCCCCCGGTATGAAGGCGGCGCTGTTGAAGCGCTCGAAGTCCCGGCGGTAGGCGGCGTCGAAGTCGAGCGTCGCGGGGGTGAGCGTGTGGAAGTCGAGCGACACCGAGGTGTACATGAGCTGGCGCTGCTGGCCGCTCGCGCGACCGTAGGCGTCGGCGCGGTTCATGCGCGCGAACAGCTCCCGCGGCAACACCTCGCCGGTCTGGTAGTGGCGGGCGAAGGACGAGAGCACGCCGTAGTCGTGGAAGAACTCCTCGAGCATCTGCGAAGGCGCCTCGACGAAATCCCCCTCGATCAGGAAGGCGCCCTCGCCGGCGAAGGCGTTCTGCCCGCCGATGACGTGATGCATGAGATGACCGAACTCGTGCAGGAACACCACGACGTCGCCGTACTGCATGAGCCCCGGGTCAGCGCTCGTGCCGCCGGTGAAGTTGCACACCAGCACGGCCTCGGGAAGCTGGCGGCCGTGCACGCCGTAGGCGAGCGGTTGGGTGGAGAACCACTTGTCCTTGCCCTCGCGCGGATGCATGTCCAGGTAGATGCGGCCGAGCCTCACGGGGCCGTCGTAGACGTCGTAGGTGGTGACCGACGGATGCCAGGTGCGCACGCCGCTCACCGGCCGGATGTCGATGTGAAAGAGCCTCGAGGCGGTCGTGATCACCCCGCGCTCGACCCCGGCGTAGGGGAAATACGGCCGCACGCTCTGCGAGTCGAAGTTGAATCGGGCGCGCCGGTACTGCTCCTGCCAGTAGCGCAGGTCCGCATACGAGATCTTCTGGATCGACGGGTCGCGCTCGCGCGCGAAAGACAGCAGCGCCGCATCCTCGCGCGCGCCCGGCTCGCGCGAGGCCGCATCGATTCCGGCGAGATACTCCGCGAGCTTCGCGGGCGAGCCGATCATCTGATCCGCCATCGCAAAGTCCGCCCAGGTCTTGTAGCCGAGGAGCTGCGCCAGCTCCGCGCGCGTCGCGAGCAGTGCCCGCAGGGTCTCGGTATTGGCCGGATAGCCGACCGAGTTGGCCGCGAGGAACAGCTCGTGGCGCAGTTCCGCGCTGTTCGAGAACCTCTGCGCCGGCCAGCCGTCCGGCGGGTCGGTCGTGATCTTCACGTGTCCCTCGGGGTCGGCGGGGTGACTCGCGAGGTAGTCCGGGGGGAGGCCCTCGAGCTGTGCCTTGTCGGCCACCGTCGTGCGCACGTCATCGTGCACCGCGCGCTCGAAGGTGAGACCGAGCGCGGTGATCTTGTCCTGCAGCGCCTTGATCTTCGCCCGCGTCGCACCGTCCCGGTCCACCCCGGCCAGGCGGTACTCGAGCAGGCTGTGCTCGAGATAGTGCCGGGTGGCGCCATCCGCGGGTGACGGCAGCGCGGCGAGCGCCCGGTAGACCCCCTGGTTGAGATTCAGCGCCGTGTAGGCGGCATTCGCGGTCTGCGTGAGCGATTGCGCCTTGTCGCGCAGCTCACGGGTCGCTCCGACGCCATAGATCACGCTCGACTGCGAGACGGCGAGCAGCAGCTCGTTGACCGCATCGTCGTAGGGACGCAGCGTATTCGCGACGCTCCGCGCGCCCTTCACCCCGAGCACGCGCGCCACGTCCGCATCGGCGCGGCGCAGGCGGTTCTGCACCCACGCCTCCAGTGCGGCCGGAGAATCGCCGCCCTCCCAGGCGTGCAGCGCCTTCTCGCCCTGCGCCGAGGTCGGAGGCGCCGCCGCGGCGCACGCCGGCAGCATGGCGCAGACCACGACCACGGCGAAGGAGGGCGGACGGCGCCCGCGGGGCGATCGAGCGAGCATGAAAGCGACTCCCTACGCGTGCCGCCTGCGGCACGCCGAATGGGCGGATTGTGAGGCGAGTCTAGCCCGAACTGGCCGGGCGCTGCGGCATGGCGGCGTATCCGCGCGACGAAGCGTGCGCGGTCAGCGCTTGCCGAAGAGCTTCTCGAGCTCCGCCCGCGCCTTGTCCATCGCGGCGGTGTCAGGAGGCGTATAGGCCCCGGCGCGCGGCTTGAAGAAGTCGCAGAAGTTCGCCTGCGTCTTGTCGCTCACTTCCTCCGCAGTCGGCTCGCGGCAGTGCTTGGCGACGCTCGTGTCGTAGTCGGCGCACATGCGGCAGACGTGCAGCTCGGCGTGACACCGCGGGCACTCATCGAGCCGCCGCAGCGGGAGGCTCAGCGCCGCGAGCGCCGCGCCGCACTTCCAGCAAACGAGGTCGTGAGCCATGCGGACAGCCTACTACTTGCCGGGCGCGGGAGTCCGCTGCGGTGCGTGCGCGGGCGCCGTCCCTGCGGCGGTCGGCCCCTCATTCGGCGCCCTCGACGATGCGCATATCACGATCGGCAGCGTTACCGAGTGCACGGAGCGCCTGCTGATACCCGGGACTGTCATGCGCCGCGATGGCTTGCGCGACGCTATCGAACTCGAGGAGGACGGCGCGCTGATCGAGCCCATTTTCATAGACACGCGCGGGCAGCCCGCGCGCGAGGAAACGGCCCCCTGCCGCCTGAAGTGCAGGGCCAGCGAGCCTCGCATAGGCAGCAAAAGCCTCCTGGTCAGGTATCGAGCGGTACACGGTAATCCAATATGCTTTAGCCATTGAGGGCCCCTCCATTGTCAGCCTGCAGCAGCATCCTTGTATGCGCGAAGGACCGCATTGATCCTAGTCTGGTAACCGGCTCCGCTGGCCTTAAACCACTTCAGCACATCCGCATCGATGCGAAGTGACACTAGCTCCTTAGGTCCGACGACCTTTAGGCCGCGTCGGACGATGCCCCTTGCGATGTGTTTCAGGTCTGCCTCCGGGTGTTCGGCGGTCACGCGAACGTCTCTGTCGGCGAGGTTTCGGAGCCGGCGGTAGTTCGTCTTTGATCTGCGAGCAGAGGAGTTCGGTTTCATATCTGGTGGCTTTTCGAAATGAGATCACAGGGATATTGTCATCGCCCTCCGTGTGAACAATGGAAACCGGTATTGCTGCTTAGCTACTTTCCAGCGCTGTAACGCTTGAGCCGCATTGCTGCCCCGCGCGCGCTACTCTTTGGTGGCGAGGAGGCTCTGTTGAGCTTCTGCCCTACTCTTTAGCATGGAAACTATGTTCGCAGACCACGGTGGGTCTTGCATTGTGCTCAGGAAACCGACGTCCTCCTCCTCTGCACGTCTCTCTTGCTGTACGAGCGGATGCGCTTCGACGTAGTCGTCGACGAGCTTGTTGTACACGAGCCCTTCCATCTCCATGGTGGCTTTCGCGTGCAACGAGTCGCGAGCGTACCCAATTGCCTCAAGGATGTGGTTGTCTTGACCATCGGCGAGAAACCCGGCAATTTCTGCGGCGACAAGAGCGGCGTTCAATGCAAATGAGGCTGCCAGAGAGCCGAAAACCTCGCTGTCAGGCGCTGCCCCGAGAATGTCTTCCCTGAGCTGCGACCAGGAAACGAACGAATCGCCGGTTAATGATCGCCAGAACTCCTCACGTGCCCTTTGAACACAGAAGAGATCAAACTTCTCCGTGGAAGCAAATGCACGTAGTTCCGGGGCCATCCTTTCATACAAAAGGAGCATGAAAGCGACCTTTTTATTTGCCGAAAGCGACAGGAGGCGCGCTATTGTCTCTTCCGATATGAGTTTCAACATTAGCTTAGCTTAACGGTGAAGCTGAGCGGCCGCCCAGAAGCGCCAGACTAGCGCCGCGGGCGCACATTCGTCCCTGGCGCCCGCGGCGCGAGACCACCGACCGCTGACGGACCCCTCCAACTATTATTAGGCAACGGCACGTTGGGCCTCTAGTAGTTGGTCGTAAACCGCCTTGGCATTAGGAACCATTTCGAACGCGGGGGTTGAATACTGGCTCATACCGGGCCAGCGCATCCCTGAACTCCACGAGGAATATGGCTGAGGACGCCCAAGCAGGATTGTTCCGGTGCGGTCTGGGCGCTCCTGCAGTGAGACATCCGTCAGCGTCCGGAGAGAGAGCGAAGTTATCGTTCTGGAAAATAGGCCGGAAATGATGATGGCGCGGCGATTGCTAAATCCGTAGAAAGTCTTCGCACGGATGCGGGCATCTACAAAGAAGCGCCCCACGATCATATACAGCCCTATTAGAACAAAGGGAATTCCCCAGAGCGACATGAATACCGCGTTGGGTCCACTTATGCGAAGGACACTGGCCTCCCAGAAAATTGCAAATCCGCCCCATAGCAGACTGAACGGAATCATGTACGCATCGTTGGGACGCAACAGCATCCCCTGACGCGGGGCCCCTGACCACATGAGTGATTCTCCCGAGTCCAACACCCGAGTTATCTCGTTCTGCGGAGCCAAGGCGAACGTTGTGTCCATTCCGCTGCCTAACTTGAATTACCCGCCTGCAGCCGCACTCCGCCGGGTGCGCTCCCGCAGGAATCCCTCGAGCGCCCGCCCGGTGTGCGAGCGGCGGCTGCGGCGCGCGATCTGGGAAGGTGCGCCCTGGGCGACGATGCGTCCGCCGCGGTCGCCGGCCTCGGGGCCGAGGTCTAGGATCCAGTCA
>WNEL01001495.1_pt1 | contig 10365 bp, 11 predicted proteins | sample 5399991 | NCBI WGS metagenome assembly WNEL01 (sample SAMN13153325, study PRJNA577476) | soil metagenome | isolation source: 20 cm grassland meadow soil pre-rain plot 2 | place: USA:California | collected 2015-09-08
CCGAACAAGCACAACCGCTTCTACATGGAGGTCGAGCCGCTCGAAGAGAAGGTGGTCCAGGCGATCCGCGCGGGCGAGATCGCGTCCGGGCAGCGGATCAAGGACTCGAAGGTCCTCGCGAAGAAGCTCGAGGAACTCGGCATGGACCGGAACGAGTCGAAGAACGTCGTCTGGATCCAGGACACGAATATGCTGATCGACGGGACAAAAGGCATCCAGTACCTGCACGAGACGATGGAGCTGATCAAGGAGGCCTACATCGAGGCGATGAACCGCGGGCCGCTCGCCGCGGAGAAGGGGATGGGACTCAAGGTCCGCCTCGTCGACGCGAAGCTCCACGAGGACTCCGTCCACCGCGGGCCCGCCCAGGTGATCCCCGCCGCCCGGTCGTCCATCTACGGCGCCATGGTCCTCGCGGGCCGCATCCTGCTCGAGCCGATCCAGAAGGTCTTCATCAACGTCCCGCAGGACTTCATGGGCTCCGCGATCGGGGAGATCCAGAGCCGCCGCGGCGTGATCGAGGACATCAGCCAGGAGGGCGAGATCACGGTGATCCACGCGAAGGCGCCCGTCTCCGAGATGTTCGGCTTCGCGTCCGCGGTCCGGTCCGCGACCCAAGGCCGCGCCCTATGGTCGACGGAGAACGCAGGCTTCGAGCCCGTGCCGTCGAACCTCCTGGGCGAGGTCGTGCGGGCCATCCGGACGCGGAAGGGCCTGCCGCCGGAGCCGTACGACGCCGCGTACTACGCCGCGTGAGCTGCGGTCCGTGCCCGTGACCGGGATCGGCAAATCCTGAAACCCCACGCGGACCATGACCCTCGGGGCGGAATCATGACGACGGATCGGCGGTTCTCTCGTTTCAGCAAGTCGCGGGAGACCGCGTCCTTCAGTATCACGGAGATTCCGGCGGGGGGCGTCTGTCTGTCCGCGTTCGTGATCGTCACGGAGACCGGTCATCCGACGAACGTCCTCATGGGCCACATGAACCCAAGGGCTCCCTGGGACCACATCGGGGCCCTCGATCCGTCCCGCGTCGAGGTGCACTCGCGGGGCTGGATGCTCCCCTCGTCCCACCTCATCTTCCAAGAATCACCCGGGGACGCCGCCCGGCGAATCGCCCGGGAGCAGCTCGAGTTGCCGGACCTTTCATTCTCAGAACCCATCGTGGTGTCCGAGGCCTACACGCCGCGGCGTTTTCCCGACGCCGCGAAGCACTGGGACCTTGAGTTCCTGTTCCGAAGCGAGATTCCTGCAACGGACATCCCCCACCCAGCGGCTTGGACGGAGTTGGCGTTCGTCGACCTGCGTCGCACGGCGAAATCGGAGATCGCCCGCTCCCATGAAGATGTGATCGAGTCCGCGGGCCTGCATTTCGGGGGCGCGTGACCGCTTTCCCCGGTGGGTCCCGGTTCCTATGGAGAAAATCGCGCGCGTCGCGCAGGCAAAACATAAATACAACAGGATGATAGGGTGCGCCTTACGGAGTAGAACACATGCCCGCGAAGCCCCACCTGAACCTCGTGTTCATCGGCCACGTCGACCACGGGAAGTCGACGACCGTCGGCCGGATCCTCTACGACACCGGGAATATCGATCCCCACGAGCTCGAGAACCTGAAGAAACTGGCCGAGCAGATGGGCAAGGCCACCTTCGAGTTCGCCTTCGTCATGGACCAGGTGAAGGAGGAGCGGGAACGTGGCCTCACGATCGACGTCGCGCACAAGCGATTTGACACGGACAAATACTACTTCACGATCATCGACGCCCCGGGCCACCGGGACTTCGTCAAGAACATGATCACCGGGACCTCCCAGGCCGATGCCGCCGTCCTCGTCGTCGGGGCGGCGGAGGGCGTGCAGACGCAGACGAAGGAACACATCTTCCTCGCCCGCACGCTCGGCGTGGAGCAGCTCATCGTCGCGATCAACAAGATGGACGTGTCGAAGCCGCCCTTCGCGGAGGCGCGGTACAACGAGCTGAAGGCGGAACTGTCCACCCTCCTGAAGGGCGTCGGCTACAAGGTCGACAAGGTCCCTTTCATCCCGATCAGCTCGTATAAGGGCGAGAACATCGTGAAGGCGTCCACGAAGATGGCGTGGTACAAGGGACCCGCCCTCGTCGAGGCTCTGAACCAGCTCACCGTCCCGCCGAAACCGACGAACCTCCCGCTGCGCCTCCCGGTCCAGGACGTGTACTCGATCACGGGAGCCGGGACCGTGCCGGTCGGCCGGGTGGAGACCGGGCTCCTGAAGGTCGGGATGAAGGTCCACTTCATGCCCGCGGACAAGGTCGGCGAGGTGAAGTCGATCGAGATGCACCACGAGCAGATCCCGCAGGCGGAGCCCGGCGACAACGTCGGCTTCAACATCCGTGGGATCGACAAGAAGGACCTCCGCCGCGGGGACGTCGCGGGCCCCACGGAGAACCCGCCGACGGTGGCCAAGTCCTTCACCGCGCAGATCATCGTGCTGAACCATCCCAGCGTCATCACGGCCGGGTACACGCCGGTCTTCCACGCCCACACGGCCCAGGTCGCGTGCACCTTCGAGGAGATCATCGCGGCCCTGGACCCGAAGACGGGCGCGCCGAAGCCCGAGAAGCCCGACTTCCTCAAGACCGGCGACGCCGCCCGCGTGAAGATCCGACCGACGAAGCCCCTCGTGATCGAGGCCTTCAAGGCCTTCCCGCAGATGGGCCGTTTCGCGATCCGGGACATGGGTCAAACCGTCGCCGCGGGTCAGGTCATCGACGTCGAGAAGGCGAAGTGACCTCACGTCCGCGAGATCCGTTCCCCCAGGTTGACGTATGGCCCAGAAGGCGCGGATCTCGCTGAGCGGCACGGACCCGAAGAAGGTCGACAACGTGTGCCAACAGATCAAACTGATCAGCGAACGCACCGGCGTCGCGATGGCCGGGCCGATCCCGCTCCCGACGAAACGACTGCTCGTGCCGGTGCGGAAGTCTCCCGACGGCGAAGGCAGTGAGACGTGGGACCGCTGGGAGATGCGGATCCACAAGCGGCTCATCGACCTCGACGCGGACGAACGTGCGCTGCGACAACTCATGCGCATCCAGGTCCCCGACGGCGTGAACATCGAGATCGTGCTGCGCTCGTAACGCGCGAGAAACATAGGTTTCAAGAATCGGAGCCGCGTCACGGATTCGTGGAGGAGCGGCTGCTGACCATCTCGATGGTCCTTTCGATTGTTGTAGCCACCGTGATCGTCGCGCTCGGCGTCGCTCTTTGGGCTCAGGGACAGGGGACGCGGGTCCGGCCTGTCGTCTTTTCGGCGAGCTCGGCCTTCCACGACGCGAGCGGGCCCTTCTCCCCGTCAGATCCCGCGCGTTCGATCAACTTCCGAATTACGTTCATCACGGAGCAACCGTGGATCGACGAGGGCTTCAAGCCATTCAACGGGACACTCGACGCCCTCCCGGGTTCTGCGGTCCGGAGCATCCAGATCGGGACGATCTCCTTCCTCCTCTGCAAGACCCCGTGCACGCACACGAATTTTCTCCATGTCGACATCGAAAACGTGCGCTTGGTTTCCCCCAATCACTGGGCCCTCTACGAACCGTATTTCCTCTACTCGCTCGAAGACGGATCGCCCCTGTACGTCACGTACAGCCTGGCATTCACCGTGTTCTACGAGGACGGAACGAACTCCGGAGGAGGCTGGGACTCGGGCACGCACCTCTCTCCCATCGTGGCCGTGCCGGACGATGCCAAGATCGGTCAACTGGTGTTGGCGTACCCCGGGAGTCTTTCAGCTGTGGCGTGCGTGTCCATCGCGCTCATTCGGAGGAATCCTCGACGAGGGCGCCAGGCCCAATCGACCTGACGGAGTCCGATGCTTCTTTTGCTCGTAGACGGCTCGTACTGCGACCCGATCGGGCGAGCCGGCGCAATATTCATCCGAGCTTGCGGGGTGTCGTTTCCGTGAGGAATCGGAACCGGTTCATCCTAGCCGGCCTCGCGGCGTTCGTCCTCGTTTTGGGCGCGTTCGTATCCCTCTCCGGACTCCGGCCCGACACTCGGCCGGCCGTCTTGTTTGGCGAGGCCGTGTTCCCGGATCACAGTGCGGGCCACCCGGTGGGACCCAACGCGGCGAATGCTGTGGGAGTCCGCTTCAGCTTCGCGACGCGAACTCCGTGGATCCAAGGGGAGCGGCATGAGATCGTGCTCACGGTGGACGCGACTCCCGGTTCCGGTGTGGCCTCTGTCGATCTGACGACTCTGATCCTGTACCTCGAGCGTCCCGCGATGCCTCGCCGGGACATTGTCAACAGCGATCTCGTCCTCCTCGAATCCAGCGGAGCGAACCGATGGATCTCGATGGACGGTCCGCTCGTGATCTACCCGAATTCGGACGTCACCGGATCGAACTTCTTCCTCGCCGTCGCCCTCAGCTTGAACGTCTACTACACGAACGGCCAAACATACGGATGGGGAGGCTGGGATCCGGGGATTCGCATCATATCGCCGAATATCGTCCCGGACTACACCCCGATTGGCCTGATGATGGTCGCGGCAGGATCGGCGGGCTTGATTTTCACCGGGCTGACCTGGAAGTCAGTGCGTCCGAATGTCCCTGCCGTCTCCAAGGCCGAGCGGCCGAATTGAACATTCATTGCACAACGAGTCGTCCAACCGCAGCAACTCCCACCTGGTCTTCCGTTGGTCTGCACACTCACCGCGATTCGAAATACGAGCGGTGGAGCGCGAGTAATCCAACGATGTTTGCGAGGAAGAGGACGAATCCACCGGCGACCACGCCGAAGGGAATGGGTGCGATCAAGAGGACAACGGGCCCGAACCCGACGACGCTCGCGAACGCGACGGGCCAGGCCCAGAGCTGACGTCGGAGGATCCCGATCCCAGTCCCGAACGCGACGATGGCCGCGAAGCCGCTCAGGAACGCATGGCCCGCACCGAGGGGATCCCAATGCGCCCACAGCATCGCGGCCAGGACCGAGGCGATCCAGGCGGACGCAGGGGCCATGGGAGTTCGTCGTCCACCTTCCGCGATTCCAGTGAAGACCGCGAGGATCGCCATGACGATCCCCGCGAGAAGCACCGCCCAGAGAGGCGCGGCTTGCAGCGTTCCGAACGCGACCGCTTCCGCAAGGAGGACAAGCCCGCCGAGGAGCAGGCTGAGGCCAACGAACCATCGAATGAGTCGTTCTTCGATCGGACTCAACGTTCCCTCATCCGCATGGAGTGGATAAGGCTTGAGCCGCACACGATGAACGAGTGCGTCTACGGAGCCCCGGACCGTCGGCGCCGGCGGCGGACTGCGACGTACGCCGACACGACCGCGATCGCGCCCAGCACGAGCATGAGGAGGCCGAAGTCGAGGGCCGAGATTCCGAGGGGACCCTGCGGGTTCGCCCCTCCGTAGACGAACGGGGCGCCCGCCTCACCGACGTTTCCCGCCCGGTCCGTCGCGCGGAGGTTCACGAAGTGCGGGCCCACGGACGGAGATGCCACCGTCGTCATCATCGCTCCTGTCGCGACGACCGGTGCCTCGTTGTCGTAGAGGAATTCGACCCGATCGATCCCAGACCCGCCGTCCGATGCGGTCCAGGTGATCTGGAGCGTCCCGTAGATCGTGGTCCCGCCCTCCGGGCTCGTCAAGATGACCGTCGGCGGCGTCACGTCGACCGTCACGGACACCGTCTTCGAGACGTCGTTCCCGGCTCGGTCGATCGCTCGGACCTCGACCGAATGCGCCCCCTCCCCGACGTTCGGGAAGGTGTATCCGAACGCCTGCGTGACGGACACCGGAGTGCCGCCGTCCAGGGCGAGCTCGAAGCGGTCGATCCCGGAGTTTGAGTCGGAGCCGGCCCAGATTAGCGGGAGGTCCTTCGTGTTCACGTAGCTCCCGGTCGGCGCGATGATCGTCAGGTCCGGTGGCGTGACGTCGACGGCGAAGACGATCGTCTCCGTCGCCACGTTCCCGGCGACATCCTTCGCGACCAAGGTGACGTCATGCCCGCTCTCCGACATGCCCGCGAACGTGTGCGAGGTCGCATCGAGGGCGAGGTCGACGGGAGGGGCCGAGTCGACGGACAGTTGAAGGGACGCGAGTCCGGAACCGGAGTCGCTCGCGGTCCACGACACGGTCACGTCCTTCGCCTTCACGTAGGAGTTGCGCGTCGGCGCGATGATGGACAGGGAGGGCGCGTTCGGATCAAAGTGGAAAGGGATGGTGGCGTCGACGGAATTCCCCGCCCGATCCGTCGCCGTGACCTGGACCGCGTGGTCGCCTGCCTGCAGCGACAGGTCGGTCTCTCCTTCGGCAGTGTGGAAGACGATCGGTGTGGCCCCATCGAGGCTCACGGTGACACTGGCGACGCCGGACGAGGCGTCTTGGGCGATCCAATGGAGCACATTGCGGTTCGTCCACGACCCGGGGGTCGGCGTCGCGATGAAGAGCTGCGGCGCGTGGGAGTCCACGGTCGTGTGTGCCTTCTCGCCGCCGAGAGCCTCGCGACCGTACTTCGTGTGGACCGCGACGGTCGTGAAGCCGTAGTGGGTCTCGCCTCCGGTGTAGAACGTGTCGAAGGGGATTAGCCCGGTCACGGCGCCTTCGTGCTGGGGGTCCCGGATCCCGAACCATCGCCCATTTAGATTCCAGGGCGGCATGTACAACGCCCAGGCGGAATCGTTCGACGTGCGATAGAATAACTCGGTCCAGAATCCGGTCTTGCCGCCATCGGTCTGGCCGCCGGAAGATGAGCTCCCGCGGGCCGGACTCGAAGCAGATGAAGACCCTCCATCATCGTCGTCGCCTCCGGAACCCTGCCCTTGCTTGAACGACGTATACGAGATCGTGACGACCTGAGAGGTCGTGTATTCCGGCAACGGGGCAACGGTCGACGTCGGTGGACCGTGTTCGCCTCCGGTCGCGACGACCGCGGCGGAGGGAAGGAAGGTCACCGCGGGAATGACCGTGACCAACAGTAAGAACGTCAACACGGCGGCGCTCGTCGCCGCGATCCCCCTCGACGTCGCAACCCCTCGATTAGAGATGAAAGGCGGGGGTAATTAGGCCTTCCGTTCGGTCCGAATTGCTTTGAAAATTGAGAACGTCTTTCTCGGGGAAAATCGACTTACGATCGCGGCGAATCGGAGACGGACGAACGGTTTCGGCGGGAGGACACACCCCTGCGCCGGCGGAAAGTTTCATCCGCGGGGCCACGCTGAGGACGCGCGGGCGGGCCGGTAGATCAGCGGAAGATCGCCTGCTTTGCAAGCAGGAAGCCCTGGGTTCAAATCCCAGCCGGTCCACTCCCAGGTGGGTTCAAACCCTCTCCGGTCCGTTTCAGACTGGGTTGCAGCGGTTCCATTTGGCTGGGTGTACGGCTCGCAGTCTGAAGCGCTTCTGAACGAGCCTTGCGCTCCGGATCGCGAGCACAACCGGGCGCCAGCAATACGTTCATCCCGCCGACAGCCTTCTCTTCGAACCGGCGGTGTAAGTCTGAGAGGACCCAATGCAAAGAGGGGTCTGGTCGGGAGAACAGTCTCCATCGAGGTGGAAGCAGGAGACGCGAGACAAGGAGTGTTCGATAAGCTCTCAGGTACCATAGCAAGCTTGGAAGAAATCGGAGCCGGTCAGTTCGCGCTTGTCGTGACGCTCGAACCGTCTGTGACGCTCACTGGCGGGCTCGTAGTAAGCGAAATTCTCGTTGGTTCGGAGGAGCGGGACATTCTCTCAAAGCTCTCCGCGTCCGAACACAGTCAATTGAGGATCCCACTCTCGATAGCAATGTGGCGAATCGAAAACCGTATGGACGTAGAGAAAGTGCGCGCTACTCACAAGCCTCCACCTGCGACTGCATATCTGGGCCGGGCCGAACTGGCGCTAGTCCCGCGAACGGACGACGACTAGCATCCTCGACACGAGACGTGCCGAATGCGTCCGGCCCTCGTTCCGAAAGAGTCTCAATCGGCCGACTGAACATCAAATGGAGCATAGCCTCGCACACCAGGCTGCCTGATAGGCAACCTGTTCGTTGCTTGGCCGTCTCCATGGAAACGAAACCAGGACTCACCCCACTCGGGCACTAATCCCAGCCGGTCCACTCCCCTCGAGGTTCACGCCGAATTCCGCGTGGCCCGAATTCAGTTCGGACCTTGGTCAACTTTCCGGTATTTGTTCGGACTGGCTCTGATGCGCTGGAGAAGACACCGATTTTCGTCCCGTCGACGAGGAATTAACGTGTCCCGCCGCCAAAGACCTAAATCCAACCCTCCCTTTGAGGGGTGACTATGCCGATGATTGACGTGTATGCGCCGGCGAACCTGTTCCCGGCCGGGACTGAGGGTCTGCTGGGCAAGGAGCTGACGATCGCCGTCCTGCGCGCTGAGGGTGTGGCCACCCCCGGCCCCTTCCACTTGAACAACACCGCCGCTTTCATCCACCTCATGGACCCGCACGCGGTGCACACCGCAGCAACCAACTCCGCCCGCACCGTACGGGTCCAGGTCATCACGCCTCCCGCGGCGTTGAACCGCGCAGGCCAGAAGCAACTCGTCAAGGAGATCACGGAGATCGTGACCAAGGTCTCCGGCGACCCGACACAGGCCAGCCGCACCTGGGTGATCCTTACGGAGGCAGCCGAGGGCGGCTGGGGGCTTTCAGGCACAGCATTCGGCCGCGAGGAGTTCGCGGCGCTTGCCGCCAAGGCGGCCGCGGCGCGCGCGAAGTAAGCGCGCAATCGGTCGAGACGTCCAAGTTCTTGTTGCCTGACTTCGCACGAAATGAGTTTCCGTAGCGCCATGTGCCGCGGACGGCGAGGGCGGGACTTGCACGGTTATCCAGATAAACGGCGCACGACATGGCCGTTCCGTGTCGGACGTCTTGTCTCGAATCCTGGTTCGATCCGCGACGAGGGAGGACATCCCGGCCCTCGTCCGGATCTCGAACACCTCGGTCGCCGAGGACGAGGACGTCGGGTTCGGCACCCCCCGCTCTGAATCCCTCTTTTCCGATGCGAGATGGCTCTCTGCGGTATGGGAGGAGCCGAACCGGGTGCGGGGCGAGGAGCTCTTCGTCGCGGTCCTCGATGACGAAATCGCCGGCTTTGTCACGACCGAAGACCGCGGAGCCGAGATGGAGCTGATCAACATCGACGTCGCGAGAGAGCTCCAAGGCCGGGGGATTGGCACCCACCTCGTGCGATTCGTGGAGGAGCGGGCGCGGCGACTAGGTAAACATGCGGTGACGCTCGGGACGAGCCGCAATGCCGCCGGAACACCTTGGAAGTCGTTCTCTTGGTGGCAGTCTCGCGGGTACACGGTCACGGGCGAAGAGGAAAACGAATGGACCCAACGGATTGGACCGGGGGTCCGAGAAATCCGGATGCGCAAGGACCTCTGAGAACGTACTTGGCCGGAATTTGTGGCGGACGCGGCCGAAGAAGAAGCCTGATAGGAGAGGTGTGCGTCGCGGCGCCGATCATGTCGGAACCCGGTCCCGCTCCGGTCGTTCGGCCGGTGATCGCGCCGATGCGTTGGCTCCTGTATGCGGCCAGCACCTTGGTATTCCTCGCAGGCTTGCAACTCACCGTCTTCCCGGAGCAGACGGACACCTACTTCGCGTGGACCATCACTCCGCCCCTCACCGCGGCATTCCTCGGAGCCGCGTACTGGGCCGCGGTCCCTGTGGAGCTGATCGCGGCCCGCCAGAAAATCTGGGCGAGGGCCCGCGTCGCCGTCCCGGCGATCTGGCTCTTCACGACGCTGACGCTCGTCGCGACGCTCCTTCATTTCGGCAAGTTCCATTTTTCGAGTCCGATCGCAAGCGCCCAAGGCGCGGCGTGGTTCTGGCTCGCGATCTATGTCGGCGTCCCGGTGGTCATGCTCCTCATCGGATGGCTCCAAATCCGAACGCCGGGAGGCGATCCGCCTCGCGGGCCCGCTGCGGCGACCTGGATGCGGGCGCTCGTCCTGGGACAGGGCGTCGGCATGCTCGCCTTCGGAGTGGGCCTCTCTGCGATTCCGGACATCATCGCGCCATCATGGCCTTGGCCCCTGACGACCCTGACCGCGCGCGCCATCGGTGCCTGGCTCATCGGGATCGGCGTTGCCGCGCTCCATGCAAACCGCGAGAACGACGTCTCGCGGATCCGGCCCCTGGCCGGAGGATACACCGCGTTCGCCGTCCTGGAGCTCGTCGCGATCTCCCGGTATCCGGGGACCATGAATTGGTGCACTCCCAGTGCATGGGTCTACCTCGCCTTCCTGCTCAGCGTTCTCCCGGTGGGACTTCTCACCCTGTTCCGACCTCGCTGGGTCGAGAAGCACTGAGGGAGGCGTTCCGGAATCTCAGCACGTCGCCGGGCATCACACGCCGGTGT
>WNEL01001506.1_pt1 | contig 10328 bp, 7 predicted proteins | sample 5399991 | NCBI WGS metagenome assembly WNEL01 (sample SAMN13153325, study PRJNA577476) | soil metagenome | isolation source: 20 cm grassland meadow soil pre-rain plot 2 | place: USA:California | collected 2015-09-08
TCGTGAACGCCTGGACGGTCGAGACGAACATCCCGGCGCAGCGCGTCCTCGAGGCGCTGCACTTCAAGTACATCGGGCGGCAGCGGCAGTGTCACTATATCGACGGCCGGCCGTACGATCGCTTGCTGTTCGACCTGTTGGCAACCGAGCACCAGGAAATCTGACATGTCGGATTTGAGAAACCTCGAGGACCAACTTAGCCGGCTCTTCGCCGAGAAGCTGAATGTCGAAGTGCCGTCGGTGGAGACCGACTTGATCGAAACCGGCCTCGTTGACTCTCTAGCGTTCGTGGAATTCCTGGCTCAGCTGGAAGCGGGATTCGGTATTCGGGTGTCCCTGGAGGACCTGGAAATCGACCGCTTTCGCACGATCTCCAGCATCGCGCGGTTCATCGCGTCGAAGAACGGAGCCGCGGCCGCCACTGGCCCTGCTGGATGACCGCCGAGGCGCGAGCTATCGAGGATTTCTTTCGCCGCCGGTACGGACGAGAGGCGCTGTATCTCCCGTCGGGGCGAGTGGCACTCTACCTCGCGTTCCGGGAGTGGCTCCGGCCGGGAGATCGCGTGCTCATGTCTCCCATAAACGACGATGTGGTCTTCTTCGTGGTGCTGGCGGCGGGGCTTGTGCCCGTCCTTGGTCCGGTCGATCCTGACACTGGAAACCTCGACCCCACCGCTATCGAAGACTCAACCTGGACCCGCTTGCGTGCGGTGCTGACGACCAACCTCTACGGTATTCCCGACCGCATGGATCTGCTGGAGGCGCAGTGTCGCCGGCATGATCTCGTGCTCGTGGAGGACGCGGCCCACGCGATCGACAGTCGCTGTGACGGGCGGCGGATCGGGCAGTTCGGCGTGGCGGCTGCGTATAGCCTGAGCAAGCACCTCGGTGTCGCCGGCGGCGTCCTGACCTTCTCGGAAGCCAGCCGGCGCGATTCACTCGCGCGCCAAGCCGCGAAAGAGGTCCGACATCGGCCCCTCCCCGTCACGATCGCACATCGGGCGCGTTCATTCCTCAGGGCCGTTGGCGCTTCGACTCGGCCGGGGCAGTGGCTTGTGCGACTGCGCGATCGCCTGGTCCCCCAGCACGAGGAGCGCTTCAGTTATCGGATGGCGTACGAGACGACCACGGTGCGGCAGGCACAGCGCGAAGGGGGAGGGCTCGACCGGTTTAACCGGTGGGTCCGGGTCGACAACCACGCGTACCGGACCTGGCCGCTCCGTTTCTCTCAGCGCGCCACGCTCCGGCGGCTGGCGACGTTCGAAGAGAATCGCCGTCGCCGGATCGCCGGGGCCCGCCGGCTCCTCGAGTTGGGGCTCACCCCTCCCGGCCTCCCCGTACCCTCGGATACCGCGCTCTTCCGCGTGCCGCTGTTGGTGCGCGAGCGTGACAAGGTGCGCGCGCACTTCGCACGGCACCGGCTGGCGCTCGATTACATCTACCATCCCCCGCTCGATGTGTATGCCCCCGAGCTGACGGAACGGGTCGCTGCATCCCGCAGCGCGGCGCAGTGGAGCCGCGACGTCTTGCCGGTGGACCCTCTCCTTGCCGACCGCTTCCTTGCGTTGTTCGACAAGTCACCCGGACTCTGCCGGCCCGTGACGGAAGCGATTCACGCGGAGACGTGATCCCGCACCCCGCACCCGACGGGCGATCCAATCGAACCCGCGCAGCACCGCACCACGCCAGCCAGCCCGAAACACGACGACTTCGTAGCAGGGCCGAGCAGTCTCGGTCCATTCCGCTTTATACGCCTCCTCGCCCCGGAGGAAGTCCAACCTCCGGTAGCCACGCTCAATGGCGCGACGAATCATGAGACTCATGAGCACCGTGCCCACGCGCTCGCGCTCCCAGCGCGGATCCCGCCCACTCTGGTAGTGGTACACCGTGTCGCCGAGCGAGAAGCCGTACCAGGCCGCCGCCGGCGTGCCATCGAGGTCGAGCGTGACCAGCCACAGCTGGCCCCGCTGGGCGAGCGAAGCGGCGAAACGGCAGTGCAGTCGCTCCCAAACGGGATCGCGAAAGGCGCCACCACCCCCCCACCGGAGCGTGTGCAGGCGCTGAAGGTGGCGCAGGCCTTCCTCGAGGCGTCCCTGCCCATAGTCCGTGAGCACGACGCGGTGCTCCTTGTGGAGCTTTCGCTCCTTCCGTCGGAGTGCGTGGCGCCCGTGCGCGCTCAAGGTGGAGAGATACGCCTCCCAGCGCCCGGGCAGCTCCAGATACGGACAGCGCCCGACGAGCCTGCGTCGCACCGTCCAGCCGCGACGTTCGCATGCCGCGCGGAACCGCTCGATGTTGCCGGCCTGCTCGGCCACGTTGGCCAGCCTGATCACCACCCAGGGGACTGTTTCCAGCGCACCGACGAGCGCGTCCAGATCGGCCTCGGGCGACGCGAGCAGGTCGAGATGATCCGGACACCCCAGATCACCAAAGGCCCAAACAACTCCGGGGACCGGGACGCTCCAGAACCGGTCCCCATTGGCCCGAAATGGAAACACGGCCTCGAGGTCCCCGGTCGCACCGCGCAGCACGACGGCGTGGCACGAGTCCACCTCCGCCGCCGGTACCGCGACTGCACAAGCGCGATACCAGGCCCAGGTCAAGAAGGGGTTGCTCAAGCCCGACCGCGTGAGCAACTGGTCCCAGGCCTCCGGCCCCAGATCAAGCGCGTGGGCCAGCGGCACCCGCGCCGCCGCCGCCGACCGAACGGTCGCGATCGTCATGTGGTACGGACCCCCCGAACGTGGTAATCAGCACCGCAAGCCGGATCCATGCCGCCTCGGCACGCCGGCGACCGCCCCCCGCCGTGCATCTGCGGTGCCACGACGCCACGCCTTGGCGCAACACCGGCGCGCCGGCGCCGTGATGCGCCGAGGCCACGCCACCCGGTGGCGCCGCTTTTGCCCTGCTTCCTCGCCAGTGGCGGACGAGCCACACCGTCCAACCAACGTGGTCACAACGATGACGCATCACAATTCAAGCGCGCCTCTCCGCCTTCTACTCGTCACGAATGGCAACACCATTCCCACCTGGTTGCGCAAATGCGTAGAAGATGTTGAGCAATCCGGAGTCGCAACGTTCGTCCTGGTCTTGCGAGCGGCCCCGGCAGGTGCGCCGGGCCCATTCCGATTCCTTCAAGGGTTGCGCCGGTTCTTGTTCTGGTTGTACAAGAACGTCGATCGTCGTCTGTTTCGCAGTTCTCCAGACGCTCATGCGCCAATCGACCTGCGATCTGCACTCCCCAACTGCCGTGTTCTCGACGGAGCTGATCTGCTTCAAGAAGAACAGCTCGACGTAGTGTTGGATCCGTTGTGCTTGCTGCCGGATCGATGCTTGGCCGAAACATCTCGGTACGGGGTGTGGAGCGTAGCCTTCGGTCAGAGCGGCGATCAGAGAACGCAATCGACCCCGGCCTTTTGGGAGGTCGTCGAAGGGAGACCGAGCACCGAAACGCGCCTCTGTATTCACCGGAAGGGCCTGAGCAAGACGGTGTCGCTCTACGTGTCCGTTGCACCCACCGATCGCCGCTCCGTATCTCGCAGCCAGAATCATGTTTATTGGAAGATGTCCGCCGCCTTGGCGAGGAACGTTCAGATGCTGTGGGAAGATCCAGACGCTTTCCTCGAGAGGCTCGAGGCGGCTGCGTCGTTCGACGTCACGAGGAACCCATCCCGTGCCCCGGGCAACCTTGAAATGCTGCGGGCGGGGACTGTCTTGCTAGGGCGTTACGTGTCCGACAAGTGCGTCGATACTCTGTATCGCGAGCAATGGGCTTTGGCATATCGTCACGGGACCGGTGAGCGACTGCGGATGGAAAGCTTCCGCCAATTGATTCCGCCACTGGACCGCTTTTGGGCCGATCCGTTTCCCGTTCAGGTTGGGAACGACCACTACATCTTTCACGAGGAATTGCTCTTCTCGACCGGAAAAGGATCTATCGTCCTGACCGTGGTCGACGACAAGGGCCCCGTGGCCCCGCCCATCCCCGTCCTCGAGACGGACTACCACTTATCCTATCCCTTCGTGTTCCAATGGGATGGGGATTTCTTCATGATGCCCGAGACGGCTTCACGCCGTCAGGTTGAACTGTATCGCTGCGTCGATTTTCCGGCGCGTTGGAAGTTGGAACGCGTGGTTCTCCGTGACCTGAAGGCGCTCGATCCAACACCGGCTTTGCTGTTCGGAAGATGGTGGTTGTTCGCGAACACGCCCGCGTACGGCGCGGGGAGTTTGGATGAGCTGCACCTGTTTTATTCAGACTCACCCTTGGGGCCCTGGACCCCTCATCGTGCCAACCCTATCAAGAGCGACGTTCGCTCGGCACGGCCGGCGGGACGGATCTTCGAGAACCACGGTCAGCTCTATCGACCGGCGCAAGACTGCTCCACGCGCTACGGGTCTGCTGTTGCCATCAATCGCATCCTCCAGCTGAACCCTGAAACGTATGAAGAAATCGAGGTGGGCAAAGTAGGACCCGATTGGGGTCCGCACGTGGAGGGCGTGCACACGTTCAACGTGGCGGGCAACATCACCGTGATCGATTGCCTGTTGAGGAGAAGGAGGGTCTGGGACGGACTAGCTCGGCGAAGCACGGCAGGGCGCGCAGCAGCCAGTTGATGAATAGCGCATCGTCGGGTGCTTCGTCCCTACGGCGCCAAGGCAACATAGCGCCAATGCCACACCCGCGCCCGACACGACTCCGTCGATCGTGTGATAGTGTATCTCCGTGTACTGCAGTGACTTACTGCTGACCACCGGCGTCGGTCGGTTGGGCGCGGCGAGCGGCGCTAAGATTGCAAACCCTCTCAGGCGAGCGGTCACGCACGCGTGCGATTCGCGCGTGACCAGGTCCATCGGCCAAGAGGGATTCCATGGTGGGAGCGCGGGCGTCACGGTGTCTTGTCACGGGCGGAGCGGGCTTTATCGGCTCCCACGTCGCCGAGCGGCTGGTTGCGCTCGGGCACCAGGTTCGGGTCGTAGACAATCTCAGCACGGGCGACGAAGCAAATCTCGCTGGCTTGGATGGCGAGATCGAGTTTCTGCGCGGCGATCTCTGCGAGGCACGAGTGTGTCGCAGCGCGGTCGCGCGGATCGACGTGGTCTTTCATCTCGCGGCGCTCCCGAGCGTGCCGCGGTCGCTCAAGGATCCGTGGGCTTCTCACGACGCGAATGTCAACGCGACGATGCGCTTGCTCGAGGCGTGCCGAGCGGCGCAGGTCAAGCGCGTTGTGTACTCGAGCTCCAGCTCGGTCTATGGTGATACGCCCGTCCTGCCGAAGACGGAATCGGCCGAGCCCCTCCCGCGCTCGCCCTATGCAGCGTCCAAGCTGGCCGGCGAGCAGTACGTGCTCGCCTTCGCTCGCGCCGGGCTGATCGAGGGGGTGGCGCTCCGGTATTTCAACGTGTTTGGTCCGCGCCAGAGTCCACACTCAGCCTATGCCGCGGTCGTCCCCGCCTTCTTGCTCGCGGTGCTGGAACAGGGGGAGGCGAAGCTGTTCGGGGACGGGACGCAGACACGGGATTTCACCTATGTGGACAACGTGGTGGACGCGAACGTGCTTGCGGCAACGGTGCCGGGGGAACGGCTCAGCGGGGCCGTGGTGAACGTGGGGGCGGGGGCGCGGACCTCGCTGCTCGACCTGATCGAACTCGTGGGGAAGATCACCGGCCGGGAGCTCGCCTATCAGCGGCTTCCTGCACGGGAGGGCGACGTTCGCGACTCGCTCGCGGGTCTCCGGCGCGCCGAGCGCCTGCTCGGTTATCAACCGCTCGTCTCCTTGGCCGAGGGCCTGCGGCGGACCTGGACCTGGTTCGCGCGTCGGCCCGTCGCCGCAGTGCTACAACCGGCCACCATGCCCACCGGAGGAGGGAGCTGGCTTACGCGGTCAAGCCGATCCGTGCGATGACCGTCGTGGAGCGAGGCGCGAGTGCGGACGACTCACGCTCCTCACCGGAACGCATCGCAGCGCTGGTTCCTTCCGAAGCGGTCACCGGACCTGGACGTGAGGTGACCGCTCTGGCGCGTGCGCTCGAGGGAGCGGGGATCGAGTGCCTGGTCATTGCGTTCCATCGACGCGGCCAGCCTCCCTCGCGATTCGCTGAGCACCTCCGGGAGGCCAGCGTCGAGCATCGCGTCGCGGAGGATGGCGGGCCCGTCGACTGGCGAATGGCCTTGGGGGTACAAAGCGTCTTGCGCCGCTGGCGACCGTCCATCGTACAGACCCACGGCTACAAGGCGACGGCTGTGGCATATCTGCTGCGTCAGTTGCGGCTCCCGTGGCCCTGGATAGGATTCTTCCACGGTTTCACAACTGAAGACCGCAAGGCGCGATTCTATCAGTGGGTCGAGCAGCGGCTGCTCGGTGCGGCTGAGCGCATTGGCGTCATGTCGCACGCTCAAGCCCGAGCGCTCCGACATTGCAGCCGCCGGGTTCGCATCATCTACAATGCGGCGCTGGCCCCCCCGCCTGCCGGCGACCCGTCGGAGCGCGACCGGCTCGCTGCCCTCGCCGGCAGTCTCCGTCGGCCCATCGTCCGGGTCCTCGGCCGGCTGAGCCCCGAGAAGGGCGTGGACCTCTTCCTCGACGCCTGCGCCGTCCTGGCTCGGCGGGGCCTCGCGTTCTCTGCGCTCGTCGCAGGGGACGGCCCGGAGCGCGCGCGTCTCGAGGCTCGCTCGAGTGGTCTCGGGTTGGCGTCGCGCGTCCGCTTTCTGGGGCAAGTGCACAACGTGGATGACGTCTATAGGCATCTCGATCTGTTGGTGCTGCCGTCTCGCAGCGAGGGGTTGCCGAACACACTGCTGGAGGCGATGCAGGCGGACGTGCCCGTTGTGGCGACGGCGGTGGGTGCGGTGCCGGAAGGTGTCGGTACTTCATCTGCCGCTCACTTGGTGGCGCCCGGATCCGTTGCGGCGCTCGCCGAGGCGATCGAGCGCGCGCTGACCCACGGGGATTCGCCCGACGCTGCGGTCGCACGCCGGGAAGTCGCGAACCGCTTCTCACTGGAGCGGCAGCTGGAGGCACACGTGCAGTTGTATCGCGATCTCCTCGAGGAGCGGTGCCGCCGTGCGAGCTGAGCGAGGGGGCTAAGGCCAGCATGTGTGGGATCGCCGGTGCGTTAGCCTTGCGAGACGGCGCCCGCGTGGACCGCGAGCGCCTGTGCGCGATGGCGGGACTCATGGGGCATCGGGGGCCCGATGGAGAGGGCTTTTGGACCGATCCTCGAGGCCGCGTGGCCTTCGCCCACCGTCGGCTCTCGATCATCGACATCGCCGGCGGGCGCCAACCGATGTGCAGTGACGATGGACGGATAGCCCTGGTGTTCAACGGCGAGATCTACAACTACCGCGAGCTGCGCCGGGCCCTGTCGGATCAGGGTGTGCGGTTCCATACGGCGTCGGACACCGAGGTATTGCTGCGGCTGTACGAGCGCTGCGGCAGCGAGGCGGTGCACTATCTCCGCGGCATGTTCGCCTTCGCCGTGTGGGACGGGACGCGCGACGAGCTGGTGCTGGCGCGGGACCGCGTCGGCAAGAAGCCCTTGTTCTACTCGCTGGACGACGAGAGCTGCTACTTCGCATCGACCCTGGGGGCGCTCCGCGACACCGACCCCCGGGTCCGTCGTGTGAGCGTTTCGGCGTTGGACGCGTTCCTCACCCTGGGATACGTCCCGGCTCCCCAGTCGATCTGGGACGGCATCAACAAGCTCCCCGCGGGGACGATGCTGCGGGTGAGCTCCTCGGGATCTCGTTCCCTCCGGTACTGGACGCTCGAGCGGGCGGTGAAGCCCTTCGCGGGGCGCTTCGCCGAGGCGGTCGATCAGCTCGAAGCGCTGCTAACCACGTCGGTCACATTGCGGTTGCGGAGCGACGTGCCACTCGGCTTGTTCCTGAGCGGCGGCATCGATTCCAGCCTGATTACGGCGATCGCTGCTCGCCAAAGTGGCGGGGATGCCCTGACGTTCTCGCTCGGCTTCGCCGAAGCCGCCTTCGATGAGGCCGGCTACGCCGAGCGCGTCGCGCAACACCTCGGGACTCGGCACCGCACGTTCACCGGACGCCCGGAGATGCTCGACGTTCTCCCGGCGCTGGTTCGGCATTTTGGAGAACCGTTCGGTGATGATGCGGCATTGGCCGTGTGGATGCTGGCGCGGGAAACCTGCAAACACGTCACCGTGGTGCTCACGGGAGACGGCGGGGATGAAGGCTTCGCCGGATACGATTGGTACCGGACGGCGCTCCGGCTCACGCGCTGGCGGAGCGTGGCGCCGAAGGCGGCGCTGCGGCTCGGCGCTGCGGTGACGAGCCGGGGGGGGCCCTGGGCGCAGCGGATCAAGCGCGGCCTCCGCACTCTCGCATTGGACGAGCCAGAGCGGTTCGGGGCACTGCGAACGTGCATGGCCGACGACGAAGCGCGCGGGCTCTACTCAGGCGATCTGCTCCGCGCGCGGCGGGACAACGGCAACACGGTGCGCGCGTGGCTGGCGCAGCTGTACCGGGATGGCAACGGCACGGCGCTGCGCCGGATGCAGCTGGTGGATATACACACGTATCTCGCGGACTGCCTCTTGCCCAAGGTCGATATCGCCACGATGGCCCACGGTCTCGAGGCGCGGTCGCCGCTGCTGGACCAGGAAGTGCTCGAGTTCGCCCTGGGGCTGCCGCAGGAGTGGCTGCTCGACGGGAACGGCGGGAAGCCGCTCCTCAAGGCCCTGCTGGCCCGATTCGTCCCGCCCGAGCTGTTCGAGCGACCGAAGCACGGCTTCAACGTTCCGTTGCCGGTGTGGTTCGCGCACGAGGCAACGAGCGCCTGGGCCGATGAGCTGGCGGACAGCGAGAGCTTGCGGGACTGCGGCTGGCTCAACCCCGCTGGGATTCGCGACATGGCTCGTGAGCACCGTGAGGGTTCGCGGGATCACAGCCAGCGGCTGTACAACCTCGTCGTGTTGCACGAATGGCTGAGCCAACAGTGAGGAGACAACCGTGATAATCGAGAACCCTGGGCGCTGCGTTCGTGCGCTGACGCTGTGCGGGCTCGCCTTCGCCATCGCTTGCGAGTCCGACCTCACCAACCCCGGGCGCGAGGCGAAGCCGGCGTTCGTCCGGCTTGAGCCGGGCACCGTAGCGCAGGTGAGCGCGGGTCTCTGGCACGCCTGCGCTCTTCGGACCGACGGCACCGTCGCCTGCTGGGGCAGCAACGTCGGACCCGGCGAGGGATTCTCGGGAGGGTATCTGGGTCAGGCGACCCCGCCCATGGGCACGTTCACCCAAGTGAGCGCGGGCGCGTGGCACACCTGCGGGCTGAGACCCGATGGCACCGCCGCCTGCTGGGGCAGCAACGGCTCCGGCCAGGCGACGCCACCTGCGAGCACGTTCACCCAGGTGAGCGCGGGGCACGACCACACCTGCGGGGTTACGTCCGACGGCACCGTTGCCTGCTGGGGCGCCAACTCTTCCGGCCAGGCGACTCCGCCCATGGGCACGTTCACCCAGGTGAGCGCAGGGGAGAGCCACAGCTGCGGGCTCAAGACCGACGGCACTGTTGCGTGCTGGGGCAGCAACGGCTCCGGCGAAGCGACCCCGCCCTCGGGCACGTTTACGCAGGTCAGCGCAGGGGGTGGTCACACCTGCGGGCTCAAGGCCGACGGCACCGTCGCCTGCTGGGGGCGCAACGATTACGGCCAGGCGACCCCGCCCATGGGCACGTTCACTCAGGTGAGCGCGAGAGGCTTGCACACCTGCGGGCTTGCCTCCGACGGCACAATCGCCTGTTGGGGCTACAACGGGTTCGGGTCGGCGACGCCACCGGCCGGCGCGTTCACTCAGGTGAGCGCCGCGTGGGAGGTCAACTGCGGGCTCAAGACCGACGGCAGCGTAGCCTGCGAGGGCAACAACTATTACGGCCAGGGGACGCCGCCAACGGCGGACTCCTTCACCGAGGTGAGCACGGGGGGATACCACCACTGCGGGCTCAAGACCGACGGGAGCGTTGCCTGCGGGGGCCTCAACTATTACGGCCAGGCCACGCCCCCTGCGGGACCCTTCACGCAGGTGAGCGCGGGGCGCGAGCACACCTGTGGCCTCAAGACCGACGGCACCGTCGCCTGCTGGGGAAACAACACGCAGGGCCAGGCGACGCCGCCCGCGGGCACGTTCACCCAGGTGAGCGCGGGGGGGGCAGCGGGCGGGGGGTATGGGTGGGAGTTCTTTGGGGGAGTGGGCCACACCTGCGGGGTCAAGGCCGACGGCACCGTCGCCTGCTGGGGGTACAACAACGCCGGCCAGGCGACGCCACCCACGGGCACGTTCACCCACGTCAGCGCGGGGGGCT
>WNEL01002556.1_pt1 | contig 10324 bp, 9 predicted proteins | sample 5399991 | NCBI WGS metagenome assembly WNEL01 (sample SAMN13153325, study PRJNA577476) | soil metagenome | isolation source: 20 cm grassland meadow soil pre-rain plot 2 | place: USA:California | collected 2015-09-08
CCTCTTCTTCCCCTCGTGTCCCGAGCATCATCGGCGAGAACCCCCAGACAAGAATCGGGTGAATACCCGATTTAAGCTGCGGGGGATTCCCGAGTCACGCGATAAAGCGAGTCAGGCGAGCGAGAGGAGTCCGAGTTACGGCAAGATCCTAAGCGACCCTGCCCCGGGCGGGCCCCCGGCGGCGGGTGGGTTGAATCGGGGCATGCGTCTGCAGGCCGCCGTACCCCGGGGTGTTCGTACCTCCACTTAGTCAGTAGTGCAAATCTGGCCGTTGAAAAACGTCCCTTGGGGGCAGCAGGTGTGGGTCACAGTATTGCAATCAGTTTGAGTTGACGTGCAGTCCAAGTTACTGTTGCACGTGCCGCCCGCTAAGGCGAGGCAAGTTGAAGTCTGCGTACCAGTGAAGTTCGGCTTATGGAGTTGGATGTTGCCGCCCTGCAGGAATCCTGATCGGTGGTACCCGGACGATGGGAGATCCACTTGAATCGAGAAGAAGTTCGAATTTTTGTCTCCGTTGTCCGTGACCGCGACGGCCCAGTTGACATCGGCGGATGTCTGGTTGGTCCTCGCCGTACCACAGATCAAACGGGTCGCTGGCGGCTGGCCGGACGGATTAGGGCTGCACGACGTTAGGTCGGATGGTTCACGGTCGGTGCAAGAGAAGTAGCCTGTGATGGTCGTCCAGTGAACGTTCAGGCCTGTGCGGTGGTCGACGTACTCCAGATGACCCCACAACCCGTGGTTGTCTCCTCCTTGCTTGCATGAGCCACCGACGCCGAAGTTCGCCTTAGCGTCATTGTTGACGATATACCCGCCGCCCGTTATGAAATCGCACTGCTGCTCCTGGGCGCGAGCACCTGCGACCCCTCCGAGGAGCACCAACGCCGCTATTACGAGTACCCTGATCCCTCTACGCATCATTCTTTCTCCCCTCGCATGCCAGAGCGACGAGTTAGTGAATCCCGGCGGTCGCAGACGCGATGACCACGTCCGCGACGCCGGAGACGACCACATGGAGGGCATTCACGACGGTGGCGGTCGGTAACGCTTGCTGCTCGTTAATCACCACCCGGCCTCCGGGAATATAGATCGTCTGGTTCGCGGCCCCGGTGATAGGGATGGGCACCCCATTGATCGACAGATTGGCGATGTCCGAGGCGCCACCACCCGCGCCGCCCAGGACCGCCAGGGCGCGTGCCATAACGGAATCGGCGCCGATGGTGGTCCCCGCGACTCTCAGGGTCAGGGCCGCCAGCGAGGCTTCGGAGGCAACCTGATCCGGCCAGCCGATCGTGGTCGCGTGGAGGGCTTCCCCGGTGAGCAGCGAGGGAACGTTCCCAGTCGGTGCCGATGCCTGCAGTGCGTCACTGGTTCCGCCCAGCGCCCCGGTGTCGGCGAGCACTGTCGTCGTTCCTCCGAGAAGGCTGAACACGGTCGCTTTCACCGCTCGCGCCTTCCCAGTGACGGTTTGAGCCTCGCTGGCGGTCGCCCATACAAGGAGAACCGCCACCATCACGGCGCCACTGACCAAACCTGGACGGTAAGAACCTGTGTGCTGCATGCTGGCCTCCCCTGTCCCCTCAATCTCGAGCATCCACAGAAACCCTGAAAGAGAAACCCCTGGATCGTAATCGGGTTGATCCTGGGTCTGAGTCACGTGGAATACCTGAGTCGGTGAGGTCCTAGCCGGTCCTGTATCGGTTCTGGCCAGGAGAAATCGTGACCGGCCGACCGACGCCCGTCCGCGGCTCCATCGGGCCCCGGACATACCCTCCGGAAAATACGTCACTTTCTGGAGGCTCTGCGGCTCGACGGCCGATGGCACGTAAGTCGCACTTGCTCCGGAAGCATGTTGATCCTGAGCCCGCGCAACGTAGTCGGCCTGGGCATGCTGATCCTGGCAGCCCTCTTCTGGTCTGAGCTCGTGGAGGCGCAGACGTTGCGCTGCGTGGATGCACAGGGGAACGTGTCCTACCGCGACCGCGGCGCTCAGACCGGCGGTGGATGCACGCCGTTGACCCAGCAGACCTTGCGGGACCCGCGCGACGAGTCGCGCGGCGCCCCGACGGGGCCGGCCCCCTCGACGGATCAGCAGCAGGAATGCACGAGGACGCTCACGAGCTCGCTCTACGCGCCAAACACCGCGCGCGTCACCCTGTGGCCGTCCGGGTCGTCTGTGCTGGTCGGGTACGTCGACGCACAGAATCGGCTCGGCGCGTACCAGCGCCGCGAAGTCTGGTGCGAGTTCAGCGCGAGCGGGACGCTCCAGCACGCCTACGTCGATTACGATCCGGGCGTTCTTCGCGAAAACATCTCCAGCAAGTAACGAGACTTCCGGTTGCACCCGTCGCCGAGCATCCGCGACGGACCGCCTCAGCCGCTCGCCCCGACACTGACCGGCCGCACCGCATCGCGCCGCGCCCGCGACCAATCCCACACCCCGAATGCCGACACGGCCAGTTGCGGACTGATCGCCGCGAGCGAGACGGCGATCAAGAGCACGCGCTGGGGCCAGGTGAGCGGTCTGAACATGGAGCCGGCGGCCGCCGCGGAGAGCGCCGAGATTCCGACCACCGCTGAGGCAAAGAGGATCACGATCTCCGGGAGGGCGCCGTCCATGAGCAGCGCCGGCTGGTAGACGAAGAGGAACGGCGCCAGGAACCCGCTGATCGCGATCCGTGAGGCTTGCCAGCCCGTCCGCATCGGGTCCGCGCCCGCCATCTGGGCGCCCGCGAAGGCGGTCACGGCGACGGGCGGCGTCACGTCGGCGAGGACGGCGTAGTAGAAGACGAACAGGTGGGCGGCGAGGATGTCCACGCCAAGCCGCTGGAGCGCCGCGCCGCCGACGGTGACGGCCAGGATGTAGGCCGGGGTCGTCGGGATGCCCGTGCCGAGCACCGAGACGACGAGGAAGATCAGCAGGAGCGCCAGGATCAGGTAGCCGCCTGACAGGTTGATGATCGTGGACGAGAAGGCGAGCGCGAAGCCCGTGCGGCTCATCGAGGCGACGATGAGGCCAGAGGCGGCGAGCACCGTGGCGACGATCACGCCCGAGCGCATCGCCTCCCCCATCGTCTCGAAGATCCGCCGCGGCGTCATCGGCTGGTCGCCCGCGAACCACGAGACGAGGACCGCGGAGAGCAGGCTGTAGAGCGCGGCCTTGGACGGCGAGTAACCCGCCTCGAGGAAGTAGATGACGATCACGAACGGCATGAAGAGGAGCGCGCGCCGGAACAACGTCACGAGGGGTGGCACCTCGGCGCGCATCGTGCCGATGCGCTGCTTGATCGCCTCCCAGTGCACGGTCGCCATGATCCCGACGTAGTAGAGGACGGCCGGTAGCGTGGCCGCGACGACGATCTTCGAGTACGGCACACCGGTCAGCTCCGCCATGATGAACGCGCCCGCGCCCATGATCGGCGGCATGAGGGGCCCGCCGCACGAGGCGCAGGCCTCGATGGCCCCCGCGATCTCGGGCTTGTAGCCGATCTTCTTCATGAGGGGGATGGTGAAGCTGCCGGTCGCGTAGCAGTCGGCGACCGACGAGCCGCTGATCGTGCCATAGAGCCCGGAGGAGAGCACGGCGACCTTGGCGGGGCCGCCGCGGAAACGGCCCGCCAGCGCCACCGAGATGTCCATGAAGAACTGCCCCACGCCCGAGTGGAGCATGAACGAGGCGAAGAGGATGAAGATCATCAGGATGTTCGACGAGATCCCCGTGAGCGTGCCGAGCACGCCCTCGTCGGCGTAGAGGAAGAACATCTCCACGAGCCGAGGGTAGCTGTAGGCGCGCGGGGATCGGAGAAAACCGGGAAGCCACGGCGCTGCCACGAGAAACGCGATGAAGGCGAGCGTGGTGACGAAGAACCAGAAGCCGACGGCGCGTCGCGACGCCTCGAGCACTGCGAGGACCATGATGGTCCCCATGATCACGTGAAACGGCGTGACAGGATGCACGCCCTCCCAGCGCTCGGTGAGGGCGTGGACGTTCAGGAGGACATAGACGCACGGCACGATCGAGAGCGCCACCCCGGCCCAGTCCCATCGGGTGACGCGGTCGGTCGGCGAGCGCCCGGTGGCCGGGAAGAGGAGGAAGGCGAGCGGAAGGAGGAACAGGAGGTGGGTGGCCCGCATCTCGCGCGGCTCCCACACGCCGGCGTACGCGGTCCAGATGTGGAACAGGGCGGCGGCGGCGGCCCAACCGCCGACCGCCCAGCCTACGGGTCCGGCGAGTCTCCTCAGTTGAGGAGCCCCGCTTCCTTGTACGCCTTGGCCGCGCCCGGATGCAGCGGCACGTTGGCGAGCCGCACGGCGTCCTTCGGGTCGAAGTCCTTGAACGCCGGGTGGACTTTACGGACGGCGCCGACGTTCTTGAGCAGGATCTTGGTGAACTCATAGACGGCCGGCTCGGACACCTTGGCGTTCGCGACGATGGCGTTGGCCATCGCGATCGTCGGAATGTCCACATCGTTGTTGACCACGTCCTTGTAGGAGCCCCTGGGGATCACGCCGCGGGACAAGCCGTGCGCTTCCATAAACTTGATGAGGTCGTCGTCCATCGGCAGGATCCGCATCTTACGCCCGAGCGAGGCCTCCTGGATCGCCGCGCCCGGCACCGCGAGGTTGGCGAAGAGGATGTCCATGTTCCGGTCACGGTACTGGGTGGTGAGGTCGGTGTAGGAGACCAGGATCACCTTGCCGCCGCGGCTGCGCACGTCGTTGTAGGTCGTCTTGTAGAACTCGAACACCTTCCGCATCACCCACTCGTCCGACCCGCCCGGCGGCGTGGTGCCGATCGTGGTCCGCCCCTTCTTCTCGAAGATCTCGCGGATCGACTTGTCGGGGTAGTCCGCCGGCACGCACCACTGGATGTGCACGAAGCCGAGCCCGTTCATGACCAGGCGCATGTCCGAGTGCTTGTCCGTATACGGGTCCTGGCCGTTATACGAGGCGGCGATGAAGGGCGGGAGCCCCCAGGCGATCTCCGTCTCGCCCGCCTGGAGCTTACTCATGTTCTGGATGCCGGCCCCCGGCACGACCTTGATGTTGAAGCTCGCGTCCTGGCTTCGGACGAGCTCGACGAACCCGCCCGCCTGCGCGTACCACCCGCCGCCGATCTGGCCGGCCGTCCAGGTGAGATTCTTCTGCTGCGCCCACGCGGCCGTCCCGCCGAGCCCCAGGGCGAGCGCCAGGACGATCGCAGAGAGTCGTCTCATGATTGTCCTCCGTCGGTCATCGGGTTCGTGTCCTTCCGGTCGCGGCCCCGCACCGTCCTGCGCCGAAGCGGCCGGGATCGAAGAGGGAGAGGTCGAGGGAGGGCGTGCCGTCGACGAGCCACTCGGCGACATACCGGCCGGTGGCGGGCGAGTGCTGGAAGCCGTGGCCGCCGAAGCCGACGGCGAGGAAGAAGCCCTCGACGCCCGGCGCCCAGCCGATGATGGCGTGGTCGTCGGGCGTGAGCGGGCGGAGTCCCGCCCAGCCGCCGGCGATCCGCGCGTCCGCGATGATCGGCAAGCGGTGGATCGCCTTCCGCACCAACTCTTCTACTTTCCCCCAATCCATCGGGACGTCGAAGTCCTCGCCAATATCCTCGACGTCACCCGGGCTCAGGAGGACCTGCTCCATGTCTTTCCTGAAGTAGAAGCCACTCGTCACGTCGCTCGTGAGCGGCACCGGGCCCGGGATCTCGGGGAAGGGCTCCGTGAAGAAGATGTGGCGGCGCCGGGGGTGCACCGGCAGGTCGAGACCCGCGAGCCTGCCGACGCGCGCCGCCGCGGGGCCGGCCGCGTTGACGACGATGGGCGCCGCGATCGCGCCCTGGGACGTCCTCACGCCCGTCACGCGTCGGTTCGACATCGCGAGCGCCGTCACCGCCATCCCCTCCGCGATCGTCACGCCGAGCTCGCGCGCGCGGCGCGCGAAGCCGGTCGTCACCTCGGCGGGGCCGGCCATGCCGTCCTGGGGCCCCCAGACCGCCGCGATCAGGTCGTCGACGCGGAGGGCGGGGACGAGCTTCTGCGCGTCGGCGGGGGAGATGACGCGCACGTCAGCGCCGAGCTTCCGCTGGAGCGCAATCCGGGGCTCGAACCCACGAAGCTGCTGCTCCTCGGCGAGGAGATAGAGATAACCGATCTTCGTGTAGCCCGGATCGACGCCGAACTCGTCCGCGAAGCGCGCGAAGACGTCGATGCTCTCGAGGGAGAAGCGGATTTCGGTCTCGGCCGGGAACTGAACGCGGATGCCGCCCGCCGCCTTGCTGGTCGTGCCCGAGCCGACGGTTTCGCGCTCGAGGAGGACGACGTCGCGGAGCCCGCGGCGGGCCAGATGGTAGGCGATCGAGCAGCCCACCACGCCGCCGCCGATGATCACCGTGCTGGCCGTCTTCGGCAGGGTCATGAGGCCGGGATATGATGAAGGGCCAACGGCCGCGACGCAAGCCCACCTGTCATCAGGGATTCTGCTCGTCTTCATGACCAGGATCTTGCTCGGATCATCTCCGGTATCCACCCCATTTTCCCGCAAGGGTTTCGGGCGATCCTCCGGCAGGGGGAATCACCGAGCCGCAGTAGGGAATATCTAGGCAAGGGAGGTCAGTATGCGTCCTACAGGTTCTTACGGTTCAGGTGTACTTGCACTCGCCGCAATGCTGTCGGCGCTCCTGGCATGGCCGATAGCTAGCGACGCTCAGACGGTCACCGGGCGGGCGAGAGCGGTGCAGGCGACCGTTCTCGGCCTACTCGGAGGGACGACGACCGTGCTCGCCGACACGGGGGCGCTGGGAGGGAGCAGTGACGCGCTGCAGGCCTCCGCGCTCGCGGGTAGCGTTCCCGCGCTGCTCACCGGGGAAACCCTTCACGCGACCACGATCGGTTGGCCCGATCAGGTGGTCTCCCGAGCGTCGCTCGCGGCTCTGGCCTTGACCGTGGCCGGGACGAGGATCGGCGCCGATTTGGTCGTGGCACGGGCTCGGGCGGTCCTTGGCGCGGCGGGCTCTGGCGTCTCGAACATCGAAAATCTCGCGATCAACGGCGTGCCCATCCCCGTCAGTGGGGGTCCGAACCAGACGGTCCCCATTCCCGGAGGCCTGGTGGTGATCAACGAGCAGCGAACGTCACCGACCAGCACCGTCGTGAATGCTCTCCATGTCATCGTCTACGGCGTCGCGGATGTGGTCATCGGGTCGGCGACCGCCGGAATCTACTAACTCGTTGCCGGATGCGCGCGGGAGGAAGAGCGATGCGTAGGGTCATCGGTAGACTTGCAGTCGCAGCATTGGTGCTCGCCGCCGCCGGCCCCGCTGGAGCCTGGGATCAGCCGTCGTCGTGTGACTACCTGGACGGTGAGGGCTTCATCGTCACCACGGCGAGCGGCATGCACAACCCCGCTAAGGCGGAGTTCTGCGTCACGGCTGGATGCAAGTATGGGTCGCCCTGGGGCCATCTCGAATACATCGACAAAGGCACACGCCTGAACGTTCACGCGACCAGCATCACGGCATACGTATTTGTCGACCAGGGACCGCCTACCCGTGAGGGCGACCCGACGGGGACCCGTCAGATCTGTGGTACGGCCAAGACGAACTACTTCGGGTACGTCGATTTTTGGGCGCAGGTTAAAGATACGGGTGAGCCAGATACCAATGACGAGTTCATCATTCGGCTGCAGAAAGATGGACAACTCGTCTACACGACCGAGGGCGACGCGGACCATACGTTGGGCGGCCCCGGCACGCGCCCCGGTGGGGAACTCGAACTCGAGAAGCCGAACCGCTGGAAGCCCACGGGGGCCTTCAGTGACCTCAACCCATCGAATTGTCCCGCGGCTCCTCCTTCCTGTCCTCCCGGGGAGATACTCGACGAGTACGGGAGGTGCGTGCCGCAGTGCCCCGACGGTCAGACATTCGACGAGGCGAGCCAGATGTGCGTGTGCCCTGGGGGGCAGCCACCCGACCCCTCCGGGATGTGCGCTCCGGAGTGCCCTGTCGACCAGCATTTCGACTCCTCGACCGGCACTTGCGTGTGCGATTCAGGGGGGGATTTCAACCCCGTCACGCAGCAATGCTGCGTTCCGCCGGCGGGGACTTTCGACAGTACGAGCGGGACGTGCATTGGGGACTAGGCAAAGGGGCTAGTGTGTCCGCGCCGATGACGCCAACGTGCAGAGGCCTGCAGGCGGCGCTACTATCCCGGCGGGAGAGTTGGACCGGGTCGGGGCTGCATCGACGTCCGAGGCGCGGGGGGTTGGAGGATGGCAGGTCCGCGTATCGCGAGTCCGGGGCGGCGCGCCCACCCCTGGTACCGCTGGGCCGTCATGCTCTACGACCGGGCCTACCGCGCGGTGCACGGACTGGACCGGCCGCCGGCGCAGGTCGGGCCGGCGCTCTGCGTCGAGGTCCGGCGGAGCCGCCGCGCGCGCCGCCTCCCCGACGGCACGCGGGTCGCCGGCGGCGACCGGATCGGCGTCCTCCACGTCAACAACGCGCGCATCGCCGCCGTCCACGTGAACGGCCAGCCACCGCTCGCGATTGGCCTCGAGTTCCGGCGCTGGTTAGTGACCTCGCTCCATGAGCTGGCGCGCCTCGCCGCCGACGGTGGCCCGCTCGCCGACGTGCGCGCCTTCTGCGCGGACACGATCTTTCACCGCGGCCTCGCCCGCCTCGGCTTCCGCGCCGAGCGCGACGGCATCGTCTGGCCTGGCCTCACGGCTGCCTACCAGCACGCGCTCATGGCCTCGCTCCACCCCATGGGTCCGCTCCGTTTCCGGCGCGCGACGCACACCCGGGCGCGGCGGCTCTGGCTCACCCGTGAGGAGCTGCTTTCGCGTTACACTTGACGGGCCATGCTCGACCCCGTCACGGTATCTGTCCTCACCCATCGCTTCGAGGCGATCGTGCAGGAGATGGGCGAGGCGATGCTGCGCACGGCGTACTCGCAGATCCTCAACTCGAGCCGCGACTTCTCGACGGCCATCTGCGACGCGGGGGCACGGCTTTGCGCCCAGGCCGAGCACGTGCCGATCCACGTGGGGGCGATCCCGTGGGCGGTGGAGTCGGTGCGCGACGCCTTCCAGGGGCGCGTGCGCCCGGGCGACGTCTACCTTCTGAACGACCCCTACCACGGCAACAACCACCTGCCGGACCTCACCGCGTTCGTCCCGGTCTTTGCCGACGGCGAGGTGGTGTTCTGGTCCGTCAATCGTGCCCACCAGTCGGACATCGGCGGCTCCACCCATGGCGCCTACAACCCGGCGGCGACGGAGATCTGGCAGGAGGGGTTGCGCGTCACGCCCCTCAAGCTCTACGACGCGGGCGAGCTGCGTGACGACGTCCTCAAGATGATCGCGACCAACGTGCGCCATCCGCACGACTTCATGGGCGACCTGCGCGCGATGATCGGGTCGGCCCGGGTCGGCGAGCGACGGCTCCTGGCCCTCGCCGACGAGTACGGGCCGAAGACCGTCGTGGGCGCGGTGGACGAGATCCTCGATGGCGCCGAGACGCAGGCGCGGGCGTGCGTCAGGACCTGGAAGGATGGCGTCTATCGAGGCGAGTCGATCCTGGACGACGATGGCCACGGCACGACCGACATCTGGATCCGCGCGACGGTCACGAAGAAGGGCGACGCGCTCACCGTGGACCTCTCGGACTCGCATCGGCAGGTAGACGGCTTCATCAACTCGTCCTTTCCCAACACAATGTCGGCCGTGCACATGGCGTTCGCCTATCTCATCGATCCGCGGACGCCGAAGAACTCGGGGACCTTCCGCCCCGTGAAGGTGGTGGCCCGGCAGGGCACGATCGTCTGGCCCTATCCGCCGGCGCCCGTGACCCTCGCGACCAACCACTGCGCCCAGGACATCGCCGAGGCGATCATCAGAGCGCTCGCGCCCGCGTGCCCGGCGCGCGCCATCGCGGGCTGGGGCAGGCGGTTCCGCGTCGCGATCAAGGGCGTGAACCCACGCACGGGACGCCCGTTCATCTGGCACATGTTCCACGCGCGCCCCGGCGGCGGCGCGACCGCCGTCGGCGACGGCTGGGAGACCGCGGGCGAAGGGCAGGCGGCGGGCGGGATCAAGTTCGGGAGCGTGGAAGTCGCGGAGGCGCGGTTCCCGCTCACGTTCGAGCACCACGAGTTCCGCGCCGACTCCGGCGGGGACGGCATGCACCGCGGCGGCGTGGGCGCGGTGCTCAGACTTCGGGTGGACGTCGCGGAGCCCGCGGTCGCGAACACGGCGGGCGACGGCGTGCGTCACGCGCCCTACGGCCTCCTCGGCGGCGCCCAGGGGCTCCCGCATCGCTACCGACTCCTCTCGCGCGGCCGTCCGC
>WNEL01001750.1_pt1 | contig 10297 bp, 7 predicted proteins | sample 5399991 | NCBI WGS metagenome assembly WNEL01 (sample SAMN13153325, study PRJNA577476) | soil metagenome | isolation source: 20 cm grassland meadow soil pre-rain plot 2 | place: USA:California | collected 2015-09-08
CCGTGCCCAGTGAATTTTTCGGCGCAGATCGTTCCAATCCTCGGCCAGCGAAAGCGTGCGGCGAATCGCTGCGGACTCAGACATGCCTTCCCTGAGCAAAGCTTCGTAGGTTTCTTCCAAGTGCTCCGCGAGTTCTGCACGCACTTCTTCCTTCTCGGCAGCACCAAGCTTCAGGCCAGACAGCCCCTTGCTAACGATTTCTCTCCAATCAGGCATGGGCCACCTTGGTCAGCCTCTTCAGTGCGCCAAAAAGCTCCGCCCATTCCTTCCGCAGCGGTGACAGTTTCTTCTTCCCGGCAGGAGTGAGCCGGTAACAACGCTTGCGCCGTCCCGACTGGCTGGTTTCCCACGCGCCGCGAATCCAGCCGCGCTGCTCCATGCGGTAAAGCATGGGGTAGAGCGCGGCGAGCGTGAAGCGCAGCGCTCCTTTGGTTTGTTCTTCGATGCGCCGCGCCATTTCATAGCCGTGCAGCGGGCCTTCCTCCAGAACGCTGAGGATCGCCAGTTCCGCCGTGCCGCGCTTGATTCCAGTGCCAATCATAAGTCGCTCCCTTACATGTAAGGTTCTTATATATCAGACAAACGACGTTGTCAACCGTCCTCGTGGACAGGTGTCCAAAAACCAATGCGGAAGATGCCGGGGCTAAACGGAGGCCACGCGAGCGTGCGCGCCCGCATGGATTGGCAAGCTAGCAGCTTCGGCTTCGCGCGGGACTTCGATGGCCGAATGGAAAAGTTTCGCGAGCGCCTCAATGCCGGTAACCAGGCGCGGGCCGGACCGCGAAAAGTAACTGTTGGCTTCCAGCGCGTACACGCGGCCGTCTCGCACCGCGGGCATGGCATTCCACTGCTCGGGAAGCTCCATCGAAACATATTCGTTGCGCGCCTGCTGAGCGCCGTAGCCGCAAGGCGCGATCAGCAGAATTTCCGGCTCCGCCTCCACGATGTCTTGCAAATGAACGCGGGAAGAAGGGGTGCGCACTTTGCCCAGAACGTCTTCCCCGCCGGCCACTTGGATCATTGCCGGAACCCAATGTCCGCCCACGTAAAAGGGTTGCAGCCATTCGAGGAATGCCACGCGAGGGCGCTTCTCCGGCTGGGGCAACTGCTGTTGCAGCGCGCCAATACGCGCCCCAATCTCTTTCACCAGCGCTTCCGCTTGGGAGCCACGCCGGGATTCTTCTCCCACCCAAAGAATGTCGCGCCAGACGTCGCCCAAATCCTGGGGATTCAAGCAAAGAACTTCGGGGCGCCGCTCGAATCGCGCCAGCGCCGCGGCCAGATCGTCGGGGGAAGCCGCGCACACATGGCACAAATCCTGCGTTACAATCAGGTCCGGGGCCAGTGACTCCAGCGCTTCGGCATCCACAGCGTACAAACTTTCTCCGCGGTGTACATACTCGCTCACCAGCCGGTCAATTTCGGCTGGCGCAGCGCCATGCGGCAGCCGCGAATGAATCACCACGCGTTTCGTCTTGGCTTGAGGTGGGTAGTCGCACTCGTGGCTCACGCCCACGATTTCACGCTCCAGTCCCAGCGCAAAGAGAATCTCCGTAGCCGACGGCAGTAGCGACACGATTCGCATGGGAGGACTCTACCACTCTCATTCGCTCGTGAGAAGGCTCTGAGAAATAGATGTAGAAAGGATCCTACTTACGAGAGAAAACTACTTCGCCTCCGGCTTCCGGACTCGCGTCTTGAGTTCGGTCGCTACGACTAAACTCCCAGCCCATTCGCCGACGTTCTCTTCTTCGGGTGGGGGAACGAAGACGTAGAAGCAGGATGCCGTGGTGCGATCCAGGGGCAAACCGGCGCAAGTCTGAGAAATCCAAGTCCTTCTGTGCCGCGTCCCAAATCTCTTCATCCGCGCGGCCAATTAGACGCTCGTCATGTGGGGTGTGCACGTCGTGACCAAAGTTTTTCAGAAATGTGGCAGCCTGGAGGGGCAGATTTTCATCCAGCTTGATCTTCATCGAATGTGCGGAATCACTGGAACGGGCAAATCCTCTTCAGCGGATGCCGCGGCAAACGCAATGGCGACTTGCACATGCTCCATTTTCAGGCTCGGGAAATCGGCGAGAATTTCTTCGGGGGAATCTCCATCAGCGAGGCTGGCGAGTACAGTACGCAGAGTCACTCGCGTGCCCTTAAAGACAGGCTCCCCTCCACATATTCCGGGATCGCGAACGATGCGTGCCCCGTAGGTCCTCCGATTTCCCGTTCCGCCACCCATCTTGCTGTCCTTAACCCGAACGCATCATCATATTGTTTCATGCAGTTTCCAGAGCCCTGTGCCTATTAAAACGGCCAAGTCTCTCAACGCCAACTGGCCAAAATCGGACCTCCTCCATGCGCAAATTATTTGTACAGAAAATACTTGCGGCGGATTTGGTCGAAGGCCGTGAGAGACTCCGACCAACTCGCAACGATTTTCTCCGGCGGCACTCCGGACTGCAACTGCTGCATGGTATCCGCGTTTCCAACCAGCTCGATCATTTTCGAGATTTCAAACTGCTTCGGGTAAAGTTTCTCCAGAATGGCTGCGATTTCTAATCCCATGCGCATCGAGCGCACTTTGAAGCGATCCGTAATCTTGACGGAAACCCCACCGCAGCGTTGCCCGCTGTACAGTCCCGCAATCGGAATGAACGGCTGCCCGGCAAAACGCACGCCCGGAAGATTCCGAACATTCAGCGCCGCCGCCACTTCATCGCCATTCATCCACGGCGCTCCAAATTCCTCGAACGGAGTTTGCGTGCCGCGCCCTACGGAGACTCCCGCGCTTTGCAGAATTTCAATCCCTGGATAAAGAATCGATCCCTTGATCGTCCGGAGATTCGGCGAGGGCGGAATCCACTTGATGCCGGTGCTTTCAAAAAAATAGTTGCGATGCCAGTTCCTCATGGTGATGACGTGCAGGTCTACTCCGATATGATTTTCAACGTTGAAAAATTGCGCGAGCTCTCCGATGGTCAGCGCGTAGCGCACCGGCAGCGGATAGTACGCGACGAAGCTGGTCTTGTCCGCGTCGAGCACCGGGCCTTCGATAATTTCTCCGCCCAGCAGGTTCGGCCGGTCGAGCACGTAGAAAGCGATCTTTCGTTTCGCGGCCTCTTCCATGCAATACGCCATCGTCGCCGTGTAGGTGTAAAACCGCACGCCCGCGTCCTGAACGTCGAAGACAAGCGCGTCAATTCCTTGGAGCATTTCATCGGTAGGACGCCGCGTTTCGCCATAGAGACTGTAAATGGGAAGGCCCGTGGCGGGATCCTTGGTGGAAGCAACTTTTTCATCACTGCGCCCGGCGAGGCCGTGCTCCGGGCTGAATAATGCGACCAGCTGCACGGAAGGCGCATGCGACAAAAGTTCCGCCGTGCTCCTGCCCTGCGAATCGACACCGGTGTGATTGGTGATCAGCCCAACGTGCTTCCCGCGAAGCGGGGCGAATTTTTGTGCTGCCAGAACGTCCAGCCCGGTCTGGACCCGCGCGACTCGCCCCGAGCGCCTCGCCGCTGAAAACGACGGCGCGCCAATCGCCGCGAGCAGTGCCAATACAATAGTGAATCGCAAAACTTGGGACAGCACGCTCGCGAGCCTGTTCAAATGGTCCCCCTTTGCGGCAACCGTACAACCATACAATGATATTCTGGAACGCGCTGGCCGAAGCCGCGTTGAGAGCACCTTGTGCGTGTGCTATGAATTAATGCAGACTGCTGGCGGCCACTGGGGGATTCTAACCGATGGAAGGACGCCGCGTCCGTTTTTTGCTTCTGATTTCCATTTCGATCGTCTTTCTTATGGCCCATAACGCACGAAGTAAGACCAGCACTTCAGCAGAAAAACCCGCCGCCCAGAAAGGCGCAGTTCCCCCAAAGAGCGCGCCGAAAAAGTTGTCGCCCGCCGCGAAGGAGTGGGTGGAAACCACGCTGCGCAAAATGACCGTGGACGAGAAAATCGGGCAGCTTCTTTTCACCACGTATCATGGAAGCTTGACGGCCACGGACACGGCGGCCTACCAGCAAGTCATGCATGACGTGACCGACCTCCACGTCGGAGGTTTCATCAACATTACACATGGCTCGCCGCTCGGCGTCGTGAAGAGTCAGGCTTATCCAACGGCCGTGCTCAACAATCAGCTCCAGGCCAAATCGAAACTGCCGCTGCTGATTGGCGCGGATTTCGAGCGCGGGACGGCGATGCGATTGGATGAAGGCACGTCTTTTCCAACCGCTATGGCGCTCGCGGCTGGCGGAAATCTGAAAGACGCTTACACCATGGGCAAGATCACCGCGGTCGAAGCGCGCGCCGTCGGCATTCATTGGATCTATGCGCCGGACGCGGATGTAAACAATAATCCCGGCAATCCCATTATCAACACGCGGTCCTTCGGCGAAAATCCGGAGCGCGTTGCGCAATTTGTGAGTGAGTTCGTGCGCGGCGTGCGCGAGAATGGCGGACTGGCGACCGCCAAGCATTTTCCCGGACACGGCGACACCGCCGCGGACTCGCACATTGATTTGCCCGTGATTCGCGCCGATCGCGCGCGCCTGGATAGCCTCGAACTGATTCCCTTTCGCGCAGCGATTTCGGCGCAGGTCGACAGCATCATGACCGGGCACCTGAATGTTCCCGCTCTCGAGCCCGATCCGAACACTCCTGCAACGCTTTCGCACAATATCCTCACCGATTTGCTGCGCCAACAGCTTGGCTATCAGGGTCTCATCGTCACGGATGCGATGGACATGGGCGGGATCACCGTGCGTTACGCGCCCGGAGAAGCGGCGGTGCGCGCGGTTGCGGCGGGCGCGGATTGTTTGCTGATGCCGCCGGTGCCGGACGCTGCGTTCGAAGCGTTGCAGGCCGCGGTGAAGTCGGGACGAATTTCGAAAGAACGCCTCGATGCTGCCGTGCGGAGAATTTTGCAAGCGAAAGCGCGCCTCGGTCTGAACGCGAGCCGGCTTGTGGACGTGAACGCGATCAACAAAAAAATCGGCAGCGCCGTCTGGCAAAAAGAAGCGCAGGACATTTCCGATCGCGGCGTAACTCTTTTGCGCGACACGCCGCACCGTTTGCCGCTCGATGGAACCAAATCGTCGCGCGCGCTGCTGTTGGCCTTTTACGCCGATCCGGAGCCGTATCCTGGCGAAGACTTGGAACGCGAGTTGCGTTCGCGATTCGATTCCGTGGCGACGCTGCGCGCGGACACGCGTTTTGTGAATGCGTCCATTTTGAAATTGCCGCCGCCGGATTCCTACGACGTCGCGATTCTCGCTCTTTTTGTGCGCGTGAGTGACCGCAAAGGAAATGTCGATGTACCGGCAGAGCAAGCCGCCCTGGCGGAGCAAGTTTTCAAGACGGGCAAGCCGGTAATCACTTTGGGATTTGGGAGCCCGTACTTGATTGAACGGTTTCCGCAAGCGGAAACGTGGCTGGCCGCGTTTGGCATCAGCGACGTCGCTCAAATTTCCGCGGCGCGCGCGCTATTCGGAGAAATTCCCGTGCGCGGGAAATTGCCGGTGACGATTCCCGGCGTGAATCTCAAAGCAGGTTTTGGGATGGAGCTGCAAGCGAATCCGATGGCGCTGCAGCCGATGGATGCGCGGAGCGAAACGCAGCTGCAGCCGGCCTTCGATGTTCTCGAAAAAGCGATTGCGAACAAAGCGTTTCCGGGGGCGACGCTGGCAGTTGGTTATCGCGGAAAAGTTTCCGTTCACGCGTTCGGAAAATTGAGTTACGAGGCGAAATCGGCGGCGACGGCGCCGGGTACGATGTACGACATTGCTTCGCTGACGAAAGTGGTGGCGACGACCACGCTGGTGGCGAAATTGGCGGAGGGTGACTTTGCCGTTCCGCTGGATCTCGACGCGAAAATCGAGCGCTATTTGCCGGAGTGGGCCAGCGGGCCGAACGCGGAGTGGCGGCACCGTGTCACCGTGCGGCATTTGCTGACGCACACATCGGGATTGCCGCCGTTCAAGGAATATTGGCGGACGTCGAAGAACAAGCAGGACACCTTGACGAAGATTTTTGCGGAACCGCTGGAGTACGAGCCAGGAACGAAAGAAGTGTATTCGGACCTAGGAATTATTTTGATGGCCGAAACTATCGAGCGGTTGACGGGAAGAACGCTCGACGATCTGGCGGGGACTTATATTTTTTCGCCGCTGGGGATGAACAACACGATGTACCAGCCTCCGAAAAAATCGTGGCCGCAGATCGCGCCGACGGAAATCGACAATAATTTGCGACACCGGCTGGTGCAGGGCGAAGTTCACGATGAAAATGCATTTGCCATCGGCGGAGTCTCGGGCCATGCCGGAGTCTTCAGCACGGCGCCGGACTTGGCGGCGTTCTGCCAGATGCTTCTGAACGGCGGCGTTTACGCGCATCAACGAATTTTGCGACGCGCGACGATCGCGCAATTCACGACGCCGCAACAGCTTTCCGGCGGCACGCGGACGCTGGGCTGGGCGGTGCCGACCGAGGGCGGTTCAAGCGGGCATTATTTTTCGGCGCAAAGCTTTGGGCATACCGGATTTACCGGTACTTCGATCTGGATCGATTCGGACCGGCAACTTTTTGTGGTGTTGCTTACGAACCGCGTACACCCCACGCGGGAGAATACCAAGATTCAGCAAGTGCGTCCGGCGCTGCACGATGCGGTGATGCAAGCGCTGGGACTGGCGACGGCGGCAGCGCCTTTGAGATGAAACTGCGTTGTCCGTGATCAGTGATCAGTAATCCGCGGTCAGTAATCGGTAATCGGCGATCGCCTCGGCTCTCCTCCCCCCGTCTTTTCTGTAAGTGTCCCTTAGGGCCTCCGGTCGGGTAGAGCGATGGCGCGTAGCGGGCTTCGAATGATGCCGACGTTTCCATCGCCCTCCCTAAAAGTAGGGTCGAGGACTGACGCCAAGCTCCTTAGATCCGATCTATCTGTTGCTCCCCGTTTCCTCTGGGAGTGCCTCACTAATCGAATCGTAAGCTGGTTTTCAGTCCCCGCCGCTTCAAACCGAGCATGCCCATTTCGAGCACTCGGCTTTCCTGCCTGCTTCCTGTCAAGGTTTATGTGACCTATCGGGCTGGAGCGACTTTCCGTTGTGGCTCGTAGTATCGTGTTCGATAGCCGTTAAATAGCCTGAGCACGTTTTGGAGCCACTCCCTACTCCATCGCTTCCAGCCGAACCCCTTGCCCTTCCGCGCACGCATCAGATGTCGCCGAATTTTCTTTTCCACCCAGTCTTGGATCATCGCGAAGCACCGTGCTGAGTGCCCTACCCTAAAGTAGTTTACCCATCCCTGTAAGATCGGATTGATCCGTTCGATCACCCGCCCTACCGGCTGGCTCTCGTTTCGCCGGAAGATCTCCCGTAGCTTCTCCAGTAGCGCTGTTCGCTTTTTCAGCTTGGGCGTGTACTGGGGTCGCCATCGTCCCTTTAAACTCCGGACACGTCGAAACTGGAATCCCAGGAATCCGAAACTTTCCTTCTTCTTCCTGAGGTCCACCATTCGGCTTTTCTCCTCGTTTATCTCCACTCTGAGTTTCTCGAATTCTTCCCGCAGTCGTTTCTTCAACGCCGCTACGATCCAGCTATGCCGCGCATGGGAATCCACCAACACCACCAGGTCATCCGCAAACCTTGCATATTGGATGGCCGTGTACTGTTGATAGCGTGTGGTTTCGATCGCCTTCTCCAGCATTTTATCTATCCCGGTGAGATAGACGTTGCTGATCAGCGGCGAAATCACACCGCCTTGCGGAACCCCTTTCTTCCCCGTCGCTTTCAGGATCATCTTGAGCAGCCTCATCACCGCATCATCCTGCACTCGCTTAGCCACCTTCTCTAACAGCAGAGAATGCTGCACGTTATCAAAGTAGGCTCGCAAATCCAGATCGATGATTTTGGTCTTCTCTTCAACGATTGCCTGTGCTACCCGGTTAATCGCTTCATGTGCCGTTCGTTTCGGTCGGTATCCGTACGATCCTGCTTGGAAGTCCGCTTCAAAGATCGGTTCCAGGATGAGCTTGAGTGCTCCCTGGACCACGCGATCACGGATGGAAGGAATCGAGAGAATTCTGACTTTTCCCCCGTCTTTGGGTATTTCCTTCTTCCGTAACCGCATGGGTCGATACGTGTTGTGGATCAGTTCGTCTCTGATCTGTTGCAGAAAACTCTCCGCTCCACTCTCTTCGATGACTTCGAACGTGACCCCGTCGATTCCCGGTGCCCCGTCATTCTTCTTCGTCATCTCATAGGCTTCCTGAAGGGTTTCCATTTTGCAGACATGGACGTACAGTCCCCAGAAACGCTTGGTTGGTTCGGCCTTCGCCTTGTCGTATAGGCTCTTACTCAGGTCCTGCAAACTGCTGGGTGTCTTTGTCATATCACCCTTGCCTCCCATTTTGTTTGAGCCATTGCAAACAGCAGGGTTCCCTCTCTCCGCGGGCATTACCCCGCTTCATCGATACTATGAACCCCTCCTACTCCCTCTCGTCTTCCGCCACCTTCCCGGTATTCCCAGTTATATGGCTTCCTTGCTCCGCCGATTTCTCGTCGGGACGAGGAGGGTCTCTCCAGTTGCTTAGCGTGTCCTTGTCATCGTGCTGTCGCTTTAACCCCGCCAGAGTGAATCGCCGCGTCAGTCAGTCTGCGGACGATCCCTGTTGTCTTCGCTCTACGGAAGTGAGCTCGACCACTGGGGCTACCGCTTCTCGAGGCCAAATCTGCGTGCACTTTCGTTACGGCCCGATGACTTGCTCACCATCCTGAAAGATGGCTTTGTCGATAGGCTTCGGAAATTCGATTTCCCTCCTCCCCGCTATCCAAGCTACGAGGCTTCTGACTTTTGCCTCGGTGGGTCTGCCTCCCACTGAACACACCTGCTTTTTCCTGGTCGCACTTCCGTACGGTGAGTTTTCCCCAGTACGGCTTCAAGGTCGGTATGTCAGACGGGGCCTTCCCAATCGCCACGCACACATCGTCGCGTCGCTCGGTTTGCTTCCGTCCTTCGTGCTCTCCGCTTTCATCGTCGTGATCCTCGGACTGAGCCGAGGGACGTCGCGCGCTTGAGCACCTCCGTTCGAGCGGCCTTCACCGCTCTACCCCAGGGGTCCTCGCTCCGGCCCGGCTTTTGCTCTCCAAGCCATCATCGCTTAATCGACCCCATCCGTCCCACTCGCCATCTCGCCGCACTTTCCCTGTATAACAGGTTATATGCGACGTCTCTGCTGTGCCGATTCATCCGGCCTAGGCTGACGACGACTGGTTCCAGGCTTTCGAAAAATCAATCCTTCTTGACATGCCACCCTCTACGACCCCGGGGAGTTCGGTGCCGCGGTATTCCAGTCTCGCGGCCCCAACATGGCCTTTGCCTACGCGGACAGAGGCTCGGCTCTCCCAAGTAACCTGCCATCCGCTTCCCGCAGGTGAGGTTTTACGGGGCTTCCTGGTTCGCTTCTGCTGCGGCCTGCCAAGTTGCTCGCCCCCTGTGCGGATCTGACCAGAAATTTCCCAGCCATCGGGACTTTTACTTCCAGGCTTCCGTCGAGTCGGTCACCTTCTCGGCGCTGGATATAACTACGACAGCCACTGGATTGCTCTGTCGATGGGACTCTCACCCATTGGATTGACTTCTAGCCTTGCTGCGCGCCCGCGACATTCCCGCGCTACGTCCTTTGTTTTTAGGTCAGCCGTGATTGCGACCCTGCGTCTTTCGACCCAGAACTGGGCGGCAGGTTTGAGTTATTCGAAGCTGAGGAAGTTTTGCGTCCGATCTGGAGGGCAGTTACCGAGTTTTGTGCCCATCGTTCCAGAACGCTCTTCTTTCATTTCCTAGAACCGCGTTTCTGGATGACTTCCGGCTTGCCAACAGCTTTCGTTACCGGTCTAGTGCGCGAGCGGGTCGGGGCGAAGCTGGAAATGCAGGACCTTGCTGGTCGTTCCTTTACCACCCTCCGCGTGAAAAGGAGTTCGCGTCCCGTAGGTTGCCCATAGTCCTTTTCCCTTCCAGCCTGCCTTCGGATCGTCGATCCGGCCGTCCATCCCTTTCGCATAAAATCCCATAGGATAAGGGACGCGAAGCACAACAAACTTCCCGGTCTCGGGCAACAGCGCCAGGAGCGCGTCATTTCCGTTGCCGGTGGCAATCGGCACGTTCTTTCCCAGTCCCAAAGTGTCGAATTGATCCACCCAATCGTAATAACTGGCCTCGGCGCTCCCTGGATCGGTAACTCCCTTCAATTGCGGCCCGGGTAGTGGATAGAGCGTCCAACCTTCGGGGCAATGTTGCCCCGTTGCCG
>WNEL01001531.1_pt1 | contig 10253 bp, 10 predicted proteins | sample 5399991 | NCBI WGS metagenome assembly WNEL01 (sample SAMN13153325, study PRJNA577476) | soil metagenome | isolation source: 20 cm grassland meadow soil pre-rain plot 2 | place: USA:California | collected 2015-09-08
CCAGGCGGCGTCCCCCCGACGGTGGTCGTCTTCGGCATGGTGGTCGCGCTGATCGCGTACGCAGTCATCAATCAGTATGAGGCCATCCGCTTCCTCGGCGCCCGCTCGGAATGGGATTACAAGATGGCGGCGGTGGTGGCGAGCGTGGTCACGGCCATCACCCTCTGGTTCAACATCACCATGGGCCCGCTGGCCAGGGTCGACTTCCCGGCCCTCACTATCATCGACCAGGCCTACCCGCTGATGATCAAGAAGTACCTGCCCGCCGGCCTGGTGGGCATCGTGGTGGCCGGGCTGGTGGCCGCCGCGTACTCGACCTTCGATTCCATCGGCATCGGACTCTCCAGCCTCTTCGTCCGCGACATCTACTCTCGCTTCTTCGTCCAGCGCGCCGCCGACGCCCACTACGCGCTGGTGGGCCGGATCTCGGTCCCGGTCATCATCGCGCTGGGCTTCGTCTACGTGCCGTTCCTGACATCCGGGATGTTCGCCTTCTACATCCGGCTGGCCGGGGCCATTTCGGTGCCGCTGATGACCGTGATGCTGATGGGCGTGTTCACCCGTGTGCACCGGGCCACCGGGATCATCGGCCTGGTGGTCGGGCTCGTCTACGGGCTCTCGGCCATCCTGGCCGACTTCAACAAGTGGGGGTGGCCGGCCTGGTACGTGAGCCCCTGGTGGGCGTACGTGTGGAACATCGTGCTGCCGGCGGTGACCATGGTGGCGGCCTCGTCGATCATCGACCGGGTGCGGGGGCCGGTGCGAGACCAGGAGCTGGAAGGCCTGCTCTTCGCCAGCCGCGAGATGCCACACGGGCAGCTCAAGGAGAGCATCGCCCGCCGGCTCAAGGTACTGGAAGGGACCTGGCTGCAGAAGACGCTGCGGGAGGCGCCCTCGATGCCCAAGTACCCGTTCCCCGTCCCGGCCAGAGGGCTGCCCTGGTATCAGCGGCCCGAACGTCTGGCCTGGGGCTACATCGTCGTGGTGTGCTTCGTCCTCTTCTTCATCCTTTGGTAGGAGGGCGCGAAAACGATGCCGGAGAGCGCCGAAGGCACGCCGTTCCAACACCTCTACGGCGCAATCCTCTTGGCGATCGTCGCCGTCCTGGTGCTGGCCTCGCTCGCCTACGGCGGCAGGCTCGGATGGGTGAAGGTCCTCATCGGCATCGTGCTCTTGGGCGTGAGCGGCTGGCTCCTCGGGCGCTGGGCCCGGGCGCGGCGGGGCCGGCGGCGCTGATCAGACGGCCAGCGTGACGGCGCTGGCGCGCCCGGCGCCATCAGCGGAACGGCTCCACGCTGGTGCCGCGGTAGAGGATCTCCGCCTGGCGCTTCATGATGGCGGCGTGCCGTGCGAGCGCCTCCGGCTCCAGGTCGCGGGCAGGCGGCACCTCGGCCTCGAAGTGACGATACGTGTCGATCCCTCGGACGAGCAGCGCGCTGTCGCCCGACCCGGCCACTTGGCGCACGCGGGTCGGGAGGTAGCGGATGGCGAAGCCGATCCGGCGGTCGTGGGACCGGTTGGGCGGCGAGCTGTGGAACATGAGCACGTGGTGGAGCGACATCTCGCCCGCCATGAGCACGATATCCACGGCCCGGGCCTCGTCCACCACCTTGGCGACCTCCTGGCCGCGGGTGAGGAGGTTGTGGGTGGCGAACGTGTCACGGTGGACCACTTGCTCGCGATGCGTCCCCGGGACCATCCGCATGGCCCCGTTCTCGACGGTGGCGTCGGTGAAGGCCACCCAGGCGGTCATCACGTCGGGCTCGCTGAGCCCCCAGTAGGTCGCGTCCTGGTGCCAGGAGACGTAGGCGGGGTCGCGGGCCTCCTTGAGAAAGAAGCTCGAGCTCCAGCAAAGGATGTTTGGCCCGAGGACGTCCTCGACGGCGTCCAGGATGACCGGGTGTCGTACCAGCGCGTCGAGCCAGGTGAAGACCAGGTGGCCCTTGTGGCGGAGCTCGCCGCGCAGCGGCCCACCCTGCGCGGCCTCGACGGCCTCGAGGCTCCGCCGGTACCCGCGGGCCTCGTCGGCCGACAGCACCCGGACGGGAAAGTAGAAGCCGTCACCGTGGTATGCCTCGACGGCGGCCGGCGAGAGACGCTTCAGCATGGCGCGCCCAACCCTTTCTCTCGGCCAGCGTAGGCGCCCGCCGCCGGCGGTGTCAAGGCAGGCCAGGCCGTCGCCGCAGCACGTCACGGACACGGGGACGAGCCGCAGCGCGGGGGCAGCCGACCACTCGTGTTACTGTGTCGAGTGATGGAGCTGCTCGAGCAGTTTCGTGCCCGATACTCGTTCCCGCTCGACGACTTCCAGCTCGAAGCGATCCGCGCGATCGAAGCGGGGCAGTCCGTCATCGTGTCGGCGCCGACCGGGGCGGGGAAGACCCTCATCGCCGAGTTCGCCATCCACACGGCGCTCGCGACGGGCAAGCGCATCGCGTACACGACGCCGCTCAAGGCGCTCTCGAACCAGAAGTTCAACGACTTCACCCGGGCCTTCGGGGCCGAGACGGTCGGCATTCTCACGGGCGACGTGAAGGTGAACGCGCACGGCCGGGTGCTCGTCATGACGACCGAAATACTGCGAAACGCGCTCTACGGCTCGGGGCTCGACGACCTCGGGTTCATCGTGCTCGACGAGTGCCACTACATGGGCGACGAGGGGCGCGGCACCGTGTGGGAGGAGATCATCGTCAACGCGCCGACGGACGTCCTCCTCGTCGGCCTCTCGGCGACCGTGGCGAATGTGAAGGAGATCGCCGACTGGATCTCGATCGTGCACCGGCCGATCGTCCCGATCTTCCACCCGCACCGTCCCGTGCCGCTCTCGTACGCCGTCGCGGACCTCGCCGGTGAGATCCACGAGATCACCGAGGTACGGGCCGGACGCGCCCGGCTGGTCGGCGACGAGTCGCGTGGGCCCGACGACCGCGGCCGCTGGTACACGCGCCGGGTGGTGGACCCCGGCGTCCTGATCCCCGAGCTCGAGACGCGCGGCTGGCTTCCCGCGATCTACTTCATCTTCAGCCGCGCCGGCTGCGAGCGCGCGCTCGACGACATCCTCGCGGAGGGCCGCGGCCTCCTCACCGTAGCGCAGCAGGACGACGTGGACCACGCGATCAACGCGCTCATCCAGGAGAGCCCGACCGTCGCCGAGTCCACCCTGAACCAGACGATCTTCCAGGCGCTCCGGCTCGGCGTCGGTCTCCACCACGCCGGGATCTTGCCGAGCCTCAAGCGGCTCATCGAGCAGCTCTTCGAGCGCGGCCTCTGTCGAGTGGTCTTTGCGACGGAGACGATGTCGCTCGGCATCCACATGCCCGCGCGCAGCGTCGTGCTCCAGGGGCTCACCAAGCGCACGGACCACGGGTTCCGCTCGCTCTCGCACAACGAGCTGACGCAGATGGCGGGGCGCGCCGGCCGGCGCGGGATCGACCCCGAGGGCCGGTGCGTCATCGCCCTCGACGCGCGCGACGGCGTGGAGGATCTCTTGCGCGTCGTGGACGGCTCGCCCGAGCCGATCGAGAGCCAGTTCAAGCTCGGCTACGGCTCCGCCGCGCTGCTCCTCGGCACCGGCGCGCCGCCCGAGGCCCTCAGGCGGCGGATCGAGTCGTCGTTCGGCCAGTACCAGAACCTCAGGCGCATCCGTGAGATGGAGGCCGAGGTCCAGACCCTCGAGGCGGCGCTCGCGGAGGTCAAGCGCTACGCGGCGCCGTGCGGCGACTTCCAGCGCATCGGGCGCTACCGGCGCGCGCGCGCGGAGGCGGAGGCGCGACGCCGCGCGCTCGGCCGCGGCGGGCGCCGGGGCGAACGCACCGTCGCGGAGGCCGAGGCGGGCCGGCTGGCGCTCGTCCGGCGCAAGGGTGGGCCAGAGCTGGCGCTGATCCTCGGCATCCACTCGATCCGCGGCCACCGGGTGCTCATCGACGCGCTCTTGCCCCACGGCGCGGTCGTGCGCGTGAAGAGCGGGGTCGTCAAGCGGATCTTCTGGGCCACGCCGCCGCTCGGCGTCCCGCGCGACCTCGATCGGACCCCGCCGGGGCGGGGCCGCGACGGTCGCGGGCTGCGCCATCTCGCCGCCGAGCTCGGGCGGCTGTCCGTCCCGGAGCTCGTGGAGCGCGAGCGCGCGCAGGGGCCCGAGGCCGTGCTCTCCTCGATCGAGTGCCACCGCTGCCCCTGGGGGGCCGCGCCGCGGTGCGATCGCGAGTGGCGGGACCTCGAGACACTCACGGAGCGCCTCGGCGTGCGGCGGCGCGCGCTCGAAGCGTTCCGGGGCGCCTACTGGCACGAATTCCTCCGCGTGGTGGAGGTGCTCGAGCAATTCGGCGCCGTGCGCGACCGGCGGCTCGAGCCGCGAGGGCGGCTGATCGCCGCCCTCAGGCACGACAACGAGCTCCTCGTCGCCGAGAGCGTCTTTCGCTCCATCTTCGCCGACGTCAACCTCGCCGAGGCGGCGGCGGTGTGCTCGGCGCTGATCGAAGAGGCGCGCTCGGGCGAAGCGACCATCGCGCGGGACTTTCTCCGGAAGCGGCCGCGGCTCCGGCGCAAGCTCGACCAGCTCGCGAGCCTGGCGAGCACGATCCACGAGGCCCAGCGCGCGCGACAGCTGCGGATGCCTCTGGCGGTGCACGCGGGGTTCATGCCGGCCGTCTACCGGTGGGCCAGCGGCGAGGACGACTGGGGCGCGATCGTCGAAGAGTCGTTCGGCGGCCACGAGGGTGACCTGATCCGCGCGATGCGCCGGCTCATCGATCTCCTGCGCCAGCTCGCCGAAAGCCCGGAAGTCCCGCCCGAGACGGCCCGGCTCCTCGCCCAGGCGGCGCGCGTCATCGATCGCGGGATCGTGCTCGAGTCGGCCCTGATATGATCCGAGGCGTGGGTGTCCGGGCGCTCCTGTTCGTCGCGCTCCTGGCCGCGCTCGCAGCGTGCGCGGGCGCACCCCGGGAGCAACGGACGCTTCAGGGCCCCACCGCGCTGGAGATGTGGGTCGCGAGCGTCGCGGCCCGGACCGGACGGGTGCCGACCTTCGACGAGCGGAGCCAGTGGGAGAGTCAGATGGACCTGCGGATCTCCCGATACCTCAGTCAGCACCCGGAGGTCTCGAACTCGCCCGAGGTGTCGAACTTCAGCTTTCTCCGCCAAGTGGGGGTGGGGATGTCGAAGGAGCAGGCCCTGCTCCTGCTCGGACCGCCGCTGGGCGCGGTGACCGACGTCGCCGAGATCGAGAAGCTCGCGCGGGCGTACTGGCCGGCGATCAAGGCCGGCGGCGTGACCGAAGCGTGGGTCTATGCCCTCGGCTGGCGGCTTTACTTCGACGGGCCGCGCATCGTCGACATCACGCAATACGTCGAACGCAACTGACGGAGTCCTCCGAGCGCCATGATCGAGTCCCGGCTCGCCGTGACAAAGCAGACGCCCCTCGCCCGGCGGGGCCTGGTCGTCGCCGAGCATCCGCTCGGCGCGCGCGTGGGTGGAGGGATCCTCGAGGCCGGCGGCAACGCCGTGGACGCGGCCGTGGCGACCGCGTTCGCCATGACCGTCGTCGAGCCCTTCATGTCCACGATCGGCGGCTCGGGGACGATGCTCGTGCATCGCGCCAAGCGCGGCGAGACCGTGGCGATCGACTTCAACGGCCAGGCGCCGGCGCGCGCGCACGCGTCCATGTTCCGGCTGACCGACGGGATCTCGAACGGGCTCTTCGCGTGGCCGCGCGTGGAGAACGCGGCGAACGAGTACGGCCACCGGTCGGTCGCCGTGCCCGGGTCGGTCGCCGGCCTCGCCCTGGCGCTCGAGCGCTACGGGACGATGGCGTGGGCCGACGCGCTCGAGCCGGCGATCACGCTGGCGCGCGAGGGCTTCGTCCCCGATTGGTACCAGGCGCTGACCACCGCGCGTTACATCGAGGAGCTTGGCGCGTTTCCCGAGACGGCGCGCACGTATCTCCGGAACGGCCGCGCGATCCACCGTCCCCCCTCGCTCGAGCCGGGCGAGCGCGTGAGGTACCCGGACCTGGCGGAGACCCTTGCCGTGATCGCGCGCGACGGGCCGGCGGCCTTCTACCGTGGCGCCATCGCCCAGGCGATCCACGACGAGATGATCGCGGGCGGCGGCCTCCTGACGAAGGAGGACCTCGCGGCGTACGAGGCGCGCGTGAGCCCGCCGCTCGCCGGACGTTACCGTGACCTGGATCTCGCCCTGCCGCCCGGCGCGACGGGAGGGATCACCGCGCTCGAGATCCTGAACATCCTCGATGCCTTTCCCCCGGCCGCCGTCGGCTGGCAGACGACGCGGGGCCTCCATCTGCGAGCCGAAGCGATCCGGCGAGCCTTTCGCGACCGCTTCACGTACCTGGGCGATCCGGCGGTCGTCAAAGCACCGTGGGACCAATTGGCGTCGAAAGCGTACGCGCAGACGATCGCCGCCGACCTCCGCCGACCCACGACTCGGGACGCAGGGGGGCGGGAGGGTTCCTCCGCTCGGAACCCCACTCGCTCGGAACCCTCCCGCCCCTCTGCGTCGCGGCCGACGCGCGGCGGACGCTGGGACGAATGCACGACGCACATCGGCGTCGTCGACCGGGACCGCAACACGGTCTCACTGACCCACACGGCCGTGTCGCTCTTCGGCTCGCGCGTGGTCGTCGGGTCGACCGGCATCCTGCTCAACAACGGCATGATCTGGTTCGACCCGGAGCCCGACAAGCCGAACTCGATCGCCCCCGGCAAGCGCGCGTTGGTCAACATGGTGCCCGTGCTCGCCTTCCGGAAGGGCGAGCCGTACCTCACGCTCGGAGCGCCCGGCGGCCGCCGGATCGTCTCGGCGATCCCGCAGGTGATCGCGACCCTCGAGCACGAGCGCGGCTCGCTCCAGGCCGCGATCGAGGCGCCGCGCCTGCACACCGAGGGGGGAGAGCTGCTCGTGGACGTGCGGGTGGGCGAGGGCGCCCTCGCCGAGCTCGGACGGCTCGGGCACACGGTCGCCCCGCGGGAAGAGACCTACGCCACGCTGAACTTCGCCAAGCCCATCGGGATCAGAGTCGGGAAGAAGGGGCTCGAGGCGGGCCTCGACCACCTGCGGCCGGCGGCGGCCGCGGGACACTAGTCATCACGGACCAGGGGGAATGACGATGGCAGTGCTCGAAGAGAAAGTCATCGCGAGCTGGAAGTACAAGAAGGGGGCGCTCGACCCGAAGACCGCGTACCTCTGCTACCTCGCGGCGAACCTCGCGGTCGGCAACACCCACTGAGCAAAGCGCGACCTGGCAGGTGCCAGGGCATCGGGGGCCAGCGAGGACGAGGTGCGCGAGGCGATCAGCTTCGCCATTCGCGCGAACGCGGCCAAGGCGCACGCGGACATCCTGAAGGTGTGGACCGATGGCGGAGGTTAGCCTGACGGCGGCGTTCTCCACGGTTCCGCCGGCGGAGGCCGAAGAGATCAAGCGCGTCATCGTCGAGACGGTGCAGCAGCTCGGGAAAGACGACGGCGCGTTCAAGCGGGCGAAGCTCGTCTTTACCGAGTCCGACGAGCGGTGCGGGCTGACGGCGGAGCTCGACGGCGTGAAGAAGGAGGGCGTCCCGCTCCAGCTCGACCTCGAGCAGCTCGAGGACGCGAAGACCTCGGCCGGCGCCCGCGCCCAGCTCAAGGAAGCCCTCCGCCTCTACTTCCGCAAGGTCCTTGGCAAGTAGCGACGCGGGCGTCCTGCTCTTCGCCTGGCGCGGCGCCGTGTTCCGCGTGGCGGGCGGGGTCCAACCACCCAAGGCCGGGTCGCTCTTTTTCTGCCGGCACCTCGCCGCGCGTCCCGGCGAGCGGGTGCTCGAGATCGGCGGCGGGCTCGGGCTGGCGGCGGTCCTCATGGCCAGGGCCGGCGCCGCGGTCGTGGCGACCGACGTCGTTCCCGAGGCCGTCGACCTCATCCGGGTGAACGCCGCGCTGAACGGCGTCACCGTGGACGCGCGGCTCGGCGACTGCTACGTGCCCGTCGCCGGCGACCGGTTCGATCTGATCTGCACGAACCCGCCGCAGATGCCCACACCGCCCGGGCGCGCGCGGACCGATCCTACTGCGGCGGCCGACAACGGCGGCGTGGATGGCTGGGAGATCCTCGACCGCGTGATCCGGGGCGCGCCGGGCCACCTGGTGGACGGCGGTCGGCTCGTGTTCACCATCTTCGCCTTTCTCGGCCGGAAGACCGCGTTCGCCAAGCTCGAGGCGGCGGGGCTCACGCCGTCCATCGTCGCGAGCGAGACGCAGGCGTTCCCGCGGATCGGCTACGAGCGCCTCGACCACATCCGCGCCCTCGACGCCGAGGCGACGGTGGCGGCAGGCGCGCCGACGACGGTCGAGCGCTTCGTCATCGAGGGCACGCGCGCCTCCTCGCGCCAGGCCCGCTGACTCCGCTCCCATGACGCGACGCCTGATCGTGAACGCCGACGACTTTGGGCTCACGCCAGGCGTGTCGGCCGGCATCCTCGCCGCGCATCGCCACGGCATCGTCACGAGCACGACGGTGCTCGTCACGGCCGACGTGGATCGCGCGTCGCTCGTCGCGGCGCGCGACTCGGCGCTCGGGATCGGCCTCCACGTCAACCTGACCCTCGGCCGTCCGCTCACCCCCGCGCGGTCGCTCGTGGATTCGTCGGGACGCTTCATCCGCGACGCTCGCCGGGCGGCGGCGCGCGCCAGCGTGACGGACGTCGAGCGCGAGGTGGCGGCGCAGATCGAGAAGTTCACGACGCTCGTGAAGCGCGCCCCGACGCACCTGGACACCCATCACCACGTGGGCCTCCACGAGCCGGTGACGGCCGTCGTGCTCGCCGCGGCGAAGCGGCTCGGCGTTCCGGTGCGGAGCCAGAACGCGGGCGCGCGGGCCCGCGCGCGCTCGGCCGGCCTCAGGACGCCCGACCACTTCTTCGGCGAGTCGGGCCCCGGCGCCTACTGGGCCCTCGGGACGACCCTGGTCCGGCTGCGTGAGCTACCGCCGGGCGTCTCGGAGTTCATGACGCACCCCGGGGTGTTCGACGACGCGCTCGGATTCAGCCGGTACGCACGCCAGCGCGAGACCGAGCTCGTGGGCCTCGGCACGCCGGCGGCGCGCGCCGCGGCCGCGAGCCTCGGCATCGGCCTCTGCCACTTCGGCGAGGTCTGACCCGATGCGCGCACGCGCGCGTCACGTCCGAGCACGACGGGTGACGGAGAGGGAAGTCCTGCTCGGCGTGGACGTCGGCGGGACGACGACGTCTGTCGGCGTCGTCACCCGGGCGGGCGAGGTGCTCGTCGCGCAGCGCGTGCCGACGCACCGCGACGGCACGGGGCGCGCGCTGGAAACGATCGTCGAGCTGATCGCGGCCGTTCGGCGAGAGGCCGAAGGCCGGAGCCGCGCGATCGCGGCCATCGGCGTCGGCGTGCCGGGGCCGGTGGACACGCGTCGTGGGCGCATCGGCGAGGACGTGCCGCACGTGCCGGAGCTCGCCGGCCGCGCGCTCGCCGCCGAGCTCACCGCGCGGTTCGGGCTGCCGGTATTCGTGGACAACGACGTCAACGCGCAGGCACTCGGCGAGTGGATGTTCGGCGCCGGCCGGGGCGCCTGCTCGCTGGTCGTGCTGGCGCCCGGCACCGGCTTCGGGGCCGGGATCGTGCTCGAGGGCCGGCCCGTGCGCGGCGCGGCGGGGTTCGGCGGTGAGCTGGGCCACACGCCCGTGAAGTTCGACGGGCCGCCGTGCTGGTGCGGCGGCCGCGGCTGTCTCGCCCTCTACGCGAGCGGCCGGGGCATCGCCGAGGCGGCGCGCGCGCGCCTCGCCGGCCTCGCGGGCGCGCCCCTGCTCGCGGCGGCCGGCGGCGACCCGCTCGCGATCACGGCACCGCTCGTCTTTCGCGCGGCGCGGGAGGGCGACCCCGCGGCCTCGGCCGTCGTCGACGAGGCGTGCCGCGCCCTCGGCGCGATGCTCGGCACCGTCGTGAACGGCCTGAACCCGGACGTCGTGGTGATCACCGGCGGCGTCGCGGAGTCGCTCGTGCCCCTCGAGGCGCAGATCCTCAAGCGGGCCGGCGAGTACGCGTTCCACCGGGCGCTCGCCCTGACACGGGTGACGATCGTGCCGGGCGACAAGCGAACGAGCATGCGCGGCGCCGCGGCGCTCGCGATCTACGAGATGGACCACGCCGACCTAGGCTCCTAGCGCCGCGCGGCCGAGGCCCCCTCCGAGTCGACGAGGCCTTCGAGGAGGCGCGGCAGGCGTCGCACCACGGACTCGCCGTGG
>WNEL01001899.1_pt1 | contig 10250 bp, 10 predicted proteins | sample 5399991 | NCBI WGS metagenome assembly WNEL01 (sample SAMN13153325, study PRJNA577476) | soil metagenome | isolation source: 20 cm grassland meadow soil pre-rain plot 2 | place: USA:California | collected 2015-09-08
CTGCTCGGAGACCGCCAGCAGCTCGTCGACGCTCGTGGCGCCGAACAGCACGCCCCGGTTCGGCAGGCTCAGCCCGTAGCGGGGTGGTCGCTCCACCGGGCCCCCTATGACACGGTGTCGTCGCGCTCCAGAAATTCCTTCACGCGCTCGATCGCGTGCTCCTTCGGGTACATCGAGATCAGGACACGCGCGCGCGAGAGCGGATCGCTGGCGAAGAACCGCTCGTAGAGGACCTGCCGGCTCCCGAAGGCGCTCCCCGCCACATCCCAGGCGAGCCGGAAGAGCTTGACCCGGTCGCGGGCCGCCGTCGTGTCGGTGGCCAGGTACTGCTCGATGTGCGGGGCCAGAGGGCTCTGGAAGTCCGCCTCGCTTGGCGTGATCAGGAAGCTACTCGATCCGAGGAGCTGGAGGATCTCGATCATCCGCGGATAGGCGGTCATGAAGAGATTCCGAGTGAGCTCGATCTGGAGCGGGACGGGACACATCACGCCCCACTGATCGAGCTCCGCGTCGGCTTCGGCCGACCGCATGCAGGCCCGCATCAGCTCCGTGTACATCATCAGCTCACCCAGCCGCTCCTCCGAGTGCGGAAGCTGGGCGTTGCCCAGCGTCTCCGTCATCAGCAGCGCGACACCGAGGACGAACTCGCACTTGGCCAGGTTCTTCGCCGCGTTCTGGTGAGCCGTGTGCGCGGCGGAATGCGTGGTCATCGCCGTGCCGTTGAGCAGGTCCACGTCGCCCAGCAGGAACACCCGCTCCCAGGGCACCAGCACGTCGTCGAAGAAGACGACGCAGTCCATCTCCTCGAAGCGCGAGCCCAGCGGGTGGTCGAAGTGCGAGCGCCCCAGGTCGAAGCTCTCGCGACAGAGGAAGCGGAGGCCCGGCGTCCCGCACGGGATCGCGAAGTTGAGGGCGAACGGGCTGTGGGGCTCGGTATGACGGGCCAGACGGGGTGAGTACACCGCGATCTCGTCGGCCAGCGGCCCGAGCGTCGCCGGTCTCGCGCTTCACCTGCAGCGCGGTGCCCTCCTGGAGGTTGAAGACGCCGGAGATCGTGCGGCTCCGCTGCAGGTTGATCAGTGAGTGCGTCAGCGTGAGATCGTTCTCACTGATGTGCTCGTAGTAGCGCCGGATGTTGCGAGCGAACTCGGGCCGGCCCCGCCCGAAGTACTCGGCGGCCGCGCTCCAGGCCGCGAACGTGACGTTCATGAAGTCCGGCGAGCGGCCGACCATGCCACACGTCGCCCGCGCCCAGTGCAGCATCATCGTCCGCCGCTGCTCCAGCTCCAGCTTCGTGCGCGGGATGATGAACGACAGCCCGACGCGGTCCCCCGTGGTCGGCGAGACATACGTCATCTCGTCGCGGAGCGTCGGGTCGTGCTGCATGTCGTAGAGCGCGGCGACGGAGCGCACGCCGTTGGCCAGGCCGGGATGCGTGGTCACGTCCTTGACCCGCTCCCCGCCCAGCCAGATCTCGCGCTCCTGCTGCTGGAGGCCCTTGATGTACTGCTCGCCCGTGCGCGCCGGCATCGCCGCGTCCGCCTACTTCATCATCTCTTTGGCCGTGCCGGTCATGAGCTGGCGCATCTCGGGCTCGGTCATGCCGTACGCCCGCAGCATCGCCGCGAGCAGACGATAGGCTTCGACCGTCGGCGGCAGCACGGGAATGCCCGCGTCGCTCGACAGCATGAAGTGCTCGGGCCCGATCGCGCGGATCGCCGCGACCATGTCCTGTGGATCGATGCCGAGCAGCGGTGAGAGCTCGTCCCACGTGAGCGCGAAGCGCACGCCGGCGTCCGCCCATCGCTTCATCGTCGGGACGTCGTGCTCGAACACCTCGCTGAACGGATGGTCGATGAAGACGCGCCGGTAGCCGAGGGCGGTCATCTCGTCGACGATCGCCTCCATCTCCTGAGGCGAGAGGTGACCGAGCGACAGCGAAACACCACGATCGGCGCAGAGCCTCACCACGTCCTTGACGACCGGCAAGAGCCGGCCGTGATCGTCGAGCACGTACACGCCGGTCTTGCGCGCTTCCTCCCAGGCGAGCGGCGGCACCGGCTCGTCGTAGCGCCGCGACTCGTGAAGCCACTTCCCGCGCCCGCCGAGACGGAACATGCTCCACGCCGAGGTCACCGGCGGCATCCACATCCCCGTGATGCCGCCTTCGACGGCCGCCTTGATCTCGGCGAAGTCGATGGGCTTGAGCGGGATCCCGATGACCCACGCTGACCAGCACTTCGCCGGCCGCAGGTGTTCCTTCTCCGCCCAGCGGTCGACGTCGTCCTGGAGCTTCTTCGCGACCTCCCACGGCCGGCCCGGCGAGATGGACTTGAACAGGATCGCGTTCATGCCGGCGCGCGTGGCCTGCTGGGCCGCGTGCAGCGGCTCCTCTTCGTCCTGGCCGCGGGCATGAGCGTGGACGTCGATCGCGTCCGTCAGATCGTACATCGACGCCTTGTTGGCGCCCATGCCGTAGCGGGCTTGGTAGGAACGGATGACTCGCCGGCTGACCATAGGCCCTCCGCCTTCCCGGGGTGGATGTCGCTCGGGTCCCCAGGATTGTATAGTCACTGGCGAACGTCGGCGTCAGGAGGTGGAGCATGGCCACAAAGGGCACCATCCTGGTAGGAACGATCGGCCAGGGCGTCATGATGAGCGGCGACGATGGCGCGAGCTGGACCCGAGCCAGCGTGCGCCTCGGCATGCATTCGGACGCAATCGTCAAATGCCTGCTCGCCGACCCGGAGCGTCCCGAGACGGTCTACGCGGGGACCGATCTGGGGCTCTATCGCACGGATGACGCGGGCGCGAAGTGGCAGCGGCTCGACACGCCGATGAACGGCTCGATGGTCTGGAGCCTGGCCATCGACCCCGTCGATCCTCGGGTGATGTTCGCCGGCACCGGCACACCGAGCACGCCGGGCATCTACCGTTCCACCGACGCCGGGAAGACGTGGGAGCGGCTCGCCGTCGAGATCGCCGCAGAATGTCCGAACGTCGGCACGCCCCGGCCGACCGGGATCGCGGTCGATCCCATCGACCATCGTCGCGTGTGGGTCGGCCTCGAAGTGGACGGCGTGAGGCACAGCGCCGACGGCGGCGACACGTGGACCAGGGTCAACGGCCAGATCCCGAATCCAGACGTGCACTGCGTGCTCGCGGTGGCGGGCCCGCCACGCACCGTGTTCACCGTCGTGAACGACGAGGTCTGGCGCAGCACCGACGACGGCAAGAGCTGGCAGGCGGCGCGAGCGCGCGAGGTGTTCCCGTGGCACTACCCGCGCTGCATCGCGGTCAAGCCCAACGATCCCCGGACGCTGTTCGTGACGCTCGGCGACTCGACGCCGGGCCGCATCGGGACCGTCATACGCTCGCGCGACGCGGGCGCGACGTGGCAGAACCTCGCGCTGCCCACCCAGCCGAACTCGGCGATGTGGACCGTGAGCATGCCCGCGGCGGCACCGGAAATGGTCTTCGCGGCGAGCCGTTACGGATATCTCTATCGGAGCGACGACGGTGGCGATACGTGGCGCAAGCTCTGGCGCGAGTTCGGCGAGGTCTCGTCGATCGTGTGGGTGCCCCGGTCGTGAGAGGCGGGCTGCGCGCGTTCGACGCCGACACGCACGTCAACCCCGCCGCGGACGTCCTGGACCGTTACGTCGACCCGGGCTTTCGTCCGCGGCTCGCCGAGCTCGAGCCCCACCGTGTTCCCACCGGCCAGATGATCGGCGGCACGCCCGACACCTCGCAATACCGCGTGGCCACGAAGCTCTACCGGCGCGTCCTCGGCGATGCCCGCCCGCACGAGACCTTCACCGGCCGAGCCGTCCAGTGGAGGGGAAGCAAGAAGCCCCGGCTCGGCGTTCAGGACGACCAGGCCGAGAACCGCATCAAGGACATGGACGACGAAGGGACCGACGCGCAGTTCCTCGTTCCGACGCTCTGGCCGAGCGTCGTAGGCCTTCCCGACGTCACGATCGAGATCGAGCTGATCCGGGCCTATCACCGTCATGCCGCGGCGTTCTGCGGACAGTTTCCCGCGCGCCTCAAGACCGCCATCGTCGCCTCCACTCGCGCCGTCGACGAGGCCGTCCGCGAGATCCGCCACTGGGGAACGTCGACGTGGGCGGTGGCGGTCATGCCGCTGCTGGGCGACGACAGGCCGGTGGACCACCCGGATCTGGAACCGATCTGGCAGGCCGCTCAGGAGCACGACCTGGCGATCGTGCACCACAGCAGCACCTGGAACCCGCCGTACTTCCCGGGCTACCGGGATCTCTGGGACAACATCTTCCTCGGCCGGCTCGCCTCTCACCCCTGGGGCGGGATGAGGTTCATGGCCGCCTTCATCGGCGGCGGGATCATGGACCGCTATCCGAGCTTGCGCATGGGCATCCTCGAGTGCGGCTTCGGCTGGCTCCCCTTCTGGTCCAAGCGCATGGACGAGCAAGCGGTGTACGTCCAGGGCATCGCGCCGCTCAAACACGCTCCCAGCGAGTACGTGACCAGCGGACGGTTCTTCTGCAGCATCGAGCGTCACGAGGGGGAGGATCTGTTCGCGTACGTGACGAGCGTGCTCGGAGACGACGTCCTGATGTACGCCTCCGACTACCCCCACTCGGAGTGCCAGTTTCCCGACTCCGTCGACAACATCCTGCGCTGGTCGAGCCTCAAGCCCGACACCCGGCGCAAGCTCCTCTGGGACAACGCGGCCCGGTTCTACAAACAGACGTGAGACGCAGCATCGACCGGAGTGGAGTCGCCTATGCCTGAGATCACTGGACTCGGTCACGTCGGGCTCTTCTGTCACGACCTCCGCACGATGCGGGACTTCTACGCGCGCGTGCTCGGGCTCACGATCAGCGACGAAGACCTCGAGCGCGGAATCTGCTTCCTCTCCGCGGCTCCCGAAGCCGAGCACCACGAGCTGGCGCTCGTCCAGGCGAAGGAGCCGGCGCAGAAGACCCACAACGTCCAGCAGGTCTCGTTCAAGGTGAAGACGCTCGACGACGTCCGCGGGTACTATCACCGGCTGCTGGACGCCGGCGTGAAGATCGACCGGACCGTCACCCACGGCATCGCGTGCAGCGTCTACTTCTACGACCCCGAGAACAACCGGATCGAGCTGTACTACACGACGCCGTTCAAGGTTCGCCAGCCGCTCGGCGAGCCCATCGACCTGGACACACCGGACGCCGATCTGCTCGCGTTCGCCCGGTCGTTCGAGGAGAAGAAGGGGCCGCCGCGCGGCGCTCAGCAGCCGCTCGGGTGAGCGCTATCTGGTCGCGCGGCTCCCACCGGCGCGCGTGTCGCCGATCACGGCGACGGCCTGGATCTCGATCTCGACGCCGGGACGCGCGAAGTTGGTGACGGTGATGAGGGCGCTCGCGGGAAAGTTGCCGTCGGGGAACAGCTCGCGGCGGATCTCGACGAAGCGGTCGCCGTAGCGCGACTCCTTGATGAAGACGGTCATGGTCACGAGACTCGCGAGCGCGCCGCCGGTGCGCTTCAGCGTCTGGTCCATGAGCGCGAACACGCGCCGCGTCTGCGCCTCGAAGTTGCCGGAGATGTCACGGCCGTCGTCGTCCACCGTGGCGATCTGGCCGGCCAGCCACACGGTGCGCCCACCCTCGGTGACGACCGCGGGCGAGTACGCGCGCGCGTGCTGCACGTCGGTTCCCTTCAGATACTCGGCCACGATCGCCTCCTCGTCCGCAACGGCGACGCATCGTAGCATGCGAGCCGAGCCCTTCAGTGATCGTGGCCGTGCGAGGTGAGCCGCGGCGCGGCGAGCCGAGCCCTTCAGTGATCGAGATCGTGCGAGGTGGCCGCGCCGCGGCGACTTGGTAGACTGACCGCCATGGACGCGACCGATTTCATGCTGGTCCGCTACGCGCAGATCCACCAGGTCCTGACCGACCCGGCGATCAAGCGGCTCAGCGAGGCGCAGCTTCGCGGGCGGCCCCATGCCGGAGTCAACACCGTCGCGTGGCTCGTGTGGCACATGGCGCGCGTCGAGGACGTCGGTGTCAACCGTTTCGTGGTAGATCGATCGCAGGTGCTCGACGACGGTTGGCTTGCGAAGCTGGGCGTCGGCCGGCGCGACGTCGGCACGGGCATGAGCGACGCCGAGGTGGACGAGCTGAGCGCGCGCATCGATCTCGATGCGTTGCGCGGATACTGGGACGCGGTGACGCGGACGACGCCGGACGTCATCGCGACCGTGCGCGGCAGTGACCTGGAAACGCTCGTGCCCGAGGACCGCGTCAGGCGAGTCGCGCTCGCCGAGGGAGCCGTGGCCCCCGGCGCCGAGTGGCTCACCGAGTTCTGGGCGAAGGGGCGGAGCCGGGCGTGGATCCTCGCCCAGACACCGTTCCTCCACGTATACGGCCATTACTTCGAGGCGCGCACCGTCGCCGGGCTCTGGGGCGAGCGCAGCCTGTGAACAGGAGACACGCACCGTGACCACGAACGTTCGCTTCGATCCGAGCGCGCCGTACGAAGTCGAGGAATCCGACGTCGTCTACGCCAGGCCCGACGGCCGCGAGCTGCTCGCGCGCGTGTATCGTCCCCGGGGCGAGCCGGCCGCGCCGCTGGTCGGAGTCGTCGATGCTCACGGCGGCGCGTGGAGCCGGGGCGATCGGACCGTCGGCGTCCACCTCGGGCGCGGCCTCGCCGCCGCCGGAGTCGTCGTCGCGTCCCTCGATTTTCGTCAGGGCCCGGAGCACAAGCATCCGGCGGCGAGCGCCGACGTGGCCGCGGGCGTGCGCTGGATGCGCGCTCACGCTCGCCGTCTCGGCGTGAGCCCGACGCGCATCGGTCTCGCCGGCCAGTCGAGCGGCGGCCACCTCGCGTTGCTGGTCGGCGTCCGTCCCGGCGTCTCGACGCACGCCGGTGTCCCGATCGTCTCGCCCGACGGCTCGCTGGACGCGCGTCCGGGCGATGACTCGGTCGTCTTCGTGCTCGCTCAGTATCCCGTCGCCGATCCCCTGGCCCGCTACCAGTACGTGGTCCGGCGGGCGCAAGAGCCGCCGCAGCCGGGGCCGGCCTTCGATGCGAACCGGCTGGTCGCGTCGCACCACGGGTACTTCACCGACGAGGCGGCGATGGCGGAGGCCAGCGTCACTCGCATCGTGTCCGGGGGCGAGGCGCGCGCGCTGCCGCCGGTGTGGCTCGCCCACGCCGAGGTGGACGACAACGTGCCGACGGAGATCACCGAGGCGTTCGTCAGCGCGTACGGCAAGGCGGGCGGCCGGATCGAGCGCGTGTACTTCCCGGGCGCTCGCCACGGCTTCATGCAGCAGGCCAGCGCGGACACCGACAAGAGCGTGGCGCTGATGCGGGACTTCATCGGCCGGATGTGATCAGCGAGCGCTCGCTCGGCCCCCGACCGCGCGGCGTCAGTTGAACGCGGGCATCACCTCGTGCGTGAGCAGCCGGAGGCTCCGCGTCTCCAGCTCGGGCGGAATGAGTCCGCCGGGGTTCAGCTCGGCCACGATGCCGTCGATGCCCAGCTCCTCGCGGAGCTGAGTCAGCCGGTCGATCACGCCGGCCGCGCTGCCGACGCAGACCTTCCTCGCAAGGATGTCGTCGTACGAGAGGTTGGCCATGCGCTCAGCCAGGGCGCGACGCCGATCGGCGGGCCCGGTACCGGCACGGCCGATGACCGAGCGGGCCAGCTCGGACTGGCGGCCGAAGAAGTGCGTGAGGCTCTCGCGCGGCTCCTCGATGGCCCCCTGCTCGGTCGTCGAGACGTAGACGGGAATGCGCAGATACACGCTGGGAGGCGCGGGATGACCGGCCTCGCTCCAGGCCTGCCGGTACGTCGCGAGATATTTCCGCAGATCGGGAATCTCGGCGGCGCGCAGTCCGACGAAGAGGGGCAGGCCCATCGCGCCGACGGCCGGAAACGTCTCCTCGGTGTTGGCCGCCATCCGAAGCGGAGGATGCGGAACCTGGTACGGCCGAGGGGTGACCGCCGCGTTCTGGAAGCGGTAGAACTCGCCCTCGTAGCCGAACGGCTCGCCCTTCCACGCCTGGCGGATGATCTCGAGCGCCTCGCGGAAGCGCGCCTGGCTCTCGCCGTAGGGGACCCCGTAGATGTCGTAGGAGCGCGCGATGCCGCTGCGGCCGATCCCGAACTCGACGCGGCCTTCACTGATGTGGTCGAGCGTCGCCACCTCTTCGGCGATGCGCAGCGGATGGCTCAGGGGAAGCACCGTGACCGCGGTACCCACGCGGACCCGGCGCGTCCGTGTGGCGATCGAGCTGGCGACCTGGAGCGACGACGAGATAACCGAGCGGGCCGGATTGAAGTGGATCTCGCCGAGCCACACGCAATCGATGCCCCACGCCTCCGCTGCCTCGGCAACCGCGAAGACGTCCCGGAACGCGCCCGCCTGGTCCACCCCGCGGCGCATCTCCTCGACGAAGATCCCGAAGTGCATGGCTCGCTCCGCTCCTTGACCGCCTCGCCCTGGCCGGAGCAGTATCGCTCGCTGTGACCTCCACCGCCAGCCCTGGCTCGACGGCCTATGCCGACGTCAACACGCTGCTCGAGGAGCAGTGCGTTGAGGCCAGGAAAAGATCGTCGCCGAACGCCGCGCGATCCGCTTTCGGCGTGGTAACGAAAGGTTTACTGGTGGCAACGAAAGGTTACTGGTAGACCGGCGGACGCAGAGCAACACTGCTTGCCCCGCTCGTCCTCGTGTGCTATGCGTTCGCTCGCGAGGTCAGCGCAGGCTGGCCTCCCCGGGGGGCTTCGAGGCCCTTTGCCCCGGGGGCGCGTAACTGTGCGGACGACGTCAGCGACGGCACGCTGCGCGGCGCGCGTCGGGCTCGGCGCTGCCAGGGCCGGCGCCGAGCGGGAAAGCCTAGGCTCTGAGAACGCCGTCGGCGATTCGTCGGACCTTCTTGACGACGAACGATGGCGACTCGGTGGCGCGGATTACGTGATCGCGAGGTGACCGAGGTCGACGACCGCCGCGCCGGCGGTCCGTGAGGGGATCCAACATGGCTAGATCGCTTGGACTCGGTGTGCAGCCTCGCCTGGTCGAGGGTGACGGCAAGGGCGTCAAGTCGTACGGCTCGCTGGATGCCAACATCATCATCGCGAACGCCCCGGACCCGGTGTTCGTTTCCGACCTCGAGGGCAAGATCCTGCAGGCCAACGATGCGGTGTCCCAGCTGCTCGGGTTTCGCCAAGATGAGGTGCTCGAGCAGTCGCTGTCGCGCTTCATCAGCCCCGCGGAAACGCGGGAGTTCACGGCGGCGCTGCGCGAAGTCGTCGAGCGAGGCGTCATGCGGAACGTGGTGCTGAACCCTCGCAGTGCGAGCGGCGAGGTGATCCCCACGAGCCTGAATGCCTCCGCCCTCCGCGATGCCGACGGTCGGGCGATCGGCGTGATCGGCATCCTGCGCGACATGCGCGAGCTGGACAAGGCCCGCGCCTACGCCGAGAGCTTGATCAAGAACGCCCCCGACGCGGTGTTCGTCTCCGATCTCGAGGGCAAGATCCTGCAGGCCAACGACGCCGTGTTCGCCCTCCTCGGGTTCCGCCCGGACGAGCTGATCGAGCAGTCGCTGTCGCGCATCATCTCGTCCGACGAGACCCGCGAGTTCCTGGCCGCCCTCCGGGAGGTCGTGGAGCGCGGCGTCACCCGCAACGCCCGCCTGAATCCGCGAAGCGCGAGCGGCGAAGTGATCCCCACGACCCTCAATGCCTCGGCGCTGCGCGACCCGGACGGCAAGGTCATCGGCGGCATCGGCATCCTGCGCGACATGCGCGAGCTCGACAAGGCCCGCGCCTACGCGGAGAGCCTGATCAAGAACGCCCCGGACCCCGTGTTCGTCTCCGACCTCGAAGGGAAGATCTTGCAGGCCAACGACGCGGTGTCCGCACTCCTCGGCTTCCGACCGGACGAGCTCTTCGAACAGTCCCTCTCGCGCTTCATCAGCCCCGAGGAGACACGGCAGTTCACGGCGGCGCTGCGAGAGGTCGTGGCGCGGGGAGTCACCCGCAACGCTCGGCTCAATCCGCGCAGCGCCAGTGGGGAGGGAATCCCCACGACTCTCAACGCCTCCGCGCTGCGCGACCCGGACGGCAAGGTGATCGGTGCCATCGGCATCCTGCGCGACATGCGCGAGCTCGACAAGGCCCGGGCCTACGCCGAGAGCCTGATCAAGAATGCCCCGGACCCGGTGTTCGTGTCCGACCTCGAAGGCAAGATCCTGCAGGCCAACGATGC
>WNEL01001535.1_pt1 | contig 10241 bp, 9 predicted proteins | sample 5399991 | NCBI WGS metagenome assembly WNEL01 (sample SAMN13153325, study PRJNA577476) | soil metagenome | isolation source: 20 cm grassland meadow soil pre-rain plot 2 | place: USA:California | collected 2015-09-08
GTTTGCGCGGCAGGCAATCTGGCTCGAATGGGATTGAAGGTGTGACATTGTCTTGGTGCGGAAGGGACGTGAAAAAATCGCTTGAGGGTTCGCCTGTGAAAGCATGCCGAAATTAACCAGCTAAGGAGATGGGTATTTTATGCCGCTCTTGAAACCAGACCCGACGTTTTATCCGTCGCCGCGGTTGGCGATGGAGGCTCCACCAGAAAAGCACGCGTTTGTGGCGGCGCTTAATCCGCCCGGTAGTAAGCTTAACGACGCGATACTAGTTGTGGATCTCGATCCGGGGTCACGCACCTACGGCCAGCGCGTGGGCCAGGTGACCTTGCCGAAGTTCGGCGATGAGCTGCACCATTTCGGCTGGAATGCGTGCAGCTCGGCCCTCTGCCCGTATGCGCCGCATCCGCACGTCGAGCGCCGCTACCTGGTTGTACCTGGGTTGCGCTCGTCGCGCATGCATATCATCGACACAAAGCCGAATCCGCGAGAGCCGAAGATAGTCAAAGTGATCGAGCCGGAAGAAGTTTTTTCGCGTGCCCATTATTCGCGTCCGCACACGATTCACTGCGGGCCAGAAGGCATTTACGTCAGCGCCCTTGGAGCGCCCAATGGCGATGGCCCTGGCGGCATTTTCATGCTCGATTGCGAGACGTTCGACATCTTAGGCCAGTGGGAGATGGATCGGGGCCCCCAGTTCCTTCAGTATGATTTCTGGTGGCATTTGGGATTCGACACGCTGCTCACCAGCGAGTGGGGCACCCCGAACATGATTGAGAGCGGACTGCAGCCCGACTTACTGCTCAGCAGCAAATACGGACATCAAATGCACGTTTGGGACCTGCGTCGTCGGCGTCATGTGCAGACGCTCGACTTGGGCAAAGAACAGCAAATGGTCCTTGAGATGCGTCCCGCCCATAATCCGACCAAAGCGTATGGCTTCGTTGGCGTCGTGGTTTCGCTCAAAGATTTGTCGGCATCCATCTGGCTCTGGCACGGCAGCAATGGAGCATGGGATTTGAAGAAAGTGATCGAAATCCCAGCCGAACCGGCCGACCCAGCAAAGCTCCCGGCACTCCTCAAAGATTTCAAGGCGGTGCCCCCACTTGTGACAGACATCAATTTATCGTTGGATGACAAATTCCTTTATGTTTCCTGCTGGGGAACTGGCGAACTCTTGCAGTACGATGTGTCCGATCCGTTTAGCCCGAAGAAGACCGGTTCAGTGCGCATCGGCGGGATCGCTAGTCGCGCGCCGCACCCGAAGAATCCGAGTCAACCGTTGGCTGGCGGACCGCAAATGGTGGAAGTGAGCCGCGATGGCAAACGAGTCTATTTCACCAATTCGTTGTACGCCGCATGGGACGAGCAATTTTACCCCGACGGCGTAGGCAGTTGGATGGTCAAACTGGAGGCTGAGCCGCAAGGCGGCATCAGTCTCGACGAAAACTTTTTCGTGGAGAGTAGCGATTATCGTGTTCATCAGATCCGCCTCGAAGGGGGCGATTCCTCGAGCGATTCCTTCTGTTTTCCGTGACCGGGCTCTGGCCGTGGCTGACGCTGTTCGGGCTAGGCGCTTTTCACGGGATCAATCCAGCGATGGGCTGGTTGTTTGCCGTAGCGCTGGGGTTGCAGGAGCAAAAGCGCTCAGCGGTGCTTCGTGCGTTGCCACCGATTACGCTCGGGCACGCGCTTTCCATCGGGATCGTCATCGCGGCCGTTCTACTGGCTCGAATCAGTCTGCCACACCTGGCTCTAAAAATTACTGCTGCAGCGATCTTATTTGCTTTTGGATCGTATCGTCTTGTTCGGTCCCGTCACCCCACCTGGGTGGGCATGCGGGTCGGTTTTGGCGATTTGACTCTTTGGTCGTTCATCGTGGCCTCGGCCCACGGCGCAGGGTTGATGCTAATCCCATTATTTCTTGCTTCGCCGGCGGCACCGCACGTGCATCACACCAGTTCGCACAAGAGCATTGAACAAATTTACGCGTCAGGATTCGCGAATTTTAACACGCCTTTTCTGCTTACAGGTTCGGTTGCGGTTCACACATTAGGATACGTTCTGGTGACTGGCGTCATCGCGATATTAGTTTACGAAAAGCTCGGAGTTGGCATGTTGCGCCGCGCCTGGTTCAACATCGATTTGTTCTGGATGCTCGCACTGATAATCACCGGCGCATTTATCCTCTTCCTTTGATTTGCGGTCAGCGTGACCTAATTGCATTTCGTGATTCGCGCGCCGGACGTAGCTGGGTAAAGCTAGCGGCGTGAAAATTCTGACCGCTGTCGGTAAAGTCCAATCGCAGCCAAACAGCAAACGCCGGGTGCTCGTGCCGACCATGGGCGCTTTGCACACTGCGCATGGCGAATTAATTCGGGTCGCGCGCGTGCATGCCGGAAAAGATGGCGAAGTGAGCGTGAGTATCTTTGTAAATCCGCTTCAGTTTGAACCGGGAAGCGATTACGAGCGGTATCCACGTCCGGAGAAAGCCGATGAAGATTTTTGCCGGAACGCCGGTGTCGATCTTTTGTTCCGGCCGACGCCGGCGGAAATGTATGTGGAAGATCGATCGACATTCGTGGATGAGACTTCGCTGTCGACCGTGCTTGAGGGTAAGTCGCGGCCCGGTCATTTTCGTGGGGTCTGCACGGTAGTCGCGAAATTGTTTAATATTCTTGTGCCCGACGCGGCGGTATTTGGCGAAAAAGATTTCCAGCAGCTGGCGATCATTCGCCGGATGGTGCGCGACCTTAATTTCAAAATCGACATCATCGCTGTCCCGACTGTTCGCCAAGAGGACGGGCTGGCATGCAGCTCCCGCAATCAATACTTGAATGGCAAGCAGCGAAAGCAAGCAACGGTACTGCGAAAAGCTTTATTGAAAGGGGCCGAGATAGCGCGTGGCGGGGAAACGTCGGCTGCGCGGATTGTGTCCGTAGTTCGCGAGACAATCAGTCAAGCGCCGCTCGCTCGAATTGATTATGTCGATCTTGTTGACGCGAAGAATTTGCAGCCGCTTGATGTCCTCAGGCCAAATTCGCTGCTCGCGCTGGCCGTATTCTTCGGCAAGACTCGTTTGATCGACAATATTCTGCTCTCGTGAAGGAATACGATTTCGTTGTGATCGGCAGCGGCATAGCCGGTCTCAGTTTTGCGCTGAAAGTGGCCGAGCAAGGCTCGGTTGCCGTGGTTACCAAACGCAAGGGCGCCGACACAAACACTGCGTGGGCACAGGGCGGAATCGCGTGCGTAACGAGCGACGAAGATTCATTTGAACTACACGTGCGCGATACGATCGAAGCAGGCGCCGGTCTGTGTAACGAACCCGTCGTGCGGACGATTGTCACTGAGGGCCCGGAGCGGATTCGTGAGCTAATGAGCCTTGGATTGCAGTTCGATCAGCGCGAAGTCTCCGGACATCGCGAGCTTGATTTGGGCAAGGAAGGGGGCCACTCGAAGCGTCGAGTCCTGCATGTGCGCGACGCGACCGGGAAGGAGATTGAGGATACTTTGCTGGGCGAGCTCGGCCGACAATCACATGTCGATCTATTGGAGAATCACATGGCCGTGGATTTGATCACCGCGGCCAAAGTCGGATTCGCGGCGGAAGATCGATGTCTTGGCGTCTACATTTTGGATGAACGAACGGGAGAGGTAGAAACGATTCGTTCCGATCGGATTGTGCTCGCGACCGGCGGTTGCGGCAAAGTTTATCTCTACACGACCAATCCGGATATCGCGACCGGAGATGGGGTGGCCATGGCGTGGCGAGCGGGCGCCGAGATCGCAAACATGGAGTTCATCCAATTTCATCCGACATGTCTTTTTCATGTGCAGGCGAAGTCGTTTCTCATTTCGGAAGCCGTGCGCGGTGAAAGCGGAATTTTGCGCAATAATCGGGGCGAAGATTTTATGAAACGCTACGATGCGCGAGGCTCGCTTGCTCCGCGCGACATCGTGGCGCGTGCAATCGACGCGGAGATTAAGCGCTCGGGTGCGAAATGCGTGTTTCTGGATATCACGCACAAAGCGCCGGAATTTATTCGTGAACGTTTCCCGCACATTTATGAGACATGCCTGCGGTTCGGGATCGACGTGTCGAAGCAGCCGATTCCGGTGGTGCCGGCGGCGCACTATCAGTGCGGCGGGATAAAAACCGACGTGAATGGGGTGACGAGCTTGCCGGGATTGTATGCCATCGGCGAGGTGGCGTGCACCGGATTGCACGGAGCGAATCGGCTGGCGAGCAACTCGCTCTTGGAAGGCCTGGTGGTTGCGCATCGTGCGGCGGTGGCGTCAAAGCACGCGGGATCGGGTTCAAAACGGCATATTTCATTGCCCGAATGGAAATCGGGAAACGTCCAGGACGTGGATGAAATGGTGGTGATTTATCACAATTGGGACGAGATCAGACGCCTGATGTGGGATTACGTGGGAATTGTACGCACCGACAAGCGGCTGCAACGCGCAGGCGCGCGGTTACGTAATCTCCAGCGCGAAATTCGTGAGTTCTATTGGAATTTTAAAATATCTGTGGACTTGCTGGAGCTGCGTAACCTCGCGACGGTAGCAGCCTTGATTGTCGATTCGGCGTTGAATCGAAAAGAGAGCCGTGGGCTGCATTACACGCTGGATTATCCCAAGACGCAGGATAAACAATTCAAACGGGACACAATACTTAGGCGGGACTGATTTTTTTGGCCCGTCAGAAACCGAAGGAGAAAGCATCGCGCGCAGAAAATTCGCCTTGCCTAAATGGCGGCGATCAGATAAAAGGGTGGCGGCAATTTACGCATGAAGAGGCTTTTAGCGTTTTGTTTGACCCTGGGAATAGCGAGCGCGGCTAAAGCCGACGACCAATCCATGTCACCGTACGCGACGGCAGCGGATTTTGCCAAATATGCAATGAAACTGCGCGAGCAGGCGCTGCTCAAAGTGGAGCCGCAAGTTTTTATTCCGACGAGCTCGCGGCCAATCACACAGCGTCTTCCGTGGAAAACAAACATCGTGACTACGGTGTTTTGGATTGGAGAACAGGCCGGAGGCAACAATCCGGTGCCTAACTACCGGAGCTGCTGGGACGCGAACTGGACAGGCAATTACGGCGGCTTTGATAATCCCGATTCCTCATCACGGCGTAACTACATTCCGGTGTCATTTATTCCGCGCCAAAATCCGTTCTACTGTGCGCTGCCGTATAACGATGTCACGCACGGTCAGTTCAAACCGGAAGCTCCGCTTGTCATCCCGTGGTTCAAGCAGGCCTATACGGGGCCTGGTCAGTCAGTGTGCAAAGATCGCTGGATCGCGATTCGCAAGGGCAATCGCATTTGCTATGCGCAATGGGAGGACTGCGGACCGTTTCGCACCGATCATTTCCAATACGTTTTTCAAAATGAACGCCCAAAACCAAATCTGAACCATGGGGCTGGCTTGGATGTTTCTCCAGCCGTCCGCGATTATCTGGGCCTGGCGCCGACGGACGTAACGGATTGGCAATTTGTCGAAGTACGAGACGTGGCTCCGGGCCCGTGGCGAAGCTACGGTGAAAACAATCACTTCGTCATCGCGCGTCGCCAGGCGGAAAAACGCGTGGCCGAACGATTCTCAGGAGCGGCGAAGCAATAGTTCTTTTCGCGAAGGCTTAAGGACCTAATCACCCGTCATTCCAACCGCAAGAAGGAATGGAACGAGGTTTTGTCATTCCACCTTGGCCTAGCCACTTGGCGAGGGCGCAAGAGATGGAGTCACGGCCGGCGAGGCGGACGGAGTGGTCGCTGTCGGTGAAACCGACGGGGCCAGAGCTGCCGGAATGCTCTCAGTTGGCTGCGGCGATGGCTTAGGCTGTCGCGGAACTGCCATCCGGATCAATTCCGATACCGTGACGAACTTGAATCCTTTAGCCTGAAGTTCATCGAACGTAGAAGGCATCGCTTCAATAGTTCCCGGGTGAATGTCGTGCGATAAAACGATCGAGCCGGGCCGAGTTTCTTTGAGAATCCGATTACGAACTATAGCCGGTCCTGGCCGTTTCCAATCGTATGGATCAACGTCCCAAAGAATGATCCGATATCCGAATTCATCGTGAATCCAGCGTTTTTCGCGTTCGGTAATCGATCCATAAGGCGGCCGCAAAAAAGTCGGATGGCTCCCGGTAGCGCTTTTGATTGCGTCGTCAGTCCGCTGTAACTGATTGCGGACACCGGCGTCAGACATTTTTGCGAGATTGGGATGCGACCAACTATGATTTCCAATTTCGTGTCCCTCGCGCGCGGCGCGCGCAACGATCTCAGGATGTTGCGCTACGTTTTCGCCGATCACGAAGAATGTTGCTTTAATATGATGAGCGGCAAGAATATCGAGCAGTTTCGGAGTCAGCGTGGCACTGGGACCATCGTCAAAAGTCATCGCGATGTAGGGTCCATCGACATGGACGGAACTGAACGTGATACTCGATTCCGTCGCAGCGTTCTCGTTATTTATCTTTGCATCTGGCGTTGCAATCCTGGACTCCGCTCGAAGAGCATGCGCCGCGATTAATCCGGCAAAACAAAAGAGCAGGAAACGGGAAACGGACATGAGCGCGAAGTGGCGGACTGAAATGCGTGTATCTAGCAGAGGCCGCAAGTTCCGCAAGATGCACCGCCGAAGAGGTGGACTGATAAAAACTGCAGCAGCTCTCGGCGTTCCGGCGAAGAAATGGGTGCGTGTTTAACCTTTACGCAATTTCTCTAGTTCCGCGATGAATGCGGCCGCCCCGTCGGGGAAGTAACCATCGTATTGCCAGAGCTTCTGTCCATCGCCATTGAGCACGACAATCGTGGGAAAACCCATGATCTGGTATTGCTGGGCGAGCTCTTCGTTCTGCTTTCTGAGCTCGGGACTTTGCGCCTTGGCGCGTGGAAAATCGACTTCCAAGAGCACGAGTTTTTCGCGTGCATAATCTTTGAACTGCGATTGCGAGAGAATCTCTGCCTCAAATTTCTTGCACCAGAAGCACCAGTCGGAGCCGGTAAAATCGAGCAGCAGGAATTTGTTGTTCGCCTTCGCCTCTTGCTGCGCTTTTTTGTAATCGTTGAGCCAGCCAAACTCGGCTTGAGCCAACGGCGCAGCAAAAAGAATACAGGCTATGGCCGCGAGAAGAATCAAACGATGATTTTTCACGCCGCCACCTTCGACCACACCCCGGCGTAGCGCAAGAGCGGCACATTGTACCGTTCGTGCGGGGATTAATCCTCAGGATGCGTCCGCAGATAGCCCGGCGCGGAAACGCCGGGCTATAAACGGATTCTCAAGATCTAGCGCAGATGTTTCGAGACGAGCTTGGTCATCTCGAACATGCTCACCTGGCTCTTGCCGTTAAATACCGGCCGGAGGTTATCGTCCGCGTTGATCATGGTTCTTTTCTTTTTATCCTGACAACCGTGCCTCTTGATGTAGTTCCAAAGCTTTTTCGTAAGCTCGGAACGTGGTAACGGCGTCGACCCGACGATTGCAGAAAGTTTCTCATCAGGTTGGACCGGTCTCATGAAGGCGGGGTTCGGTTTGCGTTTGGAAGGTTTCTTTTTGGTTTTCGGCATGGACGCTGATTAGCGTTTCGCTCGCAAGAGAGCAATACTAATTTTGAGCAAACAAAAAAAATATTGCTAGGCGTCCCGGCGGACCGTCACGGCGGCCACATCATCCGGTAAGGCCTCCCCATCGTTGTCCGGCGCTGCTTGATCTAATATTCCCTTGAGCAACGCCTCGGCCGTAGGCGCGGAGTGATCGAGCATTTTCTCCAAACGCCCTGGAGTCAGGCGGCCCCGCCTGCCTTTCGCCGAACCGAACAAGCCGTCTGTATAGAGAAGAAAAGCGTCGCCCGCACCCAGCTCGACAATCGTTTCCGTAAATTCTGGATGTTCGATTAAACCCAGCGGAGGCGCGATCGAAGCAATTGACTCTCGCGCCGCGGTGTGGCGTACGACCAGGAGTGGCGGGTGACCTGCGCCTACCACGCTGGCGCGTCCGCTCGCGGGATTGAGCGCAACGCACATAGCCGTCATGAAAGAGCGCGCGCCGAAAATGGTGCGAAAATCATGGTTCACGGCTTCCATCACTCGGGCTGGCCCGTCGTGTTCCACACTGCCATGTTGAAAGAGAAGTTTCGCCAGAGTGGTAAGCAGCGCGGCAGCGGCGCCGTGGCCGGTGCCATCTGCAATCCAAAATAAAATCTGGCCGTCTTTCATACGGAGCCAACCATAGATATCGCCACCGACCTGGATTACGGGGCGATAATACGCGGCAACCTGCCACCCCGGCAGCCTTGGCGGCCTTTGCGGAATCAATGATTGTTGCGTCAAGCGCGCCGCGGCCAGATCGCGCTCGAGATTGCGACGCCATTCTTCGAGCTCGTCGTTTTGCCGCTCTAATTGGCGTCGCATGGAGCGGAGGCGAAGTTGAGTCTCAATGCGTGCCCGCAACACTGCGGCATTGATCGGCTTGGTTACAAAGTCATCCGCGCCAGCTTGCAAACCACGCACCTCGCTTGCTTCACTTCCGTGGCCGGTCAACATGATTGCCGGAAGTTGCGCGATTGCCGGATCGGTATCCGAGCGCAGGCGTTTTAACACCTCAGTCCCGTTTAGACCCGGCATATCGAAATCAAGCAGAAGAAGCGAAGGCTGTTTGGTATGAATTATTTGCAGCGCCTGAGCCCCGTCCTCGCACTCGCGGCAATCGTACCCGGCAGACACGAGCAGTTGCACCAGGATTTTCCGACTCATAGTGTCGTCGTCTACGACCAAAATATCTGCGCGGGAATTGTTCGACATCTTTTCTTTGGATTCGGATGAAGAGCCCTCTGTCATTGTATTTACGCCGATCTTTGCCAAAGTGCCGCCCATTTAAATGAGGAAAGCGATTTAGTGATTGGCAACCCGTCGGACTGCGAATAGTTTGTGAAAGCATTTCCACTTATGAAATTTTCACTGTCGCTTGCCCTACTCACCGCTCTCTTCGTTGCCTCATGCAGTGAAGAGCCGCCGCCGCAACGGGCCGGCCGCCGTGCGGCGAATTACCCGCCAAGCCGGACCGAGGAATATCCGCCGCCGCAACAGCCATTCAATCCCAATGGACCCGTTCAGCCCACCGGTACGCCACAGGCGGAGGCTGCAGCTTCACCTCCTCCCCCGGCGGCGCCGACGAAGGTCGCGAAGGGAGATTATCCCTACGGAATTCCCGTCCCTGGCAAACCCCATCTCGTGGAAAGTCCGTATTCGCCTGGCAAGTACGTCGATGTGGAAGGCTTTCCTCCAGGAACGGAAGTGAAGGATCCCTATACGGACAAAATCTTTCTCGTTCCGTAATTTTGGCAACGCTCGTCCGCCCTGGAAAAATCGACCTGACGAATCTTAAATTTGTCTCAGGGGAACAAGGCTGGACAACCGCGCCTTCTATCCGATGATGCTCTTCGCGCGCGCGCGGATGGCGCGTTCGTTTCGCAAAAAATTTCAAAACTTCGTCTATGGAATTACGGATCAAACGGGCGCCTCGACTTGATCTCGAAATTACCGTGCCCGGTGACAAAAGTATTTCGCATCGGGCCGTAATCATTGCGGCTTTGTCCAACGGTGTGTGCACTCTGGGTGGTTTTCTTCCGAGCGAAGACTGCATGCGTACCGTCAACGCCATGCGCGCCTTGGGTATCAGGATCGAACAGCCTGAACCGGACACGCTAATCGTTCATGGGAAAAAGCGCGTCCTTATGCCGCCGAAAAAGGAAATCGATTGCGGAAATTCTGGCACGACCATGCGGCTTCTGGCTGGCTTGCTCGCCGGGCAGACATTTGAGAGCCGGCTTGTCGCGGATGCCGGGCTCTCTCGCCGCCCGATGGACCGCGTAATCACGCCGCTTCGTCGGATGGGCGCAAACATTGTTGCAGAAGGTCCGGAACAGACGCCACCGCTCCGCATCCATGGGGGCTCCTTGCGGGGAATTCGCTATCGTCTGCCGATTGCAAGCGCGCAGATTAAAGGCGCCTTGCTGCTGGCGGGTCTTTTCGCCAAGGGTAAAACCACTGTCGATGAACCCACACCGACGCGAAACCATACGGAGGTGATGCTTAGTTATTTTCTCGTCCGGACGGCAAAAAATGGCGATGGCAGCCTCACCGTCTTCGGCGATCAAGTTCCCGAGTCGCGCGACTTTACAATCCCGGGCGATATTTCCGCCGCAGCCTTTTGGCTGGTCGCTGCTGCGG
>WNEL01003185.1_pt1 | contig 10232 bp, 10 predicted proteins | sample 5399991 | NCBI WGS metagenome assembly WNEL01 (sample SAMN13153325, study PRJNA577476) | soil metagenome | isolation source: 20 cm grassland meadow soil pre-rain plot 2 | place: USA:California | collected 2015-09-08
TATCACTTGAAGAACTGTTGGCGGCGGGTCTCCATATTGGAACGAGGATCAAGACAGTCGACATGGAAAAGTACATCTTCCGTGTCCGCCCTGATGGACTGTTCATCCTAAACATCGGGGAGACAAACGAAAAGATCCGGATAGCCGCCCGGTTCATGGCGCGCTTTGAACCTATCCGGGTCATGGCAGTATCATCAAGACTCTACGGCAAAACACCCGTGGAGAGGTTCGCCGAAGTGGCAAAGACGCTCCCGGTGGTAGGCCGGTTCATGCCTGGACTAATCTCCAACCCGCTGCAGCCAAAACACGCCGAACCACAAGTCGTGCTCGTGACCGATCCAAGAGCAGACTGGCAAGCCATCAAGGAAGCAACTGCCGTAGGAATACCGGTCATAGCTTTGTGCGACACGGACAATGTTTTCTCAGGAGTCGATCTTGTCATTCCCGTAAACAACAAGGGACGAAGAGCCCTCGCAGTGGTCTACTGGCTCCTAGCCCGGCAGGTTGTGAGAGAGCGTGGAGAGATTCCACAGGATGGAAGTATTCCGCTAACAATAGATGATTTCGAGACGAAGCTCGCCGCCATGCCGATGGGACGAGCCGGTGGCGAGGCGTGAAGAGACGCCGGCCAGCCCAAGCGGGAGCCTTCTACCCAGACACAGAAGGGGCTCTTAGAACCCAGATACAACAATCCTTCCTCCACAAACTCGGACCAGGATCGATCCCAGCAATCCCCGGAACTCCAAACAAGAACCTCCTAGGGCTGATAGTTCCCCACGCGGGCTATGTCTATTCCGGACCCGTAGCAGCACACAGCTACAACCATCTCGGATCAATGGGACTCGTTGGATCCGCAATCATTCTGGGACCCAACCACACGGGAATGGGGAGCGGAGTCTCAACAATGACCGAGGGGGAATGGAGCACGCCTCTCGGAGATGCCCCGATAGACGAGGAGCTCGCAAGGGAGATCGTTGATGACGCGGACATGATCGATGTCGAGGATGAGGCTCATCGAAACGAACACTCCATTGAAGTCCAACTGCCCTTCCTCCAATTCATCTATCCAAGACGATTCAAATTCGTCCCGATCTGCATGATGCTCCAAGACCTCCAGACAAGCATCGAGATTGGCAAAGCCATCATGAGAGCAGCGGAACGACACAACGCAACAATCATCGCATCCTCCGACTGGACCCACTACGAAGCCCAAGAAATCGCTGCGCCGAAAGACAGGCGAGCGATCCAAGCGGCACTGGAAATGGACGAGAAAAAATTCCAGCAGACCGTAGAAGAGGAGGCGGTATCGGCGTGCGGATACGGCCCAGTGACAGCTATGATCCATGCAGTAAAGCTACTCGGTGCCAAGAAAACGAATTTGCTTTCATACCAGACAAGCGGAGACGTGACTGGAGACAGGAGCGCCGTTGTAGGTTATGCCGCAGCAGCTTTCGAGAAGTGAACCCGGCTCGACGAAAACAAGAGAAGCATTTCCGGTACGGGCCCGCGCTCCTGGAAAAATAATCCTATCTGGGGAACACTTCGTAGTGCTCGGCGCCCCCGCCGTAGCTATGGCAATCGACTTCTACTCAGAGGTAGAGGCTAGACCGAATGACAAAAGCGGGGTCAGGATTGGAGTGGATGTCCCTCTAAGATTTCTCGCAAAATCTGACCGAGCTTCTCGAGTAATAGACTCCAAGAGTTTTCTCGAGCCACTCAGGATCGCCGCTGAAGCCACGCTGGACCGAATCGACAGGCCGACACAGGGAGTCGATCTAAATGTGGACTGCGAGATTCCCATTGCCGCCGGACTCGGCTCCTCTGCATCTACGACCGTGGCGATCATCTCCGCAGTATCCAAGTCGCTTGGAGTGGAGCTAGGAAGAAAAGAGATCTTCAAACTGGCCTTCATTCCGGAAGGCTTCCTGCACGGCAAACCGTCCGGAGTAGACCAGGCGACATGTATCTATGGCGGAACAATACGGTTTAAGAGGCCCTCCAGCGTGAGGCCGGTCAAGATCCAGAACGATCCATTGCTCCTGCTCTGCGACACTGGAATACATCACGAAACCAAGACGCTCGTCGGGTCTGTAGTCAAAAAATCAAAGACTGAGAAAGGACACTTTCGCGATCATCTGGCGCAGGCGCGCGAGATCTCCAGAGGAGTATTGAAGGCGTTGAAGACTGGAGACATGGAAGATCTTGGCTCTCTAATGTCGCTAAATCACGAACTTCTCCAGAGGATCGGAGTCTCACACCCAAAGCTCGACAGACTCGTCACAGCCGCAAAACGTGCCGGCGCACTCGGAGCCAAACTAACCGGAGCGGGTGGAGGAGGATGCATAGTTGCGGTATGTTCGAACACCAAGTCCCGTGAGAAAATTGCGAGAACTCTGAGAAGAGACGGTGGAACACCATACAGGATCTCGCGAGACCTACACGGCGTCGACGCACAATTCACCTAAGCCCTCAAATAGGCTATTCGCAACACACGCTTACAGCCGTCAAGGGGAACCGGGATGCCCAAACCATCCAACATCTCATCTTTCTACAAGCTACCATTGGAAGAGCGACTGGACAAGCTCAGAGATTTCTCAGGACTCTCTGACGAAGAAATCGAACTAGTGAAGGATGGCAAGCTATCTCTTTCCACAGCCCAGCGAATGATCGAAAACGTTGTAGGAGTCCTTCCGATCCCGCTGGGAATCGCAGTAAACTTCCTCATCAATGGCAGAGACTATCTCATACCAATGGCGATCGAGGAACCCTCCGTGGTCGCGGCGGCCAGTCACGCCGCCAAGCTCGCTCGACCATCCGGTGGGTTTCAAGCGTCCAGCACAGACCCCATAATGATTGGCCAAATTCAACTCGTCGAGTCGCGCTCGCCAAGAGACGCCGAAAAACAAATTCTCAGCATGATCCCATGCTCATCTCAAAGGGAGGTGGCGCCAAAGATCTCCGGGTCAGAATCCTGCCCAGCCTGACGGGCATGATGGTAATAGCCGAGCTAATGGTCGATTGTCGAGATGCCATGGGTGCAAACGTTGTAAACACAATGGCTGAATCAGTCGCCCCATTGCTAGAGAAACTGTCCGAAGGGAGAGCAAACCTCAGAATCATCTCGAACCTAGCAGACAGGAGAGTAGCTAGAGCCAGTGTCGGGATATCCAAGGAGGCCTTGGGAGGTGAGGCTGTTGTTGATGGGATTGTGGACGCTTACGCCTTTGCAGCCGCAGACCCTTACAGGTGCGCAACTCACAACAAAGGGGTCATGAACGGGGTCACAGCTGTCTGCCTCGCAACTGGGAACGATACTCGCGCCATAGAGGCTGGAGCACACGCGTACGCTTCCAGGACCGGCCACTACTCCCCGCTCACCCGGTGGAATAAGAACGACAATGGCGACCTTGAAGGATTCATAGAAATCCCTGCTGCGGTGGGGATAATCGGCGGAATAACCGCCGTTCATCCAACTGCCAAGATCTGCCTCAAGATTCTCGGAGTCAAGAGCGCCAAAGAGCTGGGAGAGGTGATAGCCTCTGTAGGGCTCGCCCAAAACCTCGCGGCACTAAGAGCGCTAGTTGCGGAGGGAATCCAACGCGGGCATATGTCCCTTCATGCGAGAAACATCGCTGCGATGGCAGGAGCCGAGGGAGACCTGGTTGATCTAGTTGCCGCCGCAATGGTTTCGGAAAAGAAGGTAAGATTGGACCGAGCTAAAGAACTGGTCGTGGAGATGGCCGCTTCAAAGAATCGGGCTTCCCCCCATCAGGAAACCCACCAGCCCAAGAAGCATCCAAAATAGGACCTGCGTCTTCACAGCGCGCACCGTCTTCGGCGTCTGGTCCCTAATCAGGCGGTACGACGAGTAGAGGAAGCCGAGGTCTGCAGCCGCAACTCCAGGGTAGTAGAATGGAGACACTTTGTGATCGAAGAGAGGCGCTGTAAAACTGAGCAGCACTGCAATGGCGAATAGAGCAGCAGTCATCCGGGCTGCTGAGCTTGTTCCCATCGCGACCGCGATGGTTCTCACTCCCTTGGCACTGTCACCTGCGACGTCGGCGATGCCCTTGGCAATTTCCCTAGCCATATTGGCGAGGAAGGCGAGAAGAAAGAAGATGAAGAGCAGCGGACGTAGATTGTCGACAGCCAGTCCACCAAAGAAGAAGGGCAACGCAACATTGAAGCTGACAACGGCATTTCCAAGGAGCCCCGTCTTCTTTCCGCGAGTATTGTAGTAGGCCATAAGGGCCAGAGCTACCAGAGCAGTGAGGAGCGTGAATACGCCAAGGAACGCAGAGAATATGATGGCGAGACTTGAGAGGACAAGCGACAGGGCGTATGCCTCCCTGACTCCGATCTTGCCCGAAGGAAGTGGTCGGTTTGGAGTGTTTACTCTGTCTATCTGGATGTCTTGGATGTCGTTCAACACCATTGTTCCGGCGAGGAGTAGCGATGCGGTTAGGAATCCGAACAGAGCGTTACTGAGAGGAGGAAGGCTGCCCAGTGCTATGGTCTCCCCGACTATGACGGCGAGTCCGATCATGAGGCAGTTTGGAACTCTGACGAGGGTGAGGTAGGCACCGATGTGAGCTGATAGCGGAGGATTGAACCTTCCAGCCTCTATTCTGGAGGACGGATTCGTGGATTCCACAAGAGACCCGTTTCAGAATAAGGCTAAATAAACTGCGGGGAGGGGATAACACGTTCGTAAGCTTATGTCGGTGAAGAAAGAATCCACTTTATTGGAAGACCTGAACCAAGCCCTTGCTGGCGAGACTTTGGCGGCGTTCCGGTATCTGTACCTGAGCAAGATTGCTAACGGGATCAGTTCTCTTCCGCTGGCGACTATGTTTCAAGAGATCGCTAGGGAAGAGTGGGCTCACGCGTCAGCCTTCATGGGCAGAATCGTACAGCTTGGGGGGGTGCCGGTCTCGAGACCGGCTGAGATGGAGAAGAGAAGCTTTCTTTCATACTCTGAACCGCCCCGGAGGGGTAACGATTTGAAGGCGCTCGTCAAGGACGGCTTGAAGCTTGAGAGAGCCTCGATCGAATTCTTTCAGAAGCTCGCGCTAAAGACTCGGGACAGTGATATGATCACCCACAAGATGGCCATGGATGTATTGGCCCATGAAGCGGGCGACGAGCAGAAGCTCGCCGCTTTGCTCGACTAGTTTTTCTTGAGGAGTTAGCTTAGACCCATCCGCGTATCTTCATAGCTTCCGTGACCTTTCCGATTGCATAGATGTAGGCACCGGTGCGCATATTGACATTATTCTCTTGAGAAGTCTTCCAGACCTCCGCGAACGCCTTCTTCATTATCGTCTTCAGTCGCTGGTCAACCTCCTCGGCGCTCCAGTAGAGATGCTGGAGATTCTGGACCCACTCCAGATAGCTCGTGCTGACGCCGCCAGAATTTGCCAGAATGTCAGGTATTAGAGTGACGCCTTTCTTGAAGAGAATATCGTCCGCCTCTGGAGCGGTCGGCCCGTTCGCGCCTTCTGCTACGAGCTTCGCTCTGATCTTCCCCGCATTCTCATCCGTGATAACATCCTCTAGCGCAGCAGGGACGAGAATGTCCACGTCAAGTTCGAGGAGTTCTTCGTTTGTAATGGGCTCGCTGCCGGGAAGGCTTAGAACGTTGCCCGTCTTCTTCTTGTGCGCCGCAACCTCGTTGAACCAGATGCCATTCTTTTTGAGCGCTCCACCTTTAGAGTCTGAGACTGCGACCACTTTTACCCCTGCTTCTTCAAGGAACATGTGTGCGTATGACCCCACGTTGCCGAAGCCCTGGATCGCGCATGTGGTCTTCTTGAGATCCATCTTGAGATGACGAGCCGCCTCCTCTACGGTCACAGATACTCCACGCCCAGTGGCCGAGTCGCGCCCGAGCGATCCGCCGATTATCAAAGGTTTCCCTGTTACGACCGCGAACGGGTTGTTGCGGTCGTTCTTGCTGTACTCATCCATGAACCAGGCCATGGTTTGAGAGTCGGTGTAAACATCCGGAGCAGGGATATCTCTGAACGGTCCGACTATCTCGCTGATCAAGGAGAAAAATGATCTCGACAATTTTTCCAATTCTGCGCGCGACAGGCCTTTCGGATTGACTGTTACGCCTCCCTTGGCACCGCCAAAGGGAATGCCCGCCACCGCGCACTTCCAGGTCATCCACATTGAGAGCGCCTTCACTTCGTCAATGGTGACATTGGGGTGGAACCTTATTCCGCCCTTGTAGGGTCCTAGAGCGTTGTTGTGTTGGCTTCTGAAACCCTGGTAGAGGAGGATGCGTCCATCGTCCATTTTGACTGGAAAGTTGACGCTGAGGATCCGTCTAGGTTTCCGCAGAATTTCCTGAACGTTCGGGTCGAGTTTCATGATGTCTGCGGCTCTCTGGAATTGTTCTAGAGCCATGTCGTACTGGGTCTTCTGCATGCCCATGCTCATTGGAGCCGCCTCATGCTTCGAAGTTGTTTCCAGCAACAAGCAATCCTCTAAGTTTGAGGCTCGTCCCGGGAAAATCTCCATTTAGACCTTTCTTTGCTGAATGCAAAAACTGTCAGTTGAAAAATCCGGCTGCAGTTTTCCGTGTAGGGGACAAGGCTTTTTATAAAGACCTAGGGCTTGCATCTCTCTGTTTCACGATAGGAGCGAATGAGCTAGATCATGTCCGCAAAGCCCCATCTCAACCTGATCGTGATGGGTCACGTAGACCATGGCAAGAGCACGCTGACAGGCCACTTGCTCTTCGATGCCGGCTACATCGACCAGAAGACGATCGATCAGTATGCAAAAGAGTCTGAGAAGACTGGAGCAGGCGAGACTTTCAAGTTCGCATGGGTTCTAGACACCATCAAGGAGGAGCGGGAGAGAGGAGTTACGATCGACTTATCGTTCCAAAAGTTTGAGACAACAAAGAACTTCTTCACCATCATCGATGCGCCCGGGCACCGGGACTTCATCAAGAACATGATCACAGGCGCCAGCCAGGCGGATGTCGCGATCCTAGTTGTATCTGCAAAGAAGGGCGAGTTCGAGGTTGCCATCGGCCCCGGAGGCCAGGCACGAGAGCACGCGTACCTCGCGCTGACGCTCGGGGTCAGGCAATTGATCGTTGCCATCAACAAGATGGACGACCAGACGGTAAAGTATGGCGAGGAGCGCTACAAAGAGGCGAGGAAAGAGCTCGAAGGTCTTCTCAAGACCGTCGGCTATGATGTCTCCAAGATCAACTTCATCCCGACCAGCGGATGGCTGGGAGACAACCTGGCGAAGAACAGTCCGAATACCCCCTGGTACAAGGGACCTACCATTCTGGTAGCCCTCGACCAGATCATTCCCCCGCCAAAACCTCTAGACAAGCCGCTGCGTGTTCCCATACAGGACGTCTACACCATTACCGGTGTTGGAACGGTCCCGGTGGGACGTGTCGAGACTGGAGTGTTGAAGGATGGTGACAAGGTAATCTTCATGCCTTCAGGGAAGCTTGGTGAGGTGAAGACGATCGAGACTCATCATGTGAGAATGGCCAAGGCAGAGCCGGGAGACAACATAGGGTTCAACGTGCGCGGTGTTGCAAAGAATGAGATCGGGAGAGGTGAGGTCATGGGCCACACCGACAAGCCACCTACCGTCGCAAAATCGTTCATCGGCCGGATCATCGTCATATACCACCCGACGGCGATTGCCGCTGGTTACACGCCAGTTCTGCACGCTCACACGGCCACGGTCGGGGTAACATTCGAAGAACTCATCCAAAAACTGGACCCTCGGACGGGGCAAGTTGTAGAGGAGAAACCATCATTCCTTAAAGTCGGCGACAGCGCGATCGTCAAAATGGCTCCCCTCAGATCAGTCGTGCTCGAGAACTTCAAGGAGATTCCGGAGCTCGGACGCTTCGCGATCCGGGACATGGGAGCCACAATTGGTGTGGGAGTAGTCCAAGAGATCAAGGAAAAGGGCGAGATTCCCAAGGCCTAGGATTAGACAGCTACCGGTCGGTCTTTTCATCCCACAATAAGCAGTTTAACCAGCGGCCCAGACAACTTTCCAGTGTTTTTTCAGAGACATTTCAGCTAGAACGTATGCAGTGGTTTTGTCTGGGAGACCAAGGTTTTTAACAGTACCAAGGTCAGCCTTCCAATTCCGCGAGAAAGAGATGGCGATGAAGGTATCCTGGAATGGTCTCTAAAGCTAGAATACGGCTGTCTAGCACAGACCCCAAGGATATCAACACTATTTGTGGGGAGATTCGAGAGATCGCGGAGAAGACTGGAGTCAAGCTGAAGGGTCCTATTCCTCTCCCTACCAAGAAGCTGATGGTCCCGACTCGAAAGTCGCCCGCAGGTCAGGGCACGAACACTTACGACAAGTGGGAGATGAGGATCCACAAACGCCTCATCGATGTGGACCCGAATGAGCGGTTTCTCAAACGACTGATGAGGATTCGAGCCCCTGACGACGTTTTCATCGAGATAGAACTCGTATAGCTTCCGACTCCCAATCTTCCGCGCTCCGTGGAGATCCGCCATTTCTCCTTCTCTGCCGATACAAGTTCATCCCGAGAACTATTAGACCGACGCTAGATATTCCGCTGGCAAATCCGACCGTGGTGTAGAGGCCGAACGACGTTGCACATGTCCATAGATGAGGCGTGCAGGCAATAACGTCTACCTTAACGAAAGTGTTCACTGTCACGTTTTCGTTGTAAGCCGTTACGGCGATGTTTCTAGGGCCCGTTGTGGCGTTCCAACCGGCGAACACGGTTAGGGTTGATGAGGCAGTGCTGTTACTTGCAAAAAATCGCTCTAGGCCCACCGAGAACGAGATCATTGGAGGATTCGTCGATGTATCTTGGTAAGCAACCGAGGCGCTGAGAGAAGGCGGTAGTCCAGCCGAATATGTGGACGACATCGAGATCTTCGTTGATCCCCCCTGCGGGACGACGATGCTCGATTCCGACGTGATGTTGAAAGGAATAGGCAGACTGGCGTTGACGTAGCCGATTTCTCCGAGACCGAAAGCAGTGAACCAGATTTTGTCATCCTTTCCAGGCCACATCCACCAAGCATAAGGCGTACACGCACTTCGGCAGACGGCGGAAGCAGTTGGCATCATGTATTCTACTAGAGTGCTATCGTTCGGGTCGTACCTGGCGATCCTCCCGGCGTAATGTTCGGAAAACCAGACTCGTCCTTCCGAGTCGAGGGATATTGCGTTTGGAAGCCCGACCCAACAGTCTGCTACGTAACTGTCCGAGCAGTATCCGATCGGGAACAGGTTCCAGTCTCCGGTAGAAGGGTTGAAACTCCCGAACTCGTTCCCGCTGTGAATCGTGAACCAGACAATGCCATTCTTGTCGACGGCGACTTGGATTATGCCCTGAATGCGAAGACCAGAAGGAGGACCGTATTCTGTAATGGCGCAAGCCGATGCTTTGCAAGTCAAGTGACCGATCTTTCCAGCGTAGGCTTCCGCGAACCAAGTTGAGTTGTCGACGGGCGAGACGGCTATTCCCTGAAGCCCAGCATTGGGAGTGGGGGTCGTATAGCTGGACGAATTCCCTCTAGTAGGATTGTACTCAACGATCTGATCCGTGTTGAAGAGGGTTATCCAAAAGTGGTCTGACGGATCGATAGTCATGTACTGGGGGGCTCCCCCGGGAAATGACACCGCAGTTTTGAATTCTCTCGCCTCCTGATTGTAATAAGCCAAGGTATCATTCTCAATGATCCAGACCCGCTTTGCGTTGTTTTTCGCAAAATGGTCGTAGACGATGTCGGTTGGGATGGTGTTGTTGAGTGTCGCAATAGGCTTTGGAGGGACTCCCATGGTGAAGTTGACTATCTGCGACTGGATCACGTGTCCTAGCTTGATTGTGACGACCAAGACCGTCTTGTTGCTTGCCGGATATAGTATCCAAGGCGAAGCATCTGCATTGTCACGTAGGCCGATGAGGGCAGGGGGACGTTAGGTGTGCTGACAGGTAACTCAGGCCCATGGGCAGGTGAGTTTGTTGAGATCGTCAAGGAGATCGTAAGAAGCAACGCAACAACTATTGCGAGCGGCCGGTTACTCATGGCGGACCCATCTACGACACGGTCAACTGACCATTCAGCATAGCATAGTGGACTGTACACACCGCGATAGAGCAGTAGACTGTGAAACTGCCTGCCCTGGTTGCCAAGAACTGGAATGAAATTGACTGCCCGCCCACGATCTCGGTCCCCCTA
>WNEL01001543.1_pt1 | contig 10213 bp, 10 predicted proteins | sample 5399991 | NCBI WGS metagenome assembly WNEL01 (sample SAMN13153325, study PRJNA577476) | soil metagenome | isolation source: 20 cm grassland meadow soil pre-rain plot 2 | place: USA:California | collected 2015-09-08
GGCGCTGTTCTATCAATCCATAGGATTTCTCGAAAGGATGGAAAGAGAATCCGGTACGATGGGACCTATGCCGTCGGATTCCCTACACCAAAGCGTGTGCGATAGCGAGCCGGCGTAAGGGTGGAGCGCATTCCCCTCCTCGCAGAGGGGAATGCGAGGACGAAGTCCGAGCAGACGGGGTGGCGCGCCAGCTTCTATTAAGCCGGCGCAGCCACCCCTCTGCGAGGAGGGGACTACATCATCTGGAAAATTGAATTCTTCCATCGAGATGCGGCGACACCGTTCCGAGGCGCGCAATATGCTCGGCGACTGCGTCACGCAGGAGGATTCCCGTGTCTTCGACATCCACACCACCGGCGAATTCGGTAAAGCCGTCGCCACCCATCAGCAGGTAATCGTTAGTCGTGACAGTGTAGAAATCTTTATCGCGGAGGGGAGTGCCGTTCTCCAGGCGGACCGACACAAGCCGTTTACCTTCAGGCTTGGCCGGATCCAGCTTCACGCGGACACCGCTCACGCTGAGCATGGTTCGACCTAGAATCCGTTTGATTTGCGCGCCGCTCAGCCGCATTGTCACAAGCGTCTTTTCGGAAGGCAAAACTTCGAACAGCGTGCGGCTGGTAATCGGCCCTTTCGGAATGCCCATTTGAGGATCGGCTGCGGTGATGAGACTGATTTCCGTGCCGGTCTTCGCACGAACCGCATCCGCGACAAGATTGCCCAGATGCGATTCCCCGGCCGTTGAGCGCAGGAGATCGCCGGCAGCTTGGCCCAGGACCGTCTGCAGGGTTTGATCAAGTGTCTTCTGGTAGGGCTCGAGCAGGCGTGCAATCGACGGATCCGGCTCAAAACCTTCCAGCGGAATCAGGCGGCTGGCGATTCCTTTCAGCTTACCTTCACTAAATGTCAGATCGAGCCTGCCGACGTACTTGCCGAACTTTCCCGTTCCGACAATCGTCGTCTGCCCGATCCGGAACGGTAGATCGGCTTCTTCGTGCGCCGCGATGATCAGACGAATCTCGGGAAATGCGCGCGCAATGCGCTGCTCTTCAGTCCTCGTCACGTTCGCCAACAGGATGATGGCATCGGCGCGGTCGCGAATGCGCGGTAACACATCTTCCAGCGTTCGCACCGGATCCGCCACATCGACGTATTTGACATTCTGAGGATGCCCCGTAATCTCCTGGCTGGTTAGGCCAATAACAGCGATGCGCACATCTTGAGTGTTATAGATCGCAGCCGGTTGAATTTCATCAATCGGGGACGCGGCGTTTGCCGAAAGAAGCAGAAAATTGGCCTGGCGGCTCCGCGCGCGCAGCGCCGCAATACCGAAGTTGAACTCGCTGCTTCCGACGGCTACCGCGTCATAACCGATGGCATTCATAGCATTTACGACCGGCTCGCCTTGAAAAGTATCGGAGATGAGAGATCCCGACAGGATTCCGCCCGCATCCAGCATCAGATCCGGCTTGAGCTCCCGCACCACAGTCGCCAACCGGGCGCTGCCGCCCGCGTCCGGTCCCGGCAGGATGTGCCCGCGGATGTCATTGGTATGCATGATCATCACATGCTTCTCCTGTGCTCGAGCGAATGAGGCGGTTAGAAACAGGAGAAGGACGAACGCTCGTACACCGTGGGAAATCATTGCGGTTAATTGTACTCTACTGGCACTTAAATCCGGACGCTTCCTGGGCCTCGGACCCTGGTTTTCTTTGCGGATTTGATCGTCTTATCGATTTCGCCGCGATGGCGGGCGATAACCGTATCCAGTTTCTGCTGGATTTCTCTTAAGACCCGCGGCGGATCCACTCCTGGGAAGTTGCGGTCCACATGCTCGTCGACAATTTCGACGAGGGCGAGCAATTCGGCAAGTGACAAGTCGGTATTCATTGAATTCGCGAGCCGGCCAGTTTCCAGCCGCGACCAGTGTACTACGGGAACCGCTTTGCCCATAGTTGCGAAATCGACCCTCCGCTCGCGGTTTCCCCTCGTGAAGGGAGAACCGCCCGCGAAGCGAAGCGACCTCTGACCGGAAGTGGAGTAGAATGTACTTATGAAAATCACATCACGCCTTACTTGCTTGGTTGTCATTGTGGTTCTAGCGAGCAGTCCGATGGCCCTGGCACAACGCGCTGGATTTCAGATTGGGATCTCGCAACCAGCGGTTGCGTTTCCACCGGTGCAGACGCCGGCAATCGCAACGCGCGGTACATTCATCGGGAATGCGTTGCCAGTAGGAGCCGGTCCGATCGTGATCATTCAGAATCAGCTGATCGCGCCCAACCCGGTCTTCATTCCAAACCAGATTCTCGCACCCACTCCGTTTTTCGCGCCCGCTCCATTTTTTGCGCCCGCTCCATTTTTTGCGCCCACTCCATTTTTCGTGCCGACAAATCCTGCGTTTTTGCCCAATCCGGTGTTCACTACCGCTCCGGGGGTCATTTCTGGTCCGTTTGTTTTTCCAGGCCACGTCTCGGCTATCAACCAGATGCCCTCTCAAGTTACGGTTCCGGACCACATCCTCGTTCCTGGTCAGACCGTCATCGCCAGCCCAACCGCCGGCCCAATCATGCAACCGCAAGTGCAGTCCACTTTTGGAACTCCTTTGGCTAATCAACAAGTGGTGCCTCACCCAGCACCTGGTACAACTCGCGCCGACGTTATACGTCAGTTTGGGCAGCCCTCAGTGACGGTGGCCACACGAACAGGCGAAACTCTCTACTTCGACGGCGGGAGAACGATCATCACCTTAGAGAATGGTCAGGTTAGCGGCCCAAAGTGAGATCATCGATTGCCGGCGATGTCCGCGCCTTGTGATCTATCGGGGAGAAGTCGCCCGAACCAAAGGTCGGCGGTATCGTGACTGGCAATATTGGGGACGGCCCGTTCCGAGCCTCGGCCCTCTTGGGGCTGGGCTTCTGGTCGTTGGGCTGGCTCCGGCAGCGCATGGCGGCAACCGGACTGGAAGAATTTTCACCGGCGATCGTTCGGGCGATTGGCTTTACCGTGCCCTTTACAATTTTGGCTTTTCGAACCGTCCCACATCCACTCAACGCGGCGATGGGCTGCGATTGATCGATTGCTATATCACCGCCGCCATTCATTGCGCGCCTCCCGACAACAAACCGCTGCCGTCGGAATTTGCGAATTGCCGGCCTTATCTGCTCGAGGAACTTCAACGGCTAGACCGCGTCCGTGTGGTTGTTGCCCTCGGAATGGTTGCTTTTAGAAGGTATTTTGCGGCGCGTAAGCAGCTTGGCTGGATGAATCCCACTCCGCTGCCGCCATTCGGGCACGGATTGGCGGCGCGGCTTGCGGATGGCGTGACGATCATTAGCTCGTATCATCCGAGCCAACAAAATACGCAGACAGGAAAGCTAACCGAAACGATGTTAGACGCTGTATTCAGGAATGCAAGGCGTATCCTGGATGGACCCTAGTCAAAAATGTCTTCTTCCCACCGGATATTGCAGACCGAGCAGGTCCACCAACCCTTTCCCCAATGGCCCAGATCGGACACGGTATGCTCTGCGCCGCAGCGCAGACACTTCGGCTTCGGTGTAATCTCGACGTTTTTGACTTCTGTCTCTGGCATCAAATACTCCTTGCTTTTATATCGTAAAGGACGAGCCACAAAAACGCACAAAATTCTGGGGACGCACCCGGAATTCCTGCACTTCACAATTCGGGGTGCGTCCCCGAATTTAGGTGTCTGCCCCCTACGCGGCTTCAGCGATTTCCTTTAACGTTTCTCCGGCCAGACGTTCTTCGCCGGCGGCTTTGGAAATATCGCCCAAAGACACAACGCCGACGAGATTCTGGCCCCGATCGAAGATCAAGACGCGCCTGACTTCGTGTTCCTGCATGTACCGGCCGACTTCTTCGACATCCTGGTCGACGAAACAGTAAAAGACATTCGGCGTCATGATATCGCGCGCCTTGACGCGATACGGATTCTGGCCATCGGCGACATGGCGGATCGTGATGTCGCGATCGGTCAGGGTCCCCATGACGCGATTGCCCTCACAAATCGGCAAAAAGCCGACGTCGAGTAACCGCATCTCTTCTGCGGCCTCTTTGATACTGGTATCGGGCTCGATGCATTCAACGTTGCGGCTCATGATCTCTCTGACTTTCATGACGGAATTTCCCCCTACATCTATAGACGTTGAATATTCGCCAGAGATCGCTGGACTGCGCTACGCGGCCTTAGAATTGCTAATCAATTTAGCGACATTGATTCTCCTTGTAGATTCTCCGTTAGGAGGGGCGCCGGTTTGCCACCGGCGCCCGTTTTCTTCTCAAGGCACCAGCGGAGGGATGGCCGATGGATTTTGCAGCGGTGTGAACCCAATTCTACCTTTCCTTATGCGTCCAGCTAGGGTATGGTAAGCGTGACCGGAAATTAATGTTAGGAAAGAGCCTTTCCATTCAATGTCGGATAAGGAAATCATCATCAAGTCGCTCGAGCGAGTTGAGCGGCGAATTCGGACAAACCGGCTACTTAATGAGCTCGCGCTAGGCGCCACGTATTTCCTGGCATTTCCTCTTGCGCTCAAAGTCTGGGATCTCTTCGATCCTCTCCGAGGCGCCACGATCGCCTTCATCGCTGGTATTTGGATTCTACTTTTTGCCGCCTATGTGGTTTGGCGTAGCCTCTACAGGGCGACGCTGAGACAAGCCGCCGCCGTGATCGATAGAGCGGCCGGCCTGAACGATGAGATCAAGACAGCCTTCTGGTTTATCCACAATCCAAGGCCTTCGGAATGGGTCGATGTCCAGATTCATCGCGCGTCGATTAACGCGAAGAGAATGAATCTCGATACTTTTTTTCCACGGCGCCTTCCGAAAACATCATACGTGGCTGCAGGCTTACTTCTTCTATTTACCGGTCTCAATTTTGTTCCTTTACCGTGGAATCACAACTGGCTCGCGCTTCAAGCAGCTCCTGCCTTTACTCTGACGCCGGATGAGGCCGCCATCCTGAAACAGAGCGAGGCGCTGCTTCGCAAAGCCGAAAAACTCAAGCAGCCGGAACTGGCAGAAAAGCTGGAAGAGATCGTCCAGCAGTTGCAGGAAGGAAAGATCGACGCCGCGCAAGCGGCACAGATGTTGGATCTCCTTCAAAGCCTGCTCGACGAAGGCAATCTCGATGCAGCCAGCATCCGCGAGGGCCTGGAAGAAATGGCCAGGGATTTGGCTGAGTCCGACAAGCTGGAACCGACGGCTGAAGCGATGAAGAACAAGGAACTCAACCTGGCGGCGGACGAATTGCGCAAACTCGCCGAGAAGCTTGGCCTCAATACCCCCGAATCGAACAAGCAAATGCAAAAGAGCCTGCAGCAAGCTTCGGAAAACCCGCGTCTGGGTCTGGAAGAGCTGGCCAAGCTTTTGAAGGAAGCTGCGGAGAATCTGAAGAATGAAGATCAGCAGGGCGCGCAACAATCCCTGGACGAAGCCGCGCAAGAGTTGGACAGCCTTGAAGAAAGGTTGCAGAGCCAGGAATTGAAGAACCTTGCGGCCGAGCAGCTTCAGAATCTGCAGCAATCGCTGCGCCAGCGCCAACAGGCAGGCTCACAACAAGGCCGAAGAGGCCAGCAGGGACAAGCCCAGGGCCAGAAGGGACAAGGGCAGAGAGGACAGCGCGGCCAGCAACAAAATGATCAAGCCGAAGGCTTGCAGTTCGGGGCAGGAACCGAAGGCGAACCCACCGATCAAGCGGGTCTGGACAGCCAGGCCGGCGCGCCAATGCCTGGCAACAGCGAAGGCAATGGCTTGATGCCGTCGGGAAAGGGCGGCAGCGATGCTCCGCGCGAGGGGGCGGCCACGACGCTCGATGTCAAGCTCCAGCAGGAGCGTATCAAAGGCGTGCAAGATCAGGGAAAGGAAGAAAACATCGAGGAGGTGAGCAAGCAAGAACGCTCAAAACTCGATTATCGCAACGTGAAGTCGGAGCTGAGTCCCGCGCAAAAAGATCTCCTCAACCAGGACCGCATTCCATGGGAATACCGGCTGCTCATTAAAAATTATTTCCAAGCCATCCGGCCACACGCCAAGAAGTAGGAGCGTTCATTAGGAAGTGGGAGCCTTCATAAATAGATGAGCACTGCCATCGATCAACAAGTTGTCACGTTCCAGCAACAGTTCAGAAAGGTCAAAGAGGAAGTTTCCAAGGTCATCGTCGGCTACGGGGAGATCATCGATGGCGTCATTATGAGCCTGCTGGCCAGTGGTCACGTCCTCCTGGAAGGGGTGCCCGGCCTCGGTAAGACGAAACTGGTATCGACCCTCTCCGATGTCATGCATTTGAAGTTTTCGCGAATTCAATTCACGCCCGACCTCATGCCGGCCGATATCACCGGCACCAACATGATTCACGAAGACACCATGGGCGAAAAGTTTCTCGACTTTCAGCCTGGACCGATTTTTTCAAACATCCTGCTGGCGGATGAAGTCAATCGTGCCACTCCAAAAACGCAATCGGCATTGCTGGAAGCCATGGAAGAACGCAGCGTGACGGTGGGCAAGCGAACGCACAAACTGGATTCGCCGTTCTTCGTGCTGGCAACACAGAATCCGCTCGAAATGGAAGGGACATACCCGTTGCCCGAAGCGCAACTCGACCGCTTCGTTTTCAAGCTGAAGGTCGATTACCCAACCGTCGAAAGCCTTCACACGATTCTGAACCGCACGACAAAGGTCGAAGCGCCAAAAGTGAATCGCGTGCTCGGACAGGGTGAAGTGCTCGAGATGCGCAAGACCGTACGTGCGGTTCCCATTGCTCGTCCCGTACAGGATTACGCGATCCGGATCACGCTGGCGACGCATCCCAAACCACCCTACGCTCATCCGTTAACTATGAAGTACGCGCGGTATGGCTCGAGCCCGCGAGGAGCTCAGGCGCTTGTTATCGGTGGGAAGATTCGTGCCCTTCTGAAGAATCGCGTGCACGTCTCGAGCGAGGATATCCGCGCAATCGCCTACGGCGCGCTTCGGCATCGCATTCTCCTGAATTTCGAAGGAGAGGCTGAACGAATCGATCCCGACACGATCATCACTGGAATCCTCGAGGGCACGTCGGAGCCGGCGTAGGGAAATTCGAGGTCAGACGGGTGAATTCCCTATTTTCCTCCAACGAAACTTTGGTCGGAAAATAGGGAACTCACCCGTCTGACCTCGAATCACAATTATTATGTCCACGGCAACCGTCACACTCTTCGACGATGAGTTCTTAAAGAAGCTCGAATATCTGAATATCGTCTCGAAGCGGCTTTTCGCCGGACAACTGCGGGCGGAAAGACGCACGCGAAAGCGCGGAACCGGCTTGGAGTTCGCCGACTACCGCGCGTATGTGGCGGGTGACGACTTCAGGCATCTCGACTGGAAGGCATACCTCCGCTTAAACCGCTTGATCCTGAAGTTGTTTGAAGAAGAGGAAGACCTCCCGATCTATTTCTTCGTCGATAGCAGCCAATCGATGAGCTACGGCAACCCTTCAAAGCTGGACTACGCTCGGAGGGTTTGTGCTGCTCTCTGTTATATCGGACTCGCCAATCTCGATCGCGTAAACGTTATTTCGTTCGCCAACGGCATCAAAAGCGAAATGCCGCCCCAGCGCGGCAAAGGCCGCATCTTCAAAATTTTTCGCTTCCTGATGGAGGTCACGGCCGGAGGCGAGACCCACGCCCGCGCATCATTCAAAACATATTGCACAGAGACGCGCCGGCGAGGCCTGGCCGTTGTCATCTCGGACATGTTTGACGGAAATGGGTTTGAAAGCGCGCTGGATATCCTGCGGCACGTCCGGCACGATATTTTCGTCATCCACATTGCCAGCCACGAAGAAATCGATCCGATGTTGAGAGGCGAACTCCAGCTCGTCGATTCGGAAAACAACGTCAGCCGCGAAATCACCATTACGCCTTCCCTGCTTGCTGCATATCGCGCGGAGTTCAACAAATATTGCGAGGCTATCGAATCGTATTGCGGTAAGTATCAGCTCGGGTACGCTCGAACGGTCACCGATTTTCCCTTTGAGGAGCTTGTATTGAAGGTGTTCCGTCAAGGCAGGTTCTTGAAATGACATTTCTCGCATTGACTGCGGCTCAAGCCGGACTGCTTGCGGCCACGACGGTCGCAATCATCATTGGGTTGTATCTGCTCAAATTACGGCATCGGCGAGTTCTTATTTCATCCTCTATCTTGTGGCGCCGTGTGCTCGATGAACGAGAATCCCATTCGCTTTGGGAAAAACTGCGCCGGATCGTTTCCATCGTCATTGCGGCCACGATTGCACTGCTGATCGCATTGTCGCTGGCAAGGCCGGAAATCGAGTCGCTGACGGGGAAGAATGAGCGCATTGTGATCGTGCTGGACAGTTCTCCCACAATGAACACCAACACTTCGGATGGGAAAACCCGATGGCAGCACGCGGCCGAAAGGGCGAAATCGCTGCTGGACAGCGGCGGGCCGACAACTGAATTCCGCGTGCTGGATACTGCCGAAGTAACGGCATCGGCATTCACGACGGATCGCAATGAGGTCCGTAAACTGATCGACACGATGTCGTCCAAGAGTGCTGAACCACACTTTCCAAGAGTCGACGGCCGCGCTGCACAGGTTTATTTCATTTCCGATGGCGTTGCCATCCACAGCACGCCTTCGTTCGTGAAACGCATCTCGGTTTTCGAACCGGCCAACAACGTTGGTATTACGGCGTTCGAAATTCGATCCGTCCCCTCAACCCCGCTCGGTTATGAGGCGTATCTGGAAATCCAGAATTTCGGGCAGCCCACCGAAGCCGGGCTGACGCTGAGCGGACCAGGCGGGCAGCGGATTATCAAAACGCTTCGCCTTGAAACCGAACAAACCTATAAAGACGTCTTCGACCTCTCCCAATTCGCAGAAGGTGGAATTCGTGCGACAGTGCAGGCAAAAGACGACGGGTTTCCAATGGATGACGTCGCATTCGCATACCTGCCGATCAAACGAAAGACAAGAACACTTTTGGTGACAAAGGGCAACCGCTATCTGGAAACCGCGCTGAAATTGGACAATTACGTCGAGCTGTCCGTGACGGAGCCGGCAAGTTACCGCGAATCGCCAAACATCGATACCTACATCTTCGACAAGTTTGCGCCGAACGCGCCGCCGGCTCGTCCTGCATTGATTTTTGGAACTCCGAGCGCACCATGGCTGAAGCCCGCAGCAGGGGAAATCCAAAAACCGGAAATAACGACGTGGTCGGAAGATCACCCCATCATGCAATACGTGTCGGTTCACGACGTAGCCATCGAGCGCGCGGCGCGCATCGACGCGGACAATCTGACGGTCGTGGCTGCTTCCAGACAGACTCCTCTGATCGTCGTATCGGAGAAGCCGAAATGGGTAATGCTCACCTTCAGTCTCGAGGCATCCGATTTCGCTTTTCATGTCGGCTTTCCGGTGTTCATCGAAAACGTTCTGGCATGGTTCAATCGAGACCAGCTTGCCCTGAAACGTTCGCCGGGGATTGTTGATGTGCCCTTGGCCAATGCGCAAGTCCAAACGATCGACGGGAAAACCGTCCCCTCCGAACAACAACTCGGCAAGACCATTTTCCTGGCCAACGAACCCGGCCTGTTCGCCGGCGTTCGGGGTGATACGCGCGTACACGTCGCAGTAAATCTGGGAAACCCGACTTTTTCGGATGTGAATCGATCCATCTTCAAGACGGACCGCACGGCGGCACGGCAACAATTCTGGTTACGCCGCGAACTGTGGTTCTACATGTTGCTGGCCGCAGTGGTGATGATTAGTATTGAATGGTTCACGTATCATCGAAGGATTACATTGTGAGGGTGTGCACAATGACAGGTTTTACTGTAGCGCCCAAGCTAGAACGGTAACTATGCGCTTAAGTTTCGACACATATTGGCCGCTGTTGCTTCTGCTGGTCATTCCTTACCTCTGGCGGGTTCAAACCAAGACGCTTGCCGATCTCAGCCCCAAGCATCTGCGGCTTGCGGGCGTCGTCCGATCCGTAATCATCGCTCTAATCATCGTGTCGTTGATGCAACCGGTCCTCTACCGGTCTGGTGCGTGGGAGTCGATTGTTTATCTCCTGGATGTCTCCGAAAGCGTTTCGCCAGCGGCGATCCAATCTGCGATCGAATGGATTCAGCAGACCAACAACTTGGGTCGTCCGGATCACTCGAGGTTCGTTCCGTTCGCG
>WNEL01001549.1_pt1 | contig 10202 bp, 9 predicted proteins | sample 5399991 | NCBI WGS metagenome assembly WNEL01 (sample SAMN13153325, study PRJNA577476) | soil metagenome | isolation source: 20 cm grassland meadow soil pre-rain plot 2 | place: USA:California | collected 2015-09-08
GGCGTTCCTCTACGAGGACCGAACGCTCACGTACGCCGACGCGCACGAGCTCGTCAACCGCACCGGCAACGCGCTCCGCGAGCTCGGTGTCGAGATGGAGCACCGGGTCCTCATGCTCTGTCTCGACGCGCCGGAGTTCATCGGGACGTTCTGGGGCGCCATCAAGATCGGCGCCGTCCCGGTCCCGGTGAACACGCTGATGCGCACCACCGACTACCGCTATTTCCTCGACGACAGCCGCGCCAGGGTCGCCGTCGTCTCCGCGCCGCTGCTCGCCGAGGCGGCGCCGGCGCTGGTCGAGGCGAAGCACCTCAAACACGTGCTGATCGCCGGCGGGAGCCACGGGCCATTCATGTCCTACGAGGACCGGATCGGCCGGGCGTCCGCGACGCTCGAGGCGGCGCCCACGTCGCGGGACGACGCCGCCTTCTGGCAGTACTCGTCCGGGTCCACCGGGTTCCCGAAGGGCGCGGTCCACCTGCACCACGACATGGCGGTCTGCTGCGAGACCTACGGCAAGCAGGTCCTCGGGATCCAGCCGACCGATCGGGTCTTCTCGGCGGCGAAGCTCTTCTTCGCGTACGGGCTCGGCAACGCCTGCTTCTTCCCGATGAGCGTGGGCGCGCAGAGCGTGCTCTACCCGCACCGGCCGACGCCGGAGTCCGTCTTCGAGATCATCGCCCGCTACCGCCCGACGCTCTTCTTCGGCGTGCCGACGCTCTACGCCGGCATGCTCGCGGTCAAAGAAGCCGAAGCGCGGTTCGACACCGCGTCGTTGCGGCTCTGCGTGTCGGCGGGCGAGGCGCTGCCCGACGCGATCTACGAGCGCTGGCGTGAGCGGTTCCGCGTCGAGATCATCGACGGCATCGGCACGACGGAGATCGGCCACATCTTCATCTCGAACCGTCCCGGCCTGGCGCGCCCCGGCTCCTCGGGGCTCCCGGTGCCGGGCTACGAGCTTGCCATCGTGGACGACGAGGGGCGCTCGGTCCCATCGGGCGAGATCGGCAACCTCCGCGTCAAGGGCGACTCCACGATGGCGTACTACTGGAACAAGCACGAGAAGACCAAGGAGGCGCTCTTCGGCCCGTGGATCCAGACGGGTGACAAGTACTACGCGGACAAGGACGGCTACTTCTGGTACTGCGGCCGCTCGGACGACATGCTCAAGGTCGGCGGTATCTGGGTCTCGCCGGTCGAGGTCGAGGCGACGCTCGTGCGCCATCCCGCCGTGCTCGAAGCGGCGGTGGTCGGCCAGGAGGACTCCGACCGGCTCGTCAAGCCGAAGGCGTTCGTCGTCCTGAAGGAGCCCTGGAGAGCGTCCGATGAGCTCGCGAACGAGCTCAAGGCCTTCGTGAAGGACAAGATCGCGCCCTACAAGTACCCCCGCTGGATCGAGTTCGCCGGCCAGCTGCCGAAGACCGCGACGGGCAAGATCCAGCGCTTCAAGCTACGCGGCTGAGCGCGAGGCCGCACGCGTGTTCGATCGCGCGTTGGAGACACTGCCGCCCGAGCAGGTGTCCGCGCACCAGTGGCGGCGTCTCCTGGCCATGGCGCGCGAGCTGCTCCAGTCCAATCCGTTCGTCCGTGCGAAGTGGCGTGCCGCGGGCGTCCGCTCGGTCGACGACCTCGCGGGCTGGGACGACTTCCGGCGGCTGCCCCATATGCGCAAGGTCGAGATCGTCGACGATCAGGTGGCGCACCCCCCCTTCGGGAGCAACCTCACGTACCCCCTCGAGCGCTACGTGCGTGTCCACCAGACCTCGGGCACGAGCGGGCAGCCGATTCGCTGGCTCGACACGCCGGAGTCGTGGGAGTGGTGGGCGCGTTGCTGGGGGTTCGTCCTGCGCGGGGCGGGCGTCGAGCCGGCGGACCGCATCTTCTTCCCGTTCTCGTTCGGGCTGTTCATCGGCTTCTGGGCGGGCTTCGAGGGCGCGCGTGCCCTGGGGGCGCTCGCAATCCCCGGCGGCGGCCAGGACTCCGCGACGCGGCTCGCCTGGATGCAGGCGCTCGGGGCGACCGTGCTCGTGTGCACGCCGTCTTACGCGCTCCACCTGATCGAGGTGGCGCGCGAGCGCGGCCAGGACCTCTCCCAGGGGTGCGTGCGACTCACCGTCCACGCCGGCGAGCCGGGCGCCTCCATTCCCCCGGTGCGCGCACGCATCGAGGCAGGGTGGGGCGCGCGGGCGTACGATCATGCGGGCATGACCGAGGTCGGTGCCTACGGCTACGAGTGCGCCGAGCAGGCCGGGCTCCACGTCAACGAGTCCGAGTTCATCGCGGAGGTCATCGACCCGACGACCGGAGACCCCGCGCAGGACGGCGAGCTCGTCCTCACCAACCTCGGGCGCGTCGGCTCGCCCGTGATCCGCTACCGCACCGGCGACCGCGTGCGGGTCGTCGCGGCGCCGTGTGCGTGCGGCCGCACGTTCGTGCGGCTCGGCGGCGGCATCCTCGGCCGGCTCGACGACATGCTCATCGTCCGGGGCGTGAACGTCTTTCCCGCGGCGATCGAGGGTGTCGTCCGGCGCTTTCCGGCGGTCGACGAGTTTCAGATCGAGGTCTTCCGCGACGGTCAGCTCGACGAGGTCCGGGTGCTGGTCGAGCTCGAAGACACCGCAGGCGTGCGCCGCGTCCAGGAGGCGCTCCGCGAGACGCTCGGTATCCGCCTTGAGGTCGCGGCCGTGCCCCCGCGCAGCCTTCCTCGCTACGAGCTCAAGGCGCGCCGCGTTGTGCGTCGAGCGCCGGACGGGTGACCGTCGGCGCCACGGCCGGCGGGGCGGTCGCGGCGCTGAACAAGCGGATGATCATCCCGGCCCGCTTCGGCTATCATGCTCGAAGGGCGTGATGGAGCCAGGCCGCCGCGGACACAAGAAGACTGACGCTGCCGAGACCGCCCCCGCGGTGCCGATGGCGTTCGGCTCGACCGTCACTCTGCTCTTCAGCGACATCCGGGGATTCACGGAATATACCAACCAGCACGGCGACGAAGCCGCGTTCCAGGTCCTGCAGGAGCACAACGCGATCGTCCGCAAGCAGATCGAGACGTTCGGCGGCCAGGTCGTGAAGACCCAGGGCGACAGCTTCATGGTCGCCTTCACGACCGCGAAAGGCGCCATCATCTGCGCCGTCGCGATCCAGGCCGCCCTGGGTGCGGCGAATCGGAGCCAAACCGGGACCCGGATCGCCATCGGCATCGGCATCAACACCGGCGAGCCGATCCAGGAAGGCGGTGACTTCTTCGGGGGGATGGTGAACCTGGCCGCCCGCATCTGTGCGGCGGCGGGCCCGGGCGAGATCTTCATCGCGGAGACGACGCGCTACGTCGCCGGCCGGATCGACTCGATCGACTACGTCGATCGGGGGCTCCACGAGCTCAAGGGCTTTCAGGAGCCGCAGCGGTTGATCGAGGTGCGCTGGCAATCGTCCGCGGCTGAGGCGCCGTCCGGTGCGGAAGAGAAAGAGACCGCGGCCGCGATCCAGCACGCGATCGACGTGCTGAACCGCGTGCTCAGCATCACCCACAAGGACGATCCGGTGTTCCGTCCGCTCGTCGAGTGCCAGGCCAAGGCGAGCGACCTGAAGTTGACGCTTTCTCGTTCCGCCTCCACCCAGGGCCAGAGCACACAGCGGCTCCAGGAGGCGATCCGCCCGTTCGAGGACTTCGTCACGCTCCTCGTCGAGCGGGACACGCTGGAGGAACAGCGCTCGGCGCAGCTCGAGACCACCGTCGCCCGCTCGTTCGGCTGGCCGCTGGTGACTGCCAACGCGCGGGGGCGACTGGCGTTCGGCGGGGTGGAGCCGCGCGTGGCGGCGCCGCCGCCGGCGCCCCCACCGACGCCGACGCGGCCACCCGCGCCCTCGCCGACGCGGACGCCGGCGCCTCCGCGCTCGCCCGCGCCTCCGCGCGCGCCTGCGCCGTTGCGCGCGCCTGCGCCCGCGCCTCCGCCCGCGTCGACGCAGAGGCCCGCGCCGAAGGCGACCGAGGTCCCGGCTGCACCGGTTGCTCCCCGCACGCCCGTGGTCGCGCCGCCGCCCGTGGTGACGGTCGACCGGCGCGCGGCGGGTGTGCGCTGGTGGGCGGCCGCGTGCGCGGCCTGGAACGAGTGGAAGTCGTCGGGCATCGCGTGGGCGTACGCGCTCCGAGGCGTCCTCGCGCAGCACCCGCACCTGCTCGCCGTGCCGATCCGGGAAAGCGCCGAGTACGACGAGGGGCGGTTGGCCGCCGGCTACTTCCTGCTCCTCGAGCACGTCGAGCACCAGTCGCCGTCGTTCGTGCAGACGGCTGTCGAGCGGGCGGCCGCCCAGGCCGGTGGCGCCGTGGCGCCCGAGGCGCTCGGGCGAGCGCTCTACGGGCTCCTCGTCGCCGACGGCCGGCTCCGGGAGACGTACGCGGCCTTCGTGGCCGACGCCATGGGGACGGCCATCCCGCACCCGGGCTTTTGGGCCGACGTCGGCATCGTCGAGCACGAGGACGCAACCGACATCGTCACGCGCTCCGGCCGCAGTGTCGGCGACGCCCAAGCGCAGACCCGGCGGGTCACCGACCAAAAGACGCGCTTCGCCGAGTGGCAATTCACGGTGGCGCTGGGGGCACTCACCGCGCGCTTCTTCTACGTCCGGCCGGGGGAGCTCAAGAGCCAGCATGACGTCGAGATCAAGGTCACGGCGCGCGGCCAGCCGTCAGACCACGCCTGGTACGTCGCGCTGAAGACGAGCCTCGTCGTCCGCTCCGAGCCGAAGCGGATCGGACTGAAGGGCGTCGACCTCAAGTGGCTGGGCCGAGAAATTGCCGGCGTCTGGGTCGGCGTCTTCAACCCCGATCCGGAGGTTCCGGCGACTTACGAGGTCGCCATCGCCGTGCGGCCGCCCGGAGGGTCGGTGCGGAAGTCGTCGCCGTTCGCGCCGCCCGGACGCGGACGCTAGTCGCCTCGCCGCGCGGCCGGCGCCGCGCCGTTGCGTGGATCGTTGGCGCGGCTCTGGCAGCGATCGTCGCCGCCGCGTTCACGGCCGCCTTCGTCGCGGGGCACTACGAGGCGCGGCTCGGGCAGATGGCCCGCGAGCTCGCCGCGACCCGCCAGCGGATGCAGCGCGAGGTCGCCGACCTGAACGATGCGCTCGCCGCATATCGGAGCGCGGCGGATCTGCTGCGCGACCCGACGACGCGGGTGGTGATGCTCCGCGGCGTCGGCCCGAGTCCCGGAGCGACCGGCCGGGTCATCTGGAACCAGGCGGCGGGTGGCCAGCTCTTCGCCGCGAACCTGCCGTCGGTGCCGCAGGGCAAGGCGTACGTGCTGTGGATGATCGGCGCGGGGTCGCCACGGCCCGCGGGCGTCTTCAGGGTCGACGCCGAGGGGCGGGCGACTCACCACGTGGCGCCGGCCGAGGGCGGGGAGCCCGTCGAGGCCTTCGCCGTCACTCTCGAGCCGGAGCGCGGTGTGCCAGCGCCGACCGGCCCGAGGGTCCTGGCCTCGGCGAAGTAGCTCGTACGCCCTGGGGTATACTGCGAACGACGTCGATCACGCGCGCCGAAGGAGCCCCCCGATGAGTCTGCCGAAGCCGATCGAGACGCTGTGGAATGAGCTCCAGGCCGTGCGCGCCGAAGTTCTCGGGGAAGTGGAAGGGCTCGGACAGCGCCAGGCGGATTGGAAGCCGAGCGCGAAGGATTGGTCGGTCGGCGAGATCATCGACCATCTGACGGCCGCCGAGGTCGCGACCGGCAAGCTCACCACGAAGCTCACCAAGGAGGCGGGAGCGGCGGGAACGCTCGCGCCGTGGCCGGGCGACCTCACGGCGTTGGCGCCGCTCCCGCCCGATCCGCCCGGGCCGGCGGACGCGCCGGAGGTGGTGAGGCCGTCACCCGGGAAGGCGCTGGGCGAGCTGATCGCGACCATGAAGGCCACGCGGGAGCGGAGCCGACAGTCCGTCGAGAAGCTCGCGACCGTCGATCCGCGCACGCTCCGCTTCAAGCACTTCCGCCTCGGTGATCTCGACCTCGCGCAGTGGTGGGAGCTTCAGCGCCGACACGACGCGATCCACCTCGCCCAGATCCGCGACGTCAAGCGTGCGGCGGGGTTTCCGAAGGCGTGACGCGCGAGGCGAGGCGGTGAAGGTCATTCTGCGAAACCCCCGGCGTGAGGTCGAGATGCCGGGCGAGCGTCGCGTGAAGGACGTGCTGCGTGAGCTCGACATCCTCCCGGAGACGGTCCTCGTGATCCGTGGCGACGAGTTGATCACGCCCGACCAGGTCGTCCGCGACGCGGACATCATCGAGCTGAGGCCGGTCATGAGCGGGGGGAGCCAGATCGCACCCGGGGCCGGCCACCCACCGACCGCACCGGCCTTGCGGCCCTCGTTACCATGAAGTGCCGGAAGTGCGGCGGGACGGCGGTGCTCGAGCTGCGCCGCCACAACGCCGCCTTCTGCGCCCCGGACTTCCTCGACTTCTTCCGGAACCAGGTCCGTGAGGCGATCCGCAAGCACCGCATGCTCGAGCCGGAGGAGCAGGTGCTCGTCGCCGTCTCGGGGGCAAGGACTCGCTCGCGCTCTGGGACGTGCTGATCGACGAGGGGTACCGGACGACGGGCCTCTACCTCGACCTCGGCATCTTCGACTACTCAGTGGACTCCCGGCGGAAGTGCGAAACGTTCGCGGCCAGGCGCAACGTCCCGTTGATGGTGGCCTCCGTGGCCGAGGAGGTCGGCGCGCCGGTCCCCGTCATCAAGAACGTCACGCGACGGCCCCCCTGCTCGGGCTGCGGCCTCTCGAAGCGCTACCTCATGAACCGCGTCGCCCTCGACCACGGCCTCGGCGTCGTCGCGACCGGCCACAACCTCGACGACGAGGCGGCGACACTGTTCGGCTCGATCACGCACTGGCAGACCGACGCGCTCGCGCGCCAGTCGCCCGCGCTGCCGTCCACTCACGCGAAGCTGGCTCGGCGCGTGAAGCCGCTCTATCGCCTCTCCGAGCTCGAGACGTCCGCGTACGCCTTCTTGAGACGGATCGACTACATCGTGGAGGAGTGCCCGTTCGCGAAGGGGGCCACCTCGATCGCCCACAAGGAGATCCTGAACCGGATGGAGGACGCCTCGCCGGGCGCGAAGCACAATTTCCTGTTCGGCTTTCTCGAGAAGGCCCGCGCGGCGTTCGAGCGCGCCGAGGCGGTCCCACTCCGCGAGTGCGTGCGCTGCGGCCAGGTCACCACCGGGACGGTCTGCGCCTTCTGCAAGCTCGCCGACCAGGTCAAGCGGACGTTGTAACGCCTACCGCCAGCCCGGCTCATTCCGAGGGTGGCCTGAGGCAAGGACCTCCCGGCTCCGGCCGCCGGTTCCAAGCGTATCTCGAGCTCAGCGCCGCGATGGCGATCGTCGGAAGCTCGGTCGTCGTCGGCAAGGTCGTCGTGGCGCGCGTCCCCGTCTTCCTGGTGGGGGGCCTGCGCCTGGCCTTCGCGTGTGTGGTGCTGGTCCCGCTGCTGCTCCTGCTGGAACGGGGCTGGCCGCGGCTCGGCCGCCGCGACCTCGCCGTGCTGGGCCTCCAGGCGTTCACGGGCATCTTTCTCTTCACGACGCTCCTCCTCTCCGGGCTCAAGCTGACGAGCGCCGCGGCCGCGGGGATCGTGACGAGCACGACGCCAGCGGTGGGGGGTGCCCTGGCGGTACTCCTCCTCCGTGAGCGCCTGACCCGGGCGCGGGCGGGCGGGATCGCGCTCGCGGTCGTCGGTATCCTGGCGATCAACGTCAGCGCCCCGGCCGCGCCGCCCGCCGGGGCGACCGCCCTCCTTGGCAACCTCCTAGTCTTCGGCGCGGTCGTCTCCGAGGCGGTCTTCATCATCTGTGGACGAGTGGCCGCGGCGCGGGTCGCACCACTCGTCGCCGCCACGACCGTCAGCGTGCTGGGCTTTCTGATGTTCCTGCCGTTCGCGGCCCGCGAGGCGATGCGCTTCGGCCTGGCGTCCATCGGCACCGGGGACTGGGTGGCGCTCGCCTACTACGGCTTCGTCGTGACCGTGCTCGCGTTCGTGCTCTGGGCCCGGGGCCTCGCGGTCGTGCCGGCGAGCACGGCCGCGGTGTTCACCGCGGTGCTCCCGCTCAGCGCGGTCCTGCTCTCCTACGCCGTGCTCGGGGAGGCGTTCGCGTGGTCCCACCTCCTGGGCGGGGGGTGCGTGGTCGGCGGGATCGTGCTGTTGGCGCGGGAGCCGGGCGAGGGCGGCTTGAGCGGTGGCGGGGTTCCTGTAGAATGAATCACGGTTCAGTAGACGTCACGACTCGGGGAGGCCCGTATGAGAGACGCCGTCATCGTTGGAGCCGTCCGTACCGCCGTTGGGAGGCGGAACGGCCGGCTCTCCCCCGTCCGCCCCGACGACCTCGCGGCGCACGTGCTCCGAGAGCTGGTCGCCCGGGTCGGCATCGACGCCTCGGAGGTCGAGGATGTCATCCTCGGATGCGTCGACCAGCTCGGTGAGCAGGGATTCAACATCGCGCGCAACGCCGCGCTGATCGCGGGCTTCCCCGTGGACGTCTGTGGCACGACGCTCGACCGGATGTGCGGTTCGGGGCAACAGGCGGCGAACTTCGCTGCGATGGGCGTGATGGCGGGCCAGTACGACGTCGTTATCGCGGGCGGTGTCGAGCACATGACACGCGTGCCGATGGGCTCGAACGCGATGGGTCCGGGCGAGGGGCCGCTCTCGCCCAGGCTCCAGGAGCGCTACAACATCGTGCCTCAGGGAATCTCCGCGGAGCTGATCGCCGAGACGTGGGGGCTCAAGCGCGAGGAGCTCGACGAGTTCTCGGCGCAGAGCCACGAGAAGGCCGGACGCGCGATCGCCGAGGGGCGGTTCAAGCGCGAGATCGTGCCGGTGACGCTCCCAGACGGCTCCATCTTCGACGCCGACGAGGGCGTCCGCGTGCCCGTCAACCGCGAAAAAATAGCGGCGCTGGCGCCGTCCTTCAAGCCCGACGGTGTGGTGACCGCCGCCAACTCCTCGCAGATCTCCGACGGCGCCGCGGCGCTCATGTTCATGTCGCCCGAGCGCGCGAAGGCGCTCGGCGTCCGGCCCCGCGCGCGCGTGGTCGCGACGGCGCTCGCCGGCGTGGACCCGACGATCATGCTGACCGGTCCGATCCCGGCGACCCAGCGCGTGCTGAAGAGGGCCGCCCTCACGCTAGACGACATCGACCTCGTCGAGATCAACGAGGCGTTCGCTTCGGTCGTGCTCGCGTGGGAGCGAGAGCTTCACCCGGACATGCGCCGTGTGAACGTCAACGGCGGCGCGATCGCGCTCGGCCACCCGCTCGGCTGCTCGGGCGCCAAGCTCATGACGACGCTGCTCCACGAGCTCGAGCGGCGCAGCGCGCGCTATGGGCTCCAGACCATGTGCATTGGCTTCGGCCAGGGGATCGCCACCGTCATCGAGCGGATCTAGGAGCCTGTCGGAGTATCGAGGAGCGCCACGGCTTCGCCGGGGTGCTCCGAGCGTTGGGGGGCTTGGGGGGCCATGTCGGGGCCCCCCATTTCCTAGACCAGGGCGTCCTGGATCGCGGCGTCGAGGTCGCCGGGACGGACCGGCTTGAAGAGGCAGCCACGGACCTTGAGGGTGTCGAGACGGTCCTGGTCCTCTTCGCGCAACCCCCAACCGGTAATGAACAGGATCGCCACGTTCGGGTCCATCGCGCGGAGCCGCTCGGCGAACTCCCAGCCATTCATGCCGGCCATGCCGAGGTTCGTCAGCACCGCGTCGAAGTGGCCGGGCGCGTAGGCGGCGAGGGCGGCAGCCCCGCTCGGCGCGGGGATGACAGTGTGGCCCGTGCTCTGGAGCAGCTCGGCGAGCGTCGCCAAGACCTTGGGCTCATCGTCGACGACTAGCACGCGGGCCCGCCGCCAGGCGGTCTCCGGCCGCGCCGGTCGACCCGGCTTCGCCCGCTCCCGAGCGGCGGGGAAGGTCAGCGTGAAGGTCGCGCCGCGGCCGGGCTGGCTGTCGACGTGGATGTCGCCGCCATGCCGCCGGACGATCGAGTACGCCATGGACAGCCCGAGGCCCGAGCCCGCCTCGCCCTTGGTTGAGAAGAACGGCTCGAAGACGCGCTGGCGCACGGCCTCCGACATCCCGACGCCGCTGTCGCCGACGGTGATCGTCACGGGCCCGCCCTGCTCCTGGCGCGTGGCGATCCTGAGCGTGCCGCCGTCGGGCATCGCGTCGA
>WNEL01001564.1_pt1 | contig 10161 bp, 11 predicted proteins | sample 5399991 | NCBI WGS metagenome assembly WNEL01 (sample SAMN13153325, study PRJNA577476) | soil metagenome | isolation source: 20 cm grassland meadow soil pre-rain plot 2 | place: USA:California | collected 2015-09-08
CATCCCGCTGGCCACCGCTTCTTCGACGACGAACTGGATCGCAGGCTTGTCCACGAGCGGGATCATTTCCTTCGGCTGGGCTTTCGTGTAGGGGAGGAAACGAGTGCCGAGACCGGCCGCTGGAATGACCGCCTTCACGGACGTAGCCCATCCGCGGCGATTGATAAAATCCTTAAGGCTCACTCTTTGCCTTTGGGAACCCTACGATCGGAGCCCTCTAGGCGCAAGAACCTACCAATCGGCTTGTCACTGGTCGGCGGGGAGGTCCTTCAGCGAGCAAGCGAAGGCGCTCTGTCCGTCCGTCTCCGTCTCGTAGTCGAACCGGTCGACCTTGAAGCCGCTCGATTCGAGCAGGGATTCCAGGAATCCGCGCCGATAGCGGACACAGTGAAGGGGCCCGGACCATTCGCGGCGATAGCCCTTTGGATTAATCGAGAGGTCGGGAACGCCCTCTTCCGCAAATGAGGTGAAGAAGAGGCGACCATTCGATGCGAGGAGTCGGCGAAAATCCCGGAGGTAGATGCGGACTTGCTCGGTCTCCATATGGGAGAACACCGAGTACAGATAGACAATCTCGAAGGAGCCGTCGTCGAACGGATGCCGAAAATCGCCTGCAACGGCGGGGCCGCCCGGGTTGTACCGTGGGTTCCCGACATCGATCGTGACGAATTGGAACGTCGGGTGGGCATGTTGAATGTGTTTCTGGCACCACCGAACGTAACGAGGATCCACGTCTGTTCCTCGGTAGGCTTGAATCGGACCCAGACGGTCGATGATCCCGATGGCGAGCCGACCGACTCCGCAGCCGACATCCAAGAGCCGCGACGAGGCTCGGAGCCCGAAGGAATGGACCAGTCGGTCGGCTTCGCGACGAGCGGACGCGAGGAAGTAGGCGTCGTCCGAGAACATCGGACCGCACAGACGGAGTGCCTTCGGGGGGAGTCGGATCCTGCGGCTGCCCATCCCTATCGGGCCCCAGCGGTCGAACTGTATCCCAATGCAATCGGTGCGAACGGCGGGAAATCTTCACGCATAGGCCTTGAACACTCCGACGAGGACTGGCTCTAGGGCGTCCCAGCTGAACTCCTGAACGCAGCGCTCCCGCGCCCGACGTCCGAATTCCGCCGCGGCCCCGGGGTCGGAAAGGAAACTCTGGATCGCCGTAGACAAGTTTTCGACGGATCCCGGCTCGACGACCTTGCCGCAATCACGGAGCACGTAAGGAAGGTCGGCCACTGCGGACGCGATGATCGGCTTGCCCATCGCCATGGCATCAAACACCTTCGCAGGCATCTGGCCCTCTGTCGCTTGAGTTCGTCTCTGAGGGATGACCACGACGTCGGCCAAGGTGAGAAGCTCGGGCACTTTGTCGAACGGCAGGAATCCCATGCCGCGGAACCGGGGACCGAGGAGGGACAAACCCTCCGCTCGAAGGCGGGTGCCGTAACCCGTGCCATCCGGGATGCCGACGAGCGCGAGGCTCACACTCGGATCGGGGATCCGGCGAACGGCTTCCATCAGATCTTCGACGCCCTTGTGGGGTCCCGGACTGCCCAAGAACATGACGACCTTTTCCTGGTCAGGAATCCCATGGGCGGCTCGGACGGCGCTTCGAGAGAATCGATCCGGACGGAAAGCCTCCGTATCGCGCCCGTGCCAGATCAGGACCCCACCAAACCGTTTCTGCAGGAAGGTGTTCGATACGGTGAGCTCGTCCGCGAGACGCGGGAGGCCTTCCGCGAGCGCGATCGTGGTGTTGTACACCGCATCGGAGAGCAAGGCGCGAAGAGGTCGGCGCTCCATCCGCTCGCTGCGAGCCGCCCGGACGAATCCGCCTTCCCAGTCATCGATGTCCAGCACCACCGAGCTCCTTCGAGCGAGTTTTTCAATCAGGCCGAGACCGTAGCTTGGGAACCGCGGCTTCGAGGCATACAGGACGTCCCCCTCCAGTTGATCTCGAAGAGCGAGGGCTTTCGCGTTCGTCCAAGACCCACGAACTCGAAGGGTCTTCAGAGGAACCTCCCGAGCGTCGGCCAACGGGGCCCACACTCCCTCGCCAAACATCGGACCGATGATTTCGACGTCGAACCGGCGCTGCAAGATCCTCGCCAGCATGTACGCGCGACCGAGGCAGTTGTGAGAAACGTCCGGCGTGAGGACCGAGATCTTCATTGGCGATGACCGAGCCACCGCGAAAGATGACGGGGCGCCATGAAGCCGGTTCCGGATAAAGCTTCAGAGACGGTCTCTAAAAGCGACGTGCCACACCTCTTCTCTCCGGAAGCAAAGCCTTTCGAGGCTCCGCCGCATCGGCCCCGCGAACCGAATCCCGTTGAGCGGCGACCGATGACCGAACAGTCCTTGACCATTCACCATGTCACCCCGCACTTCTACCCGGAGGTCGGTGGAGTTGAGGACAGTCTACGCCACTTCGGAGCCTGGCTCGTACAAGGGGGCCATCGCGTCATCGTCCATACGTCGTCATTGGCTGCATCCGGTGAAACCCTGGCCGCAAGAGGGGCGATCGAAGGAATCGAGATCCAACGATACCCGCCCATCTCGAATCGGGGCTACTTTCGCACCTGGTTCCGGCCCGATCTTTCCGGTGCCCGGCTAATCCACCTGCACGGCTATGCAGTGCGAACGAACGACCGTGTCGTCCGCGCCACCTCCCACGTGCCGATCGTTTTCTCGCTACACCACGGGGTCCGGATGCCCCACGTTGGCCGGAGAGTGCGCGTCCTCCGGAAGTTCTACGACCGTTTGGTGGGCGTGCCAACCCTCCGTCGAGTCGATCGGATCCTCGTTACATCATCGGGAGACGTCCCGTGGCTTACCCGCCGCGGGATCCCTGATGCGAAGGTGCGGGTCGTGCCCTCGCCCTTGCCTGACGACGCGTATGTCCCGGGAGACGCGTCTTGGGGGCGGGATCGAGTCGGAGGACCGTTCATCCTCTACCTGGGCCGACTGCATGAGGAAAAGGGCGTGGACGATCTACTCGAGGCATTCTCACGATTGCCCCCCGATGCACGCCTCGTCTTCGCGGGACCCGATGGCGGACGCCTCTCGGCCTTACGCAATCGAGCCCGCGATCTCGGCGTCGCTTCAAGGGTGACCTTCCTCGGCACCGTATCCGAAGACGAGAAGCGCTCTCTCCTTGCGTCTTGCGTGTGCCTTGCCCTGCCAAGCCTGTTTGAAGCCCAGGGACTTGTTGCGATTGAATCATGGGCCCAAGGTCGACCCATTGTGGCCACGAGGGTTGGTGCCTTGGCGGAAATGATCTCCCACGGTGAGACGGGGCTTCTCGTCCCGTACCACGATATCCATGCCCTTGCCGACTCGCTCGACCGGATGTGGACCCATCCCGAAGTGGGGAATGAGATGGGGGCGAAGGGAAAACGAGTTGCCGAGTCTTTTCGTATAGGGAAAATCGCACCTAGGCTCCTGCAAATATACGAAGACCTGGCCGCTCACTGAGATTCGGCCGCCCAGGAGAAACGCCGGCGGGTCCGCACCTAGTGCTTCAGGACCTGAGCCAATCCATTGTTGTGGAAATATCGGAAGATCGACACATCATCCCTCGCGTGGAAGTAATCTTGGATCGCCCTCCAAACATCCGGCTGGCTAGTCGTGTCGTGCATGCTGATGACTCCGCCGTGGCGGACGAGCGGTTCGTATTTTTGGAGCTCTCTGATGGTGTGGTCATACGCGTGGGAAGTGTCCACGAAAAGATGGTCAATCGAACGGTCCCAAGCAAGTCCCAAATCGTCACTCTGAATGAATGTCCAATAGCTCGCGAGTCCCGCCTCGTCGACCCGGTCATGCACGCTTCCGGACCGGTGGAGGTCGACACTGGTCACCCTTCCGTCGATTCGTCGCGCCGCATGGAGGAGCGCAAGTGTTGACTCGCCACCGCGTGTCCCCAACTCGAGTGCTTCGCGTAATCGATGGTCGACTGAGGTGCGATAAAGGAGCGGCAGATGTCCGTAGATGTCATTACATTGAGCAAACAACAGCTCCAATTCGGTCAGACCCGAAAATGCAATGCTCGAGGACAGCATGGGCTCGACGCTCGGTAGTCGTTTGAGTGCCTCGAAAGCGGCTGGCCCAATCAGGATCGTCTTCATCGCGGGAAGGACACCCTCCTGTTTCAAAGTGTCAATGGAGGAGCGAAACCGGCTGGCAACCTTTTCCTTCTCGCCACTCATCGTGGGCCTCCGACCTGGATGAGCCGAGTCTCCTTTTTTCTTTCGCTGAAGCCGGGTCGACTCCGATCGCGAATTCGTTTGGAAGACCGGTCTTTACCGCGCCAACGATCGTGTCGAGATTGGGCCGAAACCCAAAATAGGATCCCATCGACCTCAGTGGGCATCTTCCCTTAGTAACCATATCAGGCCATCCCAATATCCGCTCGCCCAAGCAGAGAGCTGGCCCCGTTCGCGGTTCTTCGCCAACTGCTTCATCGACCACACCGCGAGCCAGATCCGCTCGAGCAGGACGCGTCCCATTAGCTCGCCGAAAGGAATGTGACGGCGAGCGAAAACGAGGAAACCGCGATTTTGGTAGTAAAACGCGAACGGACTGTTCTGCCCTGCGGTTGCCCCTCCGGCATGAGCGATCTTCGTCCTTCGGGACTGTCGCATTCGGTATCCGACCTTCCGAAGCCGCGCGAAGAGATCCAGGTCCTCGTAGTACGCAAAGAATGATTCGTCAAAGAGACCAACCCGTTCGAGGGCGGAACGACGGACGAACAAGCAAGACCCCGGGGCCTCGGCGAAGCCGTGGCCGGGACGGACGAACCGTCGACTGTCCCCCGCTTGAAGAGTGTCGTAGTCGACGAGTATTGGCCCGGTCGCGGCAAGCTGGGGATCCCCTTCCATCTCGTCCACGAGGGTCTGAATCATGAACGGATCGAGGACCCGCGTGTCATTGTTCAGGAGAAGAATGTAGGGACCCGCCGTCGCATGGATCCCGGCATTGCACGCCGCGGCGTACCCTTGGTTCGTCGGGTTCCGCAGGACTCGAACGGAAGGGAACTCAACTCCGATCTTGTCGGGCGTCCCATCAATTGACGCGTTGTCTACGACGATGATTTCGATGTCGGGATAGACAAGCTCGCGCAGACTTTCGAGGCAACGCCGAGTGTACTCGTATTTGTTGAAAGTTGGGATCACCACGGAAACCCGGGGAAGATGGAGGTCCTCGGCGGCCCTCCCGCTCCGATAGTCCGAGCGCGGCACGGAGCCGGTGTCAGCCCGCATCGTATCACGGCCCTGAAGGACTTCGACACCTCAGTTCTTGCCGACTGGTCTCACGGCTCGATTTCAAGCAGGAACGCCGCTCAGGTTTAAAGGGTTCCCATCTCTTCTTCATCCCAAATGGACTCCATCGACATCGCCGTCGTCATCTCGGTGAAGGACGATCCCCGCGTGGTCGAATGCGTCGATGCGGTCCTCGCTCAGACCGCCCCCTTTCCCTTCGAGGTCGTGGTGGTCGACAACGGCTCTCGGGATGATACTCCACGACTGTTGTCGAGCCGATTCCAAACCAATCCGAGCGTTAAATTGCTCGCTCAGAGGGGGCACCTTTCGGAGGCTTGGAATACGGCAGCGCAGACGACCACCGTTTCGATTCTCGTTCGAATTGATGCGGACGCGCGTCCTTTGCCGGGTTGGCTCGACGCGCTGACCCGTCCGATCCGCGAAGGGACGGCGGATTGGACCGCAGGTCCGGTGGGTGGCGCCAATGTCGACGTGAGCATCGTAGCTCGCTATTACCACGAACGGACGGAGGCATACAACCGGCGGTTGGCTCGCGACGCGGATCTCCGGGACGCGGTTCCCTCATGGAACGTCGCCTATCGCCGAAGCGCATTGGAGCGGGCCGGATGGTACGATCCGTGGCAGGCGTCTAGCGTTGATTGGGACCTCCACAAACGACTGGCACGAACGGGTGCGCGCGGGCAGTTCGTCAAAGAGGCCCGATGCGTCCATTACCATCCGACCCGGCTCTGGGATCTGGCTCGAAAGGAGGCGTGGTATCGCACTGGACAGTACCAGATGGCGCTGAAATACGGCTTCCTCGAGATGGCGAGTGGATTCTCCCTTCCCCTCGCCTACGGCCTCCTCCTTGCACTGGCGATCGCGGCCTTGGCCCTAACCCCGCTCGCTTGGATGGCCTTGCTCCTGCTGGTCGCCCTCCTCCTCAAGCACTGGGTCGAAGGCGTGCGCGAATCCGATCCGATGTGGTTCTATCGGGCCCTCTTTCGCCCGGTGGAAGGCTTCGCGGGTCTGTACGGCTTGGTGAGGGGCCTGGTCCGTTATGGCGTCCGGCGGCCTGTCCCTCCTTGATGTGGCAAAGGTTTGGTTGCAAGAATTGCTGCCGATGGAGTCCCGTCGAAACTTCGGATTGCCATACCAAGGCAGCATCCGACCAGTCAACAATGCTCAAGCGGGGAATGCGTTCCCGGTGGCCATCTCATGCGGCTAAGAAATTCTTTGTCGATGAGTCGACCCGCACCGAAGCTAAACGTGGGGAGCGGGACTCTCACACCATAAGGGTTCGTCAACGTAGACATCCGCCCGGGGCCGAACGTGGTGTGGTCTTGGACGTGGACCATCAACCGCTGCCATATGGGGATGAGTCAATGAACGCGGTTCTCGCTTCGCACGTCTTTGAGCATCTCGCCACTTGGAAAGAGTGCTGGGCGAAATCCATCGGGTCCTCAGGGTCGGTGTCATTCTGGAAGTCTACGTTCCATACGGAACGTACAGTCGAAAGACGACGTTCGGGCACATCCGGTTCCTGTGGCCCGGAATGGCGAAGACCCTCGGAGTAATCGTGGACAAACGACAACGGAGCGGATTGCCCTGGAGGTTGATACTCAGCGAGGTTTCCGAGCGCGGACTCCCGTTCGCCTGGCACTTTCAAATACATTACCTCAAAGATCGAGCCGAACTTCGGTAGGAAGGTGGAACTTCACTTCGTGCTCGAGAAAATTCACGGGGAGGAATTTGACCGACTTCTTGAAGCTGCGAGATAGTCGGCGTCGCTGCTCATCAAAGCGCGATTCACAAGATTCTCGTTCCGATCGATCACGGGTCCGAACGGCTCCGGGAGGAGACGGAGGCTAGGCGCTGCGCCGACCTTGCGGAAGGAGCAGGAAAATCACCACAATCACTGCAATCGGAAGGCCGATCGCGAGGACAAGGATAATCCAAAGGTAGCTCAGATAGCTGAACCCCTCGAAGGCTGCGGGAACGACTGCGAGTCCAATCTGAAGCGTCGACTGGTTGCCGCCGCTGTAGTAAAAACGGAGTCCTCCTGAATCGGACAGCGGCGACCCACCATTAATGCCCAGATTCTCCCAAGAGGGGTACGGGGCGGGAGTTAGGATCGGATTCCCGGGAGCCTTCGTCCAATTCAAGCCATCCGAAGAAGTCGCAATCCCGATGCTCCAGACAGAGGAGTTGCGGCCCGCATAGTACATGGTCCAAAGAGAACCTGGGAAAACGGCGGGAAAACGAACCGCGGAATCGTCCCACGAGCCCGGAGGTCCGATACTGATGATCGGCCCACCGAAAAGGGCCGAGAATCCCGTGTAAGTGGTCGAGGCCGCGACCCCGATGGCTTCGGACGAACCGTCCGACCCGGTGTAGTACATCAAATACCCAGGGGAAGTCTTCACAACCCATGGGGTTAGTGCGTTAGCGCGATCCCAAGCGCCAGATGTTCCCGGGGCGAGGGCAACGGCAGGCGGCGACCACGAGCGTCCGTCGACGGATGATGCATGGCGAATCGTTCCATCGGCCTGATCTTGAAACCAGAGGTGATAGGTCGAGTCTTCCCTTGAGACGAAGGGCGCTCCGATCAACCCGGAAGAGTCGAGTACGGTTCCCTGCTTGTTCCAAACGATTCCATCCGTCGAGGTTGCGTAGAGTATGCGCCACCGAAACCCGTCGGATCCGCGGTACCACATCCGATACACTCCCCCGGTATCAATCAAAACGGATGGATCGCGAGCCCAAACAGAATCGGGAGATCCTGGAGGGCCATTCGCTATCACGATCCCGCGCTTCACGAAGGAAGAACCCTCGGGGACCAAGTCATGAAAACCAGGCCTGAAAACGTCAGGGAGCGATGGCACTCGACTTCCCTCGAAGAAAACCAAGGTGGAAGAAGGCGCGAGCAAAACCACGATCGTGAAGAGCGCGAGTACGGGATTTTTCGAAGTCACGTATGTGACCGATTCGCGAACCGGCACCACCCCATAAAACCTCGGTTGTCCCGTCAGGCTTGTCGATGGGTTGCCGTCACTCAACAGCGTGCGGAAGCTTCATCCGTTTCGACAATCATCGTCCCAACGGGAGGGATTGTGATTCAGGGACTCCCCAGGGATTGCCACCTCCGCTCACGGCTGATGGCCAGACTTGCAGCCTTCGTCCTTGTTGTCCTCTTCGGTTCCCTAGTCGGGATTTCGGTCCGAAACGTGGGTGATGGACCCCTTGTGGGCGGGCATCTCCCTTTCGAGGTCCAAACGACCGCCTCCGGTTTCGTCAAGATGGGGATCGCGATCGATAACGGCCCTGCAGGCTCACCTGATTCTGTCTGGGCTCGGGACGGATCGATAATCAACGAGGCAGACGGATCATTCAAGATGTGGTACGTAGGGTCCGATGGGGCACAATGGCGAATTCTGCTGGCGACCTCGAGCGATGGGATTCTCTGGACAAAGCACGGGGCGGTCGTTACGTATACACCCACCGTCAGCGGACCTTTCGTTCTTCGCGAAGGAGCGACGTACCACATGTGGTTCCAGGGTGGGCCTTCCGGAGGCGGCGCCATCTACCACGCAACGTCATTCAATGGAGTCAATTGGACAGTCGACGGCGTGGCCCTAAGCCCCGCCGCGGGCGGTTGGGACAGCGTTCAGGTGGGTCTCCCTTGGGTCGTCCACTACGGAAACCAATACCTCTTGTACTACGCAGCCTCGGACGGAGCTGTTGAACGGATTGGCCTCGCCTTGTCGAGCACCTATGTCGGCTTCACACGTCTATCGACAGCTCCCATCCTCACCGCGGGGCCAGGAGGTTCTTGGGATTCGTACCTGGTGCGAACGCCCGCGGTGAGTCCCGGAACCCCTTGGATCATGTACTACGCTGGCACCAATGGCGGATCCTGGCAAATCGGCGTTGCAACATCGACGGACGGGACCAGTTGGACACGGACCGGCACACCCGTGTTGTCTCCGGGCCCGCCCCCCTCTTGGGATTCCCAAGGCACCGTGGGAGGAAAGTTCGTGGACGGCACGTTCGGGCGGCGCCTATACTACACCGCCGCGGACGGGGCAACAGTGCGAATCGGATTGGCGAATAGGGACTTATCTTCGGCCCCTCCCACAAATCCTCCCGCGGCGCCGCCTACCGAGACGACTTCCCTAATGTCCTCGTGGCGGATCCTGGCACTCGTGTCGGTCGTAGCCACAGACGCGTCCATCGCGATTGCCTGGTTTTTCTGGTTCAAGAAGACGCGGAATCTGACGAAGCAACTTTGGCAACCCTTTCCACCGCCCCAGGTCCCTCCGGAATCGGGCCGGCTGCCCTGATTGAAATCAAGATCTTTTGTCAACTCTACTCCCGCGGTTGCGCTACACTTTTATAGCCATCAGCGCCTTCCGCGTCTCCGTCTGACCCTCGTCGGACACCAGAAGGATATAGATGGGATGGGTTGTAGCGATGCTGCCCAGCGCTGACTGTCCCACCGGTCAGGTGAGCCCTTGTTCCTGAAAGAGATCCAGATGGAGAACTTCAAGTCGTTCGGTCGAAAAATCTCGATCCCGTTCCTCCAAGGGTACACGTCGATCACGGGCCCGAACGGCTCCGGGAAGAGCAACATCGCGGACGCGATCCTGTTCGTCCTCGGCCCGAAGAGCGCGAAGGCGATCCGCGCCGGCAAGCTGACGGACCTCATCTGGAACGGCGGCAAGGACAAGAACGGCGCCAACGAATGCCAGGTCAGCCTGATCTTCGACAACTCGGACCGCCAGATCCCCGTCGAGGCGGACGAGGTCAAGCTCACCCGCTACGTCGGCCTCAGCCCATCCGTCGATGGCGGGTACAATTCGTACTTCTACATCAACGACCGAAAGTCCTCCCTGTCCGA
>WNEL01001567.1_pt1 | contig 10153 bp, 7 predicted proteins | sample 5399991 | NCBI WGS metagenome assembly WNEL01 (sample SAMN13153325, study PRJNA577476) | soil metagenome | isolation source: 20 cm grassland meadow soil pre-rain plot 2 | place: USA:California | collected 2015-09-08
GAGCACGAGCTTGGCGAACAGTTCCCGATCGCCGTGCAGCGGGATACCCCACTCCTCGTCGTGGTAGGCGAGCATCAACGGCTCGGCGTCGTCCCCGGTCCAGCAACGTCGTTTCATGGCGCCCGAATTTTGCACGGACGTGTCCGGTCCGGCTAGTGCCGTTCCAACGATTTCTGATGCGACTCGCGAGCGACCGACTGCCCACTCCCATCACGTTGGAACGGCACTAGTATTCGCGCCATGAGGTTCCTCCAGGTCGGCGAGCTCGAGGGTCGCTACGTCGCCTCGCTGGCGGAGGCCGCGCGGCCGGTGCCGCGCGAGGGCGAGGTCCTGGTGCGCGTCGCGGCTTCCGGCGTGAACCGCGCCGACCTGCTGCAGATCGCCGGGCGCTACCCGCCTCCGCCGGGTGAGCCGGACATCATCGGGCTCGAGCTGTCGGGGACCAGCGACGCGGCGGGAGAAGCGGTGTGCGCCCTGGTCGCCGGGGGCGGGCACGCCGAGTACGTGGCCGCGCCGGCGGGACAGCTGTTCCCGGCGCCGGGGCGTCTCGACCTCGTGACCGCCGCGGGCATTCCCGAGGCCTTTCTCACGGCGTTCGTCAACCTGGTCATGGAGGCAGGGCTCAGCCGGAGCGAGACGCTGCTCGTGCACGCCGGCGCGTCGGGGGTCGGCCTGGCGGCGATCCAGCTCGGCAAGCTGCTGGGCGCCCGGGTCGCGGCCACGACGCGGACCTCCGAGAAACTGGCGGCGCTGGTAAGCGCGGGGGCGGATCTGGCGATCGACACGGGGCGGCACGACTTCGCCGAGCAGATCGAGGAGCGCTGGGGGCGCGACGCGGTGGATGTCGTGCTCGATCCCATCGGCGCGCCGAGCCTCGCGGGTGATATGCGCGTCCTGGCGACCGGGGGGCGGGGGCGGGTCGTATTCATCTCGACCATGGCGGGCGCGCGCGCCGAGGTCGATCTCGCCCTCGTGATGCGCAAGCGCGCCCGGTTGCTGGGCTCGACGCTGCGGGCGCGGAGCCGCGCCGAGAAGGGGGCGATCGTGGCGCGCTTCAAGCGGGAGATCCTTGCGGCGTTCGCGTCGGACGAGCTGCGGGTGCCCGTGGACACGGTGTTTCCCGTCCACCGGGCGGCGGAGGCGTTCCAGCGGATGCGAGAGAACCGCAACGTCGGCAAGATCCTGATCGCATGGCCACGCGACTAGCTGCGGCCGCCGGGGCGCTCGTACTCGCCGTCGCGTGCCGGGGAGACCACCGGTCGGCAGCCGCCGGGCACGTCGCGGCCCCCGACACGGCGGCGCGGAGCGATACGGTGAACTTGTACGCCGCCGCAGGCGCGAACCGGCTGTCGCCGCGGGCGGCGCAGGCGCGCCCGCTGGTCTACGTGCCGAACTCGAAGGACGGCACGGTGACCGTGATCGACGCGCGTACGTATCGCGTGCTGCGGACGTTCCCGACGGGCGCGCTGCCGCAGCACGTGGTGCCCTCGTACGATCTCACGACGCTCTGGGTCGCGAACAATCTCGGCGGCACGCTCACGCCGATCGATCCCACCACCGGGCAAGAGGGCGCGAGCGTGCCGGTGGACGATCCCTACAACCTGTATTTCACCCCCGACGGCCGGTTCGCGATCGTGGTGGCCGAGCGCCGCCGCCGGCTCGACGTTCGCGACGCGCACACGATGGCCCCGGTGCAATCCCTGCCCGTCCAGTGCAAGGGCGTGGACCACATGGAGTTCACTGCCGACGGCCGGTTCGCCGTCGCGACGTGCGAGTTCTCGGGTCAGCTCGTGAAAGTGGACCTGGAGGCGCGCGCCGTGGTGGGATATCTGACGCTCGACCCCGGGGGGCTCGACAGCACCGCCATGCCGCAGGACATCCGGTCTTCCCCGGACGGCCGGGTGTTCTACGTGGCCGACATGAAAGCGAACGGCGTGTTTCTCGTGGATCCGGAGGCGTTCCGACGCGTCGGGTTCATCCCGACCGGGCGGGGGACGCACGGCATCTACCCGAGCCGGGACGGCCGGCTGCTCTACATCACGAATCGCGGCTGGAACACCACGGCGGGTGGGCGGCGCGGCCCGGGCTCCGTCACCGTGCTCGATCCGCGCACGGAGCAGATCGTCGCGACCTGGGTGGTGCCGGGCGGTGGCAGCCCGGACATGGGGAACGTGACCGCGGACGGGAAGGAGCTGTGGGTGTCGGGTCGCTACGACGAAGAAGTCTACGTATTCGACACGGGGACGGGGCAGCTAACGCACCGCATCAAGGTGGGGCGCGAGCCGCACGGGCTCTGCGTCTGGCCGCAGCCGGGCAGATATTCGCTCGGACATACGGGGAACATGAGATAAAGGAAGAAAGGCGTCACGCAGAGACGTCGCGCAGAAGCGTTACACAAAGACGTATGGGGGTGGGATGAATCGCATCAAAGGAAAGCTGATTCTCATCACGGGAGCGAGCTCGGGAATCGGCGAGGCGTGCGCCCGCCGGTTCGCCGCCGAAGGTGCGCAGCTCGCGCTGTGGGCGCGGCGTCGCGCGCGGTTGGAATCGCTCGCCCGCGCGCTCGAGAAGCAGCATCGCGTGGCCCCACAGCTCGCCGAGGTGGATGTGCGCGATCGCGCCGCGGTGAGCCGGGCGGCGGAGACGCTGGTCGCGGCCGGGCAGGTGCCCGACGTGCTCATCAACAACGCCGGTCTCGCGAGCGGTCTCTCGAAGGTGCACGAGGGCGACCCCGAGGATTGGGACCGCATGATCGACACCAACCTGAAAGGGCTGCTCAACGTGACGCGGGCGGTGCTGCCCCACATGGTGGCGCGGCGCCGGGGCCACGTCGTGAACATCGGAAGCGTAGCGGGGCACCAGACTTATCCGATGGGAAACGTGTACAACGCCACCAAGTTCGGCGTGCGCGCGCTGACGGAGGGCATGAACCTCGACATGGCGGGCACGCCGATCCGGGTTTCCGCGGTCGACCCCGGAATGGTGGAAACGGAATTCTCGGAGGTGCGGTTCCACGGCGACCGCGAGCGCGCCAAGACGGTCTACCAAGGACTTCAGCCGCTCACGGCGGATGACGTGGCGGACACGATCGCCTACATCGTGAACCTGCCGGAGCACGTGAACATCCTCGACCTGATCATCGTGCCGACGGCGCAGCGCAACGTGTACGTCGTGGACCGGGGATCGCCTTGACGGGTTCCAATCCGGGGACTGTTCCTGGCGGCTGTTGCGGGACCGCGACTGAGCCGGCGCCCGCGATGCGCGGAACCTAGCGCTGTCCGGGGAGTTCAACGCAGTCCGAGATCGCGCGATGAGCGAGGTTCGTATGCAGCAGCGCAGACTGGGACGCCAGGGACCGATGGTATCGTCTCTCGGGCTGGGATGCATGGGGATGTCCGAGTTCTACGGCCCAACGGACGAGGTCGAGTCGCTCGCGACCATCCACCGCGCGCTCGATCTGGGCATCGACTTCCTCGACACCGCCGACGTGTACGGGCCGTACACCAACGAGCAGCTCGTGGGCCAGGCGATCGCGGGCCGGCGGGACCAGGTCGTGCTCGCGACCAAGTTCGGGATCGTGCGGGGCTCCGATCCCCAGGTGCGAGGCGTCAACGGGCGCCCCGAGTACGTGCGCGCTTGCTGCGAGGCATCGCTCAAGCGTCTCGGCGTCGATCACATCGATCTGTACTACCAGCACCGCGTGGATCCCAAGGTTCCTATCGAAGACACCGTCGGCGCGCTGGCCGAGCTGGTGTGGCAAGGGAAGGTACGCTACATCGGCCTCTCGGAAGCGGCACCGGCGACGCTGCGCCGCGCCCACGCGGTCCACCCGATAACCGCCTTGCAGACGGAGTACTCATTGTGGAGCCGGGACCCGGAGGACGAAGTCCTGCCGACTTGCCGGGAGCTGGGCATCGGTTTCGTGGCCTATAGTCCGCTGGGGCGCGGGTTCCTCACGGGCCGGTTCCAGAAGTTCGACGACCTCCCGGCCGGTGACTTCCGCCGCGGCTCTCCGCGGTTTCAGGGGACGAACTTCCAGAAGAACCTGGACCTCGTCCGCAAGGTGCAGGAGATCGCGCGCGAGAAGGGCTGTACGCCGGCGCAGCTGGCGCTGGCCTGGCTGCTGGCGCGCGACAACGACATCGTGCCGATCCCCGGCACGAAACAGCGGGCCCGGCTCGAGGAGAATGCCCAGGCGGTCGACATTTCCTTTCGCAAGAGCGATCTCGCGTGGATCGACGCGATGGCGCCGAAGGGCGTAGCCGCGGGGGCTCGGTACGCGGAGACCGGAATGCGGCTGGTGGACGGGTGACCCCCTCGTTCCCCCTCTCCGCGTTGTGAGAGGGGGTCAGGGGGTGAGGCCCAGCAGGTAGCGCTCAGTGAAGAGAATCGTCGCCGAAAACTGAAAGTCCTGATTGCCCCTCTTGCGGAACCCGTGACCCTCGTCTTTCGCCATCAGATACCACACGGGCACGCCGCGCCGCTTGAGAGCGGCGACCATCTGCTCGGCCTCGCTCCGCGGGACGCGGGGGTCGTTCATGCCCTGGATGATGAAGAGCGGCTTCGTGACCTTGTCCACGTTGTTGAGCGGGGCGGTGCGCTCCATCCAGGCACGCATGGTCGAATCGCGCTCGTCGCCGTACTCGACGCGCCGCAGGTCCTGGCGATAGCCGGACGTGTTCTGCAGGAAGGTGGCGAGGTTCGAGATCCCCACCACGTCCACCGAGCAGCAGATGGGCCCGTCGTAACGCGTGGCCGTGACGAGCGTCATGTGACCGCCGTAGCTGCCGCCCGTCACGAGCACGTGGTCGGGGTCGAGGTCCGGTCGCGTGCGGATCCACTCGAGCAGGGCTCCGATGTCTCGGTATGCCCCCTCCCGCAGCGCGCCGTTGTCGAGCTTCAGGAACGTCTTCCCGAAGCCGGTCGAGCCCCGGATGTTCGGAATAATCAGGGTGATCCCCAGCTCCTGGACGTAGTAGTTGTTGCGGCCCAGGAATCCGGGGCGCGACTGCCCCTCGGGCCCGCCGTGGATGTTGATGATCACCGGGCGGCGCCCCGCGAATCGCGCGGGCGGCTTGTAGAGAAAGCCGGTGATCTCCCGCCCGTCGAAGCTGGGCCAGTGCACCAGCTCGGCCTCGGCAAAGTCACGCGCGGTGAGGCCCGCGGTCTCGCTCTCGGTCCAGCGCGTGAGCTTGCCGCTACCGAGGTCGAGCGAGTAGGCGTCGGCGGGGGCGCGCGCCGAGCTCAGCGTGAACCCCAGCTCGGCGCCGGTGCGTCGCCAGCGGATCCCAAAGATCTGTCCTGTGGGCAGCTTGGGCAGGCGGCGCTCGATGCCCGTCGCCGCGTCGAGCACGCGCAGCACGCTGACCCCCGCTTCGTTGGTCGCGCAGGCGATGGAGCGTCCGTCGGGCGACAGCTCGAACTCGTCCACGTCCCACGGGATGCCGCTCGTGAGGAACCGATAGCGTCCCGTTGCGAGGTCCAAGTAGGCGAGGCGCTGGAACTCCGACCCGCGGTCGGTCGTGACGTAGATGCCCTTGCCGTCGCGACTGAACTGAGCTGCGCCGTAGGCGACGCTGTCGCCCGGCTGCTTCGGCGTGAGCAGCGTTTTCGCACCGCTCGTGACGTCGACGAGCCAGAGATAGCCTTCGTTGACGGAGATCGCCTGCGCCAGCAGGATCTGGCGGTCGTTCGGGGACCAGTCGGCGGGCTCATAGCCGCCGCCCTCCAACTGGAGCACCATGCGGTCGCTCGCCGGTTGGGCCGGGTCCATCACCCACAGGTCCAGATCGCGTCCGTCGCGGCGCGTGGACATGTAGGCGTAACGGTCGCCCTTGTGCGACCAGGCGCCGCCGACGTTCCGCGACTTGCCGTCGGTCAGCAGGGTGATATCACCGGTCGCGACATCGTAGCGGTACTTCTGGAAGAACTCCGCACCGCCGACGTCCTTCGTGAACACGATGTAGCGGCCGTCGGTCGGCTGGTACGAGGCGCCGGAGACGGGGTCGGGGAAGAACGTCAGCTGTGTTCGCGCCCCGCCCGGAAACGCGACGCGGTGCAGCTGGGGCGCGTCGCCGAACCGGGTGGCGATGATCATCTCGCGTCGCGTCGGGTGCCAGTCCCAGAAGTCGGCGGCTCGAAACTCCCCGTAGCGGCGCGCCACGTCGGCGATGCGCGACGGGATCGGCGGCACCCCGTCCATCAAGAGATTCTCGGGCCCCGCCGCGGCGGCGCCAGTCTGGGCGAACGCGCGACTGGGGACGAGCGCGGCGACGGCAAGCAGGAGACGAAGCCAGATCGGCATACAGGGTCTCAGCGGTGTGGTAGGTTCGACCAAGCTACGGCGACGTCCGGATGGTTGCGAGATCCCCTGCGGTATCTCCTGCATTGCGCTCGCTCGCCGGGCGCCGCCCCGCATCGTAGCTTTCCGCGGTTCCATATGGCCTGAAGGAAGACAGGGGGAGGAGTGACGGCGTACCGTTTTCCCGACAGCAACGTCTTCTACCGGAAGCTCGGCCGCAGCTACCCGCGCATCGTGCGGGGCGAGGGCTGCTGGTTGTATGACGAGCAGGGCAAGGACTACCTGGACGCGGTCGGCGGCGCGTACGTCGCGAACCTCGGCCATTCGAACCCCGACGTGGCCGACGCTCTGGCGCGGCAAGCACGCGAGTTCGGCTATCTCTCGGCGACGGCGTTCACCCACGGCCCGGTGGAAGAGCTCGCCCGCGAGCTGGCAGCGAGCCTGCCGGGCGATCTCGACAAGCTCTACTTCCTCTCCAGCGGATCGGAGGCCGTGGAGGCCGCGCTCAAGCTCGCCCGGCAATACTGGGTCGAGGCCGGCAAGCCCGGGAAGCACCGCATCATCGCCCTCGCGCCCTCCTATCACGGCAACACCCTGCTGGCACTCTCGGCATCGGCGCGCGAGCAGTACAAGCTGCCGTTCCGGGAGTGGCTGGTGGACGTCACGCGCATTCCCGCCCCTTACGCGTACCGCTGCGAATGTCGCGGCGCGGACGCGGCGTGCCCGACCTGCAGCGGCACCGCCCTCGAGGCCGCGATCCGGCGGGCGGGGGCCGACACGGTGGCCGCGTTCATCGCGGAGCCGGTGGGCGGCTCCTCGACGGGGGCGTCCACGCCGCGTCCGGAGTATTTCCGCACGATCCGGGAGATCTGCGACCGCTATCAGGTGCTGTTCGTGGCCGACGAGATCCTGTGCGGAGCCGGTCGCACGGGCACCTGGTGGGCGGTCGATCAATACGGTGCGACGCCGGACCTCATGACGATGGGGAAGGGGATCTCCGGCGGCTACGCCCCGCTGTCGGCCGTCGCCGCGCCCGAGCGGATCGTCGACGTGATCGCGCAGGGCTCGGGGAGCTTCCTGCATGCCCAGACCTTCTCATTTCACCCCGTGGCGTGCGCGGCGGGACTCGCTGCCGTCCGCCTGCTCAAGCGCGATCGGCTGGTGGAGCGCTGTGCCAGGCTTGGGCGGGTGCTGCACGAGCGGCTCGCGGCGCTGACGCGGCTACCCCACGTGGGGGACGTCCGGGGGCGGGGCCTGCTTGCGGGCATCGAGTTCGTGGAAGACAAGACCAGCCGGGCCCCGTTCCCACGGGCGGCCAGGTTCGCCGAGGCGTTCACCGAGGCCGCGCTGGAGGCTGGTCTCGTGGTCTGGCCCAACGTGGGGCACGCCGACGGCGTCAGCGGCGACCTGGTCGTCGTGGCGCCACCCTTCATTATCACGGAGCAGGAGATCGACCAGATCGTGACGCGCTTCACCACGGCGCACACGGCGGCCGTCTCGGCCGTCAACGCCGGAGCCCGCTGAGCCCATGGCGACGACCGCCGCCCCCCCGTCCAAAGTCACCTACACCACGGCCAACGTCGACTGGGAGGCGTTCCACCGCCAGTTCGACGAGGCGCTCGCCGGGGTGCGCGGCCAGCTGGGCCGGGACTATGCGCTCTACATCGGGGGGGAGCCGATCACCTCGTCCGCGGCGCCGATCGTCGATACCTCGCCCATCGATAGGGAGATCGTCCTCGGGCGCTTCGCCAGCGCCGGCGTGCTGCACGTCGACCGGGCCGTCGCGGCGGCCAGGGCGGCGCAGCGGGGGTGGGCCCACACGCCGTGGCGGGCGCGGGTTGCGACGCTGCGCGGCGCCGCCGGGCTGATCCGCCAGCGCAAGTTCGAGCTCGCCGCGATCATGAGCCTCGAGGTGGGCAAGAGCCGGCTCGAGTCGATGGGCGACGCCGAGGAGTCCGCCGACCTGATCGATTACTATTGCCAGCAGGTCGAAGACGCCAACGGCTTTCTCCGTCAGATGGCCAAGGTCACGCCGGTGGAGCGCAACACCGACGTACTCCGGCCCTACGGTGTGTTCGCCTGCATCGCGCCGTTCAACTTTCCGCTCGCGCTCTCGACCGGCATGTCCGCGGCGGCGCTGGTCGCGGGAAATGCGGTCGTCTACAAGCCCGCCGAGGAAGCGCCGTGGACCGGGCTCAAGCTGTACGAGGTGTACCGCGACGCAGGGTTGCCCGCGGGCGTATTCAACTATCTCCCCGGATCGGGCGAGGTCGCGGGCGAAACGTTGTGGCGTCACTCCGGTGTCGACGGGGTCGTCTTCACGGGCTCGAAGGCCGTGGGCATGCACATCTTCCAGGGCCTCTCGCGCGATTGGATCAAGCCCTGCCTCCTCGAAATGGGCGGCAAGAACGCGGCGATCGTGCTGGACTCGGCGGACCTGGACGCGGCGGCGGAAGGGGTGACGCGGTCGGCGTTCGGCCTCCAGAACCAGAAATGCAGTGCGACGTCTCGCGTCTACGTGCACCAGCGCGTGGCCCAGCCGTTCGTGGAGAAGCTGGTCGAGCGGACCAAGGCCCTGAAGCTGGGGGATCCGACGGAGCGCGATGTCGTGTTCGGGCCGGTGATCAACGCGGCGGCGGTGGAGCGGTTCCGGCGAGCGGCGGCGCGGGCCCGCCGCGAGGGCAAGATCGTGCTGGGCGGCCAGCAGCTCGGCGGCGAGCCCTTCGACCACGGGCACTACGTCGCCCCCACGATCGCCGAGCTGCCCCTGTCTTCGTCGCTCTTCCGGGAGGAGCTGTTCGTGCCGTTCCTGGCCGTGGGGGAGGTGTCGGGGCTGGAGGAAGCCATCGCCGAAGTGAACAAGGCCGAGTACGGCCTCACGGCCGGCATCTTCTCCAAGAAGGCGGAGGAGATCGAGCGGTTCTTCGATGAGATCGACGCCGGCGTGTGCTACGTGAACAAGCGTACCGGAGCGACGACCGGCGCCTGGCCGGGCGCGCAGCCGTTCTGCGGGTGGAAGGGATCGGGCTCGACCGGCAAGGGCGGGTGCGGCCCGTACTACGTCGCCCAATTCCTGCGCGAGCAGAGCCGGACCGTGATCGAGGAGTCGCGATGAAGGACTACCCGCGCATCGTCGTGCCGCCGCCGGGGCCCAAGGCGCGAGCCATCGTGGAGCGGCAGAATCGCTGGGCGTCGACGTCCTATCCCAAGGAATATCCGCTGGCGATCGCCCGTGGAGCGGGGGCCATGGTCGAAGACGTGGACGGGAATCGCTACCTCGACTTCATGGCGGGCATCGCGGTCGCGTCCACCGGGTACGGTCATCCCAAAGTGGTCCAGGCGATCCAGGACGCCGCCGAGCGCTTCCTCCACATCTGCGGCAGCGATTTCTACTTCGAGAGCTTCGCGGCGCTGTGCGAGCGGCTGGCGCGGCTCGCGCCCGGGCCGAGCAAGAAGCGGGTGTTCCTCTCGAACTCGGGAACCGAGGCGGTGGAAGGGGCGATCAAGCTGGCGCGGCACTCGACCGGGCGGCCGGCGATCGTCGCCTTTACGGGAGCGTTCCACGGGCGCACCTACGGCGGGTTGAGCCTGACGGCGAGCAAGTCGGTGCAGCGCGCCGGGTTCGCGCCGTTCCTCCCCGAGGTGTACCACGTCCCCTACGGGTACCGCTATCGCTGCGACTTCTGTCGGGGCGAGGCCGCCTGCAGTCTGCGGTGCGTGTCGTCCATCGAGGACGACCTGTTCGCCAAGCGGCTCGATCCGAAGAGCACGGCGGCGATTTTCGTGGAGCCGATCCAGGGGGAAGGGGGCTACGTCGTGCCGCCCCCCGGTTACATGAAGGCGCTGCGCGAA
>WNEL01001574.1_pt1 | contig 10131 bp, 7 predicted proteins | sample 5399991 | NCBI WGS metagenome assembly WNEL01 (sample SAMN13153325, study PRJNA577476) | soil metagenome | isolation source: 20 cm grassland meadow soil pre-rain plot 2 | place: USA:California | collected 2015-09-08
CAACCTGATCGCGTTCTCGTCGACGCTGTGCCGCTACCAGCTGGCCCCGGTGCCGGCGACGCCGGGCGAGAAGCAGTCCGCGCTCCGGTGGCTGCGCGCGCTGTCGGCACGCGGCGGCACCGAGATGGAGCAGGCGGTCAAGGAGGTCCTGAACATGCTCGACCCGCTGGCGCGGGCCCAGATCGTGATCGCGACCGACGGCTACGTCGCCGGCGACACCGCGATCCTCGACCGGCTCCACGCCCAGCGGACCGGGCCGCGGTTGCACTTCCTCGGGATCGGCTCGTCGGTCAACCGCGGGCTGGCCAGCGCGATGGCGCGCGCCGGCCGTGGCGCTGCGGTGACGTGCGACCTCGACGAGGACGCCGAGCGCGCGGCGAAGCGGCTGATCGATCACACGCGGTCGCCGGTGATCACCGACGTCTCGCTCCACGGCGCGGTGATCGCGCACGCGCCCGACCGGCTGCCGGACGTGTACGCGGCGGCGCCGGTGATCGCCGCGGTCCGGCTCGGCCCGGGCACGCTGGTGGTGCGCGGCCGGATCGGCGGGGGCGACTGGGAGCGGCGGATCTCTGTCCGGCTTCCGGACGTCGGCGACGGCGATCCGGCGGTCCTGGCGCTCTACGCCCGCGAGCACGTCGCCGATCTCGAGGCGCGGCGGTTCGCCGGCGAGGACCGCGACGCCGAGATCGAGCGCACCGGGCTCGCGTTCCAGATCGCGACCCGGTTCACCGCGTTCGTCGCGGTCGACGACCACCGCGCGGTCGCTCCCGCGACGCGTCGCGAGGAGGTTCCGCAGGAGCTGCCGTACGGCACGACGGCCGCGGCGTTCGGGCTGCGCGCGGCCAGCTCGCCGGCGAACGCGCCCGCGCGCTGGCGATCGCGGGCGGAGCGCGCCGCGCACGCGGCGATCGCGGCGGGCAACCATGCGCTGGCCGGCCACGCGGCGCGCAGCCGGCCTGCTCCGGCGAGCCATGCGCCTCCGAGCGACGTGCCCTGGGACGCGTTCGACGACGAGATCTTCGCCGAGCCGACCGAGGTGGATCGCCCGATCGCGAGCGACGTGCGACGGTCGATCACGCTGCCGGAGCCGCCGCGTCTGGCCTCCGCCCGGATCGGTCCGCGGTCGCCGACCGCGAGCCCCGTGCTGCGACCGACGAACCTCCATGTGACGCGCCGGGAGATCCTGCGTCCGATCCCGCAGGCCATCTCGCTGTCGCCGCCACCCAGGCGGTCCGTGGCGGAGCCGCGGCGGGAACCGAGCGTCGCGCCCGCGCCACCGCCGGCGCTTGCCGAGCCTCCGTCCGGGGAGGTCCGGCAGCCCGCCCCCGCGCCCGGCGAGCGCGCCGCGCCGAGGCGAAACACCGCGCCGTATCCGGTCGTCCAGCGAGCTCCCGCACCGCCCGCCGATCCGCGCGGACCGAACGCCCAGAATGGCCAGAATGCCCAGAGTACCCAGCATGCCCAGAATGTAACGAGCTCGCACAGCAGGACCCTTCGAGGGTTCACGCCTGCCGCGAAGCGACGCTCCACGTCGCAGCGAAGCGCCTCGGGCGCCGGGGTCGGCGTGGCGATGGACCCCCGCGCGGCCGCGCGCGGTCTCGCCGGGCTGCCTCCGTTCTCCGCCTTGCCCGACACGTTCGGTGACACCGTCGGGTTCGCCGCGGGCTCCGGCTTCGCGGCCGGCGATACGCTGGACCAGTTCGGCGAGGGCACCGAGAGGAGTGCGTCCGTCGGCTTCGGCGCGCAGTTCGGCTTCGCGTCCGGCGCCCGCGGCACGCGGCCCGGCACGCAGTCCGAGGATCGACCCGGAGCGGCTCGCCTGAACGCACCGGCGTCGCCGCGCATCTTGCTGTCACTGCTGATCGCGGTCGCGCTCGTGATGATCGCGGCCCTCGCCAGGTGGGTGGTGCACTGACGATGGACCTCGACGTCCACCTCGCGGGAATCATCGCCGGCGACACGCGGGCGTTCGGCGCGTGGCTCACCGCTGCCGAGCCGCGCGTGCGCGACAGCCTGCGCTCGTTCGCCCGCGTGATCGACGTCGAGGCCGTGCTGCAGGAGACCCTGCTGCGGGTGTGGCAGATCGCGCCGCGGTTCGTCCCCGACGGCCGAAGCAACAGCCTGTTGCGGCTCGCGATCCGGACCGGCCGCAACCTCGCCGTGAGCGAGGTCCGCCGCACCCGGGCGACGCCGGTCGACGGCGACGATCTCGAGCTCGCGCTCGCCGCCGCGGTCGCCGCCGTCAGCCCCCCGGATCCGATGCTGCGGCGGGCGATCGGCGCGTGCCGCGACAAGCTTCCGGACCGGCCGCGCCAGGCGCTCGAGGCGCGGCTGGCGAGCGGCGGCGGCCAGGCCGACGAGGAGCTCGCGGCGCGTCTCGGCATGCGGATCAACACCTTCCTGCAGAACGTCACGCGGGCGCGCCAGCTGCTCGCGGATTGCCTGGCGAGGCGCGGCGTGACCGTCGCGGTGGAGCTCGGACCATGACCGACCGCGACCTGCCCCGCGATGACGAGCTCCTGATCGAGCAGGTCGCGAGCGCGTACCGCCCGGCGTCGCGCGACGAGCTGCGCTACCACCCGGCGTGGTACGACCTCGGCCCCGAGGACCGCGCGCGCGCGTTCGACCGCGCCCGGACGCTGCGCGCGCTCGAGGCCGCGCTCGATCCCGACGGGTTGTCGACCACCGCGCGCGCCGTGCTCGCCCGGATCGCTCTGGGCCGCTAGCGGCCGGCGCGTGCTACCAACGGGCATGCGCATCGATCGGGTCTACACGCGCGGTGGCGACACGGGCGAGACCTCGCTGATCGGCGGCGAGCGGGTCTCGAAGGCCTCGGCCCGCCTCGACGGCTACGGCACCGTCGACGAGCTCAACGCCACGCTCGGCCTGGTCGGCGAGGCGCTCGCCGCCTCGGCCGCCGGACCGCACCTCCTGCCGATCGTGCGCCGGGTCCAGAACGAGCTGTTCAACCTCGGCGCCGAGCTCGCGACCGCCGACCCCGCGACGCGCGCCAAGCTGCCGCGGATCGAGCAGCGCCACATCGCCGCGCTCGAGCGCGACATCGACGCCGTCAACGACGACCTGCCGGCGCTGCGCTCGTTCGTGCTGCCCGGCGGCGGCTGGGCCTCGGCGTACTTCCACCTGGCGCGCACCGTGTGCCGGCGCTGCGAGCGGCTGGTCGTCGGCCTCGCCGCCGACGAGGACATCGGCGAGCTCGCCGTCTCGTATGTGAACCGGCTGTCCGACGCGCTGTTCGTATGGGGCCGGTGGTGCGCCCTCAAGGACGGCCAGGCCGAGCCGCTGTGGGACTCGCGCTCGACCTGATCGGCGCGGAGCGCTACGGGCCGCAGCCGAGGCCGTCGACCACGGAGGTCAGCAGGCCGCCGGCCGCGGTGAGGTCGCGGCTGAAGCAGTTGCCCTGCGAGTCGGCCGAGAAGTACTGCTGCGCGCTGATCTGGCCGGTCGAGCCGGTGAAGACGCCGCTGGCGTTGAAGTTCAGCGTATCGCTCGGCGCGACGTGGTTGGTGACGATGCGGACGTCGGCGAGCCGCCCGCCGGGGCCGAGCTCGGTGTCGCTGCGTTCGAAGCGCTGATCGATCGACGTGGTCTGGGCCTGCGTGCCATCGCCGTGGACCACGAACGCGAAGTCGACCGACAGCGGCCAGTCGAGCTGGACCAGGTGCTCGCCGGGCGGGCCGCCGCCCTGCGTCGCCGTCCGCGTGACGATCGCCGTGTGCTGGGTGATCTGCTGGTGGTAGCTCGTGGCCGTGATGTCGAACTGCTGCTGGTTGGTGAACGCGATGTCGCCGGTGACCTCGGTCGAGACCCGACCGTGCGAGGTGTGGACGAACCCGGCGATCCGGTAGCTCCGGGTCGAGGTCACGCCGACCGGGCCGCTGATCGCACCGTCGGCGGCCGTGGTGATGTTCGACGTCACGATCGGGGTGGGCGCGGCGCCGAGGGTGTCGGCGGTGACCTCGCCGGTGACGCGGGCCGCGCGGTGGTCGAGGAACAGCAGCAGCGAGGCGGTGGTCGCGAAGAAGTTGTGGGCGTTGAACACGCCGACCGCGACCTGGTGCGGCCGGCCGTCGCTGAGCACACCGGCGAACGGCGTGAGGTCGACCCGGTACGGCGTGAAGCTCAAGGTCTGCACGCCCGGAATCGGCTTCCACAGGTTGGGGTCGATGCCGCCGGTGAAGATCCACGGGTAGATCGGCGCGACGCCTGCGGGGCGTCCGTCGACGGTGATCTCGGCCTCGCGGAAGCCGGTGGCGCCGCAGCTCTGCAGCGGGCCGGTCATCTCGTCGGGAACGCAGGTGTACCAGAACTCGTCGCCGGCCTGGCTCTGGGCATAGACGTCGAGCACGGCGCGCTCGATGTTGGTCGGCAGCGTGAACGTGCGCGCCAGCGTGCTCGCCGTGGTCGCCAGCCCGACCGTCCCTCCGCTCGGCCCGTTGGACATCGGCAGCACGACATCGGCGGTGCGCGGCGGATCGGTCTGCCGCGCGACCGGATAGAACCTGAGCTCGGCGGCGCCGGACAGGATGCCGGTGAACGTGCTGTTGACGAGGTTGTCGAGCTGCACCATCCCGGACTGCGGCGCCGTGAACAGCGGGCTGTAGTCCGTGAGGTCGTTCTCGACGTGCCACGACGGACTGACCGTCCGCGATGGCTCGGCGGTGGTGCCGAAGTAGAGGTTGGTGCCGGCGAGCCAGATGCTCGCGGTGCGATCGAACTGTCGGCCGGCGGTCACCGAGAAGTCGGCTGCCAGCACGACCTTCGCCCACGGCGCAGCGCACCCGGCCGGTGGCGTGAAGCTGAACGGCTTGGGCGAGAAGTCGGCGAACTGGACGCCGGCGAACAGCGGCACCACGCACGGCGTCGTCGCGGGCACCGCGACCGGCGGATCCGCGGTGGCGGTGTTGGGCGAGCCGACCGTCGGCGCGGCGACGGCGGCACCGAGCAGCACGAGGCCGCCGGCGGCGGCGAGCACGATGGAGCGAGGACGGACCAGCAATCGAGATCGCATGACGCACCTCCGCGACTGGCGCGCACCGTAGTCGCTCGCCGTCGGGTGGTCAATCGCCGCCGGAGATCCGCGACACGCGTACGCGATGTGGCGACGGCGCTCACCCGCCGCCATCAGAACTCCGTGCCCATCCACTCGGCGATCGAGCGGTACGAGCGATCACCGATCACGACGTGATCGATGATGGGGATGCCGAGCAGGCGGCCCGCCTCGCGCATCCGCTCCGTCAGCCCGCAGTCCTCGCGGCTGGGCGTGGCGTCGCCCGAGGGGTGGTTGTGCACCAGCACGCCGCCGGCCGCCGCCATGCGGACCAGCGGCCGGAACACCTCGCGGGGATGGACCTCGACGTGCGCGATGCTGCCGCGGGCGACCTCGACGACGTCGAGCAGGCCGTTGCGGACATCGACCCCGATCACGAAGAACACCTCCTGCGAGACCCCGGCGAGCCGCGGCGCGATGCAGTGGTACACGTCGGCGGCGCTGCCGAGCGAGCGGCGGCGATGGACCACCTCGATCGCGCGGCGGCCGAGCTCGAACGCCGCGACGAGCTGCGCCGCGCGCGCCGGGCCGATGCCGCTGTGCTGCGCGAGCTCGCGGGGCGACGCGCGCGACAGCGAGGCGATACCGCCGACCGAGCGCACCAGATCGGCGGCGAGCTCGCGCACCGGGCGGTCGCGGGCACCGGTGCCGAGCACCAGCGCGATCAGCTCGGCGTCGCCCAGCGCCTGCGCGCCGTACTGCCACAGCCGCTCGCGCGGCCGATCGGCGAGGTTGGCGAGCAGCTGCGCGACCGCGAGCGGCTCCAGAACCTGGTTCGAGATCACTTCGAGCGTATCGATCGCGATGGTCATCGCCACCAGCCCAGCAAGCTGCGTTCCACGGCCGACGCCATGCCGCCAGCGAATTGCGCCCCGGCGCGACACCTCGCAGACCGCGCGGAGTCTGCCCGAGATCCTCGTCGAGCGATCGGGCCGCTTGCATCATCCCCGCTCCTCGAAGCACCGCGCTCGCTTCCCGACCGGCCATGCGCCTCCCCGGCTCTCTTGTCCGATTCTCGGCCGGAATTCGGACAGGCGTCCGGTTACCGGCCAGAACCCGGACAGAGCGACAGAGCGACAAAGCACAAAGCACAAAGCGATAAAGCTACAAAGCTCCCCGCACCGCTCTCCCGGCGATGTCCACCGAGGTCGATCGCTTACGGCGGAAGCCTCCGACCCACAGCGCGAGAGCTCGCTTGACTTGGAGGCCTCGTAGATACAAAGTAATCACGCATGAAGGTACAGCTCATCCGCATCGGCAATTCTCGCGGCGTGCGCTTGCCGAAGGCCGTCATCGAGCAGGCCGGCCTGACAGAAGAGGTCGATCTCGAAGTGCGCGGCAGCACCGTCGTGATCGCCGCAACCAGGAGAGCCCGGGCCGGCTGGGCCGATGCAGCGCGCGGGCTGGCGGCCACTGGTGGCGGCAGTCTGCTGGATCCCGAAACCCGAACGCACTTCGACGAAAGCGAATGGCGTTGGTAACCACGAAATTTCCGCGACGAGGTGAAGTATTTCTCATTGATCTCGACCCCACGCGAGGAACCGAGATCCAGAAGACGCGACCCTGCGTGGTCGTGTCGCCCGACGACCTGAACGCCCATCTGCGAACAGTCATTATCGCGCCCATGACCACGGCCGCGCATCGATACCCGTTTCGCGTGCCATGCCGCTTCTCCGGAAAGAGCGGCCAGGTTGTTATCGATCAGCTGCGAACCGTGGATCGAGAGCGGTTAGTTCGCCATCTCGGGCGACTTTCGGCGGCGACCGTCAACCGCTTGCTCGACGTCCTCCAGGAGATGTTTGCACCGTGAAACCATCGGGTGTGGCCCGGGCGATCCAAAGACATTGGTAGGCTGTGTGGTCGGCTCGCCGTTGGAAGGCCGTTCCTGATCTGTTCTCGGTCGCGATGTCGTCGTCGGGATGCGCGGATGGATGCCTGGACCGGATAGCCACGATGCGGGCGCCGCGTGTTATCCTGTGACGATGTTCGTGTGCCCCGAGTGCGGTCTGGCCCAGCCGGCCCAGGGCCATTGTCCGGCCGATGGGACCGCGCTGGCGCCGATCGGCGAGGACGTGCTGCTCGGCACGACGATCGGCGCGTATCGCGTCGCCCGGCTGCTGGGCATCGGCGGCATGGGCCGGGTCTACAAGGGCGTGCACCCGGCGATCGGCAGCCGGGTCGCGATCAAGGTGCTGTCGCGCGAATGCTCCGACCGCCGCGACCTGGTCGACCGGTTCTTCGCCGAGGCCAAGGCGGTCAACCTGATCCGCCACGAGAGCATCGTCAACGTGCTCGACCTGGCGATGCTGCCCGACGGACGGCCGTACATCATCATGGAGTACCTCGACGGCGCGCCGCTCGCTGCGCTGATCGAGCACGCGGTCCAGCACCAGGCGCCGCTTCCGCTCGGCGGGATCGCGCGGCTCGCCGCCGAGGTCCTCGACGCGCTCGGCGCCGCGCACGCCAAGGGCATCGTCCACCGCGATCTCAAGCCCGACAACGTGTTCGTCGCGCCGTCGGGCCGGCCCAAGGTCCTCGACTTCGGCATCGCGAAGCTTTCGGACGTCGGCAACACCTCGACCCGCACGGGCTCGCTGCTCGGCACGCCGCACTACATGTCGCCCGAGCAGGCGGCCGGGCGCGTCGTCGACCACCGCGCCGATCTCTATGCGATCGGCGTCATCCTGTTCGAGTGCGCCACCGGCCGCAAGCCGTTCCTCGCCGAGGCGCTGTTCGACCTCCTGCGCATGCACGTCGAGGTGCCGCCGCCGCCGCCGCGCGCGCTGCGCCCGGACATGCCGCCCGAGCTCGAGCACGTGATCCTGACCGCGCTCGCCAAGCCGCCGGACCAGCGGTTCGCGACCGCGATGGCGATGAGCATGGCGCTGCAGCACGCGACCGCGCAGCTGGCGCCGGAGCAGTGGCGGCCGCTGACGCCGCCGAGCGGCCGGCCGTCGGGCGGCAGCTGGGCACCGACGCCGCCGTCGAGCTGGTCGGGGCAGGGCTCGCGGCCGCCGACACCGCCGCCGCAGGCACCGCCGCCCGGTCAGGTCTCCACCGTGTCCGCGGGACAGGTGACCCGCGGCGCCCGTCGCTCGTCGAGGAAGGCGACGTGGATCGCGCTGGCCGCGGTCGCAGTGGTCGGCGGCGGCATCACCGCGGCGGCCGTGCTCGGGAGCGGCGGCGGTGGCACGACGGGATCCGGGTCCGCCGGGTCCGCCTCGGCCGGTCCGGGCAAGCCCGATCCTGCCAGGCCCAGTACCGATCCCTGGGCGGGCAAGGCACCGACGGCCCCGACGGCCCCGACCGCACCAGCCGCGGGCGACGGCGATGCGCCGGCGACCCCGCCCGCCAGGGCCAGGCGCGGCGCCGATCCGGTCGCCGACGCGCTCGACCACCTCGACGAGCAGATCGACGCGCTGCCGCCCGAGCAGCGCAAGCGGCTCGCTGCCTACAAGGGGCTGTCCAAGCTGCCGCCCAAGGAGCGCATGAAGCGGCTGCGCGAGATCGCGCAGCACGGGGTGGCCGGCGTCGAGGCCCCCGATCCGGCCGCGATCGCCGCCGCCGCTGGCGACGATGATGACGACGACACGCCCGCGCCGCCGACCAGGCCCGCCGGGCGCGCCGCGGACGCCTGGATCACCAACGAGAGCGTCGATCCACCTCCCGGCTACAACCCCGAGCACCTCGACGTCACCGCCTTCCTCCCGTGGGCGATCGCGCGAGCCAAGCAGGCCATTCCGGATGCGGAGCTGTTCCGGATCGACGCCGATGGCGTCGGCCCCGACGGCCGCGCCAACCTCAAGCTGCCGACCCTGGCGTCCGATCACGGCAGCATCGACGTCCGGTTCGTCTCGCCGTCGCGCGGCAAGCGCGATCCCAGGCAACCGCTGGGCGCCGCCCGCCACGACTTCAAGTGCGAGTTCCGCGTCATGGCCACGCCCGACGGCGTCGAGCTGATGCCGATCGACTTCTTCGACTGCGCCAAGGAGCACGTGGTGCCGGTACCGCGCTGCAGCCTCGCCGGCGTGTGGAAGAAGGCGATCGCCCGCAAGGCCCCGTCGCACAACGCCGTCGGCAACGTCGGCTACCGCTCCAACGGCGCCAGGCCGGTCTGGTACTTCGACATCGGCTTTGGCACCGACGTCTCGTTCAGCCAGATGTTCAGCGACGACTGCTGATCGTTCGATCGGACCGCGCCGCCGGGCTGGCGTGCCAACCGCGCTGTGGGAACACGCGCTTGTCGAGCGGGGTCCAGTCACCGGCGAGGATGAACGCAGCCCAGTGGTGGGGATGCGCGTAGCGGGGCTGGCGCAAAAGGCGCAGCTTCGCCTGGCGGAGCGCCTCGGCGCGGCCGGTGCCGCGAGCCAGCTCGCCGTAGTACTCGCGCATCAGCTCCTGCGCCGACGAGTCGCTGACGTTCCACAGGCTGACGACCTGGGCCTCGGCGCCCGCCAGCACCACCGCGCGCCGCAGACCGTACACGCCGTCGCCCGACGGCACCGCTCCCACGCCGGTCTCGCAGGCGGAGAGCACGACGAGCTTGGTCCCCCACCAGTCGAAGCCGGCGATCTCGCGCGCGGTCACGATACCGTCGGCACCCCGGTTGGCGCCCGCCATCGCAAGCCCGGCCTGATCGAGGCCATCGAGCGGGTCATCGGTCGGCTGAGACTGCGACGGAGGAGGACCACCGTTCAAGACCAGGCCGCGCTGGCTGAGCGGTGTCGAGGCCGCGCTCGCGGTGGCGGACACCGGAGCTGGCCGGGCGCGCATCGCCGCGGCGTCACGCGTGTAGAACCCGTGCGTGGCGACGTGGAGGATCGCCGGTCCGCGCAGCGCGGCGAGCGCCTGCTTGGTGGCCGCCGCACCGATCACCGGCGCGGTGGAAAAGAACCGCCGTAGCGCGTCGAGCTCTGCCGCCGCGCCGGCGAGCGGAGCGAACGAACCCGTGCCCGGCGCCGCCGGCAAAGGCACCGCTCCGTAGTCCGGGCTCGCCACGATCACGCCGGGAGATCTCGGCGCGTGCGGCACGGCGAGCCGCAGCAGATCGCGGCCGCTGG
>WNEL01004676.1_pt1 | contig 10119 bp, 11 predicted proteins | sample 5399991 | NCBI WGS metagenome assembly WNEL01 (sample SAMN13153325, study PRJNA577476) | soil metagenome | isolation source: 20 cm grassland meadow soil pre-rain plot 2 | place: USA:California | collected 2015-09-08
GTTGTTTTTGTTTCGCGTTGACCACGCGAAATTGCTTCTTAAGCAATGTTGCCCGCTTTGTGCCAGCCACAAGGAAGATCCTATATGCAAATCATTCGTTCGGCTGTTCTGGTTAAAACATTATCGCTGATTGCGCTGGCGCCGTTTTGCGTAACCGCGCAGGAAAAATCTCATGTCACTTCCGCGCAAGTGGACAACGCTATTCGAGAAGTCGAAAAACTCGCGCAAAAGCAAATTCAAGAAAATGCGCTGCCGGGGCTAGCCATCGCGGTCGTGTTTCAAGACAAGGCGGTGTACGCAAAAGGATTCGGCGTCCGCGATGTCAATACGAAGGTGCCTGTGGACGCGGACACTGTCTTTCAACTCGCGTCGCTTTCCAAATCGATTGGCTCAACGGTGGTTGCCGAGCTGGTGGGTGAAGGAAAGATCACGTGGGATTCAAAACTCAGCGTACTCGATCCCACCTTCGAGATGTTCGATCCCTGGGTGACGCGCGAAATCACGATCCGCGACATGTTCGCGCATCGCAGTGGCCTGCCCGAACATGCGGGCGATTTGCTCGAAGATCTGGGTTTCACGCGCGCGGAAATTTTGCATCGCCTGCGCTATCAACATCCCGCGAGTAGTTTTCGTTCACACTACGCATACACGAATTTTGGTATAACCGAGGGCGGAGTCGCGGCGGCGAAAGCGTACGGGCTGGACTGGGAAAAGGCGTCCGAAGAAAAGTTGTACCGTCCATTGGGCATGACTTCGGCCAGTTCGCGTTATGCCAATTTCATGGCGCGCAAGAACAAAGCTCTCGGACATGTGCTGGTCGATGGCAAATGGGTGCAAAAGTTTAAACGCAACCCGGACGCACAATCCCCGGCGGGAGGCGTGAGCTCTTCGGTCAATGACGTAGCGAAATGGCTACGTCTCCAGCTTGGCAATGGAAAGTTTGATGGCAAACAAATCGTCGATGAAAAAGCTCTGACCGAAACGCATCAGCCGAACATGCTCACGGGCTTCAGCCCGTTCACTGGGCTGCCGAGTTTTTACGGGTTGGGATGGAACGTCAGCTACGATGAACAAGGTCGATTGCGTTTGAACCATTCCGGCGCGTTTGCATTGGGTGCCGCGACGCTCGTAAACCTCGTGCCGGCCGAGCAACTTGGGGTCGTCGTCCTCACCAATGCGTACCCCATTGGGATAGCGGAAGCATTGGGGACTACGTTTGTGGATACAGCGTTGTACGGAAAACCGACCCAGGACTGGTTCGCCATTTTTAAACAAGCATTCTCAAATCCAGCCGCCGTCGGCACTGTGCTCGGTTTCGATTATTCCACGCCGCCCGCATCACCCGGGTCTGCGCTGAAAAACAGCGCATACCTTGGGAAATATACGAGCGATTACTTCGGCGAAATCTCCGTCCTCGAAAAGGATGGCGGATTAGCAATCGTGGAGGGTCCGAGCAACAAGACTTTCCCGATGCAGCATTACGATCGCGATACATTCACCTACGAGACGGCGGGCGAGAACGCTGTTGGCAGAAGCGGCATTACCTTTACCATCGGACCTGATGGCAGGGCGACTCGGGTGGTCGTGGAGAATCTAAATGTGCGCGGCGAAGGAGCCTTCAAGCGCGTTGCGGATCGAAAATAGGAGTCGAGAAGCTCCAATTCCCAGGCCCCAAGCTCCAAGGAAATCCCAAAGCTCCAACTTTCCAAAATCACTCGCGAAGCCCGCGCCTTTGGGATTTGTATGATTGGAGTTTGTTTGGAGCTTGGGTTTTGGATATTGGAGCTTCTCTAATGGCAGCCATAAACACTTTCGGTTTCACTTCCTCGGAATTACGCCAGTTGCGTGCTCTGAAAACGCCGGCTGGCGTTCAGAAATTTCTCGACGATCTGCCTTACAATCTCAGTTATACCGCCCGATCGCCGAAGAGAGTCCTGCACGATCGCACTGCCTCATGTCTCGAAGGCGGAATTTTTGCCGCGGCTGCACTTCGCGTTTTGGGATTTCCACCGGTGATCTTCGATTTGGAAGCGGAACAAGATACCGATCACGTGGTCGCGATTTTCAAGGTGCGTGGGCACTGGGGTGCGGTAGCGAAATCGAATTTCACCGGCTGCCGTTATCGGGAGCCGGTATATCGCAACCTCCGAGAGCTGGCCATGAGCTACTTTAATATCTACTTCAACTTGCGCGGCGAACGGACCCTCCGACGCTATTCGCGTCCGGTGAATCTGACGCGATTCGATCATTTGAATTGGATGACCACGGAAAAACCGATCTGGTTCGTTGCCGAATATCTCTGCGAAATTCCGCATATTTCGTTGCTCGCACCGGCGATGGAAAAGAGTCTCACCCGCGTGGACCGCCGCACTTTACTCGGCGAAATGGTCGGACACAGAAAAAATAATCGGCGCCGGAAGCGCGTGAAATGACGAACGACGAGTTTCGAACGATGGCGCTGAAAATTCCTGCGGCCGTCGAGCGCTCGCATATGAATCATCCCGATTTCCGGGTAGCCGGAAAGATTTTCGCGTCGCTAGGTGTGCCCGACAAAAACTGGGGCATGGTGAAACTTACGCCAGAGCAACAGCGCACATTCATCGAGAAGGCGCCCGAGGTTTTCAAGCCCTGCAGCGGCGCCTGGGGCCGGCAAGGGTACACAAATGTCTACCTTCCCTTCGCGAAAACGAATATTGTTCGCGCTGCTCTTGGGGCGACGGCAAAGAACGTCGCATCAAAGACGAAGAAAAAGCCTAACCTCGAACATCCAACGCCCAACGCTCAATGAATCCGGGCAGAGACGTTTCACAGCCGCTACAGGGCGCTCTGAAAAAATGCGTTCTCGAACGTCGGTTGAAATGCGCCGGCGTTTGTTTCACCGATGCAAAATTGCGGAGTGATTTCGAGTTGAGTGGCGCAATGGACTTCCACGTCTATCCTGCCGCACTTCGCCAGTGACGCGCGCACCGTCTTGAGCGCCAACTCCGGCGTATTGCAATCCCGGCTGAGATGTCCGAGCAGAACTCGCTCGATTTTTCCAGGCAACAATTCCTCGATCACGCCTGCAGCCGCTGCGTTCGACAGATGACCATGCCGCGATTGGATTCGTTGTTTCACCGGCCACGGCCGATGCGTGTCGTTCTGCAACAGTTTCTCGTCGTGATTGGTCTCGATTACGAGCGTTTGCACCGGACGCAATCGTTCAACGATCATTTTGGTCACGTAACCGAGGTCGGTGATGAATCCCAGGCTTCCCGAGCCGGCGTGAAACGCGAACCCTAGCGGATCGACCGCGTCGTGCGGCACGGGAAACGTTTGCACGGTGATGTCGCAAATCGAAAACTCGGCGCCGGTCACAAAGATTCGCCAGTTGCGGTGCCGCTCCACCGAGGTGTCGCTTCGCACAGCTTCGGCCGTCAATGCGTTGCAATAAATCGGTACATCAAATTTCCGGCAGAGAACTTCAAGTCCGCAAATGTGATCACCGTGCTCGTGTGTGAGTAGGATACCATCGAGCTGCTCCGGCATGATGCCGCACCGCTCCAAACGCAGCACCAATTGCCGCGCGCTCAGCCCGCCATCAACGAGAATCTTGCAGTGGTCGGTTGCTACCAGCGCACTGTTTCCCGCGCTCCCGCTGCCGAGCATGGTCAAGCTGAACACGGGTGTCAAGATAGCGTCGTTGCTTCAAATTGCGCAAACGAAAATGAAGGCGCTGAAGCGCAAAGGATCCGAAATCTCAACCACCGGGTTGGAGTTCGGCCAGTCGCGCACGCAACTCTGTCAGAGTGCTTCGTTTCTCGCCCTTGCTCAGCAACGTTTGCCCATCATCAGTCATGTTCTCGTCGATCTGCTCGAGCACTTCATCGGTTGGATACGCCAGCCGGGCGTGAAGCACCTGAAGACGCACCTGCAACCATCGGCGAACCGATACTTCGTGGAGTACATCGATTTGACGCAACTCCTTGAGCTCCTTCCGGTCGTTATGGATCTCCTCCTGAATATCGCTTTGGATCGCGGCAATTTGCGCGCCCGTGAGATAAAGCTCGTCGCCTGATTCTGACGAGGCGTTGTAAAATGTTTTCACCGCGGTGTAGCCTTTAAATAACCTGCGCGAAATGTTTGGTTTACCTTGCCCGTAAGTGGATTGGTCTACTGCGCTTGTGACTCCGAAGCCGGCCTCGTCCCAATAGCCGCCCGCGAAAGCGCCGCCTTGGAATCCTGCGGCGGGCCCGCCAAGTTGCACAACCGGCGGATTGGGATTGTCAGGATCACCTTTCCAATATTCATCGCACCAATCGAAGATGAAGCCGCCAGCGCAAACCTGATTGGATCCCGCCTTAAGATTGGCCTTGATCGTATCCCACTGCGTAGTGAGAAACGTCGCGACGGGCTGAGCTGCGAAATAGGGTTGACCTACTCCCATCTGACTTTCGGGCACATCATCGAGATTTGAAACCGGTTGCCTGGAGGATTGGCCATAAATTCCAATCGGCCGGGTCGTATGCGGTGTGCCCCATTCGCCGAGAATGAGCGGTTTCCTGGTCGGCGTCTGAAAGGAGTTCATTAAAGCCAAATACTGGGTGAAAACCGAATTGCCCGATCCCCCAAACTCCGAGCCCCGATAGATGTTGATACACCAGGAGTCGAGATTCCTGAGCTTGCCGGATTGTTCGCCCAACTTGATTGCCGGCCAACTGGTTTGCGGAGTGAATTCATCATTAATGGCAGTCATAAGGAACGGGTTCTGGCCCTGGCTAATCCCTGCGCCCTGCGCTGCGTTGATTAGTGTCCCAAAGTTTGTCCAGAACTGTGGATTTTGTGTCACGCCACCGAAGATTTCGTTCCCGACCAGGTAGCCAAAGACTGCCGGATGTTTGATCGTGCTCTTCACGAGTGCGTCGTACTGCCTGATGTAAATATTGAGACCGGTCCCTCCCTGCGCAATGACGTCGCCCTGGGTATAAGAGAACATGACCACGTAGATGGGTTTGTTCCCGCCGTTATAGCAGTAATCGAGAAAAGCCTTCCAATTGCCAGCCGTTCCCGGCGCGCCCGCGTTGAGGTCAGGATTACCGGCGTACAATTTGATCACGTTGATGCCGGCCGCGCGCATATTGTCCACATCGGGCTTCCAGACATTGGCGTAATAAGGAATGAAATAATCGCCATATGGAATATAGCGGGGCGCTGCACCGATTGGTACCGGAGAGTAATTCATTCCTTTGACGACAAACGGCTGTCCGTTGAGCTTAAGCTGGAAGCCATTAGCGGTCACCACAGCGCTCGTCGCATAGGGACTTGTGAGCGCCGTAACAAATAGAATTATGACGATAGTTTGGGGGAATTTTGCAAGGCGCACAGTGGTTTTCAGAAATGAATGAATCATGGTGGAGCGGCGACAGTAGTCGTTTCCGCGGCTCTGCCAATGGGACCTTGGTCCAATACGAGAATAGTAACTGTTGATCTCCGACCCTCGCCCGACGTGGACTGCTAGCTATGTTGCTGCAACGTCAGCGCTGCGAAGTAATCCAGCTGGTCCGGTGCCGCCCACACGGTTGGTTATCAAATATCATGTGGAATTAATTAATAGATGGAGATTTCATCCTGCCCGCTTGCTCGACACGGTGCGCGGAGAGAATTACATTCGCGTCCCTTGAAGATACGTGCCTTTATTTTCGCTGCTGTTGTCAGCGCGCTTGCGTCACATTTGTCGGCAGCGGATGCCCCCGACCTGGATTTCAACCAATGGGGCTTGCTGGCAATCCAGGATGGTGGACGGCGCAAACCAGTGGACACATTTGCGAAGGAAACGCTGATCCGGATCACTGGAAGATCGACATATGCAGATAAGACAGGCAAAAAATGGTGGCCGAACGATTTCGTCTTGTCGGCTTTGGTCGAAACGCACGATTGGAAAAATGAGCCAATGGTGCTGATCTCGTCTGCATCTGCCGAATTGCAGCGGCTTGTGACTGAGGCGCAAGCGCTCAAGCGCGCAGAGAAACCGTTGACCGGGTACAGCAGGAAGCATTGAGTGTAAGTGATCGGCTTACTCTTCTTGTTCACGTAATGGATGGGAGCGCATTGCTGATCGTCCCTGCGCCGGCCAACGAAACAGACCCGTGGGTCGAACCATCGGGATGGTCGAGATATTATTCCGAAGCGCAATTCGCGCCCATCCGGGTTCAATTGCAAACGGTTGTAACCGGTTACGTCAATGCCGATCCATTTAACTTCAGTCGCGCCGCGAATCAGCTTCGCGAAAATCTGCGCGCCTTGAGTCCATCAATTTATCCGAAGGACCAGCAATTACGGCTCGAATATTTCTATAATCATTTCGAGGCCTTTTATCGGGCCATCTGGTGTTACGGAATTGCGTTGGTAATTCTAATTACGGCACATCTTCGCAAGCGCGGGCGGGCGTTGCAAAGCATCGGGGTCGCGGTCGCGATCCTCGGTCTCGCGTTTCAAGCGGCTGGGATCGTGATGCGATGTATGATTGCCAGCCGCCCGCCGGTTACGAACATGTATGAATCGATCATCTGGGTTTCGTTCGCGGTCTCTTTCTTCGGAATGATCTTCTTTATGCGTTATCGGGCGCCCATCTATCTGCTGGCAGCGTTACCGGTCACGCTCACGGCGTTGTTGCTCGTGCATCAAATACCGATTGCCATGCCCGCAAGCATTGATCCGTTGGTCCCGGTGTTGCGCGACAACTTTTGGCTGACCATTCATGTGCTCACCATCACGTTGAGTTATGCGGCTTTCGCGCTGGCAATGGGTTTCGGGCATATTTTGCTCTGGCGATACGCGCGGAATCCCGCAGCCGCACGCGCGGACGCGCCGATGCATTTTTGGCTTTATCGCGTACTTCAACTCGGTGTCCTGTTGTTGGCTGCTGGAACAATCCTCGGTGGAGTCTGGGCAAATTATTCCTGGGGCAGATTTTGGGGATGGGATCCAAAGGAGACGTGGGCATTGATCGCGTTGCTTTGTTACATCCTGGCATTGCATGGCCGGCTGGCGGGTTGGTGGACGCAATTCGGCCTGGCTGTAGCAAGCGTCGTTTGTTTTCTCGCCGTGTTAATGGCGTGGTACGGCGTGAACTTTGTACTAGGCAAGGGGTTACATAGCTACGGCTTCGGCATCGGCGGTGAAACTTACGTGGCGATATTCGTGCTTCTCGATCTTTTGTTCGTAGCGTTCGCCATCTGGCGATACCGCAGGAGCGCAAACGTGGCCGTAGCGCCTCGCGAAATCGGAGCCGAGCGCGCTGCAGTGTAGTGTCGCCGGGATCGTTGACCCCGGTGGACGAAATAATCATTAGAAGACAGAAAGGAAAAGAAACTCATACCCCTCACCCGCCGCGATTTTCTCATCCGTAGTTCATTGTCTTTCGCTGCTGGAGCGTTTTCGCCACTTGTTGTCCGGGCTGAGAAAACGAACCCGAGCACGCCTGCCGACTTCAAAGATTGGGAATCGGTGCGCCAGGAGTTTGAACTGGCTCCCGATTACGTGCATCTCGCCTTGTTCTTTCTGGCGTCTCACCCCAGGCCGGTGCGCCGGGCGATCGAGCAGTACAGGGAAAAAATAGATGCAAATCCGTTCATGGCAGTTGACAGCGCGATCTTTGAATCGAGTAACGAAAATATTCCGGTGCAGGTATGCCGGGCCATCGCCAGCTACATTGGTGGCGATTCGCAAAACATCGCGCTGACCCAGAACACCACGACCGGTCTCGCCCTTCTCTACCACGGATTGCCGTTGCGCGAAGGCGATGAAATTCTTACGACTACGCACGATCACTACGTGCATCACGAATCCATTCGACTGGCCACCGGGCGTTGCGGAGCGACCTGGCGCAAGATTCCGCTTTTCGATTCCTACAACTCGATTTCGGCGGACGAAATCGCACAACGCATTCGCAAGGCGATCAGACCAAAAACGCGCGCTGTGGGGGTGACATGGGTGCACTCGAGCAGCGGTGTGCGCCTTCCAATCGCACGGATTGCAGAAAGCATTGCGCACGCGAATCGCGGCAGGGAAGAGAACGATCGCGTGCTGCTGATTGTCGATGGCGTGCATGGCTTGGGAGTGGAAGATCCGAAGATCACCGCCCTGGGATGCGACGCGTTTGCGGCCGGCACCCACAAATGGATGTTTGGGCCCCGCGGCACAGGGTTCGTATGGGCAAAGCCCGTAGTTTGGCAGAAAATGCGTCCGGTGATCCCGAGCTTCTTTTCGCTCGAACCGTTCGAAGCGTGGGAACAGGAACATTCACCGCAGACTCCGGCTCACGCAGCTTGGTTTTCACCGGGCGGCTTCCAAGCTTTCGAACATTATTGGGCGTTGCCGACGGCCATTGGTTTTCACCAGAACATCGGGCCCGCGCGAATCACGGCGCGCATACACGAATTGAACGGCCAAATGAAGGAGGGACTCGCCCGGATGCAGAACATTCGGCTCTATACACCGCGCGACGAGAATCTTTCGGCCGGAATGGTTTGCTTCGATGTAAAGGGAATGAAGCCCGAGCAAGTCGTAAAGCATCTTCTCGATCAGCGCATCGTCGCTTCAACGACTCCCTATCGCGTGTCGTATGCGCGGCTGGCGTGCAGCGTCGTCAATACTCCACAGGAAGTCGACATGGCGCTTCGCGCGATCCGCGACCTGACTTAGTACGGCCGGGGTCACCAACCCAGCTACAGGGTTGCTGTAAGCGTGTCGATAAATTCGCGCGGGGTTTGGGCATGTAGCAGCGCTGATCGTGTCGCGTCATCTCTTACCAACCGAACAAGCGTCCCAACGCAAACCAAATAATCATTCACTAACCGTTCGGGAACGCCGATTACGAAAATCAAACGGGCGCGTACTCCGTTGTGGCCGAATGGTATCCCGGCGCGGCTGCGTCCAATGCCGACGACAATTTCATCAACCAGTTCTGTTCGCGCGTGAGGGAATACGGCGCTGTGCTCGACCACACTGGGGTGCGCCTGCTCGCGCGCGAGCACCTTTTCAAAGAACGCTTCCGGGTTATCGATCTTTCCGTTTTGCGCCAGCAAGTCGATAATCTCGCGCAGCGCGTTTGGCACTTTCCTCGAGCGCAACCCCAGGATCACCCGTTTTTCGTCAAGCAGATCGGCCAGCGTGATAGCCATTGGGAGCGGAGAGATTTATTGGATTATCGGGCAAAGCCAGTTATCCAGTTAAATAAGGAGCCGTGGCAACTGAAAACACAGCATTAGCAGAAAACGAAGAGAGGACCGTGTCTCTCCAACGGAGCATTTATGACCCGGGCTATGTCAACGCGATGTCGCATTTTTACCGCGGCGAAATGGGACGGATCATGGTCTGGCGGCAACGGTTGGACGTCACGTCAAACTGGGCAATCACCAGTACCACCGCCATCATCACCATAGCATTTTCCACGCGTGAAGTGCCTCACATTATTTTCTTTTTCAACCTCGCCATCGTCTGGGTATTGCTATGGATCGAAGCGCGTCGTTACCGGTTTTACGATGCCTTTCGCGCGCGTGTTCGAATGCTCGAAGCGCATTTTCTTGTCCCCATGGTGATGGAAAATCGCGAGATGCTCCACGGTGAATGGAAAAAGCTCGTTTGCGAAGATCTGATTCTGCCGTGCTTCAAGATCAGCAAACTGGAAGCCGTCGGGCGGCGCCTGAAACGCAATTACATTTTCATATTCATTCTCATCCTGATGGCGTGGGTAACGAAAGTATTTTTGCACGCCAGCGCGCCGATTAACGATTTCGTTTCGTTTTATCAAGCTTTGCGCATCGGGCACATACCGTCCTGGCTGGTGGCGCTGATTTTTGCCGGCACATTTGTCACTGTGATTTCCATTACAATTTACGTCAGCAAGAAATCGTCCGGAGAAATCTCCGAGTTCGGCACGCACCGCTCGCTCTGGCGCATTTGATGGTAGGGGGCGCCCGCCGGGCGCGCCGAGAAACACGACATGCCGACTGATATTGAGAATCAATCATTCAACGCCAACTTCGGCAACTTTGCGAAATTGTCGCAAAGCTTCGTGCTCCCGGTGGCTGCTCCTGGGATCGGGAGCAAACCCATGAATCATTGTTGCCCGCCTTGATC
>WNEL01005285.1_pt1 | contig 10118 bp, 8 predicted proteins | sample 5399991 | NCBI WGS metagenome assembly WNEL01 (sample SAMN13153325, study PRJNA577476) | soil metagenome | isolation source: 20 cm grassland meadow soil pre-rain plot 2 | place: USA:California | collected 2015-09-08
TGCGCTCAACCGGTCGTCGCAACACTGCTCTTTTGAATTGATCGTAGGTGCTCGTCGAGGGCCTCGGCGGGAGTCCGCCAGCCGAGGGTCTTGCGCGGGCGGGTGTTCAACGCGAGCGCGACGGCGTCGATATCTTCGCGGCGGTGCCGGTGCAGGTCGGTGCCCTTCGGGAAGTACTGGCGCAGGAGGCCGTTGGTGTTCTCGTTCGTCCCGCGCTGCCACGGGCTGTGCGGATCACAGAAGTAGATCGCGAGCCCGGTGTCGACGCGGAGCTGCGCGTGTTGAGCCATCTCGGTCCCCTGGTCCCAGGTGAGGGACCGACGGAGCTGTTCGGGCAGTGTTTCGATCACCCTGGCGATCTCGTCGCGGACGGCCTCGGCGCCGTGCCCAGCGAGCGGTGGCCCGTTCTTCCCCCGTGGCTGCTCACCGTGGCCTTCCATTGGCGGAAGGTGCAGCAGCATCGTGAACCTCGTGGTTCGCTCCACGAGCGTGCCGATCGCGGACTTGTTGAGCCCGATGATCAAGTCGCCTTCCCAGTGGCCCGGCACTGCCCGCTCAGCGACGTCGGCCGGCCGCTCGGTGATCATGATCTCCGGGGTGACGAACGGCTTGCCGCGGCCCTTCGTGCGTGCCCGGGGCACACGCAGCGCTCGTCCAGTACGCAGACAGGCGACGAGCTCGCGCTTGAGCGCGCCGCGGCCCTGGATGAACAGAGCCTGATAGATCGCCTCGTGCGATATCCTCATGGTCGCATCCTCGGGGAAGTCGAGCCTCAACCGATTCGAGATCTGCTCGGGGCTCCACGACGTTGCCCACCGTCGGTCCGCTCGACGACCGTGGCGTCGACCGATGAACCGCACCTCCGGGCCGGGAACTCGCTTCCCGTCGATCCGGGCGATCGTGCCCGCGAGCCGGTCCTGCACGTACGCACGAAGCCGATCCGCCGATGCCAGCTTCGCCGTCTTGGGACGGCGGGCCTGCAGATCGGCCTTCCACTGCGCAATCGACGCCCGATAGTCGAGCTGGCCGCCTCGCGTGGCCGCATTGCGGCGCAGCTCACGGGAGATCGTCGACGGGAAACGGCCGAGCGTGCGGGCGATCGCGCGTACAGCCAGACCTTGCCCTCGGAGCAGCGCGATGTCTTCGCGCTCGGCGAACGACAGGTACCGCCCCGACAGTGGGGTGAGCTGGATCGACGGCATGCCACCCCGCTCGCGGAACCAGCGAACACCGACCGGGCCGGACACGCCACACGCGATCGCCGCTTCCTCGCTCGAGAGTCCCTCGGCGATCTTCATCCAGAACCCCCGCTCCACATCGCGCCGCACCGGCGGTCGGCCCGGCGACCGCATCGCCGGCCGCCCTGTCAGCGTCACCATCCACCCTCGGGGTCGTCCCATTCAACACCTCCATCTCGAGATGTTGCGACGACCGGTTGAATTCACCCTGCGTCCCGCGATCGCTGTGGTGAACGAGGCCATCCCGGTCCGGGCGCGCGTGCAGGGCTTGCTCCAGCGCATCCAGGGCCAGGTCCGACCGCAACGTCGTGTCGACCCGCCAGCCGACGATCCGCCGGGCGAAGACGTCGATGACGAACGCGACGTAGACGAACCCCCGCCACGTCGCAACGTAGGTGAGATCCGCGACCCAGAGCCGATTGGGCCGCGTGGCCGTGAACGTCCGCTGCACGAGATCGGCCGGCCGTGCCGCCGCCTCGGCCGCGGACGTCGTGATCGTGAACGCCCGGCCGCGCACGGCGCCCCGCACCCCGAGGGCCCGCATCAAGCGGGCCACCGTACACCGCGCGACCGGGATGCCTTCCCGCCGCAGCTGGCGCCACACCTTGGCGACGCCGTAGACGCGAAAGTTCGCCTGCCACACCCGCTGAATCGCGTCCCGCAACGTCGCGTCCCGCTGCGCCCGCGCGGACCGCTTGGCCGGATCGCGGGCCTGCGCCTTCTGCGCATAGTACGTCGACGGGGCGATCAGCAGCTGCGCGCAGATCGGCTCGACCCCGTGGGCCTCGCGCTCGGCGTCGATGAACGCGACCATCACTTCGGTCGGCGGTCGAGCTCCGCCTGGGCGAAAAACGCGGACGCCTTCCGCAGGATCTCGTTCGCCCGGCGCAGCTCCCGATTCTCGCGCTCGAGCTCGCGCAGCCGCAGCCGCTCGTCCGTCGTCAGCCCCGCGCGCTGGCCGTCGTCCCGCTCACGCTGCCGCACCCACTTCCGCAGCGTCTCGGCCGTACACCCGATCTTCCCCGCGATCGATTCGATCGCCGCCCATTGCGAGTCGTGCGCGTCCTGCTGCGCCAACACCAGCCGCACCGCCCGCTCCCGCACCTCCGGTGAGAACCCGCTCGGTCGTCCCATGGCTCCATCCTCTCAAGTCATGGAGCCTCCGACAAAGCCGGGGCGGTTCACCGTTGACGTTAGGAGCGGCCTTGGGCCAATGCGCGACCCGACGAGAGTTCGCCACCGCGACTTGAACCGAATGAGGTGGAGAATGAGGCGACTCGCGGAGGCTCTCTGGGCGCTGGGCTCGGTGGCGATGCTCGTGGGCGGAATCGCGTCGAGCACCGAAGCGGAGACCGAGCCAGAGGTTGACCGCTGGCAGTTCGAACTGGCCCCCTACGTTTGGATTCCCAAGGTCGACGGTCGCGTAACAGCAGGTGTTCGACTACCGGGGGGAGTTGCCGTGCCGGTGACGGCGACCGTGAACGAGAGCGGCCTCCCAGGTGGGTCTGGGCACTTCGAGGCCCGTAGGCACCGGCTGACCCTCTTCCTCAACGCCACCGGAACATCGTTCGAGACGGTCGGGCACCTCGCCCAAGTATTCGGCGACGCGACAACCGGTCAGGTCAACGGCGATCTAGCGCTAGTCGAAGTCGGAACCGCGTACCGGGTCTTTGAGTGGCGGTTCTCGGCGCGGGCCCCGCGCTCGTTCTGGATCGAAGCGCTTGCGGGTGGTCGGTACGTCCACCTCGCGAACGACGTCCAAGTGAAGGGCGTCGCGGGATCGGCAGGTCCATTCCACTTCGAGGCAAAGGTGGACGCCAACGTCGCGGACCCGTTCATCGGCGGGCGCTGGTCGGTCGCGCTGCTGGACAATCTCGCGTGGTTGTTTTCGGGTGACGTCGGCGGCTTCGGCGCTGGCACAAAACGCACGTGGCAGATCGTGTCGACGCTTCGCTATCGGCTGCCTTGGGCACCATGCTCGCGGCCGGTGTGGGCCAGCGCAGGCTACCATCTCATCGACCTTGACGAACGCGGGGAGAAGATCTTCGGGAGGGATACGGGGATCAACCTCGAGTTCCGGGGACCCATCGTCGGGCTGGGGATGCAGTTCTAGTGCCGGGGCTCGATTCGCTGACCCGGCCCTTGCTCACGAACCCCCCGGCGGCCGTGCCGCCGCTCGCGTTAGCAGCGGCACTGGCCCGATGCCCCCGACGAGCGTGAGCCACCCCGACCTGAAGGCCATCACCGTCTTCCTGGCTTCGACGGCGACGCCTCAACGTGGCGGGCTCCCCTACCTCGACGCCGTGCTGCCCGCCGAGGACCGCCTCGCCGCCACCCGCGTGGTCCGCGACCTGGGTGCCCTGCCGCCGGATGCGATCCTCTACCTCCTCGCCCAGCCTCTCCTCGACCTGGCCAGCGATCACCTCATGCGGGACCGGAACCTCACCGAGCGGTACGAGGCCCGCTTCGAGGTTGAGGACAGCAACGACTGGACCGCTGCCATGGCCGAATACAACCGGGAGGCCGATGCGATCACAGCCGCCCTCTTTCGGGCTCAGGGGGAGGCGGGGTTGGCACACCTCTACCTCACGGATCGGCGCAGCTTCGACCGGCGGATGGAACGCGCGCGGCAGCACTTTTTCGGGCCGCCGACCGGCGCACACGCCGCCTATCTGCGCTCGAAGGGGATCATCGACTGAGCCGGCGGACTCCATGACGCATTCCAGCGCGCCGTGGTAGTGAGAGAGGCATGTACGTCAGCAGCCCGGAAGAGATTCGCGCCAAGCTGGAGGCCGGCCGCGCCGCCATCGCGAGCAGGCTGCAGCACGCCCTCGCGGACGAGATCGAGGCACTCCGGCTCGAAGATGCTGCGGAGGCGCTCTCGTGGCTTGGGGACCGGATCGAGGGGCTGCTACGGGAGGCGGACCGCATCCTCCGCGCTCAGAGTGGTCGCCGCCAGACCTGACCGGCCGCATCGGGACGACGGTGCGGGTCGCCTTCGTCAGACTCTCGTGGAGCACGGCCAAGCGCGTGACGCCGGCAGCGAGGTCCGCCTCGGAGACGATCGCGTAACGCCGGTAGACCGCCTCGGTCTTGTGCCCCGTGAGCTTCATCGCAACCGACCGCGGCACGCCCGCGCGCTTCGAGCCCGCGTGTCATGCTGGCATTGTAGCAGCGAGCAGGCGAGGACACATCAGGGACACGCGCTGCAATCCGTGAACGTCGTCGCACAGTTGCGGGCGTGGAGCGGAGTGTGAATCCGTTGCGCCTCTGCTGCGGGCGGGGATGGGCTGGGGGAACTTGCCAGCGGGGACCGCGGCGGGGAATTTCCTAGTCGTCGCAGCAGGTGGTGTCGGCGGCGAGGTCGTCGATACCGACGACGATGGGACTGAGCAGTGAGTCGAACGGCGCCAGCGGGATCCGAACCGGTGTCGGCGCCGCCAGCGGCTTGTCGAAGCTGTGCCCATACTGCTCGCCGACGTTCCCAGGGTCGCCTCTCAGGATGACCTGGCGCTGCTCCGAGTCGATCTCGTCCACCGGCACCGTCAGCTGCGCATTGTCCGAGTCCGTGATGAACAGGATGTGCAGCCCGTGCGTGCCGATGTCGCCCTGGTAGTAGCGGATGTCGCCTTGCGGCGAAAAGCCCGAATCCGGTATCGGGTCGGGCAGCTCTGCCGCATTGGTCGGGTCGAAGAAAGTGGCGCCCGGGATGTTGTATGGCGTTCCGTCTGGGTGATGGTTCCAGCAGCGGCGCTGGAACACCTGCGTCGCCCCCGCGGGGGCGGGCGAGACCGGGATGCCGGTCACGGGGTCGTAGCCCCACGTGCTCGGCTCGGTGGCGCTTCGCAGGTGGAGCTTCGGCCCGGGGTCCATCCCCGTGCCGTCGTCGAAGCACGAGTCGTCGCGGAAGTAGGGCATCGTGGCCACGGCAGCCAACGGCGTTCCGACCGGAGTGACCTGCTGCACGTTCCACCGCTCGACCGTGGTTCCGACAGGGCCGGATAGCTCCTCCCACTGCAGGGTGCCCGGCGGGCCGCTGAACTTCAGGTCGGGAAGGTCGAAGTTGCCGTGGATGCACGGCGACGGACAATGCTGGTCGTTGGGACTGCCCACAACGATCGGGTTGCCGTTGGCGTCGTTGTAGATCACGGAGCCCGGGCTGTCCGTTACGTATGCGCCATCGGGGCCGACGTGGGCTCGCAGGTTGCCGAAGGCCTCGTCGTTGAGACCGTCGACCTGCACACCGTCCGGGGTGTAGTTGTTGCGGTAGGTCGTGATCCTGCCGGCGGCCATGTCACGCTGCACGTAGATGCCGTCGAGAGGCGGGATCACGTGCACGCGAAGGTGATCCTGATAGCGGACCTCGGCCGAGTAGAAGATCTCGGTCCTGATGTTGTTGGTCGAAGAATCGGCGCCCCACGTGACGCGGATCGTGCGCACCGGCCCGGACTTCTCGCCCATCAGTTGCGATGATCCGCCCCAGTTCGTCGCCTCTTCCTCGTAGCCGCAGCAGGGCACGCTGCCGCCGGGCGTCTGCTGAAACGCGCGAGCCTTCCAGCGGTCGACGATGTTCGGCCCGTAGTCGCCGGTGCTCAGGCCCTTGTCGTCCGGCGAGACCGTGATCGAGTCCATGACCCAGCGCCCGTCGTAGCGGAAGCTGTAGCGCGGGGTGTTCACGGTGGCGGTGTCGAGGGGCCGGCGCTGGACGAAAGTGGTGACGTCGAGGACGATGTTGCCGAGCGCGTCGTACTTGAAACCATGACCGATCGAGGGAGTGCCGTCGGCGTTGCAGACCGGACCCTTGGGAGCGTTGCCATAGTTGCTGAAAGCGCTCTGCGAGTACACGAACTGGTCAGCGTTGGGGTCGCGCTGGTAGAACACGTACGGAGAGTTCGCGGCCGTGAATCTGGGTGTGACGCGGTAAGTGCCATCAGTGTTCTTCGCCGACAGCATCACGTAGGCGAAGCTCTGCTGAAGCGTTATCGGGTCGGTGATCACGACCTCGCGTGCGTCGGCGATGCCTCGGGGCAGCGTTGCGCCGGGCGGCGCCTGGGCGCCGGCATCGCGCGCCATGAACGCCATCTCATCGGTGTCGATCAGCCATGGGTTGGGGTCGGGCGCCGCGGCAATGCCGCCTACGGGCGCTGACTGGCACACGACGGCCGGGTTGCTAGGATTGAACGGCGCGTTGGTCGTGAAACGGAAGCCCTCGCGATCAAACGTGTAGGTGAGCTCTTGGTCGACGCCGGAGTAGAAGGCGAACCCGGACGCGTTGTTGGAGATGTAGTGGATCCACTTCGTATCGACTTGAAAGGGGATCTGCACGAAACGGTTGCGCTTGCCGTCCCATCGGTAGCCGAGCAGCGCGTTGGGGTCGACACCGGTCCGCCCGGGCGCGGTCCGAAACGGGAGCTGATTCGACTGGTAGCAGTTGTGGTCGTCGTGGTTGGTGTCGACGTATCCGTTGACGTCGGGAGGCGGGTTGGCGACGTAGCAGTCGCTCCGGAGGTAGGCGGGCTGCAGGCCCTGAGAGTCCGCCACTCCATAGTCGACAGGCACCTGTGAGGCGCGGAAGGTCAGCTCGGGGCCGGCCGACCAGTCGGGGAACAGAGAACCCGTGAGAACGACCGGCTCGTTCGCGCGCACCGGAGCGGTCGTGGTGACGGGCTGCGGTAGGTCAGCCCGGGCGCCAGTTGTGCCGATCGCCGCGCAGGCGAGCAGCACGATGGTCATGACAGATGCGCCCCTCCCCCGAACCACGCGCGGACTGTAGGCGTGACTCGACGAGGGCGACAATACCTCGCGTGAGGTAGATCGAGCTCGGCAATAGGGCAGATAGGAAACTCAAAGCGGGTATTCGCCCCGATCGCGTCGTACGACTCCGCCCGCCTTTCATAACGACGCAGCGCACGACCGCCGGTTCCGGCGCACCTGGGAGGGCTCCGGGCGGCGTCCGGGGCGCCATACCGGCCGAGGCAAGGCCCGCCGCCTCCGCGCCCTGGCCTCCGCCGCGCGGCGATTCTCGCGCTCGAGGCGCCCCGCAACCTCGTGCGGCCGTAGGGCGCGCGTGCTACGGTGCTCGACGTGGACGCGGCGGGAACGGCGGCAGAGTCGACGCACGATGCTGGCGACGCAGGGCCGGCGCACGGCCCTGCTCGTCCGAAGGTTTACCGGCGGGGCTCCGGCGCGCTGGGCGGCCGGGGGCGCGGTCGGCTGGGACGGCCGGGAGCGCCGCGGCGGACTCGCGCCCGCTGCTCCGCGACACGGGGCGGCGTGTCCCCGTCCGTGTCCCCGAACGCTGACCACCCGCCGTCTCCTGAGTTGCGCGGCGTGACCACCGAGGCCGCGATTTGCAATGGCGAGTAGTAGCGAGTGGTACCAATTCGCGCCCGATGGCGTTCTCAAAATCCTCCGCCCGCGAGGGTGTAGGGGGTCCGACTGGCCTCCTTGGCAGATCGCGGACTTACGTAGGCGGCCGGGTGTCAGCCGTGCCCGCTCCACCGCCCGACTGTGGCTGAATTTTGGCTGTTCTCGCCTGGCGCGCCTCATGTCACTGCGTGCAGCCGCGACTGAACGCGATGTGCGTCACGGGATGGAGTTTCCACAGGGTCGCGGCCTTCATACCTCGCTTACCTCGGGGTTCATCTCCGACGTGGGCATCGTCGTAGAAGAGTTGTCCCGCGACCTCCACGCAGGCTGGATGGGTGAGGACCGACCCTCGCGTTGAAGGTTCGCTGCCTCGCAACATCCGCTCTCGGATGAGACTCCGCACGGCCTCGAGTCGAGGGTGCAGGGACGTATCGACCACGAACTCGGTCTCTGGCGTCGGCACCTCTACGATAAGGAAGTCCGTGCCGTGGTCGTCGTCGTGCGCCGGGCTGATCTGGATGTGGTAGTCGCCATCGCCCTCGGCGGCGACCAGGTGGAGCCATCCGACCGTGCTCAGGATGTTGCCCTCCGTGACGCCAAGGGGGTTGTCGAACTTCGGGATGAGGGCGTCTTGGAAGCGGGCGTCGTTCTTCGTCACCCCTGGCGCGTCGGGGAGCTTGTCCGCGTCGATGAGATCACCGAGGTCTGCCCGGCTGGGATGATCGAGGTCGGCGCCCTCGGGGACGCTCGTCTTGATCGGCCAGCGCGCCTTCCCCGGCGCGAAGGCTAGGGCGCTGAAGGCGAACGAGAAGAGGCTAGCGACGACGGCGACGGCTGCTACCGCCCATCGAGTTCGTCCCATGCCGATCCCCTCCCTTCCCCGGAGCGCTCGCCATACCACAGGCACCGTCCTTCTACGTACGGAGCCAGGCGGCAGGTGGGCCTCGACCGAATTGCGCAAAACGCTCAGGGCGTGTTGGAGCCCTTCTCTCCCGTCACCCAGCCCATGGGCTTCGTCTTGTACCAGAATCCCCGCACGGGTCTTTTCCAGCCCATTGCGGGCTACCGCAGGAGGAATCCGTGCCCGCTTCGGCAGTTCAGTGCCGCGTCACGGGCTCAATGAACCCAGCCGCCGCGAGGTCCGCATAGAGTTTGGCGATCGACACGGTGGCAACGAGGTCAGCGTCATCCGCGTCAGTGGGGCGCCGAAAGAGATGGGGTTGCAGTCTTCCCGATCAATCGATCCTAGCTGTTTGCGCCCCGAGTACGGAGCCACCGGGGTCGAACCGGCGACGTCCAGCTTGGGAGGCTGTCTGGGCCCTTGCGGGGCAAGGGTTTTTCGGCGGCGGTAGCAGAAATGGGATAACGCAATACGGTCTTGCTGCGCCGGATATTCGCGATTTCCCTCCCTTTCGAGAGCGTCCCTTTGAGACGTCAGCGGCGCCGCGGCCCTCGTCGTGCTGGTCGCCGAGGAACGGGGGCGCGCGGCGGGCCTCGCGCCCGAGACGGGACCCGCCCAACTTGACTCGCGGCGCGGGCAGCGGTGTCGTGGGCCCGCCGAGGCACAATCGGTACGCAGCAACCCACCACCCGGAGGCCAACGTACGCGTGCCGGTCGGGAACGTCGCGGAGAAGAACAACGCGCCCGCTTCCAAGTCGGACCTGGATCAACTCACAAGCCTGCACGGTCCCAGCACGCCTTGAACATGAAGCGGGCGCCTGTGCGGTGGAGGTCTGATGGCAACGCGTGAGGACAGTCGGCGCTACCTCGAGAATTGGCAGGACGAAATCGACAGCGCGGCGGAGTACCGCGCGATGGCCGAGAGTGAGCCCGACGCTCGCCTGGCCAGGGTCTATGGCAACCTTGCCCGGATGGAGGAGGTCCACATCACGTTCTGGGAGGACAAGCTTCGCCAGGCCGGGGTTGAGGTCGGGTCGCGCCGACCATCGTGGCGGAGCCGCGTGCTCCGTTGGATTGGGCGACGGCTCGGACCCGATCTGGTCCTCGCCACCATCGCCGCACGTGAGGAAGCAGACCAGAACTATTACATCACCCAGCCAGAGACCACGGACACGCGGATGGCGGCCCAGGAGCGCTGGCATGCGAAGGTGCTCAAGCAACTTGTGCTGACCCAGCCGCGGGGCCTGCGAGGGAGTTTTTTGGGACGGCTCGAAGGCCGGCATCGCGCCGTGGGCGGGAACGCGCTCCGGGCAGCGGTCCTCGGGGCGAACGACGGTCTCTGCTCGAACCTCAGCTTGGTCATGGGCGTGGCCGGAGCCGCCGCCGACGCGCAGCTGATCCTCGTCACGGGCCTGGCGGGCCTGCTCGCTGGCGCGTGCTCGATGGCGCTCGGGGAGTGGGTCTCGGTGACGAGCTCTCGTGAGCTCGCGCAGCGCGAGATCCGGATCGAGTCGGGCGAACTGGCCGAGGATCCTGAGGGCGAAGGTGAGGAGCTCAAGCTGATCTACGAGGCCAAAGGCCTCTCCTCCGGCGAGGCCGACACGATGGTC
>WNEL01001578.1_pt1 | contig 10112 bp, 8 predicted proteins | sample 5399991 | NCBI WGS metagenome assembly WNEL01 (sample SAMN13153325, study PRJNA577476) | soil metagenome | isolation source: 20 cm grassland meadow soil pre-rain plot 2 | place: USA:California | collected 2015-09-08
GACGCGTCAAGCAGGTCACGGTCTTGGTCGAACGGCGGGGGCGCACTGAACGCCGCAGTCGCGTGGAGCGGCGCTCGCCGCAACCGCGCCGTCAATTGAAGGATCGCCGCGGCTCCGGTCGTAACTTTACTTCATCCTGATCGCCGTCACGCCCCAGCCAGTTCGTCCCACGCGCACATAGCGCGCATCGCGCAGGTAGATCATGTCGCTTGCCGTGTCCACTTCGGCCGTCAAAAAGCGGGCGAACTGGGCGATCGCGCGCCCGTCCGGCGTGTCCTGTATCGTGTGTACCACCGCCGGCTCGCGCAGGCGCCGCGCCACTTTCCAGTCGTCACTCGCGACCGTATCCGCGCTGGCATACATCGCTTCCCACGTAAACGGTTGACCGATGTTGGTCAACGCCGCCCAGGACGCGCCGGCGCCGAAGCGGTGTTCGGCCACCTGCCGGACCTCCCGCTTGCGCGCCGCTGCCACGATTGCGTGCGCGCCGCTATACAGCACAAGGAGTAGGACCGCGAGCGCAGCGGCACGCTGCCGAGCCACCGGACCGAACCAGTAGCGAACCCACCCCACAATCGCGACGAGGCAGAGACCCGCGTAGACCCAAAGGACCCAGGGCGCGACGATGTCGTGTCGCCCGACGAGCAGTACGCCGATGAAACCGCCGATCACCAGCACCCCGCTGAGCGGCGTCCAGTGCCGCTCGCTGCCCCACGCCAGCGCGACCAGCGGCACGAGCCAGAAAAACGGATCGACGATGGCCACCCAGTCGAGATAGAACCAGCGGTTGCTCCAGGGAAGAAATGGGCGCCAGCCGTACGATCCCTGCCAATCCATGAACAAGTGGCTGGCGAACGTGATGCCTACGCACAGGGTGAGCCAACGCCAGGGAGCACGCCACTGGGTTCGCGCGCGGGTGATGAGTCCGATCGTCAGAATGAGCACCGGGATTTGAATGAGCGCCCCGATGAGCGAATGCGTGATGCCACGATGATGGACCAGAAACTGCGAGCGCGACCATCCCCAGTAGCCCGAGAACGTTTCGGCCAAATCCGGCATGTTCGCGGCGATCGCTCCGATCAGGCTCGCGCGCGGGACGTGGCGGTCGGCGATTGCTCGACCGAGCGCGGCACCGACGAGAGCATGGGCGAGGTTGTCCATCCTACACGATGCGGCGACGAGCGGATCTTCGGGGAGTCCGGCCTTCGGATGGGGAAGTGAGCGACTTGGTCTTTAGTTTCTCGCGAAATCGACTGTAACCACCACCGTGCTCGGCTTACTCGCCGGGCGCTCCGCGGAGACTAGGGCCACCGTCGCGACAGTACGCTGATTCTCGATTCTGGCATCTGTAAGTGCTTGCCGGACGGCCGACAGGGCCTCAAAACCCTGGCGCGTATCGACAACGGTCGCACTGGCTTGCAGGGTGCCACGAGCTTGGGCTTCTGCACTCCTCCCCATGAGCATCAGTGCTCCCACGATCACAACCGCGCCGAGTCCGAACCGCATCGCCTGCTCCCCTGAGTGAGTGCCGTTGGCTTCGGTCCCGTCTAGGGCAGGCTCCATGCCGGTCAATTGTAACAGCGTAATGCCTTGTTATATCGGTGAGTTCGGTGATTGTTGCTGACGACGGCGAGTGTTGGTAATTGTCAACAATCGTGACACCAGCTCGCTATTGCGGCGCCTAAGTCAAAGTCCTATCTTGGTTTCCGCTTTCCCGCCCTGTATGCGTCAAGAAAGTTGACAGTGGCGAAGAAATTGGCAGTTGGCATGAGCCTTGCCATGACGACAACTCCGAAGCTGTGAGGCGCCGAATGGCACTCCAACTGACCAATAGCTCGACACAAAAACAGGAGCTCGAAATGCGCAGCATCACCAAGCTGTCCCTGGTTGTGGCCGCCCTCGTGCTGACGGGCACGGCCGTCCAGGCTCAGACGAACAATGCCAGCATCACGGCGACGGCGAATGTCCAGACGCCGATCAACGTGCTAGGCGCCCAGCAGTTGAACTTCGGGAACGTCTTCCCGGGCGTGAATAAGTCGATCGCGGCTACAGATCTCACGAACGCCGGCCGGTTCGACGTCACGGGCCAGGCCAGCAGCCCGGTCACCATCTCGTTCACGCTGCCCGCGACGCTCGGTTCGGCTGGTAACACCATGCCGATCGTGAGCTACACGGGCGTGCATGCCCAGAACAACGCGCAGACCGGCGGCACTGCCTTCTCACCGGCGGCTGGTGCGTCCCCCTCGCTGAACGCCTCTGGCGCGCTGTGGGTGTGGGTGGGCGCGCAGGTCCAGCCGGCGACGAACCAGGCGGCGGGTGTCTACACTGGTTCGATCACCATGACGGTGGTCTACTAAGCGACTGAATTTGGCGTCGAGCTGATGGCGCGCCGGCAGGGGATGCAATATTCCTCTGCCGGCGCTGTCGCAAGGAGACGCATGATAAACATGAATCGGGAATCGCTGGTCGTGCTCGGAGTGATGCTGCTCGCTGCGCCGCTCTTGGCGCAGGGCAAGCCGCTCACGGTTACGGGTGTGCGTGGGGTGACGTTCGGCGCCGTGCTGCCGGGTGTGCCGCGCGTGATATTGCGAACCGATCCCGCCAACAGCGGCCAGTTCGATATCAAAGGTCCGAAGGGTGGTCCCGTGTTGCTGTCATTCGTGCTGCCGCTGAGCATGACTGGTCCTGGTGGCGCGTTGATGCCCATCGTGTTTGGGGCGAGTGACGCGGGCTTCTCGTCAACGCAGTCAATTGGGAGTCAAGTCGGCTTCGACCCGAAGCAGCCGACCACGGTAACCTTTCCGAATAATGGCAGCGCGTCGGTCTTCGTCGGGGCCACTGCGAATCCGGCGACGAACCAGCGCGCCGGCGCGTACACCGGGACGATCACCCTCACCGTGACGGTGCTGCCATGATGCGCGCGCTCGGGCTTGCCGGCATGCTCGCGCTCGCCAGTGCGTCATTGGCGGCGCAAGGCGTCATGGTCGCGCCGCACGCGGTCTTCATCGATCACCGCCTGCGCAGCGGCTCCGTGCTGCTCTACAACCCCGGCACGGAACCGGTCGAAGTGTCGATCTCGACGATCTTCGGGTATCCGACCACGGATTCCGCGGGCCGGATCACCCTCGACACATTGCTCGCCGATTCGACGGTCTCGGCGCTGCGGTGGATCCAGGCGTTTCCGCGGCGGTTGACGGTGGGACCGCGGGAACGCCAAACCGTGCGGCTGTTGGCTCGTCCGCCCGCCGGGTTGCCCGACGGGGAATACTGGCTACGGCTGGTGATCGCGGCGCAGGCGGGTCGCGTCCCCATCACCGGCGTCGCGGATACGACGGCGATTCAGGTCGGTCTCACCCTCGAGGTACGCACGATCATTGGCGTCAATTACCGGAAGGGCCGCGTTGGCACCGGGGTGACGCTGTCCGAGCTCAGTGCGCGGATCGTCGGCGATTCGCTCATCACGCGCAGTAAGCTCGAGCGCCGCGGCAACGCGGCGTTCATCGGGATGATTCGCGAGACGCTGGTGGATTCGACGGGCGCCGTGCGCGGGCAGCGCGTCGGTGATTCGCTCGTCACCACCTTTGCTTCGCCCATAGGCGTGTATGTCGCGATGCAGCCGCGCCTCGCGAGCGCGATACCGCATCCCGGACTCCCGCGCGGGCGATACTGGCTGCGCTACGAGGTGGTCGCGGAGCGCGACGACCTCGATCCGACGGTGGTGCTGAAGGCTCCCGCGGTGCGCGATTCGGTCCAGCTGGTGGTTCCGTGAAAAAGACGTTGCTGTTGGTGATGTGCGTCGGCCTGACCGGTCGCGCGGCCGCGCAGGCCGCTTCTTCCGTGTCGGCCGATGCCGTCGTCGTCACGGTGGGCATGACGATCTCCACGCTCCGCAACTTGAACTTCGGGACTGTGATTAAGGGCGTGCCGACGACGATCCTACCGACGGCCGCTAACGCCGGCGAGTGGCAGGTCAGCGGCAGCGCCAACGCGTTCATCGTGATCAGCTTCACGTTGCCTACACAGTTGACCAACATTCAGGCGCTGCCGGGCTCCACGATGCCGATCGCCTTCAGTGGCATATCGGCAATCTGGCGGCGCTCTACGAACAATCCGGTCGGCGGCACGGTCTTCGATCCCGCGGTCGGCGCAGTGGGCCGTCTGGGTCCACCGTCGAATTTCAACATGTACATCTGGATCGGCGGCACGGTCACGCCCGCCCTTGCGGCGAAGCCCGGGATCTACCAGGGCAACGTCGTCGTGTCGCTCATCTACCAGTAACCCATGCTAATCCTGCGGGCACCGCTCCTGCTGGTGGCCGCGCTCCACACCCACCAGGTTCCGCGAGACACCGTCCCCCCCGAGCCGGTGGTGATCGACCTGCGCATCGGTCGCATCACGGGCACGACGGTCCAGGCGTATCGCGTGCGTTCGGAGGTGTTGCTCCCCCTCTCGCAGTTCTTGCAGCTCGCCGAGATCCGGCATCGTCTCACGCCGGATGGACGACTGGAAGCGACGGTCGATCCGGGCAACCGTCACATTGTGATCGATCCCCGCAGCGACTCGATGGAGTACGGGGATCATCACGTGCGCATCGAGCGCGAATTCATTCGTTTCGAAGCCCCGGAGCTCTATGTGGGCAGTGAGCGACTGGGCGACCTGCTCGACCTGATGTTCGTGGTGGACTGGTCCGACCTGACCGCGACGGTGGTGGATCCGAGCAGCCTGCCCATCGCGCGCCGCCTCCGCCGCGAGGCGGCCCGCGACGCGTATCTGCGACGTCCCGACGCCATGCACGCCGACGTCACCTTGGGCCTGCAGCGGCCATCCTGGGACGGGGTCGTCCTCGATTACTCGCTGTTCTCGCCGTCGACCGATCCAGTTGCCGGATCGACGTACGCGGTCGGCCTGGGCGCCGATGTCGGCGGCGGCTCACTCGAAATGCTGGGCCAAAGCGTGGGACCAGCCGAGCTCGGTCGCATGCACGTCGACGCGTCCTGGACCGGCGTGTGGCGCGAGAATCGCTGGGTCAGGCAGCTGCACGTGGGTGACGTGCCGTCCTCCGGCCCGCGCTCACGCGCGCTCGAGGGACTCGCGGTCACCAACGCGCCGTTCGTTCGCCCGTCGCTGATCGGCTCGCTGCGCTACGCCGGCAGTCTCGAGCCGGGATGGTCTGTCGAGGCTTACCGCGGGGGCGAGCTCGTCGCCTTCGATTCGGCAAGCGCGAGCGGCGGGTTCGCGATCGATCTGCCGGTGCGCTACGGCGAGAATCCGGTCGACTTCGTCGCCTACGGTCCGTTCGGCGAGATCCGCGAGTTCAACCGCACCTATCGGGTTTTGGCGGAGCTGCTCCCGGCCCGCCGGTTCGAGTACGGCCTGTCGGGTGGCCGCTGCCCGCAGCCGTCATTCACCTGCAACGCCACCGGCAATCTCGATCTCCGCTACGGTGCAAGCCGCCGCTGGACGGTGCAGGGCGGCCTGGACCAGTTCTGGCGCGATTCGCTCCCGGATCGCACGCACCCGTACGCGGCGCTCGTGGGCAACCCCAGTAACGCCTGGGCGATACAAACCGAACTCGTCGGTGCCGGACTCGCGCGCGGCGCGCTCAAGTATGAGCCATCCGTGGATCTGCGATTCGAGGGCGAGTACGTGCATTTCGCGCATGACTCGGCATCCGTGCTTGCCGTGCCTGGTCTGCAAAACCAGGTGACGCTCTCCGGATTCTGGCGGCCCGCCACGAGCCACGGCTTTTTCTTCTTCGACGGCCGCTTCGAGCGCATCCAAAGCGATGCCGGCGTGCTGACGCGGACGCGGCTCGGCGCGTCGCTGCAGTCGGATGAAGTGCGGCTCTTGCCTTATGTGCGCACCGAGCACGGTATGGCCGCCGGAAACCAGGCGTTCGCTGGCGTGTCGACGTTCATGATGCCGCGTCCCCGCTGGGGGGCATTTCTCAGCCAGACGCTGCTTCGCACCACCACGGAAATCGAACGCCAGGCCGGCCTGGCGTCCTGGTCGGCGTTCGCGGCGCACTCGATCGGGCGGGGAGTACGGCTCGAGGTCGGGGCTCATTGGCTGCGCGGAGACGCCGGGCCGACCTACACGATCACGATCACGTCGTACTTCTCGGCTTTGCGCGGCGTCACGTCTGTCTCCGCGCCACCGGGGCAGCCGATAGCCGCGACGCAGTTCTTGCAGGGATCCGTCCTGTGGGACCGCCGCACCGACCGCCTCGGCGTCGCGCCCGGCCCGTCGCTCGAGCGCTCGGGACTCTCCGGTCGCGTGTTCATGGACCTGAACGCCAACGGAATCCGCGAGGTCGGGGAGCCGGCCGTCGCGAACGCGCGCGTCCTGGTCGGGTCGCTGTCCGCGCGGTCCGATTCGACGGGGGCGTATCATGTCTGGGATCTCGTGCCGTTCGAGCCCGTCATCGTCAGCCTCGATTCGCTGTCGCTCGAGTCGCCGCTGCTCGTGCCGTTTTTCGCGCGCACCAGCATTGTCCCCGGTCCGAACCGGTTTCGGAGCCTCGACATCCCGGTGGTGGAGGCGGGTGTCATCGAAGGACGTGTCGTTCGCAATGCGTCGGGTGTCGGCGGTGTGACGCTGCTGCTCGTCGACCGTCAACGAGGCGTACAGCGCACCCTGGTGACGTTCAACGATGGCGGATTCTATCTGATGGGCGTGAAGCCGGGTGACTACGAGCTCTCTGTGGACGGTCGCGTGCTCGACGCTTTGGCGGTCGACGCGCACCCGCTGCGATTCACTCTGGCGCCGAGTGCGAACGGCATCGGACGCGAAGGGTTGGAGATTCGGCTTACGTCGAGGTTTTAGCCGCCTCGGCGACCTCGTGCAGGACGGCCTCCAGCTTGGAGAAATCGTAGGGTTTGACGAGCGACGGGACGCCGGCCTCGCGCAGCAACGTGGACGTGTCCGCGGCGAAGGTATCGCCCGTCGTGAAAATCAGGCGACGCACCATGGCCGGGTGATCGCGGCGCAGCTGCTCCAGGAACTCGCCGCCGCTCATGCCGGGCATCCGGACATCCGAAACGATCACGTCGAAGCGCTCGCGTCGCAGGACCCGCAAGGCATCGCCGCCGTCTTCCACCGCCACGATGTGCATGCCACGACGCTTCAGAAAATTCACCACGGCCCGCCGCAGCCCTGCTTCGTCATCGATCAGCAACACCGACAACCGTCCGTCTGGCGTCCGCCGCTCCCGGATCGCCGCCGCCGTCGGCGGTGTCGCCCGCTGCCGCGTGCGAGCGTCGCGCGGCAGGACCACCGTGAATGTCGCGCCCTGTCCCGGCGCCGACTCGACCGAGATGCGACCGCCGTGATCATGCACGATGCCGTAGCAGATGGAGAGGCCGAGTCCCGTGCCCATGCCTTCCGGTTTGGTCGTGAAAAACGGATCGAAGATTTTTTCCTGAATGCCCGCCGGGATGCCGGGCCCGGTGTCCGCGAGTTGCAGCCAGACGCCGTCGTCGCCGGCGGTCGCGGTACGGATCGTGATGGCGCGCCGGTCTCCCCCCGACACCGTCGTGAGAGCCTGCTCGGCGTTGATGAGCAGATTGAGCAGCATCTGCTGCACCTCCGACCCGTTCGCCCAGGCCTTGGGATTGGCGTCGTCGAGATCGAGATTCACGGTGATATTGAGCGTCGTCAGATAGTAGGAGCGGAGCGCGAAGGTGCGGCGGACGATTTCGTTGAGCTCGACCAGCGTGCGCTCCTTGCTGCCGGCGCGGGCGAACGCGAGGAGATTGGAGGTGATGCGGCCGATGCGCGACGCCTCGTCGTACATCATCTGCACCGTTTCTCGCTGCTCGGGCGTGAGCTGATCGAGGAGCAGCGTCTGCGCGAACCCGGAGATGATCGCCGCCGGATTGTTGATCTCGTGCGCGACGCCGCTCACGAGCTGACCCATGGCGGCGAGCTTCTCCGCTTGCTGCAGCTGCGTTTGCGCGCGGCGCTGGTCGGTGATGTCTCGCACCAGCGCCAGGACCTTGGGAATCCGGCCCCCTTCCCGTACCGGTGCGAGCAACACCTGGCCGGTCCCCTCGCTACCGTCGGGCCGGTGAAACGGCACCTCGAAGCGCCGGAGCTCGCCGTCGAACGCCGCCACCAGATTCTCGCGCGCGATGCGGGACGCCGTGCCCTCGAGCCATCCAAAGGCCAGGCGTCTTCCGCCCGCGTTTTGTACGTCACCCGGGAAGGCGTTCACGAGGGTCCGACCGGCCGCGTTCTCGTCGAGGACGTAGCCATCGCGATCGACCACCGTAATCGCATCCGGCACTGATTCCATCACCAAGCGCAGATTGCGCTCCGCCGACGCGGTTGCCCCCAGCGAGCTCATGAGCGAGCGCGTCTGATGGGCGACTTCGTCCTCGAGGATGTGGGCATAGCGCCGGCTCACGCCGAGGGAGTAGAGCACGCGTGCCGCGACGATCGCCATGCCGATGCCGATGAGGACAGCGGCGTCGCGCTGGGGGGCGGGCTGCATCAGGGCGACGATCGCCATGCCGGTCATGGCGGCGAGCCCGAGGACCAGCGCGACGAACCGCGCGGCGGCGCTCGCTTCCGGCGCGGTGGTGCGCCCGCCCTGGAGATGCAGCGCGTAATCGGGTGCGATCGCCGCGGCGGCGCCGATCAGCAAGAGTCCGGCGTCCCAGGTGAGGTCGAGGGCGCCGCCGGCTCGGTACGTGCCTCGCAGCGCGACGACGGCGTAGACCTGGTTGCCCACACCAAAGGCGATCACACTCGGGAGCACGAGGGCCGCCGTCGCTGCGGGGAATGCCGGTCGACGCAACATTTGGATCAGGATCATCCACAACACGGCGACGGCCCCGGCGGACCAGGCGATACTCGTCAGGAGTCCCAGGGTGGGAACCGGCGTGGCACCCGCCAGCAGCGGCTCGAGCAGGTACTCGTAGGCGAGTGCGCCGACGGCGAACGTCACGAGCGCGGCGTCGAGGAATAGCTCAGGATCGCCGCGGCGCGTCGTCTGACCGCGCACCAGCATCATGACGCCGGCGATCAAGCAGACGTAGATGCCCAGATACCCGATGTCGGCGAGCGATGGATAGGGCGGCGGCGTCCCCCGTACGAGGTCGAAGTAGTTCCACACCAGCTGGCCGGCGAGGAACGAGGCACAGCCGGCGCCAATCCAGCGCCACGCGCGACGTTGCTCCGATGTGGTGACCCGGCGGGACGACGTAAAGCAGGCGACCGCCGCGAATGCGGCCGCCCAGGTCCAGCAGGCATCCGCGCTCAGGACGAGGGCGCGGGGGTCGTGCGATGGAAACGCATAGAGCAACACCATCGCCACCAGCGACCCCATAGCGATGCTGAACAGCACGCGCGCGGACCGGCTCAGCGGCGGCAACATCTCGAGGACTCTCCGCGCCTAAATTATGCGCATTATGTTAGCCCGCCAAATGAACCTGCTCGGGTGGATGCGTGCGCCTGAGGAATCGCTCGCGCACTGGGACGATCATGCGACGCTGGCGGCGGCGGTTCGGGCCGACGGGCTGTCGCGCACGCTCGTCTGCGGCATGGGCGGCTCGAGCCTCGTCGCCGACGTGCTCGCCGCGACGTTCGACGTCAGGAGCCTGCGCGTGCTCGACAGCACAAATCCTGACGCCGTGCGAGCCACGGGTCAGGGCGACCTCGGCGACACGCTCTTCGTTATCTCCAGCAAATCCGGCAACACGATCGAGACGCTCGCGTTCTATCACTATTTCGCGGCGCGCGCGCGGCCCGAGCAATTCGTCGCGATCACCGAGACGGGCACGCCGCTCGCCGAGCTCGCGCGCGCCCGAGGGTTTCGCGCGGTCATTCCGCACCCGCCCGATGTCGGCGGCCGCTATTCCGCGCTCACCGCGGTCGGGATGGTGCCTGCCGCCTTGAGCGGACTCGACGGCCGCACGTTGCTCGAGCGGGCGCGGGGCGTCAACGTCGGTGCCGCCCAGGTGATGGGCACCGGGATCGCCGACCGGGCACGGACCGGACGGGACAAGCTGTGCCTGAGTCCGCCGCCCGGGATCGCCGCGCTCGCCAACTGGATCGAGCAGCTCATCGCTGAGAGCTCCGGCAAGGAAGGTCGCGGCATCATTCAAGTC
>WNEL01001582.1_pt1 | contig 10092 bp, 6 predicted proteins | sample 5399991 | NCBI WGS metagenome assembly WNEL01 (sample SAMN13153325, study PRJNA577476) | soil metagenome | isolation source: 20 cm grassland meadow soil pre-rain plot 2 | place: USA:California | collected 2015-09-08
GAACGGCACCACCGGCAGCACCACGACCCGCGCGCCGCGCTCCGAGGCGTGCCGGGCCGCCAGGGCGGCGATCCGCTCGGTCTCGACGTTGTCGGTCGAATAGGGCAGGTGCAGGTTGTGCGCCTCGGTAGCGCCCCACGGCAGGACGGCGACCTCGTAGCGTGCGTCCCGCACGGTTTTCCAGGTGAGCTCGTTCAAGATGTAGGGGCGCGGGGACGAGGGCGGCATGGGACTCGGTCGGGATGGGGACCATCGATACTAGCACGTCGCGCCCGCGCGCGCGCGAAGCGCGCTTAGTGGCGCCTCGCACCGCCTCGCGCCACCACCGTGCGGCTGCCGCCGGCACGCCAGGCGGCATGCGGGAGCGCCAGCGTCTGCGCTCCCGCCGGCGCGGCGACACTCGCGCGACCTGGCGTTCCCCCCCAAACCACCCCAGCCGCCCCGGTCGCGCGAGCTTCCCCTGACGGCGCCGCCCAAACGGCGGTGCGTGGCCGTGTCGCCACGGTCACGCTTGCGCCCCGGGCGACACTGACGGCGCCGGGAGACACGACGATCACGCCGCTGCGGCTCACGTCCTCACTCGGGGTGGCCGGGGACAGCCGCGTGTATCGCACGTGGCTGCGCGGTGCCGGCATAGTCGGGCGAGCGGCCAGTACCGGCGTGGGCTCGGCAACTCGGCGCCGCGGCGCGATCGTCCCGCCGGCGGGACCGCGTGCGACGGGACGCTCCAGCACTGGTGAGCGCGGTCGCGGCTCGATCACGGGGTTCGCCAGGGTGCTCTTGGGAGTCAGCACCGGCCGGCTGCGCGTCACTGGGGCTACGAGCGCCTGCGGTCGCAGGTTGAGCGCGAGCACGCTTTGTGGCGGAGGCGCCGCCGGCTCCCGGCGCTCGAACCGCCGGTGGAAGCGGGGGAAGCCGAGGCAAACACCGGTGAAGTCGTCACACCCGACGAATGGCGCCACCGCAACGAACTCGGTCCCGATGAAGCTGCAGTCCACGCACGTCGAGTACGGCACGTATTGCGGCGTCGAGTCCTGCTGAGCGTAGACCGCCGGGGCGACGGTGTAGGTCACGAGATCGTAGTTGAACGTCCCGTCGCCCAGCATGCGCTGCACGATGTCGCTCAACGCCCCTTCCGCGTCCGCCCCGCTCCAGGAGGGGACCAGCGCGTCGGGGTTCCAATCGGCTTGCCGCGCGAATTCATCGACCTGCAACGGATCGGTCGTGAGCGCGGCGAGGATCATTCCCTCGCCATCCGGCTCGGCGACTACCAGCGCCGCCCCCTCCCCGGGCCCATGGATCTCGTAGGTTCCGGCGCGGACGAACGGCGCGCCCGCGGGGCTTGTGGGGAAGAGGACGCTGATGCGGCCGTCGGTGCGTCGCTGCAGCACGACCAGGTTGCCGTCGCTGGCGACCTGGACGTACACGCGCACTGCGGAGCCGCGCGCCAGCGGGCTCGCGGAGCCGAGCCACACGTGCACGGGTCTGTCCCCCCGTCCGGCGACCGGGACAGGCGCCGGGGCCGGCGGCGTCGTCTGGAACTGCAACACCAGGAGCGGCACGATCGGTCCGATCATGGGGCCGCCTTTCCACTGTTACTAGAAACTAAACTACTTGGCGCGCTGGCCGGGAGGAGGCTGCGGCACTTCCGGCCGTTGCGTTGCCACGTAGGCCGCGGCATCCCACGAGTTGTGAATACCGATGAACAAGAGGAGCAGGGCGGTCGCGGCAATCACGAACAGAGAGTGCGGGGGATCTCGCTGCAGCATGAGCGCCGCTACCATCAGCGCCGCGTACGCGATCAACGGAAAGGCGCAGTGCCACAGCCAGTCCTCCAGCACCGGTGCGTACCCTGTCTGCCCGACCGCCCGCCGCACGACGATGAGCGCGTACACCATCCCTGCCGCACCGCAGATGCCGAGGGCGAGCGCGGCGCTCGAGACCGCGTGCCATGGCATGCTCAGGATCCCCGCGAGCAGCAGGACGGCGCAGAAGTGGACGACCGTGGGCGTACCGAAGGCGCCGACCGACTGCGGGGTGCGCGTCGCACGCCCCTCGGCACTCAGGGCGATCACGACGAATTGCAGGCCCGTCAGGGCCGCGCCAGAAGAGCCGATGATGACGTAGAAGCTTTCCCAGGCGGCGAACGGCGACACTGCGGCTGGTTCCACGACGCATCTCCCCGGCGAGGGTACGAGCGCTAATCTGCAGGCCGCGCCGCCGGGTGGCGAGGGATGGATGTAGACGCGGGACGGGCCCGCCAGCGGCGGGCGACGTGTCCGATGGTGTCGACTACGCCCAGCACCAGAAGATACCCCAGGCCCATAGCCGGATACACGACGGTACTCACCCACAGCGCCGGTACTGCCAGCGCCCAGCCAAACGCGTGCCGAATTCTGTCCACCACCAGCGGTATCTCCGAGCCAGTTCCCGAAATGCATCGGTCCCACACAGCGAGGTCGTCCACACGAAGTACGGGCGTAGCGGCGCGGCTGCTGACAGCGGCAGCGACGGTTGTGCCCCGGGGACCGCGTCGGCATCTTGCAAGCGACCGGACAGGAGGCGGGGCGTGGTCGCACGCGGGCACCATCATGCGGCTGAGCGGCGGCTGCTGCCGCCGCGCCGCACCGACCTGGAACGTCGTGTCGGCGAGCGCCGTCTGGATCTCATCGCACTCGAGCAGGAACGGCGCGATCAAGCCGAGCGACGCCAGCCGGTCGATCGGCGCCGGTCCACCGGCCGGCGCCAGGCGCAGGCCGGGCACCACGCCGAGCTCGCGGTGCTGGTGGTGAGCGACGACGCTGCGGCCGCCCGGCGCGTGCGGGAGCTCCTGGATGGGGCTGCGCCCGATCGCTTCGCCGTCGCCACGTCGGCGCCGCACGAGTCGCTGGCTCGCCTGGGGCGTGGCGCTGTCGACGTCGTGCTGCTCGCCATGTCGTTTTCCGCCCGCCGCGGATTCGCCACGTTCACCGCGCTGCGGGCGCTCGCGCCCACCGTGCCCTTCCTCTTTCTCACCGACTCGGATGACGAGCGCCACGGACTCGAGGCCGTGCGCGCCGGCGCTCAGGACGTCCTCGTGAACAGCCAGCTCGACGGGGAGCGCCTCGCCCGCGCCCTGCGCCACTCGATCGAGCGCAACCTGCTCCACGCCGCGCTGCTCGACCTGGCCCTCGTGGACGAGCTGACCGGCTTGTACAACCGGCGGGGCTTCCTGACGCTCGCGACCCGGGATCTGCGCGTGGCCCGGCGCGGCGACGAGACGCTGCTGGTGGCGTTCGCCGACCTGGACGATTTGAAGACGGTGAACGACACCGCGGGTCACGCGGCGGGGGATCGCGCGCTGCGCGACACCGCCGTGTTACTGCGGCGGGCGTTTCGCGACTCGGATCTGGTGGCCCGGATCGGCGGCGACGAGTACGCCGTGCTGGTGCGCCACGCGGGGCCCGAGAGCGCGGGCGTCCTCGCCGATCGCATGAAACGACAGGTGCGGGAGTTCAACCGCCGCGCCGGCCGTGGCTACGAGCTTTCGGTCAGTCTCGGCTTCGCGACGCACACGGCGAGCACGCTGGGCTCGGTCGCGGGCCTGCTCGACCGCGCGGACCAGGCGCTCTACCGGGACAAGCGGCGCAAGCACGACCAGGACTGAGAGTCCAACCGGGGGGGGCGCGTCCCGAGCCCCTGATTCTCTATATTGCGTCCCCCCACTGCTCGAGCCGCCGCGTGACGCTGCCCAACCCCCAGCCCGATGATTCCTGGGCCGTCGATGAGCGGTCCCTGCAGCTGTTCGTCGATCAGCTCCAGGAACCGCCGGCCGACCGCGCCTGGTACGAGCTGCGGCGCGAGGCGGAGCGGGTCGCCCTGGTCCCGGGCTTCGACCGGCTCATCACGCTCGACGCCAACGCCATCAAGGAGCTGCCCCACCAGATCGACGTGGCCCAGCGGGTGTTGCGCGACATGGGCGGCCGCGCCATCCTCGCCGACGAAGTGGGGCTCGGCAAGACGATCGAAGCGAGCATCATCTATAAGGAACTGGCGATCCGCGGGCTGGCCCGCCGCGCGCTGATCCTCACCCCCGCCTCACTGGTGGGCCAATGGCAGGGGGAGCTCGAGGAGAAGTTCTTCGAGCGCTTCGAGACCCCGACCGATCCCGATGACTGGCCCCGCCTCACCAAGGCGATCGTGTCGCACGACCGGGCGCGGTCGCGCCACCACGCCGCGGAAATCCTGAGACACCGCTGGGACCTGGTGATCGTGGACGAGGCGCACAAGGTGAAGAGCGAGCGCAGCGCGACGTACCGCTTCATCGAGAAGATCGAGCGCGACTTCATCTTGTTGCTCACGGCCACGCCGCTGCAGAACGATTTGCGCGAGCTGTACAACCTCATCACCCTGCTCCGGCCCGGCCAACTCGGCACGTGGCAGGAGTTCAAGACCCGTCACCTCGTCTCGGGCGACCAGCGCCGACCCAGCGACCCCGAAGGCCTGCGCGCGCTCACGCACGAGGTGATGATCCGCACCCGGCGCTCGAGCGTGGTGGACGACCTGGACCTGCCTCCGCGGCGGCCGCGCCATCCCGAGGTCAAGCTGACGCGCGCCGAGGCGGACCTGTACGACCGCACCACCGACTTCCTGCGCCAGCTCTATCGGGAGGGCTTGATTCAGCCGGCCGAGGAGGAGGCACCGGAAAACGGGGCCCGGCGCAAGCAGACCAAGAAGGGGATGCTGCAGCTCGCGGTCATTCACCTGCGCCAGCGGCTGTGTTCCTCCTCCCGGGCGCTCGCCGAATCGCTCGAGCACCTGGCGCAGGGCGAGCATGTCAGCCCCGAGTACCGGACGATCGCGCGCCAGCTCGCCAAGCGGGCCCGGGGCATCAAGACGCACGCCAAGCTGGACGTGTTGACCAAGGTCCTGAAGGACACGCCGGACCGCGTGGTGGTTTTCAGCGACCACCGTCCGACGATTCAGCTGATCGAGGAGCGCGTCAAGAAGCTCGGCCGCCAGCCGATCGTCTACTGGGGCGCGCACGCGACGCCCGAACGGGACAAGCGCATCCGCGCGTTTCACGAGGACCGGCGCAGCGTGCTGCTCGCCACCCGCGCGGGCAGCGAAGGGCGCAATCTGCAGTTCTGCAACGTGCTCGTGAACTACGATCTGCCTTGGAACCCGATGATCGTGGAGCAGCGCATCGGCCGGCTGCACCGCATCGGGCAGAAGCGCGAGGTGCACATCGTGAACCTCGCCGCGGCGGGGACGATCGAGTCGTATATCCTCCGGCTGCTCGACCGGAAGATCAAGCTGTTCGAGCTGGTGGTCGGCGAGCTGGACCTGATCCTGGGAGAATTCGGCGGCGCGCAGCGGTTCGAGGGCCGGCTGGCGACTGAGTGGCTCGCCGCCGAGAGCGAGGCCGACTTCGCGCGCCGGGTGGAGACGATCGGCGCCGACATCGAAAAGAGCAGTGCGGTGGGCAAGGAGCAGGAACAGCTGAACTCCCTCATCGCCCCGGACGACAACGCCATGCGCCTCGAGCGCCGGTTCGAGACGCTGTCGGTCCCCGGCCGCCTGCGCCTCGGGCTGGGCACGAGCCGGCTCGTCAAGGCCGCCGGCTGGGAGGCGAAGCGCCGCCGGCTCGGCGTCCACGTGACGGAGCTGCTCGAGGCCCTCGAGTCGATCGAGCCGATCGGGGGCGTCACACCGCCGCTCGCACCGGCGGGCCGTCACGCGGAATACGGTGAGCTGGTCAAGCTCACCGGGTTGACCAGCGCCGGAAGGGCCATCACGCTCGTGGCGCAGGTGGCACGCCTGCCGCTCGCGCTCGTGGACATCGCGGTGGAGGCCGCGTGAAACGGCGTCGCAAACCCCGCCCGAAGCGCGCGAGTAAACTCGCGGCTCGGCGTCTGCCCGTAAACGGGACTGCCGTCGCCGCTTCAGCGGTAGCGCCGAGCCGCGGCCTCAGCCGCGACTCGCCGGGGGGCGACGCCGAGCCGCTCGCCGACTCGGGGCTCAGGCCGCTGCTCGAGCGCTACTGCCGGCTCGCCGGCGTGAAGCGGGCCGCGCTCGGCCCCGATCATGCCGAGTTGAGCGTGCCGCCGGGAGAGCGCCCGTTTTTCCGGGACCGCGCATCGCTGCGCGTTGCGTTCTCGCTCGACGCGCTCGAGCGCGACCCCGACGCCGAGATCGCGGTGTTGGGCAGCCCGTTTCTCGCGCAGCTGATCGAGGCGATCCGCGCGCGCGGAGCGCGCCGGTCCCTGGGACTGATCGCGCCGGCGCTGTCCACCCCGGGCGATCCCCGCGACGTGGAGCTGACCATTCCCGTGCGCGACGGCACGGCCCGGCCGGGCGCGGCGCGGTCGGCCGTGCATCCGGTGGGGCGGCTCAGCGCGCGCGTCGTGCTGCGCGCGGGGGCCGGGGTCGAGGAAGCCGTGGTCGAGAGCGACGTGTACGACTTGTCGGCCGGCGTCAAGGTGAGCGACGATCTCGCGGCCGCGTTCCGGGACCTCGAGGCGGGCCGGGGCGCCGCCGCGGATCCGTCCGTGGCCGCCGACGCGGCGGGCATTGCCGCGCGGGAGCCCGCGGAGTTGCTCGGGCTGCTGCTGGCCCACCTCCGGGACAAGTCGGCCGAGCGCGTCGCCGCGCGCCGCGCCGTGGCGGAGCGGGAGCTCGCTGCCGAGCTCGGAAGGTTGGACCGCTACTTCGAGTCGGTTCTCAAAGAGCAGTCCGACCCGGAGGCCGTTGCCACCGTCACCGCGCTCGCCGAGCGGCGGCGGACCGAGGAGATCAGGCGCAGTCAGGTGAAGGCCGTCGTGCACCCCTTGCAGCTCATCGAGGCCGCCGTCCTGCTGCAGCGCGCCGAGTGGCAGCTCGAGTCGGCCCCGCCCCGCGAGCGTCGCGCCACGTTCAGCGCCCAGCGGGCCCTGGGCTCGGCCGGTGCGGCCCCCTGGATCATGGCGTGCCCGCACTGCGGCCGCCCGCCGGCGCTCCTGGTGATCTGCCGGCACGACCACTGCGCCTGCGAGGCGTGCGCCCACCGCTGCTCGGTGTGCGGCGATGACTTCTGCGCGGACCACGGCATCGCCCAATGCAGGGTGGATGCGCAGCCGGCGTGTGACGAGCACGTGCGCGTGTGCCCCTCGTGCCGGCTCGAGCATTGCACGGCACACGAGGGCGTCTGCAGCGAGGGAGAAGGGCATGCGGCGTGTTCCGCCTGCCTCGCGCCATGCGCCAGCTGCGGGCGGGTCGTGTGCAACCGGCACGCGGAGCGGAGCCACGCGGAGGCGCCGAAGGGCAGCCGTCACTTGTGCGCGACGTGCCTGCGGCACTGTGAGGGGGGCACGAACGAGCCGGTAGGCGTGGACGAGGTCGCGCAATGCGCGAGCTGCGGCAAGTCCGTCTGCACGGCGCATCAGGCCGTCTGCGTCGTGGATGGGCAGGTGCACTGCTCGCCGCACCTGCGCCGCACCGACACGTCGCAGCGGCTGGTGTGTGCGCGGCACCGCGGGGCTTGCGCGTATGAGCCGGGGGTGCTGTTCGCGACGGACGAGGTTGGGGCGTGCCCCATCTGCGGCAAGAGCGTGTGCGAAGGCCATCGCGCGGCGTGCCCGCATTGAAGCGCTCGCCGCTCGGGCCTAGAAAAAGATCACTGTGATCGCCACGAACAGCGGCAGCAGAATCCCGCAGCTGTACGCCATGTAGCCGAAGAACGAGGGCATCTTGATGCCGTTCTCCTCGGCGATGGCCTTGACCATGAAATTGGGCGCGTTCCCGATGTAGGTGTTCGCGCCCATACACACCGCCCCTGTGGAAATCGCGGCGAGGAGGCGTGCGGGCTCGGGGTGGAGCGTGAGCGCGCCGATGAACGGCCCATGCGGCGGAACGCCCTGCAGGCCGGCCGCGCTGGCGGCGAAGGCGAGGTAGGTGGGGGCGTTGTCGAGCACGCTCGACAGCGCCCCCGTCGTCCAGAAGAACTCCCAGGGGTGGGTCACCCCGAACCGCATGCCCAGCACGGTGCGCGCTCCCTGGCTCCAGCCGTTCAGGATCTCGAGCAGGGGCGCCATCGTCACGAAGATCGCCGCGAACAGGACCGCGACCTCGACGATCGGCCCGAAGGTGAAGGCGTTGCGCTCGCGGTGCTCGCTCGACGTCGCGCCGTACGCGATGAGCGTGAGCAGCGCGATGATCGCCTCCTGCTTGCCCGCACCCCAGGCTTGGCCGTTCGCCGCGGCCCGGCCCGCGGCGACGATCGTGAGCATCACGCCTCCGAGCGCTGCTACGGAGATCGCGCCGTTCACCCGTAGCGGCTCGTGCACCATGACACGCTCGAGCTGCGACCCGGGGCGCTCCCGCTCCTCACGGTCCAGGGCCCACTGGTCCCACACGTTGAAGACGACGAGCAGCGCGCCCGTCAGCGTGAGCCACTGCGGCCACAGCCGCAGCGTCCACGCGAAGGGCACCCCCTTCAGGAAGCCGAGCAGCAGGGGCGGGTCGCCGATGGGTGTGAGCAACCCGCCGCAGTTCGCCACGAGGAAGATGAAGAACACCACGATGTGCACGGTGCGCCGCCGGCTCTGGTTGGCGCGCAGCAGCGGCCGGATCAAGAGGACCGAGGCGCCCGTCGTCCCCAGGAGGTTCGCGAGCACGGCGCCCAGCCCGAGCATCCCCGTGTTCACGAGCGGCGTGCCCGACAGCGACCCCTGCACGTGAATACCGCCGGTGATCACGAACAGGGCGCCGATCACGACGATGAACCCGACATACTCGTGGAGCTTTTCTCCCAACACCGCCCGGCCCGGCTCCCCGAGTGCGATCCCCAGGTGCCAGAGAACCGGGAGCGAAACCACGACCGCAATGGCGGCCTTGTTGCGGTTCGGGTGCCACCAGCGCGGGGCGACGAGCGGCAGCAGCGCGATCGCGGCGAGCAGCGCCACGAACGGCAGGGCGCTCGCGAGCGGGAGTTGGGCGCCGAGCATGGGGCCGGACGCTAGGCCGCGCCGGCGGGATGGTCAAGCCGCCGCTCGACGCCTACTGCCGCACCCGCAGCGCGTCGGCGACAACCACGGATCCGGCCGCGCCGCGGCGCAGCAGCACGACGCGGTTCCAGCCGGCCGGAAACGCCCAGGTCCCGAGGGCTCGCCAGCCGCCCCCGCCCGTCCTCTGGTCGACTCGTACCAAGGCGAGCGTGTCCCCGGCTGAGCTGATCACGGCGTAGGCGGCTTGCGGGGAGCGGTTCGTCCCGCTCGTCCAGCGCGCGTCGACGGCGCGCGACGCCGGCGCGGCGAGCCGGAAGGAGAAGGCGGCGCCGTCCGTCGCGTCGGATTGCGTCGACGCCCAGCGGTATCCCCCGCCATAGTAGCCCGGTGTCGAGTCCGACGCGGACCACGCGGCCGGCACCACCGCCGTCGCGAGGGCAGGATCGTTGAACGGGGCCGAGTCGTCCACCACCGTCTCTCCGCACAGCGCCTGCACACGATGGAGGTATGTGGTCCACGGCCAGTTCGGCCCCGGGTCCGTCCGGTTGGCGGGTTGGAGCTGGCCGTGACCCACGATGTGCTGCCAGTCGCGCGGGATCCCGCGGTCGCGCGTCACGTCGCAGGCGAGCGCGGCCGACGCCTCGATCTGGGAGGCGGGGAAGGAGCCTTGTGAGGCGAACCCCGCGTGCTCGATCCCCGCAGTGAAATCGTTGCTCTGCACTCCGTTGAGCCAGCAGTCGTGCCGACGATTGAGTGTACAGTCGTACGTCGCGGCGATGTGCCACGCCCGGTCGCCCTCGTGCACCAGCTGCGAGATCTCGTCGCCGTCCTCACTCACCACGTAGTGGACGCTCGCTTGTGAGGCTGGGTTCACGAGCCAGCTCCAGCAGCTCGCGTAGTTGCTCTCGCAGGTGTGAATGATCAAGAGATGCACGCGTCCGGTCGAGTCGCTCGGCCGCGCGTTGAAGTTGGGCGACGGGCGCCACACAGCGGGCGGATAGTCCGGCGCCCCGCCCGAGCCGGGAGGCGGCTGGCACGCGATCGGCGCCGCTGCGGGCGCCTGACCGAGCGGCGGCGACGCGCCGCCGAGCGCGCGATCGACCTCGCGCGCATACGCCGCGCGGCCGTC
>WNEL01001587.1_pt1 | contig 10086 bp, 9 predicted proteins | sample 5399991 | NCBI WGS metagenome assembly WNEL01 (sample SAMN13153325, study PRJNA577476) | soil metagenome | isolation source: 20 cm grassland meadow soil pre-rain plot 2 | place: USA:California | collected 2015-09-08
GCTGTGAGCTTTTCGTCAGCAAGCGCTTTCAAGATAAAGGCCGACGACATTCCAATATATCCCCCGGACTCCACGATCGCCGCCGGCCGGAGCCAACGCGTCAATCCATAAAGCGTCGCGCAATCGAGCGCTCCCATCGCACCTTCGCTGCCGTACGCGTCGCGGCGGCGGATCATCTCAGCCATGAAATCGCTGGCCCGAATTTCAGCCGCGAAACGTGCGACCGCGTCCCACGTCCCGTGATAGGATGGCCCGGGCGATAACTCGGCTCGATTCGTATCCTCAGGTCGACGCCACCACAAACGCGAAATTGCCGGCATTCTTTTCATGGATGCAGAGTGGAAATATTCGGCCGCGCTTTGAATTGACGCGAATGCTTATTTAGTGTCCTTTAAAGGCCTTAAACCGTGCGATTCGCTCCGCTCTTGGCGGATGCACCGCGTAAGTCGCCCCTTTTCTCCTGGCTAAGCTGTGCTTAATTCCTCCGTTTTCCCCATGAGCAGCAAACCGAAGTCGCGCGAAGCAGAGCTTAACTTTGAAGGCGCGATGGATCGGCTCGAAAAGATTGTCGAGCAAATGGAATCCGGCAAACTCCCGCTCGAGGATCTAATCGTACGCTACCAAGAGGGAATGAATCTGGTAAAAGTTTGTCAGGAACGACTTGCGAAGGCCGAGCAAAAGATCGAAATCATAGCTCGCAACAGCGCAGGAAAGACGATAGTTAAGGATTTCGAGCCCATACCGGAACCGGCTGCTCCGACCGAACGCGTCGATGAATCCGAAAGCACAAATGATGAAATCAAACTCTTCTGATTCGTCTCAGACCTCTGAGGCAACAGCCACCGCCTCGCGCCTGCTCGATAGGATTCAATCGCCCGCTGATATCAAGGCGATGCGCGAACAGGATCTGCCCCAACTTGCGCAGGATGTGCGGGAAGAGCTCATCGGAGTCCTATCCCAGACCGGAGGGCATCTGGGCCCAAATCTCGGTGTTGTTGAACTGACAATTGCCCTGCACCGGGTTTTTAACACGCCGCACGACCGATTCGTTATGGACGTCAGTCATCAAGGGTACGTTCACAAGATGTTTACCGGCCGGCTCGATCGTTTTGATACGATGCGCCAATTCGGCGGACTCAACGGTTTTCTTTTGCGCACCGAGAGTGAACACGACTGCTACGGTGCCGGTCATGCGGGGACGGCGCTTTCCGCTGCGCTCGGTATGGCGGTTGGACGCGACCTTCGTGGTGGGGACGAGAACATCATCGTCGTAGCGGGAGACGCCGCATTCACGTGCGGGATCAGCTACGAAGCACTCAACAATGTAAAAGCGCACACGAAGCGTTTCATAGTCGTGCTCAACGACAATGAATGGTCGATCGCGAAAAACGTCGGCGCGATAGCTAATTACCTGAACAGCATCGTCACGAATCCGACTTATGCGCATCTGCACGATAAGGCTCGCGACTTTGTCCAGGCGATTCTTGGGAAAACGGGCGTACACCTCGCACACAAAGTGGAGGAAAGCGTCAAAGGCTTGCTCGTGCCGAGTGTCATCTTCGAGGAGTTGGGCCTGCGTTATTACGGCCCAATTGACGGCCACGATATTCCATTGCTGACCCGGACATTCGAATTTCTGAAGACGCAGGAAGAGCCGGTGTTGCTGCACATTCTCACCAAGAAAGGCAAGGGATACGCCCCGGCGCTCAAGCAACCGGATAAATTCCACGGTCTCGGCAAATACAAGATCGAGAGCGGCGAGACTGCGCCAACGCCTACGCCGACGTATTCGGAAATTATCGGCAAAACGCTCGCCAAATTTGCGGAGACAAATCAAAAGATCGTTGCCATCACCGCCGCAATGCCGAGCGGGACCGGCCTTTCGCATTTCGCCAAGGCGCATCCCGGCCGCTATTTCGATGTCGGTATCGCGGAGGAGCATGCCACGCTTTTCGCCTGCGGGTTGGCAACGCAAGGACTGCAACCATTCCTGACAATTTACTCCACCTTTTTCCAGCGCGCCTACGACATGGCGATTCACGACATCGCCATCCAGAACTTGAATGTAAAGTTATGCATGGACCGCGCCGGATTAAGCGGCGACGACGGCCCAACGCATCACGGTTTGTTCGACATTGGGTACCTTCGCCACATCCCCAATTGGGTGCACATGCAGCCGAAGGATGAGGACGAGTTCGTCGATATGCTTTGGACCATGGCGCACTACAACTCCGGCCCAATTGCCGTTCGTTACCCGCGAGGGTCGGGGCCAGGCGCAAAAATCAAACCGGAACCCAAGCTGCTCGAGATCGGCAAGGCGGAAGTCGTGCAGCATGGGCGCGACGTGGCAATATTCGGGCTTGGCAACATGTTTGAAGTGGCCGAGGAAGCCGCCCGCAAACTGGAGGAGAAAGGAATTTCCGTCGCGCTCATCAATCCGCGATGGATCAAACCGATGGATACCGGCACGCTCGAATTTTTCGCGCGCAGCGTCGAAGTCGTGTGCACGATCGAAGATCATGTTTTGTACAACGGTTTCGGCTGCGCGGTCATGGAACATTTGCACTCGCAAATGATCAACACGCCGGTAGTGCGCATAGGCTGGCCCGATCAATTCATCGAGCATGGCGCGGTTCCAATCCTGCGGAAGAAACACGGCATCACGTCTGACGCGTTGGTGGACAAAGTTCTGCCGCTGCTGCACAAAAAGTCTAAGCTTAAGCCTTCTGTGGCCTAAAATTGGCTACCGGCGTCAGAGCGCGCTCTCCCCGCTCGAATTGCAAAAGCGAAAGGCGCCTTCGTTTCCGAAAGCGCCCTTCATATTTTTGATGGCGATAAGCCGAATTCTGTCCCAGCACTTTTGCTAGCAAAATACTGAGGATGATCATTTATCTCTCCCAGATTTCTCCAAGAGTCCGATCCCGCGGTCGCGGGACCGTAATGCGACGATACCCGAGGATAAATCGGGCCGGCTACCCTTCCTCTGTTTTGTCTTGCACCGCATGGGGTTTTTCGTGCCTCGCGAATTGCTCCGCGAGCGGTGAGCTCTTACCTCGCCTTTTCACCCTTGCCTGCACTTTGTTGCCAAAGAACCGGCGGTATTTTTTCTGTGACACTCTCCGTCATCGCAGTTTTTCAACTGTGACGCCCGCGTGTTTTACGCGGCGTGCCGCCGTATGGTGTTCGGACTTTCCTCCAGCAAGCCGCAAGCAGCTCGCCAGCGATCATCTGCCATCGCCAAATAACTTATCACAGCCAGCCAGGAAGAAAAGAGAACCGAAGATCGGGCGGATGAAACGCCGATAAGCTAAACCATTCTTCATTTGCGGTAATGAGCCCCGGTTTAGTAGGTATCGTGTGGGAAATTAAGGATGTCTCGACCCCGATCGACATGACCCCATCAAAACGGGGGCGGCACCGTCATGAAGAAAATCGCGATCATCACGAGCGCAATAAAAAGTTTGCAAATCATCGCACCGAGATTTCCCAGCAAACTTCCCCAGCCGGCCCGGCCGGCATCTATCATTCGTTTGCCGGCGATGAATTCACCGGCGACCGCGCCAATTACCGGTCCAAGAAATAATCCGACGATCCCGAAGAAGATACCGACGACGGCTCCGAGTAGCGCGCCGAACATTCCCCACTTTGTGGCACCGAAATATCGGGCTCCAAAGTAACCACTGAGAAAATCGAGCGCATACGCCGCTGCGGTGAGGAGCACAAGGGTCGTGATGGTTCCCCAGCCAACGCTTTTCTCCGGCCCGAGCATCATCCGGTGAAGAAGCGCGCCGGCAAGAATGATAATTGTCCCCGGAAACACAGGCAGCACGGTGCCAATCAAGCCGACCGCGAACAGGATGACTGCGACCGACCACCAGAAGAGTTCCATGGGATGCAGTGAATCGTAATCCGAAATTCGAGATTCGTAACTCCGTCGGGAATTACGATGTAACGATTCAACGGATTAACGAATCGCGATCTTCGTTTTGACCACTCCGCTGTCGAACCTATACTGAAAGTCCCCCCCGTTGAACTCAAATTGGAGAATCCATTTATGCCACTCGCTGTTGGAACTAAAGCGCCAGATTTCATGTTATCGACCAAGGCCGCTGACGGGCCAAAGCAAATCAAACTGAGCGACAATTTCGGAAAGAAAAACACACTTCTGCTTTTCTTTCCCATGGCCTTCACAGGTACCTGCACAACCGAAATGTGCGAAGTTAGCGCAGGCTTGAACGCTTACACGGGTTTGAATGCCACCGTTTACGGAATAAGCGGCGATAATCCGTTCGCGCAGGAAGCGTGGGCCCAAAAGGAGAAAATTACCGTGACGTTGCTCAGCGACTACGAACACAAAATCGCGGGGGATTACGGCGTGATGTACGAATCGTTCCTTCCCCAGATGAATCTCGGCATGGGAGGCGTGCCGAAACGATCCGCGTTCATCATCGATAAGAACGGTGTGATCCAGTACGCGGAGAGCAACAACGACGCGAGAGAATTGCCGAATTTCGAAAAGATCAAAGCAAAACTGGAAGAATTGAAATGACGCGCGCGCTTAAAGTTGTCATCCCGAGCCGCGGAGATGGCGAGGGACCTCTCAATTGTGCTTTTGATCAGTCAGAATGCCGGGCATGCCACTACGAGTCTGTAGGCGGTCCTTCGCTTCGCTCAGCATGATAGAACATGAACATGAACGACGAATTTAAGACGCTGAGGAAATTTAATGCCGGGAAAGGGCGCGAGGCATTTTTTTATTCGCTTCCGGTCCTGGAGGAACGGGGAATTGGGAAAATATCGCGGTTGCCGATCAGTATCCGGATTGTTCTCGAATCGATGCTACGCAATTGCGATGGCCAAAAAGTACAGCGCAAAGATGTCGAAGCGCTGGCGAACTGGAACGCGAAATCTCCGGCGAACGAGGAAATTCCATTCGTCGTTGCCCGCATCGTCTTGCAGGATTTCACCGGCGTGCCACTGGTGGTCGATCTCGCCGCGATGCGTAGCGCGGTGAAACGACTCGGAGGTGATCCGAAAATCATAGAACCCCTCGTGCCGGTCGATCTGGTGGTTGATCACTCGGTGCAGGTCGATTTCTTCGGTTCCGCGCGAGCGCTGGAGCTGAACCTGGACATGGAATTCAAGCGCAACCGCGAGCGCTACCAGTTTCTAAAGTGGGGACAGCAGGCGTTCAAAACGTTCCAGCTCATCCCGCCAGGGATCGGCATCGTGCACCAGGTGAATCTGGAATACTTGGCCAAGGGCGTTCTTTCCTCTCAACCTTCAACCCTCAACTCTCAACTCTTCTTCCCTGACACTCTCGTCGGCACCGATTCGCACACGACCATGATCAACGGTCTTGGCGTCGTTGGCTGGGGCGTAGGCGGAATCGAAGCGGAAGCCGGCATGCTCGGCCAACCGGTTTACTTTTTGACGCCGGACGTGGTCGGCGTGCACTTGAGTGGACAACTGCGCGAAGGCGTCACCGCGACTGATCTGGTGCTACACATCACACAATTGCTGCGCGCGCAAAAAGTCGTTGGGAAGTTCGTTGAGTTTTACGGTGAAGGAGCTGCATCGCTGCCGGTGCCTGATCGCGCGACCATCGGAAACATGTCGCCGGAGTACGGCGCAACGATGGGATATTTCCCGATTGATCAAGAGTCGGTCGATTACTTGAGGGCGACCGGACGCAGCGAAGAACAATGCCTTGCGTTCGAAAATTATTTTAGGGCGCAAAAAATGTTCGGCATGCCGCTCCGGAGCGAAATCGATTACAGCGTCGATATCGATCTGGATTTGGCGCAGGTGCAGCCGAGCGTCGCCGGACCCAAACGGCCACAGGACCGGATTAATTTGCCGGATCTTGAAAAAACGTTTCGCGAGTTGCTCGAAAAGCCGGTTCGTGATGGCGGGTACGGCAAACAGAATGCCGATCTTCGCGAAAAGCATCTGGTCGAATTGAACGGCAGCGCGCCTCGCGACGAGGAAATGTTTTCGACCGATAAAAAAGAAGACCAGGGAATTAGTGCCGGGGATGAACTCAACAAGATTGAGATGATTGCAAACCGGCCAACACCGGATCCTGGTAAGGAAATTGAAGCTGAGTCCAGAGACGTTTTCACGCACGGTCGCACTCACGTCGGGCATGGCAGCGTCCTGATCGCAGCAATCACCAGTTGCACGAACACGAGCAATCCCAGCGTGATGATCGCGGCCGGATTGCTCGCAAAGAAAGCAGTCGAGCATGGCCTGCATGTCGATCCTGGAGTGAAAACATCACTCGCGCCGGGCTCGCGTGTTGTTTCCGATTATCTCGACAAGACTGGGCTACAGAAATATCTCGATCAACTCGGATTTAACCTCGTCGGTTACGGTTGTACCACCTGCATCGGCAACTCGGGGCCGCTTCACGCGAACATTGAGAAGACGATCAATAAATACGACCTGATTGCCGCCTCAGTTCTTTCGGGAAACCGAAACTTTGAAGCGCGCGTCCATCAACATATCAAGGCGAATTTCCTGATGTCGCCGCCGCTGGTGGTCGCGTTTGCGCTCGCCGGCCGCGTGCACATTAACCTTTCGCGTGAGCCGTTAGGGAAAGGTAAAAACGGAAAAGAAATCTTCCTTCGAGATTTGTGGCCGAGTCTCAGTGAAATCCGGGACGCCATGCAAAGGGCGCTTGCACCCGAAACCTTCCGCAAACTATACCGCGATTTTGCCGATCAAAATCCGAAGTGGAACGACATTCCATCGAGCAGCGGCGACATCTACCAATGGGACGAGAAGAGCGACTACATTCATGAGCCTCCATTCTTCCAAAATTTCTCGATGGAGCCGGGGCACATTGAGGAGATTCGAGGCGCTCGCGCACTTGGCATTTTCGGCGACTCGGTAACGACCGATCACATTTCGCCTGCGGGAGCGATCAAAGAAACTTCGCCAGCTGGAAAATATCTGAAGTCGCGCGGGATTGAACCGCGAGATTTCAATAGTTACGGCAGCCGGCGGGGCAACGATCTGGTGATGACGCGCGGAACATTCGCCAATGTGCGGATCAAGAACTTAATGGTACCGGGGACTGAAGGCGGAGTGACGAAATATTTTGCGAACGGTGAAGGCGAGGAGATGTCGATCTTCGACGCAGCGATGAAATATGCGAAGACAAATACTCCGCTGATGATTCTCGCTGGGCACGAGTACGGTACCGGCTCGTCGCGCGACTGGGCTGCGAAGGGGACGCGTTTGTTAGGGGTGAAGGCGGTTGTTGCTGCAAGCTTCGAACGGATTCACCGCTCGAACCTCGTCGGCATGGGCGTGTTGCCCTTGCAATTTCCCGATGGAACAACAGCGCAATCCCTCGGGCTCGAAGGCTCAGAGATCTTTTCGATCACTGATTTATCTGAAACAATTAAGCCGGGCCAAACCGTAATGCTCGAGATCGAAGGCAAGGATCGGCAGAAGCGCTCTGTGCCTGCGAAAGTTCGCATCGATACGCCAATCGAGGTCGATTACTATCGGCATGGCGGGATTCTGCCGTTTGTGCTGAGGCAACTCCTATTGAGATAACAATACCTCGCGCTTTTGGACGGTAATTGGGGAACCGTCCGTAATGAATGCTGAGCGAGGAGTCGCACTCAGAGTCTGGACGAATTGTTCGCCATAAAGGGAAGCGACGTCGCCGGTAAATTCGAAGCTGGCCGCGTTCCAGATTTTCCAGCGAGGGTGTTCGACGCGGTACTCGCTGCAACCGCCCCGGACACAGGTGTAGCCCCAGTAATGTTCGGTAATGAATTCGGCATGTGAACCGGCGGAAATGGATTGCGGTTCGCCGGCTGCACTCATCTTGAGAAACTCCCACTTCTTTCCACGTCGCCAGCAGTATTCGACGCTTAGTTTAGCATCGACGTGCTCTATTCTGTGCTTCATCGGGAGAGCGAAGTACCGCTCCCCATAAAATGCACGAGCAACGAGCGCAATCGCACGGCGAGGCACAAGCTCGCGGACGAAGACTAAACCGCGTCGCCAAGTGTCAGCCGATTTTCTTCTCACGTAGAAACGCAGATTCACTTCTTCGAAATCGCGATGCAACGGGATTGGAAGACCCAGAAGACGTGTATCGAGAAACAGAAATCCGACTATGCTGACGAACGTCTCGCCGTTTTCATAATCGATATCCGTTCCGACCGGAACGAGCGGTTCAATCAGCGCAGGATCGACAACGTAATTCAGCATCGCCAGATAACGCCAGTTAGCGGTAAGAAATGGTTTCATGCGACGGATACGGCGGTCTCAGAGTGCCGGATACAGAATCAATCGTCAACGGGACGCTCTTGATAGCGGAGCGCCATTCGCTCAGGCTCGGAAATCGGACTGAGATCGGCCCGTTGCGTGGGAAAATCCAGTTAGACGAACAATTCGCCGTTAGATTTCGCGGTCAAGTCACGGCACAACTTTAAAGCGCGCAAAAGTCATTCGGATCCTTGGTCAGAACTTCCCGACATACGTTTCTGTGGTTCGGTACTCGCGCCGCCGAAGCTTTCCCTGGCGGCGTGCACAACGCCGTGCGGGCCGTCGCGTGCCTCTTCCTTCAACCCGCCGGAATTGTTCGTCGTCGCCTCGGCCTCGACTGAATCTCCCGCGGATTTTTTCGCAAAAATAAAACTCGCGGTCAATGCGCCGCGGTTCTGATCCGAAACTGAAACCACAGGCTGACGAAGCAGACCGAGTTCTTCGCTGTTTAGTTTTGTGACTGGCTGAGCGAGGAGTTCGATCTCCTTATTCAACGAATCAGATTTGATTCTTAATCTGTCGAGGTCCGCCAGCATCAATTTTCTTGCTTCCTCCCGACGCGCTTCTTCCTCCCGTTCGCGTACCACGATGTTTCGCAGGAGTTCGTTTTCTCTCATCAGTCGGTCCGTCTCCTCGCTGTTTTTGCCGGTCAGCTTCGCGCTCTGAAGCTGCGCGCCAGCCTCATCCAACTGTACCCAAAGCTCCCCAATTCTGGCGACGAGATATTGATTCTGTTTCTGACTTTCGGCCAGTTGCTGCTGGAGCTGCGTAACCTCCTGCTTCACTCCTACTAATTCCTCTACGTTTGTTGAATTGGCGTTAGCAGGCACGTTTTTCTCTAAATTTGCCAGCTTCAGCTTAAGATCGCCATTCTCGGCGAGGAGCGCTTGCGGCTCCTGTTCCGTTTCACCCCCGGCTTTTAGCTGGGCGAGCGCTTCGTCGCGTTGATGCTCTGCTACAGCGATTTGGCTGTTTGCGTCCGCGAGCTTCGCGTTGGCTTCGTCTCTTTGGCTTTCTGCGGTTGCACGCGCCTCTTCCGCAACTGCAACTTCGTTTTTCAATTCGGCGATCTGCGCCTCCTTCGACCTCTCGGCTTCCTTTTGTGCATTCTCGAGTTTGTAACTTGTTTCCTGCAGACGCGTATTGACGGCTTCCCTTTCTTTTCGCGCTGTTTCGAGTTCGCTGCGCGACTTTTCAACCGCCGCTTGCAGTTGATCCACCTTGCGACGCAATTTTCTGGTTGCCTCTTCAATCGCACCATCGCTCGATCCTTGGGGAATCGTTTCGAGTCCTTGCGGAGCTACAACCTCTGGACCGGGCTCTGACCACGCTTCCTTCTCGGGAAGAGAAGGAACAACCTCCGGCAGAGGACGTGCAGCTGCGCTCAGGTCATCGTGCCTCGATATGTGTTCTTGGACTCGCAAGATTCCTTCGCCAATCTTACGGCCGCGATACTCCACGATCGCAGGCTGCCAATCAGAGTGCGATCTCCGCAACTCTTCGATCAGGCTCCCGGCAAACCGAAATTTGGCGAGGGCAGTCTTAAATCGGTTTTCGTGCTCGAGCTTTTCGCCCTGCTGCGCTGAGAGATAAGCTTTAAGAAAAATCTCGCTCGGATCGTCCTGCTGCGCCGAGAGCGGAATTATCCAAAGAAGGAAAAACAAGGCGGCAAGAAAAGCCAAGCCAAGCCGCCTCATGCCAGGATTAACCGGGGCGACAATCAAGCTGCAGGCAGATTTTCGTTCCACCGGCGTCGAGAATTAGGGGAATGACTTGGGAAAGTCGAGTCCTTTG
>WNEL01008548.1_pt1 | contig 10058 bp, 9 predicted proteins | sample 5399991 | NCBI WGS metagenome assembly WNEL01 (sample SAMN13153325, study PRJNA577476) | soil metagenome | isolation source: 20 cm grassland meadow soil pre-rain plot 2 | place: USA:California | collected 2015-09-08
CCTGCGTGACGTGCGTGCCGAGGATGCGCCGCAGCGCCGCGTGCAGCAGATGCGTGCCCGTGTGGTGCTGCCGCAGCCCCTGCCGCCTCGGCGAGTCGATCGAGACGGCGACCTCCTCGTTCTCGCGGAAGCCCCCGGTGGCGACCTTCACGCGGTGCACGATGAGCTTGCTGCCGCGGTAGACCGTGTCGACGATGTCGCCGCGGCCCGTGCGGCCGACGAGCGTGCCGCGATCGCCGATCTGTCCGCCCGACTCGGCGTAGCCGGGCGTGCGATCGAGGATGACTTCGACCTCGTCGCCGGTCCCGGCCTCGCGCACCCGGCGATTGTTGGCCACCATGGCGAGGATCGTCGCCGGCGCGGTCAGCGTCTCGTAGCCGACGAACTGCTGCGGCCGCGCGAGGCTGCCGCCGATCTGCTGGTAGAGCGCGACCGTGTCGGCCGCGCCCTCGTCGGCGCCGAAGCCGGTCTTCGCGCGGGCGCGCTCGCGCTGCGCCTCCATCTCGCGCTCCCAGGTCGCGTTGGTGTCGTCGGTCACGCGCCAGCCCTGGTCGACGAGAACCTCTTCCGCGAGATCGCGCGGGAAGCCGAACGTGTCGTAGAGCGTGAACAGGAAGCGACCGTCGACCGGCCGCCCGCGCCCCGCGCCCTGCGCCTGCGCGTACTCCTCGATGCGGCGCATGCCCTGATCCAGCGTGCGCGCGAACTGCTCCTCTTCCTGCCGCACCGCCTCGACGATCCCTCCGCGCTCGCGGACGATCTCGGGATACGCGCCGCCCATGACGTCGGCGACCCAGTCGACGCCGCGCCAGAGGAACGGCTCGGTCAAGCCGAGCTTGCGGCCGTGTCGCATCGCGCGGCGCATGATGCGTCGCAGAACGTAGCCTCGCCACTCGTTGGACGGCAGGACGCCGTCGGCGATCAGGAACGTCGTGGCACGCATGTGATCGACGATGACCTGCATCGAGACGTCGCGCTCGGCGTCGGCGCCGTACCGCTGGCCGCTCAGCTCGGCGATGCGCCGGATCAGCGGCGCGAACAGGTCGGTCTCGTACGACGAGAGCTTCTTCTGCATGACCGCGGCCATGCGCTCGAGCCCCATGCCGGTGTCGATCGACGGCCGCGGCAGCGGCGTCATTTTTCCGCTGGCGTCACGGTTGAACTGCATGAAGACGAGGTTCCAGATCTCCAGCCAGCGATCGCACTCGCACGCCGGTCCCAGACACGTGCGGCCCGCCGCCTCTTCGGCACACGGCGAGTCGTCGCCCTGATGGAAGTGGACCTCCGAGCACGGGCCACACGGCCCCGTATCGCCCATGGCCCAGAAGTTGTCCTCTTCGCCGGGGCGCAGGATTCGATCCTCCGGCAGTCCGGCCACCGACTTCCAGAGGTTGAACGCCTCGTCGTCGTCCCTGAACACTGTGGCCTTCAACCGGCGCCGATCGAGGCCCAGGTCCTTGGTGAGGAACTCCCACGCGAACTTGATCGCGTCGGCCTTGAAGTAGTCGCCGAACGAGAAGTTGCCGAGCATCTCGAAGAACGTGTGATGCCGCGCCGTGCGGCCGACGTTCTCGAGATCGTTGTGCTTGCCGCCGGCGCGCACGCACTTCTGGCAGGTGGTGGCGCGCACGTAGTCGCGCTTTTCCTCGCCGAGGAACACGCCCTTGAACTGCACCATGCCGGCGTTCGTGAAGAGCAGCGTCTGGTCGCCGACCGGCACGAGCGGCGACGACGGCACGCGCGTGTGCCCGTTGCGCTCGAAATATTTGAGAAAAGCTTCGCGGAGCTCGGCGCCCGTCATGGAAGCGTCATTGTACCATCCGGGTCGTGGCCGACTCCGCGGCGCTCGCCGCATTTCTGCTGCGCGCGAAGGCGGCGGCCGGCGCGCGCGTGCGCTGATGCGCACTGCGCCGACGCTCACTCTTCCGCGGCGACGCCGGTCGTCTCGCGGACGACGCGCACGACGATGCTGGTCGAGAAGCCGCGGCGTAGCAGGTAATCGCGCAGACGCGGCGCGACGCGATCGGGACGTCCGCGACGCAGCGCCGGCAGCCGTCGGCGCGCGGTCTCGCGGGCGCTCGCCAGCGTATCGTCGCCGCCGAGCGCGCTGAGCGCCGCCGCGATCACCGGCGGGGCGATGCCGCGAGCCCGCAGCTCCATCCGCAGCCGCGCGGCGCCGTAGCCGCGGGCGGCGCGCGCGCTGACCCACTGCCGCGCGAATGCGGCATCGTCGACATAGCCGCGCGCGACGAGATCGTTCACGACCTCGGCGGCAACTTCGGCCGGCGCGCCGCGCCGATGCAACCGCGCGGCGAGATCGGCGCGCGTCCACGCGCGGCGGGACAGCAGGTCGCCCGCCGCGAGGCGGGCGGCCTTGGCGTCGAGAACCTTCCGCGGCGCTACGATTTCAGCGGTGCGGGTGCCCTGAGGCCGAGCGTCTCGCGGATCTTGGCTTCGAGATCGCTCAGGACGACCGGGTTGTCCTGCAGCCACTTGCGCGCGTTCTCGCGCCCCTGGCCGATGCGCTCGGTCTTGTAGGTGTACCAGGTGCCCGACTTCTCGATGATCCCCTGCTCGACGCCGGCGTCGAGGATCGTGCCGGACTTCGAGATACCCTCGCCGTAAAGAACGTCGAACTCCGCCTCGCGGAACGGAGCCGCCAACTTGTTCTTCACCACCTTGACCTTCGTGCGCACGCCGACGGATTCCGTGCCCTGCTTGATCGCGTCCTGCCGGCGGATGTCGAGCCGCACCGAGGCATAGAACTTCAGCGCGCGGCCGCCGGTGGTCGTTTCCGGCGAGTTGTGGACGACGACGCCGTCGGCCAGATAGGTGTGCTGCTCAGCGTCCGGCGCCCGTCCACCGACTCGACAGTAAGAGGCGCGTGCCACGTGAAACGCCCGCGCTGTGTCGGATGGAGCTTGTAATCCACGGAGGGATGCACGAACGGCGCGATCAGCGCGTGGAAGCGGGCCGTCTGGTCGGAGGTGAACCAGAAGCCACGGCCATCGTCACGCGGCGTCCCGATGCCGAGACGTTCGAGCGTTGCGACGACGCGCGCACGAGCATCTGACTGGAGCGACTTGTTGTACAGAACGGCCTTGCCCTTGCCCCATCGAGCATAGGAGCCCATGAACGAACCATCATCGCCATACCATGCCGCCAAGCCTTTCGGCCCCAGGCGGTCGAGCGCCGAAGCAGCCGCCGCACGCCGGCCGTCGGCGTAGAGTTCTGCCCACAGATCGAGCAGAGCTGGCATGGCCAGCGTATCGAAGCCGAATCCATTACCGGTGCGACTGATCGCCCGCGAGAAAGGCGCGAGCATTTCGTGCTTCCAGCGAAGGTAATCCTTCTGATCTACACCATGGCCGACGCGGAAGGTCGCCGTGTGCGCGCCGACCTTCCGGATCGACCCGTCACCCAAGCCGCTGCCGAGCACGAGCTGCAACTGATCGTCCGTGAGTCGATAGTCTTCGACGGACAGCAACACGTCATCGCCGATCCGGAGCGTTCCAGCGCGGCGCGCACCTTGCGGCGTGAAGATCAGATGATTCTCAGTCGCCGCGAAATGCCGGTAGCCCGAGCGGCCTCCTTCGACCTGGAACTGGATGAACTCGTCAGTGCGGCCGTTATCGAACCAATTGACGACTTTGCGGGGGGAGATCGCACCGGTGCGCGGATCGTACGAGAGCACTTCAACCGGCAGTCTTTGATTGACGATCTTGCCGATGGGCATCCGGGTGCCGTCGGAGAGCACCACGCGCGTGTGGTATTCGAAGCACCCGAACATGACCCCTATCTTTTCCCGGATCTGGTTGATGAAAATCACGACGCAGCCGGAGCGGGAGATTGCCGCGGTGAGCTTGCGCAGCGCCTGCGACATGAGGCGCGCCTGCAGGCCGGGCAGCGAGTCGCCCATGTCGCCGTCGAGCTCGGCGCGGGGCACCAGCGCGGCGACGGAGTCGATGACGATGACGTCCACGGCGTTGGAGCGCACGAGCGTTTCCGTGATCTCCAGCGCCTGCTCGCCCGTGTCCGGTTGCGAGATCAGCAGCTCGTCGGTGTTGACGCCAAGCTTTTTGGCGTAGATCGGATCCAGCGCGTGCTCGGCGTCGATGAACGCGGCGATGCCGCCCAGGCGTTGCGCCTCCGATACCACATGGAGCGCGAGCGTGGTCTTGCCTGACGACTCCGGACCGTAGATTTCGACGACGCGGCCGCGCGGCACGCCCCCCACCCCCAGCGCGACGTCCAGCGAGAGCGCCCCCGTCGGGATGACGGCGATCTCCTCCAGCGGCCCGTTGGCGCCCAGGCGCATGACCGAGCCCTTACCGAACTGACGCTCGATCGTGGCGATGGCGAGTTCGAGGGCCTGCTTCTTATCGGTCTTGGCTTCCGCCATGCGCGCGCTCCTTATATGGTCGCCGGGCCGTTTCGTTGAGAACTGGCAGCCATCATAGGAGGCCCAACCCGCAGGGTCAACGCCTGATCTTGGATACAGTCCTTGGGGCCGCGCGGGAACGGCGGGAGCTCAGTCTTCGGGCGGCTGGACGCGATACCCCCTCCGCTCCATGCACCGGTTGACCACGTCCCAGTCGTAGCGATTGGACGGCCATACCGCGAACCGGGAGGCGCGGAACCCCTCCCGCTTGCACGTCTCGAGATCGCGATCCAACTGGGCGGGAGTCGCGCTGCGCTTCTCGTAGATGTAGTGAGGCGCCGCGCAGCCGGCCAACGCCAGCAACCCGACGGCCGCGAGGCGCCGTCTCATCGCCCGTGCATCGCGTCCAGGCAGGCCTGCGCGTCGGCGCGCCCGCGTTCGAGCGCGCGAGCGATGGCGTCGCCGTCGAAGTCCAGCGGACGCAGCATGAGCGGCGCCGACGGCGTCAGCAGCTGCACGTCGACGTCGGGGTGGCGCAGGCGCGCCAGCTCCACGTCGCGGCGGATCGCGTGGATCATCATCAGCTCCATCGCGTCCTCCAGCGTGCGGCGCAGCGTCGTCGGCGCGCTCGCCCGCTCGTCGGACGCATAGCTCATGACGACGATGGCGCGACCGATCGGGCGGCCGAGCGCCAGCGCTTCGAGCACGGGCGCGCGGCCCGTCAGCCCGCCGTCGACGAGCGGCACGCCGTCCACGCGGACCGGCGGAAACGCGCCCGGCACCGCCGTCGCCGCCATCAACGCATCGACGCTCACACTGTGGTTGTCGAACGCGCGCTTGTCATAGCGTGCGAGATCGGTGGCGACGACGAGCAGCTCCACGTGCGAGGCTCGGATGCGCTCGAGGTCGATCGCGTCGGTGATGAGCGCGCGCAGCGGCGCGGGATCGAGCAGCGAGCCGGCGCGGTCCAGCGCCAAGAGCGTCAGCACGCCGGGCAGCAAGCCGGCGAACAGCACCGATGGGCGCAGCGTGTAGACCTGCTCGCGCGTGACGGTCCGCCACAGCGCTTGCAGCCGGTCGAGTCGGCCGTCGGCGACCATCGCGGCGTTCAGCGCGCCGGCGCTCGAGCCGGCCACGAGTCGCAGCGGCAGTCCGCGCTCGACGAGCGCCGCCGCCACGCCCGCCTCCCACGCGCCCTTGGCGCCGCCACCCGACAGGATGAGCGCCGTCGGAACATCGGCGGCGCCACGCGCGCGCTCGCACGCCATCGCCGGCGCGACGAGCAGCAAAAGCACGAAAACGATCAGGGCAGGCTGACGACGACCGCGGCCAGTACGAGGCCGAAGGCCGCCGCCTCGTTCCAGCGCAGCCGCTCCCCGAGCCAGAGCCAGGCGAAGGCCGCGAAGACGACGAGCGTGATGATTTCCTGCGTCACCTTCAGCTGCGCCGCGCTGTAGCGTCCGTAGCCCCAGCGATTGGCGGGCACCTGCAGGCAGTACTCGAAGAACGCGAGCGCCCATGAAACCAGGATGGCCTTCCACATCGGCGCGCTCTTGAAGCGCAGATGGCCGTACCACGCCGCGGTCATGAATACGTTGGATGCGAACAGCAGGCCGATCGTCTTCACGGGATTCGCGACTCCTCTCGTCGTTTCGTCTCATCGCGCGAGCCGCGCGACTTCCGCCACCAGGCGGTCGATCTCCTCGTCGGTGTTGTAGTAGTGCACGGACGCGCGGACGACCTCTCGCAGCCCCCGCGCCCGCATGTCCAGTAGCGTGCCGCGCGCCGGCGACACGGTCACGTTGATACGCGCCGCCCGCAGCGCCGCCTTGACGCGCGCGGCGTCCACGTCGCGCACGGTGAACGACACGATGCCGCCGCGCATGGCGCCGAGATCGTGCACGCCCACGCCCGGCACTTCCGCCAGGCGCGCGCGCAGCGTCGCGGCCAGCATCTGCACGCGCGCCCAGATGCGCGGAAGGCCGAGCGCCTGCGCGTACGCAATCGCGGCGCCGAAGCCGAGCCGCGCGCCGACGTTGGATTCCCAGACCTCGAAGCGCTTGGCGTCGGGACGGATGACGTAGCGATCCGGCTCGACCCACTCCGCGGCGTGCCCCTCCATCAGCGGCGGCTCGAGCCGCTCGATCCACTCGCGCGCGACCCAGAGCACGCCGACGCCGCGCGGACCGCGCAGATACTTGCGCGAGGTGCCGGCCAGCGCGTGGCAGCCGAGACGGCGCACGTCGAGCGGGATCTGGCCGATCGTCTGCGTCGCGTCGAGCAGGAAGAACACGCCCGCCTCGCGCGCGACCTCGCCGACGGCCTCGGCGGGCTGGACGAGTCCGCCGTTGGTCGGCATGTGCGCCATGGCGATCAAGCGTACGTGCTCGTCGACGCGCTTGCGCAGGGCGCTGACGTCGAGCTGACCGGTGGCGTCGGACGGAACGACCTCGACGCGCACGCCACGACGCGCCCGGTGCAGGTACGTGACGAACATCGAGTGGTACTCCGCCATCGAGGTTAAGATGACGTCACCCGGCTCGAGGGTGACACCGTACAGCGCCATGTCGAAGGCGCGCGTGGCGTTCTCGAACAGCGCGATCTCATCGGGCCCACTACCGCCGATAAGGTGTGCGGCCGCCGCATACACCGCGTCGAGGCGCGCCTGCGCTTCTTCCTGCGCCTCGTAGCCGCCGATCAGCGCCTCGCGACGCAGATAGTCGAGGTGCGCGTCGAGCACGGGTGCCGGCGGGAGGCGCCGAATCTCGTCGTCGGTGAAGCCGACTGTCACCCGATCATTGTAAGGCTAGCGGCGCCGCCGCAAGCTCGGAGTAGCGCGCGCCCCGGGGCGACAGCTCGCTCCGCATCAGCGACACGCGCTCCACGCGAAGCCGGGCGAAGTCCGCGCCGCGCGCCAGCGCGTCAGCCAGCGTAGGCTGACGGCGCGGCTCGCGCACGCGACCCAGCGTGACGTGAGCGGCGAACTCGCGCGTCTCGCGCGGAAAGCCGAGCCCACCGCAGCATGCGTCTACCTGCTGCGCGACCGCCGCAAGCGCGCCGGGGGCGTCCTCGAGACCGGCCCAAATTACGCGCGGACGCGTCGGCGACGGAAACGCACCCAGACCGCGCACGCCGACGTTGAACGCGGGCTGACCGGCCAGCGTCGCCCGCAGCGCATCGGCCAGCGCGGGCGCGCGCGTCTCGTCGACCTGACCGAGGAACTTCAGCGTGACGTGCAGGTTGGACTCGGCCACCCACGCGACGTCCGCGGCGTGCGGGCGCAAACGATCGATCGCGGCGGCCAGCCGCTGCCGGATGTCGTCCGGCAGCAGCACGGCGACGAACAGACGGAGGCCGGCTATCTGGGCGTGTCCAGCAGCCGCAGGAGGTTGGCGATTCCCGCGCGGCGCGCGGCGTCGGGCTCGAGCGTCAGCGCGGTCTTCAGATCCTGCATCGCGCCCGCGTGATCGCCGTCGAGCTCCCGCGTGACGGCGCGCGAGGCGAGCGCGCGCGCGTCCAGCGCCTGCGGCGACGCGGAGGGCGCCACCGACCCCGTGACGAGCACCTGCGGCAGGCCGGCGGGCGGCACCGGCGGAACCGCTTTCACCGGCGACGGCGTGCGCGCGATCGGCACCGTCCCGGGCCCGGTGCCGGGCGCGGGCGCGGACGTCACGTTCGGCGGCGGGGAGTCGGGGGTCACGACCGATACGATGGCGGGCGCGGGACCGAGGCCGGCGCTGCGCTGCATCGCCGAGCGCGTCCACGGGTCCGACTCGAACGCGACGGCCGTCGCCCACTCCGCCTGCGCCACGGCGCGCTGGCCCAGCAGTGCGTACGCCGTCCCGCGATTGAAGACGGCTTTCGCGTAGCTCGGGCTGCGCTCGAGCGCACGCGTGTAGTCCGTGATGGCGTCCTGGTACTGACCGGCGGCGACGAGCGCGTTGCCGCGGTTGTAATAGAGCTCGGCGTCGTACGGCGCCAGCTCGAGGGCGCGGTTGTAATCCGCGATCGCGCCATTCACATCGCCCGCGCGCAGTCGCGCGGCGGCGCGGTTGTTCCAGGCCGCGGCCGAGTGAGGGTTGGCGGCGATGGCCTCGCTGAATGCGTCGGCGGCGGCCACGTACTCGGCGTTGTTATAGAGGGCGGCGCCCCGCTCCATGGATCCCGACGTCGTGAGGCTGCATCCGACGAGAGCGAGCGTGGCAAAAACGAGCGTCGCCGACCGCATGCCCTTCATAGTCATGGACCTCCGAGTGCCCGTCGGAGCATATCCAATGCCATCTGCGCCGATTGCCACTTCACCGCCGCGCGATCGCCCGAGAACCGAAAATGGCGCGCAGACACCTTGCCCGAGACCGCCACACCGATGAACACCGTGCCCACGGGCTTCTGCGGCGTTCCACCGTCGGGGCCCGCGATGCCGGTGATGGAGATGCCGCACGCGGTGTGTGCCGCGGCGCAGATGCCGCGTGCCATCGCCTCGGCGCAGGGCGCGCTGACGGCGCCGTGCGTCTTCAAGATGGCCTCGGACACGCCGAGCAACTCCTGCTTGGCGCGGTTGGAATACACGACCACGCCGCGCTCGAACCACGCCGACGAGCCCGCGACGTTGGTCAGCCGGTGGCCCACCAGCCCGCCGGTGCAGGATTCCGCGGTCGCGACGACCAGGCTGCGCGCGCGGAGACGGCGTCCAACCACCTGCTCGAGCGTCTCGCCGTCGTGGCCGTAGCAATCGTCGCCGAGCGCCGCCGCGACGCGCGACTCCACCGCCTGCAGCGCGGCGGTCGCCGCCTCGACCGTCGCACCGCGCGCGCGCAGGCGCACCCAGACTTCGCCGTCGGCGGGCACCGTGCTGACGGCGACGTCGCCCTCGCGGCCGAGCCACTCGGCGAGGCGTTCCTCGACATCGCCGAGGCTGACGCCGGCGGTGCGCAGCGTGCGCGTCACGACGCCGCGCGCGCCGACGTGGCCGCGCGCGAAGTCGATCAGCTGGGCGGTGAGCGGCGGCGACGGCGCGCCGCGCGGCAGCACCGCGAAGGCCCCGCGCGGTGTCTCGACGCTCCATGCGGGCTCGCCTTCGTCGGCGGGCCACGGCGTCGCGCCCTGCGGGAGCAACGCCTGGCGCTCGGCGCGCCGGGGCAGCGCGCGATCCTGACGTCGATACGAGGCCTCGAGCGCGGCGAGCATGCGTTCGTTGAGCACGAGCCGCGTCCCCGACAGGCGCGCGAGCACGCGCCGCACGGTTTCGCCGGCGGAGCCACCGGGACCGGCGACGACGACGGTCAGCGCCGCGTCGGAGCCGAGCGTGCGTTCCAGCACCGGCTCGTCGTCGTCCACCAGCACGCGGCCGTCGACGGGCACGCCGGCGGCGACGAGCGCCGACTGCACCGGCGCCGTCGGATCACCTCCCGACGCTGCGTCCGCGGCGACGCCGACCAGTCGCACGCCGCCCGTCGCGCCGCTCATCGATTCGCCGCGGCCCGCATCACGGCCAGCCGAACAACGTGCGCAGCGCGGCCACGACGACGAGCGCATAGAGTCCCGCGACGAGATCGTCCACCAGCACGCCGAACCCGCCCGGCAGCGCCTGCGCCTGCCTGGCCGGCGGCGGCTTCACGATGTCGAACACGCGGAACAGCACGAAGGCGAGTAGCAGGACGAGCGGCGTGCGGGGCAG
>WNEL01001976.1_pt1 | contig 10046 bp, 10 predicted proteins | sample 5399991 | NCBI WGS metagenome assembly WNEL01 (sample SAMN13153325, study PRJNA577476) | soil metagenome | isolation source: 20 cm grassland meadow soil pre-rain plot 2 | place: USA:California | collected 2015-09-08
CCGCACCGCGAGGCATGAAAATCGGAGCCGTGTCCCTCTGGCTGCTCCTTCTCCTGTCCGAGAAACCGATGTACGGATACGAAGTGATCAGGGAACTCGAGAAGCGGTTCTCCGGCTACTGGAGGCCAAAGACCGGCACGATCTACCCGGCCTTCGAAAAACTCGAGGAGGGAGGTCTAGTGACGAGTCGAATCGAGTTCCGGGATGAAGGTCTCGACCGGAAGCATTACGCTCTCACGGAGAAAGGACGGGGCGAGCTTTCCCAGACCATGAGGCATTGGACCAAAATGATGGAAGTCCTGGAAATTTACCGAGAGGTCCACGAATCGATCTTTCGTTACAAGGGCCGCCTCAGCAAGGACGAGCTCTCGAAGTCCTTGGTGGCGCTGGGGGACGGACTGGGACGGCGTTCGGTCGATATCTCCAAGGTCCTGCCGGGACAGAAGAAGATCCTAGTTCAGCCCACCGAGCCCGTGACGTTCAAGCTCCTCTACGCCAAAGAGGAGGACGAACTGGAGATCCACATGGAACTGAAGTGGACTCCGATCCACTCGGCACGTCCTAGGGGCAAGATCGCGCAGCCCCCGAAACAGTCGCGGCGCACGCTCTGAACGCGGTGGCTTGTACGGATTCCGGAAACTGGATTGATCGAGACGGCAAACTCATCCTCCTAGAGAAGTCCGTCCGCACCGTTCCCTACGGTTTTCTCGGAGTCATCTACGGCGTCTACCTGGCCCAACTCGGATTCAGCGCCTTCGCGATCGGAATCGTCCTGACCCTGACCGTGCTCAGCAGCGCATTCTACACGAACGCTCGTCTTCTTCGCCCTCACCGATTTCGTCGCGGGAACCCTGTTGTTCGTCTCGACGGACTGGTGGGCTCCGGTGCTCGCGGGCATCGTAGGGAACATGACCGTCGGGGCTGGAGAAGTGGGACCGTTCCTCTCGCTCGAACAGGCGATTCTTCCGCGGACCGCCCGCGCCGATCGCAGGACGCTTGCGTTCAGTGTGTACAACTTGGTCGGATACGGCGCGTCTTCAGCGGGGGCGCTTTTGGCGGGACTGCCGAGATACATGGGCTACCCGCCGCTGTTCCTGGCCTACATGATCTCTGGACTGATCGGAGCGGTGCTCTACTCTTCCCTCTCCGGAGCGGTCGAACCGAAGTCCAGGCCGGGGCGACGGCCGGCGCTGTCCCCCCGCGGTCGTCCCATTGTCGCCAAGTTGTCGACCCTGTTCGCGGTGGATGCGTTCGGCGGCGGCTTCATCGGACAGAGCATCCTCTCGTACTATTTCTTCCTCCGATTTGGACTGGATTTGGCCACCCTCGGGGCCATCTTCTTTGCGACCCAGTTGGTGACCGCCCTGTCGTTTCTCCTATCCGAACGAATCGCCCGGAGAATCGGCCTGTTGCGGACGATGGTCTTCACTCATGTGCCCTCGAACGTCTTCCTCATCGGGGTCGCGTTCGCGTCGACGCCTTTGACGGCCGTACTCCTCCTCCTCTGCCGTCAATCGTTATCGCAAATGGACGTGCCCGCGAGACAATCCTACGTTATGGCGATCGTCGACGAATCGGACCGGACCGCGGCCGCGGGGCTCACGAGCACAACGCGCACCGTGTCCTCGTCGATCAGTCCATCGTTGGCGGGCTATGCCCTCGCGAATCTCTGGTTAGGCGTACCGTTGGTGGCCGCGGGGATTCTCAAGTTGGCGTACGATGCGTTGATCTACAAGGAATTCCGGCAAGTTCGCCCCCCGGAGGAACGAGGGGTCGACCCGAAGTGAACCGATCCGCGAAACATCCCATGGAGAGTGAGTCCCGAGGCGATTCGAACCTCTGCCTTCTCCGCCGGGCGGTCCCTAGCTGAGGAAGTGTGCCAGCTCCGGGTTGATTTTGCTCGCGTGGGTCCAGATCAGGCCGTGCGGAGCGTCCTCGATCGTGATCAGCTTGCATCCCTTCACAAATTCCGGCATGCGCCTCGCCGAGACGGGGAAGGGCACAATCCGGTCGGCCGTGCCGTGGATCACCAACGTGGGCACGTCGATGCGTTTGAGGTCGTTCCGGAAGTCCGTCGATGAGAACGCGGTGACGCAATCCAGAGTGCCTGTGGGCGAAGCGGCCGCCGCGATGTTCCAGTTGAGCTGCACGGCCTGGTCGGTGATTTGCTTGCCGCGGAAGACGTCCACGTTAAAGAAATCCGATAGAAACTGCGAAAGAAACGCCGGACGGTCTGCGGCGATCCCGGCCTTGATTCCCTCGAAGGCCCCGGCATCGACTCCTTCCGGATTGTCCGCCGTCTTGAGCAGAAACGGTGGGACCGCGCTGATGAACACCGCCTGGCTTACGCGGTCGGATCCGTACTTGCCCAGATAGCGGGCCACTTCGCCGCCGCCCATGGAGAAGCCGACCAACCCGAAATCGCGGAGGTCGAGCTCCGTCACGAGCTTGTGCAGATCTTCGGCGAAGGTGTCGTAGTCGTAGCCCGTCGTCGGCTTGCTGGACTGGCCGAACCCTCGGCGGTCGTAGGCGATGACCCGGTTGCCCGCTTTCAGTAGGTCCAACACCTGCTTTTCCCAGGAGGCGCTGCTTAAAGGCCACCCGTGGATTAGCACGACCGGCTTCCCCGTGCCGTGGTCTTCGTAATACAGTTTGATGGGTCCCGAGTTTTCCTGGCCGACAGTGATGCTGCTCAAAATATCCCTCTCCGGGTCTCCGTACACGAGTGGTAGTATATGATGACTGGTACTGAGACTATGAGTGGGCCACCGAAATATGGAGGCGGGAGCGATGAACCCGATTCAGCATGGGAGCGACTGGCGATCTTCTCTTTGCGTCTATCGTCGTTTCCGACGAGGAATCGGGACCCAGAGGGCGAGACCTTCTTATCGCAGAACCAAGTACGGAGAAAGAGTGCCCGCGTAGGTTAGTCCGGACAGACTATCGGGCTTCGGACCCGAAGACCCCGGTTCGAATCCGGGCGCGGGCGCTCCAGGGGGAAACCTCCGTCTATGACGCCGAAAGCGTCCGTCAATTCGAGCGCAATCTCTCAGCCAGTTGCTACGCCGCTGACCCGGGCTGCGATTTTTCTCGTTGTAACGGTCAACCCAGGGGCCGAGAATCGAGTTGTCATTCGACACTTGTGCAAGGACCTGAGCTCGCTGGTCCGTTCGGCGGGGTTTCGTGAACTTGAGGGAAGCCTTTCCTGCGTCATGGCGGTGGGATCGGAAACGTGGGACCGGCTGTTCGGGCAGCCACGGCCGGCCGAGTTGCGAAAGTTTCGCGAGATCCATGCGGGAGAGCGCCACGCTCCTTCGACACCGGGCGATCTACTCTTCCACATCCGAGCGCAGCGACTGGACCTGTGCTTCGAGCTGGCGACACAGATCATGGCTCGGCTGGGAAGCGCGGTCTCCCCCGTGGACGAGGTCCACGGATTCCGCTACTTTGACAGCCGCGACCTCATCGGTTTTGTCGACGGGACGGAGAACCCCAAGGGGCAGGCGGCGATCGAGGCCACCCGCATCGGGGAAGAGGACTCGAGGTTCGCCGCGGGTAGCTATGTGATTGTGCAGAAGTATCTCCACAATCTAACGGGATGGAATGCACTTCCTACGGAAGAACAAGAGCGAATCGTCGGTCGTACGAAGCTGAGTGACATCGAGCTGGACGACTCCGTCAAGCCCACCTTTGCGCACAATGCACTCACCAAGATCACGAAGGATGGCGCGGAGATCAAGATCCTCCGAGACAACATGCCGTTCGGCCAGGCAGCCCGCGGGGAGTTCGGGACCTATTTCATCGGCTACAGCCGCTCGCCCCGCACGATCGAAGAAATGCTCCAGAACATGTTCGTCGGCAATCCACCGGGCAATTATGACCGGCTGCTCGACTTCAGCCGTGCGGTCACCGGGAACCTCTTCTTCGTGCCGTCCGCGACCTTCTTGGAGAACCTCACGTCCGCGCCCGCGTGAGCGAGAGGGCATCACGAGCCACCGAACGGTGTCTCGCCCGCGCGAGCTGGATCATGCGAGTTCTTGCATCGCCTTCTCGAGATTCCGTAGACCTTGACGGAATTCGCCGGGGTCTCCACCCAGGCCGATTCGGAAATGATCGTCCACGCCGAAGAACCGTCCTTCCGCGATGATCGTCTTGTAGACACGAAGAAGCCGTTGTGCCAATTTCGGCACCTTGATGTCGGAATGGGGAAACATCACGCTCCCGGACTTTGGCACTTCGCCGCGCAGCGCCGGGAGCTTCGTGAGCGCCTCCTCCACCAGCTTTCGATTTCCGTCCAAGATGATTTTCGCACGACGTCGGAAGAGGGACCACCGCTGGAGCGCCCAGGTCGCGAGAAGTTGGGAGACGGAGGACCCGCACACGGTCGTGTAGTCCTTCACGGCCTTGAACCGCTCCAGGAGGCGAGGATGAGCGACGATCCATCCGACTCGGAGGGCGCCGAGGCCGCCTACTTTGGTCACGGTGGACAGGGCGATCATCCGCGGTCCAAATTCGGCTACGCTCGGCGGCGGATGATGAAAGGCGAGTTCGCGGAACGTCTCATCCACGAGGACATAGCCGTCGCACTCCTGCGCGATGTCCGCGAGTTCTTGAAGATCGTTTCTTCCAAGGGGGACGGAAGTGGGGTTGTTCAGGTTCGCGAACACGAGGAGTTTCGCTCGGCCTCCGGCCGTCTTCCGAAATCGATCGAGGTCGAGGGACCATCCGTCGTGGCAATCCCTCACGACCGGGACGACGTCCGCACCGAGACCCACGGCACAATCGCGCAAGGGCGAGTAGTTGGGAGTGTCGACGACGACGCGATCCCGTGGCTGGACCAGGGCTACGTTCGCGAGGAAGTTCGCCTCCGTGGCCCCTGTGGTCACGAGCACGTGGTCCATCGCCACCTGCGCGTGCCGCGCGATCAGCCGTCGAAGTTCCGGCGGACCTCGCTCGTCCGTCCAGTTCAGGTCCAGGTCCTTCGGAAGTGTCTTGTGGAACTCGCCGAGGGTGAAGCCCTTGATGTTCGAATAGGAAATGTTCAGGCGGACGTCGTGGACGCCTTCGTAAAACCGAAGGTGCTCGAACGGCGGGAATTCCATGGGGCGGTCATCCCCATCCGCGAAATCAAGTTATGGCCATTTCTATTTATTCGTGAGAATAAAAAAAGAGACGGGCCGCGGTTCAGAGCGGCCCACAGGTGTACGGGTGGTGCGGGATCCCGAGGACGTCCGGTCGCTCGGCCCAGAGCTTGAACTGGAAGCTCCCGCGGGATTGGGGATTCACTTCCACGAGGAACCCGTCTTGCGACGGTCCTCCGAAGGCCACGAACCGTTCGGAGAAAACGGTCGTGAGCGTCCAGTCGGCCAGGTTCGAGCTCGCCGGGTTCCCGGAGCCGACCATGCCGTAGTAGTTCAGTGTCTTCAGGAGGGACGAGCCTGAATTCCGAACTCCCACGGACGAGTTCAACCCAGGAGCCACGAGGGACTCGTACCCCGCGGGATCTCGGTCCTGGATTTCGTGGAGGACGGAGGGCCAGTATTCGGCGGATCCGATGGCCGACGAAACGGTCGCGAGGTCCACGCCCGCCGCGAAGGAGACTCCCTTCGGAGCGAGGAGGGGCCCGTGCCAGCCTATGTAGTAGATCAGCCGCGTTCCCGAGACGACTTCCTCCGCGCCGCATTGGGAATAGACGGTCAACTCATCCGGCACCGTGTTGTTCGGATTGCGGACTTCCATCCGCAGGACCGCGGGAACGGGCCGGTTCGCGTTGTTCGCCAGCGTCGCGATGACGCGGAACACGCCCCCCGGGGCCACGGAATCCGGGATCCCGTCGACCGTCAGGGTGACCGCGAAGCCTGTCACCTGCACGTCCTTCGACACCGTGTTGCTCAGCGTGGGCGTCAGGATGCCCACCGCGCTCGCCGCGATCAAGACCGCCACGAAGGCGGCCGCACGCGGCCCCAGTTTGATTCCGGTTCTCATCGATCACACCTCGCCCGCCTCACCGAAGCGGGCCTTTCGGCGACGGTCGCAGGGGCGGCATAAGCCGGGCTCGTGCATGCATCGTGCACGTAGGCGGTTCGCCCCTTCGAAGGCGTCATCCTTTTCAGTGGCCGCGATGGTCCGATGTGCATGCGGGTTGCGGTCCTCGGCGCGAGGGGACTGATCGGAGGGGCTGTCGTGCGCCGAGCCATCCTCGCGGGCCACCACGTCCGCGCCATCGTCCGTCCGGGCGGTGGGGTGGCCGGATTCCCCGCGGGGACCGAGGTGATCGCCGCGGACCTTCGCTCGCGGGAATCCGTTGTCGATGCGGTCCGCCGCATGGAGGTGGTCGTCCATGCGGCGTCGGTCCCGTACCCTGAATGGCCTAGGGTGGTCCCGCTTCTCGCAGACAACGCGTTCGCGGCCGCGGCAGCCACGGGCGCGACCCTGGTTTTTCCGGGCAACGTGTACGTCTACGGCCGGCCTCGATCTCGGTTCGTCACGGAAGATCATCCGCAGGAACCGCACACGGTGAAAGGACGGGTTCGGCTGGCCGTTGAAAGGAGGTTGCTCCAGGCCCATCAGGACGGACGCGTGGACCTCGTCCTCCCGCGATACCCGGACGTCTATGGCCCCGGCGGGATGCATGACGACGTCCGCCCCGTCTTCGAAGGCGCGCTCACCGGGAGGCCGTGCCGATGGCCGCTCGATGCCGACGCGCTCCACGAATTCATTCTCAACGACGACGCGGCCGAAGCGATGCTGAAACTCCTCGGGACGCCCGCGGCGCACGGCCGGGCGGTCCACGTCCCAGGTCCAGGTCCGATCGTGTCAAGGGACTTCATTCGACTCGTCTACAGGGCCGCCGGGTCGGGCGAGCCCACCGTTCGGGTCTTCGGGCGCGGGATGTACCGCCTGGTCGGGCTCTTCAACCCGATGGCCCGCGCCGCATACGAGATGGCCTATCTCTTCGAAGATCCGATTCTCCTGGATGGAACGCTCTATCGGTCGCTCACAGGAAGCCGGCCTCCCGCGACGCCCTACGAGGACGGTGTGCCGCGGACCCTGGAGTGGTTCCGCAGCCACCGGACAACAGCTTAATACCGCGGCATCCTCTTGACATCCGTCGCGGGGGTTTCTGCGCTGACGGATGTGATTCTGGCGGGTGCCTGCCGCACTCCGGTGGGCAAGTACGGACGCGCGTTCCGCAACGTCGAGGCGGTCCGCCTCGGGAGCCTCGCGGTCGCGGAAGCGGTGAATCGGTCGGGCCTCGTGCCGGCGGACATCGAGGAAGTCCTCATGGGTAACGTGATCGCCGCGGGCCTCGGCCAGAACCCGGCGCGGCAGGCGGCGCTCTTCGGAGGCCTTCCGGACCGCGTCGGCGCGGTGACGGTGAACAAGGTATGCGGGTCCGGGCTCCAGACGGTCATGTTCGCGTCCGACATGATTCGTGCTGGGTCCGCGGAGGTCTTGCTCGCGGGCGGCATGGAGTCGATGAGCCGCGCGCCGTATCTGGTGAAAGAGGCCCGCTGGGGGATTGGGATCAACAACGTGCCGTTCCTCGACGCGATGGTGAATGACGGCCTCTGGGACGCCTACAACCAGTACCACATGGGGATCACCGGCGAAATCGTGGCGGAGAAATTCCACGTCACGCGCGAGGAGATGGACCGTTTCGCTTTGGAGAGCCAGCGACGCGCGGCCTCGGCCACGCAGGAGGGGCGATTCAAGGAGCAGATCCTCCCCGTCGACGTGCCCGGCGCGGGTCGGGTCGAGATCGACGAGGGGATTCGCACGGATACATCGATGGAGAAGCTGGCGAAGCTACCTCCCGTTTTCCGGGAGGGCGGCCAGGTGACCGCGGGGAACGCGTCCCAGCTGAGCGACGGCGCCGCGGCGATGGTCGTCATGTCCGAGAAGGCCGCCGACCGGCACGGCGTGACGCCGCTCGCGCGCATCGTCGACTATGGCACGGTCGGGGTGAAGCCGGAGCTGGTCATGGAGGCGCCGATCGCCGGCGTCCGGAAACTCCTGAAGAAGACCGGCCTCTCGGTCGACGACATCGACTTGTTCGAACACAACGAGGCGTATGCCGCCGCAAGCGTCACGGTGATGCGCGAGCTCGGGATTCCGTACGAGAAATTCAACGTGAACGGCGGGGCAGTGGCCCTCGGGCATCCGATTGGCTGCAGCGGCGCCCGCGTCCTCACGACGCTCGCCTACGCGATGAAGGACCGCGGCGCCAAGCGCGGTCTCGCGACCCTCTGTCTGGGCGGTGGCAATGCGGTCTCGATGATCATCGAGCGTCCGTGAGCGCTGAAGGCGTTCCGTCGGAAGGCCTTTGAGCGGCGAGAGTCATGGGAATGCCGTGGCCCTCGTCACAAAGCGAAAGCCGCGAAGCATCGGCTTGCTCCTCGTCCTGCTAGCCATGGGCGCGTTCGCTTACGTGGTCTTCGCTTCCGTGGCCCGTTTCTTCCTGGGCGCTCCGGGCTTCTTTTTGGTGACCGCGGTCGTTGTGGCCCTGCTCATCCCTCCTTATCTCCATGTGCACCGGGTCCGCAAGAAGGCGCAGAAACACGAAATCCTCTACCCGCCTCGGCCAGAGAAAATGCCGGGTCACATGGCACCAAGCCACCTGGAAGCCGAGGTCCTCGCCTCGTTCATCTTGGGGGCTTCTACGGTAGTCTTCCTTGTCGTGGGAGCAGCGGCCAGGATCCGGTCGAGCCTCGGTGGCTATTCAGACCTCGGACTTTACGCAGCCGGTCTCGTGCTCACGTGGGTTGCGATGGCCGTGGTTCGAATGTGGTTCTGGACGAGATGGATCGCTTATGATCCGTACGATCCGGACGGATCCTTCCCCTGAGAGGCGGACGACCGAGAACCTATATCTAACGCCCGCCTGACCCTTCTCGATCAAGTGACAGATGGTGGAGAGGGTCCCCTGACACCAGCTAGAGAGCCTCGGGAACTGACGATTGTCCATGGGGAGATTGACGCCTCCGATACGACGGCCCACCTCCTGTTCCCGACCCGCGACGAGCAACCCTTTCTCCCGTTCCAGCGCTTCGCGGAGAGCATGGCGACCTCGCGAAGGAAAGGCGAGATGCACCCGCATCACGGAGAGGAAGTCATCCAGTACGTCCTCGAAGGATACATCGATCATGAAGACGGCTCGGGGACTCATACGAGCCTGACGGAAGGATCGCTCCTCGTCCTCACGGCGCGAAACGAGGTCCAGCACGCGCTACGGATGGAACGAGGGCGAACAGCCCGATGGCTTTCCATCGTCGTGCGCCTGCCTGTGACGACCGAAGCTCCCTCGACCTCGCTCCAGATCCTGACGGCGAGTCGCCCACCTGTGGGCTCGGACGGGACGGTCCGCACGTCTCTCGTCGGATCGAACGGACCTGCCCGCACTTCGTCCGGTCTCGAGCTCATTGACATCGGGTTCGCGAAAGAAGCCACGGCGTTTCTCCGAGTGGGCCGGGACCGACGAGGCATCGCGTACGTGCTCAGCGGGATTGGATCGGTCGAGAACCACGGCCTCGAGCCTGGTCACGGTGTGCTCCTCGAGAACATGTCGGGGCTATCGCTCCACGGCGAGGCGGGCTACCGCGTCGCATTGGCCTCCGTACCGCGGCCTGTGGCGTGAAGGCCCGAATACTTAACAAAAAGGTTAAATATTGACCCTGCTTATCGATTAACCAGATGGTTAAACGAGAAACGGTCGCCTTGGACCTCGATGCGATCTTCGCCGGCCATCTCGAGACACCTTCGCGTCCTCGAAGGGGCGGGACTTCTGAAGGAAGAGCCTGACGGTCGCGTGCGCCGTTGCCAGATCGACGCTGCGCCGCTCAGCGCGGCGTTCGGTTGGCTGACGCGCTACCGCGTCCTGTGGGAGGACCGTTTCGCTCGATTGGCCGAACACTTGGAGGAAACCCGCAAGAAAGAACGAAAGGAGGAACGAAAACATGCCCACAATAGGTAAACCTGAGAGAACGTCGAAACGAGAGCTCGTGAGCACGCACGTCTTCGATGCGCCTCGCGAGCTGGTGTGGAAG
>WNEL01001606.1_pt1 | contig 10024 bp, 5 predicted proteins | sample 5399991 | NCBI WGS metagenome assembly WNEL01 (sample SAMN13153325, study PRJNA577476) | soil metagenome | isolation source: 20 cm grassland meadow soil pre-rain plot 2 | place: USA:California | collected 2015-09-08
CTCCGCTGGCCCCGGGTAGAAACACCACTTCACCGAGTTCGAGCGAGCCCTGCTTCAGCGTGCGCGTCCGGCCGCCGAAGGCCATGAGCCGCTCGCGCAGATTATCGCCCCGTTGGGGCGCGCCGCCCCCGAGCGCGTCGAGGGTACGCCGCGCCCGCTGGTTTGCGTACAGGATCCGGCCATAGGGGTCGAAGACGACCACGCCCTCGCTGAATGTTTCCATCACGGCCTGCCCGAGCGGGGCGAAGCCCAGCGGGGCCGGGAGACTGGGGGTCTTTTCTCTCGCAGGCATACGTCCTTGCATTAGCCGAGGTTGCGCGTCAGGGTTCCAGACAGCACCACATAAGCAAGACCCGCGGAGCGTGCGGAGGTCACAACTCGCGGACGCGGCTGCTAGCGACGCCGGCCGCCCCGACCCCCCCTCCCACGGCCGCCTCGGCCGCTCCGTGCGAGGCGCTGCCGTTCTCCCCGGGACAGGCCGCTCAACTGGTGGCGCAGGTCCTCCAACGAATCGGACCGCACCGCCTCGCGCTTGCCCCGGAGCACTGTGAAGCGGACCGGCCGGTCGAGCGGGGGCAGATCGCGCGGTTGCAGGCGCCGTGCCTGGCCCTCCTTGAGACGCAACCGCACCACGCCGATCCCCTGCTCCACCTCGTAATCCACGGGCACGCGATCCCCGTAGAGGTGGACCGATGCCGGGAGCGCATCCAGGGCACGGCGCTCGGCTTCCGGCACCATCTGATCTACGTCGAGCTCCAGCCGTGCGTTGATGAACTCATCCCACGAGCCGACCCGCGCGAGCTGGGCCGCGAGCCGGGCGGTCACGTGTTCCGTGGCCGCCTGCGTCAGCCGCCCGCCCGAGCGTCGCCAATAGGATCCGAGCCGCTCGAGCGCGCGCCGGACCCGTGCCTGATCGGGGTGCGGCGTATGGCCGGCGAGCAGGGCCTCCACCAGCGCCGCCCGCGCGGCGTCGGCGAGCTCCGGGGGGAACGGGCTCGGGAGGGGCTCGACGTCGCGCTCGAGCAGGAACCCGAAATAGCCGACCGTCCGGACCCGCATCAGGCCCTCGTACCGGCGTTGTCGCTCGAAGACGACCGTGGGTGCGCCGCGCCGCGCGTAGCGGCGGATGGCACGCTCGGGCAACTGCGTTCCCTCGATGCTGGCGCGCGGCACGCCGAACCGGTCCGCGAAGTAGCGCAGCGTGCCGGCGACGGCGCCCCAGCTCGAGCACACCGACCCGCGGCTCACGCGGGCCTCGCGACCGTCCGCCGTTTCCTCGTCGATGACCAGATCGAACGGCTGGATCTTGGCCACAAGGTCCGCGAACGCGGCCAGGGTCTTCTCGCCTGCGTGGGGCAGCCGCTCGGGCAGGGGAAGCTCGAGCTGCCGGTACACCGAGGCCAGCCCAAGCGCTACATCCTCGATTGCCTTCACGAGCACGCCGCGGCCTTCGGCCCAGCGATCGACGCTCTCACGGAACAGGTGGCGCGGCAGACCGTACACCTCACCCAGGTAGCCGTGTTTGTTGACCGCCTCGGCGTAGACGTTGTACGCCGTGAGGTGGTCGCTTCCGGACACGATCAAGCCTCGCAGGTCCCGCTCCTCGCGCGTCATGCGGTGCAAGGACTCGACACTCGCCGCGACGGCCACCATCGGAACGAGGTCGGGATCGGCGTGATAGAGCAACTCGCCCCAGGGTCGCTCGACCGGCATCGCCTCCACGTCGCGGCCGTAGCGGGTCAGTCGCCCGCGCTCGATCAAGCCGCGCTCGGTGAGCAGCTCGACGGCGTCGCGGTACGCCTTGCGGTCGAGCGGCACGGGCAGGTCGAGCTCGCGCGCGTCCACGCCGAGCGCCGCGCAGGTAATCGCCACCCGCTCCGCGTCTCCGGCGAGCTGGAACTCCGGCGGCGTCGGCCGCAGCTCGTCGAACACGAGCTCCCGGTCGCTCAGGATGTAGACCTCGCCCCCTTCCACGCGTCCGTGCACGCGTCCCGCCATCTGGAGGATTTCATTCGCGCCGAGGTAGAGCCGCGTCAGCACGTTGCGACCCCGCTCGACGACGTTGGCGTAGCGCGCGTCGTAGATCACCACGGTGTCGAGGCCGCGGATATTGAGCGCCGACTGGCCTGCCGCGGTCATCGCCAGCAGAAACGGCCGGCGCACCTGGCCGTCGAGGAAGGGTCGGATGACCCGGATCGGCTCGCCCCCGTGGTAGAACGCGGTCGGCAGGCCCTGCCAGCGGTCGCCGAGCTCCTTCGCGATCTGCTCGACCTCGGCCCGAGTGGGCACGAACACCGCGACGCCACGCCGCTCCCGCAGGACCTCCTTCATGAAGCGATCGTTCAGGAACTCGAGCGGCTGCTGGGGCAGGACGCGCACATCGGCCGCCCGCGCGGGATCGAACGCCCGGGTCTCGAGGACCTCAACCGATCCCAGGTAGCGGGCGTAGAACGCCGGATCCACCGTGGCGGAAAGCCAGATGAAGCGGCAGCCCGCTCGCTTGCCGAGCGCCAGGCACAGCTCGAGCTCGGCCGACGTCTGGTGGATCTCATCCACGACGAGGGTGTCCCGCGCCGTGATGAGGCCGTCCTCGAACCAACGGCGCGCGATCCCGGTGGTCACGATCACGACGTTCCAGGTCGGCGTCTCGGGCGTGGCTTCCCGCTCGCGGTTCACGACGCCGACCTTGAGCGGCGCTTGCAGGATCGTCGTCGCAATCGGCCGGATAGCGAGCGTCTTGCCCGTGCCCGTCCCGGCAACGATCCCGAACCCCCGCCCCGATGCCGCGAGGCGGGAGATGTCCTCACCGTGCTCTCGGGCGAGGAGCGTGTCGATATCGAGGCTCATCGCGAGCTCGATGGTTTCGCAGGCCGCGCGGGTCGGGGCGATCACCACGACCCGCCCGGTGGCGGGCTCCGCGGCGAGGAAGGCGTTCGGATCGGGGGGAAGGAAGTGGTCGCGGGAAATTCGCACGGTCGCAATATAGATTAGCGGTGGAGGGAGAGATGATTCGTCGACCCGTGACGTGCCTGGTGATCGTGCCGTGGCTCGCGGTGGCGCCGCTCGTCGCACTCGCACAGCGGCTCGAACGCACTCCCAAGAACCCCACCCGAGAGCAAGTCGAGGCGCAGCTCCGCTATCAAACGGGTCGCGTCACCCTGTCCCGCGGTCTCGCGACCCTCGACCTCCCCGCGGACTTCCGATATCTCGACCCGCAAGAAACCGCCATCGTGCTGCGCGCCTGGGGCAACCCACCCGGCCGCGAGACCCTGGGGATGCTCGTGCCCGCGAGTGTCCATGTGCTCACTCCCGAGGGCTGGGGGGTCATCATCAGCTTCAGCGAGGACGGCTACGTCAAGGACGACGACGCGGCGCAGATCGACTACCGTGAGCTCCTCAGGACCATGCAGCAGGCGACACACGAAGCGAATCCCGAGCGTGCGAAGGCCGGGTACGCCACCGTGGAGCTCGTTGGGTGGGCCGAGCCCCCGCGCTACGACAGTGTGGCCCACAAGCTCTACTGGGCGAAGGACCTCAAGTTCACGGACGACTCGGCGCACACGCTCAACTACAACATCCGCGTACTGGGCAGACGCGGGGTGCTCGTGCTCAATGCCGTCGCCTCGATGAATCGGCTCGAGTCCGTCAAGCGCGACATGGCGAAAGTGATCGGCTTCGTCGAGTTCAACGGGGGTCATCGCTACGCCGACTTCATCCCCGGCACGGACAAGGTGGCCGAGTACGGCATCGCGGCCCTGATCGCGGGCGGTCTCGCCGCGAAGGCCGGGCTGTTCAAGGTGCTGCTCGGGGCGCTCATCGCCCTGAAGAAGTTCATAGTGCTGGGGCTCGTCGCGGCGGCGGCGTTCCTCCGCAAGCTGTTGGGCCGCAAGCCGACCGACACGGCGGCGAAGCCCTGAGCACGGGCGAAAAGAAAACGGGAGGCGCGCGTGCGCGCCTCCCGCTTTGCGACCGTACCTGCGGCACTGTCTAGGGCGTCAGCCGCCGCATCCGGAACCTCCCTTGGCACGCCGCACTCCGGTGGTACGGCCCACGTGACACGTCAATCATGGTCGCGGTCGTAATCCCGATCGTCATCGTAGTAGTAGCGGTGATGACGATGGCGATGCCGAACCACGTAGACCCGCCGCGCCACGAACAGCGGGGGCCGGTAATAGAATGCGCGCCTGTGTGGGTAGTAGACGGACGGCCGCCCCAGGATGACGACTCCGGTCACATACGGCCGCGGTACGCCGAAACCGACCGCGACGCTGACGCGCGTCTGCGCCGCCATCGGCGCAGCACCGAGCGCGAGCGCCATTCCAACTGCCAAGAGCACACGTTTCATAGGTCACCTCCGGCCGGGCCTTTCTGGAAAGGTCGTGCCAGACGCGACGGCGCCGTCGCAACGGCAACTGCCGAGGGGACTTAGGACGCCGGCGCGGGAGGCGGCGGGAGCGGCACAGTGTCACCTGGCCGGGTCACTCCTGTCCGCAGGGTCCCGCCGCAGGCGTCAACGCGACGGTGGCGGGGCGACCTGCTGCATCAGTCGCACGACTTCTCCGGGCTCGGCGTGGCGTCCCAACGCCCTCTTGGAGAAAATGCGACGAGCGTCGACCTCCACTTCGAACACGCCGCCCGACGACTGGATCAACTTCACGTCGGCGTGGGGGTAGGTCTTGCGGATTTCGGCCGCCAGACCGGCGGCCCGCGGCTCGTAGTTTCAGATGACGCAGTATTCGATCGTAACGCGCATGCGTAAACGATAGTCGCGCTTGACAGGTCACGCCAAGGGGCTGACTTTGCTCCAAGCTTGCCCATGAGTGCCCTCTCCCGCCTCAAAGTGTCGTCGGGCCTGCTGGTACGGGCGCTCGTCGCGCTCGGTGCCGTGGCGGCGATTGCCGCAGGGCTGGCGGCGTTCGCGTCCCGACGAGTGCCGCTCGGCGCGGACGTCGCGGAAGAAATTGCGGTGCTCGTCGTGGTCGGGGCGTTGGCCCGGCGCTACGGCATCGCCCTCCCGGGCAACGGGTTCTCCTCGTACATCCTCGGCGTCACCGCGTACGCCGTTCTCGACCGTGGCTGGCCCTTCGGCATCCTGGTCGCGCCGCTGGCGATGGTCGCGGGCGACCTCGCACTGCGCCGTCTGCCCGTGGCGGCGGCGCTCGACAACGCCGCGCACCTCACGACGGGCGCGGCCGTTGCGGGGCTCGCGTATGCGCGGCTCGGAGGGGCAACGGGCGACCAGGCGCTCGCCGCGGGCAACCTCGTGCCTCTCGTCGTGTTCCTCGTCCTGCTGCCCGGCGTCGTGAACGGCACCTTCTACATCGAGCTGGCGCTCGGGCGTACGCTCGCCTGGGTGGACGCCGCACTCACCGCGCGGTGGGAGGCCGTCGTGTACGCCTGCTCGGTGGGTCTGGCCCTCGCGTGCTTCGCGCTCGCGCACGCCGGCCCGGACATGATCGGGTTCTTCGTGATCGGCGCCGTGCTCGTGAGCGCCGCGGTCGCGAGCGTGTCGGTCATTCGGCGGGGTGTTCACGCCGACGAGCTCGCGCTCATTCAGAGCCTGTCGCAGGCGATCGCGCGGGACATCAGCCTGGCAAAGAGCTTCCCGCGGATTCAGGCGCTCGCCCGACGGCTGGTGCCGTGGGAGCACATGGGCTTCGCGCGGTACGACGCGGGGACGAACGAAATGGAGCTGGTCGCGGACACGGCGACGGGTGATCGCGGGGGTGCCAGGGTCCGCTTCGACGCCAACGCCGGGCTGAGCGGCGAGGCCGTGCGGCTGCGACGGCCGGTGGTGGCGCGTGCGCTCTCCCCCGAGCGGGTGGTCGTGCCGGGGCGGGAAACATCCGGCTCGGAGCTGCTGGTCCCGCTGTATCACGCCGGCCAGCTGGTGGGCCTGTGGAGTGTGCGGCACTCGGATCCCGCCATGTACCGCGATGCCGACGCCGACATGCTGGCGCTGTTGGCGCCGCAGCTCGCGCTAATGCTCGCGATCGAGGGCTCGGTTCAGCCGGTCGTCGGTGCGTCGGATCGCACGAGCGCCTACATCCAGACCCTGACGGCCACGGCCGAGGAGATCCACGCCTCGAGCCAGGAGGTGGCGGCCTCGGCGCGTCGCGCCAGCCAGGGGGCCGCCCAAGCCGCGAGCCTCGTGAGCGCGCTGGCGCGCGACGCGGAGCAGCTGACCCAGCACGCCGGCGACGTGGCTGCCGCAGGCGCCGAGACCCGCGACTCGGGCGCGCAGATGGAGGAGACCACCAAGAAGGTCCGCCTCGCGACCCAGACCGCCGTCCGTCGCCTGACCGATCTGGGCGTCACGACCGAAGAGAGCGCCCGCGAGGTGCGGCGGCTGCGCGACGTCGCGGAGCAGGTCGAGAAGTTCTCGGAGACGATCGGCTTCATCGCGAACCAGACGAACCTCCTCGCGCTCAACGCCACGATCGAAGCCGCGCGCGCCGGCGTTCACGGCCGCGGCTTCGCGGTGGTCGCCGACGAGGTCCACAAACTCGCCGAGGCGAGCGGTCGAGAAGCGCGCAACGTCGGGAAGTCCGCCCAAGAGACGCGCCGGGCGCTCGACCGGGCCGCGCAGCTCCTCGAGCGCGTCCGCGGCGATCTCGGAGACGTCGTGCGCAGCTCGACCGACTGGGTGCAGGACCTCACCCGCATCGCGGAGGCCGCGGGCGGCACGGCGCGCGCCGGGAAACAGGTCGCGGAGCTGGCGCATGGCATCAGCGAGCGGTCGGCCAGGATCAGCCAGTCGCTCGAGCAGGCCAAGGCGGGCGCCCACTCCTCAACGCAGGACGCTGAAGCCGTCGCCGCCGCTGCCGCGGAGCAGCTGCAGGCCATCGAGGGACTCGCCCGCGTCGCTACCGAGCTGGCGGCGCTCGCCGACAACCTCGCCAGGGCCGTCCGGTTCGTACGCGGCGAGAACGGGCGCCAGTAGCCGCGTGACCCACATCACCAATGATCGGTTTCCGGGGTTTCTAACCGGCGCTCGAGTTATTACCGTAGGGCCAGCCCTACAGGAGAAGCCGGTCCGTGCGAACACTCGCCGTCCTGGGAGCAGCGCTCGCGTGCGGGATCTCCAGCCTCGGTGCGCAGCGGGCGCACCAGTTCGAGTTCGGCGCCTTCGGATCGTTCACGCGCTACGACAAGGTCTTCAACCTGGACAACCAGATCGGCGGCGGCGGCCGGCTGGGCTATTTCTTCACTAACGTCGTCAGCGCGGAGCTCGACGGGGGCTACCAGAGCCCTAATCCAAAGACCGGCAGCGCCTCGCCCACATTGGCTCACGGCAGCGCCAGCCTGGTGTTGAATTTCGGAACCGCGCGCAACCTGTTCTATATCCTCGGCGGCTACTCCCGGCTGGACTTCGAGAAGACGGCGCCCTATCGCTTTGCCGACAACGCCATCCACGGCGCGATCGGCGACCGGATCTTTCTCGGCGACCGAGCCGCCCTGCGCTTCGAGGTGCGCGGCTTCTACGCGCCCAACACGGGATTCGCCGGGGGCGACTGGGCGGGTCACGTCATCGGGTCGCTCGGCTTGTCGGTGTTCACCCGGAGCGGCCCGGCGGCGGACGCGGACCACGATGGAGTGCCCGACCGGCAGGATGCGTGCCCCGACACGCCCGTCGGCGCCACGACGGACGCGCGCGGCTGCCCCTCTGACTCCGACCGCGACGGGGTGTACGACGGACTCGACCAGTGCCCCGGCACGCCCGCGGGGGCACGCGTCAACTCCAAGGGCTGCCCCGCAGACACCGACGGCGACGGCGTGCTCGACGGCCTCGACCAGTGCCCGAGCACGCCCACGGGCGCGAGCGTGGACGCCAAGGGCTGCCCCGCGGACGCGGATGGAGATGGCGTGCTGGACGGCCTCGACCAGTGCCCGAGCACGCCGGCCGGCGCGGTGGTCGACCCGGCCGGTTGCCCGCTCGACGCGGACAAGGACGGCGTCCCGGACGGACTGGACAAGTGTCCCAACACGCCGCCCGGGGCGGAAGTGGACGATGTCGGCTGCCAGCGCTTCAGGGACTCGGACGGGGACGGGGTGGACGACGCGAAGGACCGCTGCCCGGGCACGAGCGCCGGCACCCGCGTGGACGCCGCTGGCTGCCCGATTCTGTTCACGCCCGAGCGGACGCCGGTCATTCTGCGCGGCGTGATCTTCGAGACCGGCAAGTCGGCCCTCAAGCCCGAGTCCTTCACGGTCCTGGATATCGTCGCCCAGTCGCTAAACGCCAATCCGGAGATCCGGATCGAGATCGCCGGCTATACGGACAGCACCGGCTCGTCCACCACCAACCTGCGGCTATCGCAGGCGCGGGCGGACCAGGTGCGCGCGTACCTCGGGAGCAAGGGCGTCGCACCGGGCCGCATGGTGACGAAGGGGTACGGGGCGACGAATCCGGTCGCGCCCAACACGACGGCCGCGGGGCGCACGCAAAACCGGCGCGTCGAGCTGCACCAGTTACCTTGAGCGCGTTGCGCGCGCGGGAGCTGACATGAGACGGTTCGGGTTGCTGGCGGCGGGGCTGGCGCTCGCCGCGGGAAGCCTCGCAGCGCAGCACGCCGGTCAGGTTGAAGTCGGAGCGTTCGGCTCCTACACGCGCTACGATGCCACGTTCCGCCTTGCCCGTAAGATCGGGGGCGGCGTCCGGCTGGGATACCTGCTCGGCAACATCGTCGGCGTGGAAGCCGACGTCCTGTTCCAACCCGAGTACACCGTCTCGGCGAGCGGCACGCCCACCACGCTCGAGCCGCTGATCGGCAGCGCGTCCCTCGTCATCAACGCGCTGCACACGAGCCGACTCATGGCCTACGTGCTCGGCGGCTACTCGCTGCTCGACTTCGGCACGCGCGCGCCCTACCACTTCACCGATCACGGCGCCCACGGCGGGGCCGGCGTTCGCCTGTTCCTGACCGAGCGTGTCGCGCTGCGGCTGGAGGGGCGAGCGATCTACAGCCCCAGCACCCAGTCGACGTTCGGCCCCAAGACGGCGACGCACTACGTGGGCACGGCCGGGCTCTCCGTGTTCCACCTGGGTACGCCGTCCAAAGACTCCGACCACGACGGCGTCAGCGACAAGGAGGACGCGTGCCCGGACACGCCCGCAGGGGCTGCCGTGGACTCGAAGGGCTGCCCCATCGATTCCGACCGTGACGGCGTGTACGATGGAATCGACAAGTGCCCCGGCACGCCGGCGGGCGCGCATGTCGATGCCACGGGTTGCCCCATCGACGGCGACGCCGACGGCGTCCCCGACGGGATCGACCAATGCCCCGACACGCCGGCGGGGGTGCACGTGGACGCGAAGGGCTGTCCGGTCGACTCCGATGCCGACGGCGTCCCCGATGGCGTCGATCTGTGTCCCAACACGCCCACGGGCGTCGCGGTCGACGCGGCCGGGTGCCCGCTGGACTCGGACAAGGACGGCGTCCCCGACGGCATCGACAAGTGCCCTAACACACCGGCCGGGGCCACCGTGGACGCGAGCGGCTGCCCGTTGGACGCGGACCTCGATGGTGTGCCGGACGGGCTCGACCAATGCCCCAACACACCGGCGGGCACCAAGGTGGACGCCGCCTGCTGTCCACTGCCCGTCGAGGCGGTGAAGCCAGCGCCGGCGGCGCCCACCCCCGCCCCGCCGGGCAAGTGTCCGCCCGCGCCGCCGGGGAGTCAGGTGGACGCGAACGGCTGTCTCATTCTGTTCACGCCCGAAGCGGCGCGGCCTCCGACGCCCGGGGCGCCGCCTCGGCCCACGCTGATTCTGACCGGTGTGAACTTCGAGACCGGCCGGTCGGCGTTGACGCGTGACTCTTACATGGTGCTCGACGCGGTAGCGGCCTCGTTGCTCGCGAACCCGGACATCCGGATCGAAATCGCGGGATACACCGACAGTACCGGCCGGAAGTTCATGAATCTGCGGCTGTCGCAGGGGCGCGCCGCCGCCGTCCGCTTCTACCTCGCGCGGAAAGGCGTGGCGCCCGCCCGTATGGTTGCCAAGGGATACGGCGCGTCG